>ENA-OPVK01000052-OPVK01000052.1-human-gut-metagenome-genome-assembly--contig:-NODE-52-length-99797-cov-4.315755_pt1 | contig 99797 bp, 101 predicted proteins | sample MGYA00241495_ERZ501982 | MGnify/ENA primary metagenome ERZ501982 (study PRJEB25962, sample SAMEA2042002) | human gut metagenome | biome: human gut; feature: human-associated habitat; material: faeces...
ATCACCGCCTTGACCTTTTCCGCCACCGCCAGCGCCTCTGCTTTTACGTAGTCAGGTATATCGGCGTGGTTGATTTTGTCGACACTTACTCCGCTCAGCAGCTCTGCCATAGCATCGATTTTAGTCCCGTCCGGAACCGCCACATTGTTATCAGTTAGATAAGTCTTCAGAGTGCTTTTTGCGCCATTTATGCGCTCAAGGTTTGAGCTTATACTCATATGCAAGCGCCTCCTTAAATCGCTGCAAGAGCTGTTTCAATCGCGTTAGTAAGTGATACTGTGCCGCCCGAGGTTTTGCCTGCGGGTATGGTGTAACTGGTCGTCGTCAAGCCGTCTATCGTCCCTGTCAGAGTACCGTTGTCCGCCATAGTACCCTCAACGACCGAGCCATCGGCGGCGACTATTTTCTTCCCTTCCACGACATCTTCGGCGCCAGCGGTTACGCCGCTAACATCCTGATATTTGGCTGGGATAGCTGCCACAGAGACCTTGCCGAGCACCTTGCCCGCCGTCGGGGTGATATCCTGCGCCGCTTTAGCAGGTGTGGCTGCCTTGTTTTCGAGCACTATGCTCACTGCACCTTTGCCGTTATGTATGCCACCAGGGACAGTGTAAGACTGGTTGTCCTTAGTGGCATCGAGAACCTTTGACACAGCACCGTTATCGGTTAAAGTACCCGTAGCGGTTGTGCCGTCTGCCTTGATAAATACCTCGTTGGCGCGGACATCGCCCTCTTCAGTGGTCGTTGCGCTAACATCCTGATAGTTTTCTGGGATTGCGCCGACTGTGACCGCGGATAAGCCGTAGTAACCTTGGTCAGGAGATATGGACTGTTGCTCTTTGGTCGGCGTTACGGATTTTGTCTGCAAATTATAGTTGCCGCCGCCTGATACACCTTTAACTGTACCACTACCATTGTGATAACCTGCGGGGATAGTGTAGCTCTCGCCCTCTTTGACGCTCGCGTCTACCGCACCCTGATTCTTGATAGCAGCGGCTTTGGTCGCCAACTCGTCAAGCTTGTCCGTGCTTGTGGCAAGCCCCAGACCGACAAGCCATGTCCTTATCTTGTTTCTCGCGTTTTGCAGTCTGGTAATTTCTGTCTGTGTACTCATATTTACCTCCTTATATCGTCGCCAATAGCGCGTTGATGTTTCCGACAGTCGTGTAGACTGCTCCCGATGTTATCGGCTTAGTATTGTCTTGTTCAGCAGCGGTCGCGGTATCGACGGACAGCTTGCCGTTTTCCACCTTTAAACCGTCACCGATAGCATAACCTCCTGCGCCGCCTCCGCCGAGGGCTTTGCCGTCCGGGATAGACACTTTGGCAGAACCTGTTATCATCGGTGCATAGCCGACTATCTCGCCGTCCGCAAAGGCGACAAGCTGCGCTGCCATGTTGCCGGGCTCGGGCACAATATCGCTCGTGATTTTGACCGTCACATAGCCGTCCGTAGGAGTCAACAGCTCGGTTTGCAGATACTCGCCAACCGTCGACTCAAAGTAGACACGATAGCTGTCTGCGCCCTCGAGCTCTTCGGGCACAGGCAAGGCAAGCAGGGTAAAGTTATTTTCCGCTCGATATCCAACGTCATACCCGCGAGGGCGGGCATAATCAACCGTTATTGTTCTTGTCTGCATCTTTTTCCGCCTCCCCATTCTCGCCCTCCGTGGGCGTTTTTTCGAGTTCTGAGAGCATATCGGACAACAGTTCGATTTTGCCGCAGATTTTCGCAAGCTCGACTTTATTGACCTCTATCTGCTGTATCAGCTGCGCGTTGTGTTTCTGCAAGGCTTCGCCCTGCGCCTTGATATCTGCAATTTTCTGTTCGATTTCTGCTTTTGTCATGTCGTCCTCCTTATGATGCGAAAGCGAGTTTTTTCGAGCCTGTTGCATCTGACCAGAATGTTATACCACTTTGAGTAAATGTAAGACGATAAGCGTTGCCGCTCGCGTCCACGAGGCGAACCTCTGCTCTGTCGCTTTTTGCGGCGAACAAATCCGCACGAACATAATTATTTCCGGCTGGCGTGGTGTTCTGAACTCTAACTGTAAACGCCGGAGAGCTTGCCACAATCGAAGCGCCAAAGTTCGTTACGAACTTGTTTTCCCCGTTGTAACCGGTTGCTCGGTACGCGAGATATTCGCCCGGAGATGTTGCGTAACCATATTCATTGACATGTAATGCCCGCCTGATTCGCGTTGTGTCTTTTTCCACGAGCATATAATCGGTGTCCCAGTTGTTCGTCAAACCGCCGACGGCAGGCATCGCCGCGGAAGCGTTCGCGGTTGACGTGCCAAACCTAAAGCCTTTCGAGGACTGCTCGCCGAGCGTAAACTCCGGCGCGGCTATAGTCGCATACCAGTCGCCGCCGAGTGCGGTTTTGTACAGCATCGAGCTGCCAAAGGTCAGATATTTATATCCTGTTCCGGTTCCCGTGCCAGCGCCTTGATATAGGTCAAGCACGCCGCCTGACAGGTCGGCTTTATAGCCGTCGTTGTTTAAGATTGACAGGGTACCGCCGTCAAGGTTTATGTCGCCGCCTGTGATGTTGATGTCGGAGGCTTCGATGTGTCCGGTTTCGAGATTAAAGGAAAATTCGCCGTTTGTGGACTGCATTATTCCGGCGCGGATGATGTTCGCGTTTAGAATGCCCGTGTCGATAAAGTCAGCGACGATGTGACCGTCCTGCGTGACTGCTGTCCTGTATGGTCCGGAGTAGCCGCCGGACGAATGACCAAAGCCGGAAAGGTTAAATCGCCATATGTTTTTGGCGGTCGAGATGTCCGGCTTGTCCATGATTAAAATTTCCTGCGGATTCTGCGACGGATTTAGTCGGACATATCCGCCGCTGTTCCCGGTGATGGCCGCCGTTGCGTCGGCTATCGCCTTTTCATACGCCGCCGTCAAGTCGGACTTCGCCGCGACAAGCTGACCGCGCAGGTCTTTGGTCTCGTTGACCGTCTGTTTTATGACATCGGCAAAATTCGCGCGCGGCGAGCCGAGGTCAATGGATGTGTACCGCTCGCGCAGGACATCATAGACGGTTTTAATTACCTTTGCTTTGATATTGATGTTGAGGTCTTTGTGATAGATCTGCACTGTGTCGCAAAGGCTGACAGACTCGAGCGCGGAAAAGCTCGCGTATTCCGGCGACTGCGACAAGTCCACAAATGACACCGTCATTGACACGGTCGGCGAGTTGATATCATTTGCCGCCGCGTATGCCGCCACCGCCGAGTCAAGCCCGCTCTGCGTGATTTCGTTGTCGCCGCCCGAAAAATCGGATGAAAAATCGCGTATCAGCGTTTTTGCATTGATGCCGCTTGAGTTGGTCACTGCCTTATAGCTATGCAGGTCGACATTGTCATTTTTGACATAGCCGTATATGCCGGTGTATGCGCTATCCATGTCGATATCGCACTTTAACTCCGTCATGTTGCGGCCGTATGCAATTCTGACTCCGCGGTCTTTGCCGCGCGCTTTGTGCAGTTTTATTGTGTAATTGTCAAACTCGTACTCGCCGCCGTAGACATCAAGCACAGAGCCGGACACTCCGCCGAGCGCGGCGCGCGCCGAAACATTGGTCAGCGCGATTGACGACGACAATGTGATGTCGGTCGTCGTCACGGAAAAGCCTGTGTCCTTGCCGAGCTGATTCTTCGCGGCGGTCAATATGGCGTTGATAGCGACCTGCGCGTTGCCGGATGCCGAAACCGTCGGCACCGGATATCCGGAAAGCGCATAACTGATGTGCTCGCAGCTTACGGTAAACATGCCATTGATAGGCTTTGACACCTTGCGGATGTGAAAAAACTGATTTGCGGCGGTCGCGTTTGGCTTTGCCTTGACATATCGGTCGATGACAAGGTCGGCGGCGTATCGCCCGAGCATCGGATACTGAAATTCCAGCTCGAAAACGCCGTTGCGCTCCTCCGTACACTGGCAGTCACTCGCCTCGGCAAGCCAGCCGATTTTGGTTTTTGCGTCCGGCTTATAAAGTATCGGTATCATAAGCGCCTCCAGTGCGGCACGATCTCGACCTTTGTTACGGTTCCGCCGCTCCAACTAACGGAATTTTCTCCGGGCGACAGCACCGGAAAGCTGTCAAAGTTGGCTCTGTCCGACTTTCCGGTCGCGCCGGTATAGACCAGCTGCAGACTGCTGTCGCACTCGATATAGCTGCCGATGTTTAAAAACCGAAAAGATTTTCCGCCAATAGAAAGCGTGATGTTTCCGCTGCCGTATATCTTGATATATGGCAGTGCGGAATAAGCCGTCGGATTGGTGATTTTTCCTGCCGCCGTCAGCGTCGTTTTAGTGTCGCCGGAAGTCAGGAAGCGGAACGGCTTGCAGCTGAATACCAGCTTTGCCGTGCCGAAGTTCCGGATTTGCTCGTCCCAGTCTTGCCCGCTCGTGCAGACCGCCATGCGGTAACTGCTCGCATCGGAGCTGTCCGCCAGTTTGGCATATGCCGCACTGCCGAAAAGCCAGTCTGCGACAGCGTCACGGTTTGCCGCGATGTCTTTGCAGCCGACGGTGTAGGTGATTTCGACATTTTCAAGATCATCTATGCTCGAGTCAATTATCAAAAGCCCGGCGCGGCCGGGAATCTTTTGCAGATCATACGGTCGCGCCGGTGTTTTGTTGATTGTTGCCCCCTGCACTACAAGCCCTAAATCGCTTGATTTTTTGGAATTGAATGTGAAAGTTTTAGGCATATGCCCGCTCCTTTCTGCGCATCTCATCGTAGATTTCCTCGGCGATGCGCGAAGCGAGAGCCCTCACGTCGCCCCCGCCGTCTGCGGCGTTTATGGTGACATTAAAGTTATAGACCTTATTGCCGCCGCTGACTGCCGCCTGCGCTCGGCGCGCCGTGAAATTCCCGGTTGCGTTGATGTCGACATCCATCGGTATGGAGTCGGTCATCCTCTTTGCGACATCGCGCATCGTGGTTTCAAATCCGACACCAACGCCGAGAGCCATGTTTTTACCGATCTGGTCGCGGAAAACGGTCGACGGTGAGTGTATGCCGAGCACCGATTTCATCGCTTCCGTGACGGCAGAGCCGAGAGACTTGATTTTTCGGATAAGCCAGTCTTTCATGTTCTTGATACCGTTCCACAGACCCTCGAGGAGATTTTTGCCGAGTCCGGCAAAAACGGTTGACGGCGAGTGTATGCCGAAAAAGTTTTTGAAGCCTTCAAGCATTGCTTTGCAGACCTTGACAATTGCGTCCACGACAAGACCTTTGTTGTCCCACAAGCCTTTGACGATGCCGCCGATCAGCTGAAATGCAGCCGGAACAAGACGCGGAGCATTTGCGATAAGCCCGGTCGATATTTCTATCACCAGTCTGACCGCCGAGTTGAGAATTTTAGAAAGATTACCATCCTGTAGCAGTGCATTGACAAGCGAGTCGACGAGCGTAAACGCCGCGTCTATCACTTTGTCGATGTTATCCGCAAGCGCGCCGGCGAGCACGACAATAAGCGTGACCGCCGCCTGCATGATAGGATCTAAATTCGCGACGATTCCGTCGACCAGAGTAAAGACGACGTCAACCGCGCCGGAGAGTATCGGCGCGAGGTTGGAGACAAGACCGTCGAGCAGAGAGTTGACCATCTGCGCGCCTGCGTTAAGCAGTGACGGCGTTTGCTCTAAAATCGCATTGGTAACATTCTGCACGACCGGAGCGGCGTTTCTAACGACCGCCTTAACCGAGTTTAAAAGATTCATAATCATCGGTTTGAGGTCGGCTTCGCTGTTGCCGAGGTTTTCTTTCAACGTTTGAAGCGCCGACTTCGTCATGCCGATAGATCCGGTCAGTGTGCTTTCCGCTTCACGCGCAAAATTGCCTGCATACTGCTCCGTTTTTTCAAAAAACATCTGCATCGCAAGCTCGGCTTTTTCGGCGTTCGACGCCTTATTCCAGACAAAGTTGATTCCCTTTCCGGCGGCGTAAGCTTCGAGCGTCGTCGCATTCATCGCGACGCCGAGGTTGTCCATCATTGTAAAGTTGCCCTTGGCCGCGCCTGCGATAGACTCAAGCGCCTGCGATGTGTCGATACCCATGACGGACGCGACATCGGTCGCGCGCTGCATAGCCTTTGTGGTCAGCTCAAGGCTTCTCTGCTGCGACAAGCCTGAGCCCTGGAACAGCGAGCCCATTTTGTTCGCCGTCGCGAGGTATTCGCTCTGTGCGACGCCCATGTCTTTATAGGCACTTTTACTCTTTTCAACGACTGCATCGACATGACTGCCGAAAACAGCCTCCGCACCACCGAGGTTCTGCTCAAGCTCGCCGAAGCCTGCGACTGATTCCTTGACAAAATCAAAAACCCCTTTAGCGATACTCTTACAGGCCGAGGCAACACTTTTCAGACCGCCAACGATAACATCACTTATGACATGAGCCTTGATAAGGTCGCCGAACTTGATGCTTTTCTTTCCGGCTTCTTCGAGGCTGTCTCCGGCTTCGTTGGTGCTCCGTTTGAAAATGCTCAGTTTTTCTTTGACCTCGGACAGCTTATCTTTCAACTTTCCAAAGACATTGATTTTGCCCTTAAACTTGTCGATTTTGTCGCGGACATTGTTAATCCCATCGGCCATTTTTTCGAGTGTGGTTTTTGGACCCGATTCTTTTTCGAGCTTGTCCCACTCATTGCCCATGTCGTTGACGTCTTTTGTCAACTTAGCCAAGTCCGCCTGCGCGTAGTTAAGTTGAATTTCCCACTCGCGCACGGCGTCGGAATTTTCGCCAAAATGTTTGGTGGCGTTTGCTAAAGCGTCTTTAATCAACTCTACTTTGGCTCTTTGCTCTGCCATAGTGCGGTTCAGAGTCGAGTACTGCGATGTGCAATATCCGAGCTGATCTTTGTTCTGCGCGAACTCTTGCGTGTTCTTCTTCGCCTCGGAGCGCAACAGCCGCATGCTGTTATTGATGTCTTTTATTGCTTTTTTGAAATCGGCTTCGCCGTCGCATACAATCTTCGGGCCTATGCGGAAGTTTTTACTACTCATCATCCACCACCTCCTCTTTGACTAATCCATGCCATATGCGATAATTTTCATACAGGCTCGTGACTTGCCGCAAAGTCAGCCGCCAAGCCTGCGCAAAAGGAAAGCCGAGTAATACCGTCGCTCTGAAAATCCAGAGATCAACATCGACGATTACTCGGCCTGGCTGTTTTTTGTTTCTTCGAGTCCTGCCGCTTCTGCCACGGCATCGACGGCGGCGTTCAGCTCATCGTCCTCCGGCAGCTCCTCGGCGGTCGGAAGCGACACGCCGAAGGTCTGCATCAGCACGTCGGTGTACTCGCTGATGTTTCCTATGTCGATTTTTCTGCCGATATAGCTCTCGGTGACATGCTCGAGCTTGACATCGTGGTCGTCGTTGTAAGCATCGACCGCGTCGTTGATAAGCACGGCAAGGATCCACTTAAGTTGTTTAACCTCACTCGACGCTTCAAAGACATTCTCAAGCTCGCCGTATCTTTCCTGCAGTTGCTCGATGCAGTTAAGCGTCAGGGCAACGTCATATGTCTTTCCGCCGATAGTCAGCGGAACCCGTCTTTCTTTTGTTTCGCAAATAATAGCGTTCATAAATAGACGCGCGGGCGAGTTTCCCCGCCCGCTCCTCCTTTTTGGTTTATGTGTCGGAGACCGTGATTCCGAACTTGGTTTTAAGCGCGGCAATCGCCTCGGCAGCTGTGGTGTAATAGGTCTTGGTGCGCCACGCTCCGGACTTGTCCGCTATTGCCTTGCCCTCGAGCGACGAGGTATTAAAGGCGATGTTGTCGCCTTTGGTGGTGTGTGTCTCACTCGGAAGCGAGAATTTGACCTTGTGGACAACATAAGTCAGATACTTTCTCACGCCGTCCACGACCTCGACGGAAACAAAGCCATATCCGCCATATACCGGCGCGTCGCTCGCTTTTGAGGTCAGCACGGTAGGCTTCGGCGTGCCCGTGCCGGTGCCCTCGGTCTTCGTCTCGCCGAACATACTCACAAAAACCTCAACCGGGATAGTTGACGTCTCAAGCGTGATGTCGGCATCTTTAAATTCTGTTTCATACTCCGCCAGCGCGTCGTCGGCATAGAGAGAGCCTTCGACCTTGTTCGGCTTGACTTCGGTCTTGACCATCTTGCCGACAAAAGCACCGTTTTCGTAGGTTATCGCCGAGTCGGTTTCCGACTTAATCGGCGCGAAAACAGGCAGAGATGCTTTAAACTGTGCCATTTTTTAATCGTCCTCCTCGTCATTGACTACGCCCTCAATCTCGGCATCAACCGCGATTTGGACATAGTTCTTTTCTTCATCGTACAACTCCGCAGTCGACGTGACCGTAAAGCCCGCCGCGCGGAGCCGTTTTCTGATTTGCTTTTTGTATTTCTGCGGATTGTTCCGCGTCCACAGCGACACGCGCACATATGTGCCGTCATATATCGGCTCATCGTCCGCCCAAAACTCCGGCCGCTCGTCGAGATAGGAAAAAGTGATATATTCCTCGTCGTCACCGGAATAAAAATTCGGATAGATTTTCATTCCCATGTCGCCGAGTGCGGACATTATCAGCTGATTCACATTCATCCTTCAACCCCCGATTCACGCCGAAACACTTCCGCCATTGCCGACTCGCATTCCGCGCGGCAGTCATTCACTGCCTTGGTCAGCAGCGGCGTCGGTGCTTGGTTCTTTGTACCGTATTCCAAGTGCGCCAAAATTTCCATATTGCGGACAGGTGTCTTTCGCTTTTTAACCTTGCCGTGCTTGTCGATGTATTTTTTAGATATTCCGGTCGGTCTGACTGTCGCGAGATATGTTCCGTTCTTGGCTTTCTTCGCGCGTGTGCGCTTGACGCTGTTGACCATCGTGCCAGTTCGCCGATGTCCGGCAAGTGCCGATTTTATGTTTTTCTCTAAAATCGGAGTTGCCGCGTCAATCATCTGCGGAGCGTATTTCTCAACTTCCGACAGCTTACCGAGACTTCGCAAAAAAGCCGGATCTATTTCAAAATCAAACTTTCCCATTCAGTCCACCTTCATGTCGGAGCAGTGCAGCTCCGTCAGACCGTCGAGACGGTCATAGACGCGCGTTATCTGCAGTTTTGTTTCGCCGTCGTAGACAAATTTGCTACGGCGGTCAAAAGACCGCGAACGCACGACATAGACCCGCTCGACCTTCATTCCGGCTTGCGCCGCCTCATAAAACTCGCTTGACTTTGACGACTCCGCATGCGCCCACAGCGGCAGGCGCCGCTCGGTGTTTTTCTCGTAACCGTCGGCGTCCTGCTCGCTCTTGTCGATATAGGCGACCTCAATTCTGTTTTTCAGATACATCGGCTCCTGCCTCCGTTCTAAGTTGCAGTGCAAAGCTGTTAAAAAGCTTCTCGGTGTTTGCCGACACCGTGCGGTTCAGCTCGCCGCCGTCGTACATATCACGCACGGCGACGAGCACAAGAAACTGTGCGCGCGGATCGTTAAGGTCACAGTCGTTGCCGACAGCAGCCGAGAGGAATTTCTCGGCCGCGTCGATAAAGCCTTTTATCATTGCATTGTCGACATCGTCATCGACACGCAGGAAGCGTTTAGCCTCCGCCAGTGATACGGCCATTGTTTACACCGCCTCAGCCGTTCTGCTTGCCGGACTGCAGGACAGCAATCTTCTGATTGTTCTCGACCTTGGAGTCTGCCTCGAGCCAGCCAACAACGCCCTTTGCGTTCTTGTCGGCATACTTCTCGTTAAGCACCTGCAGCTCGAGCTGTTTTGCGATTTTAAGCGCCATGCCCGAAAAATCACCGTAGAGGACGGGGAAGCCCTCCTGCTTGGTTGCCTCGTCCATCGCGTCGGAGATATAGACCGGAGAGCCGAGAATCTTCCAGCCGAATCCGGTCTCGATATCCTTCATCAGATACTCGTTCTGCGAGTTTTTGGTCTTGCGGAGCGCGGTAAAGGTCTTGTTGCTCATAATCCACATCGCATTGGACTGGTAGATCTGCGGTATCATCGCCTGCATCTCTATCAGGACATCAAAGGTGATGCCCGCCAGCGTGTAAGTGGTCAGAGTCATCTTGTTGGTGGTCGATACTGCGCCGGTCATCTTACCGCTCGTGCCGTGGATAAGCTCGCGCTCAAGCTTGACGCGGAAAGCCTCGGTCATAAGCTCTTCAACTTTGCTGACAATGTTGATATCAGTGTTGTTGATAAGCTTATTCGATATCACGGTCAGCGCGCCGAGGACATAACCGGACAGGTCCACACTTGTAAACTTGCCCTGACCTGCGGTCAGTGCGGTGAACTCGTCACCCTGATAGGCAGCGGCGATATCACCGGTCGGAGAATCGGCAGAGGCGTCGGTACCGTAGACAGGTATGGACAGAGCGCCCTTGGTGTAGTACTTTGTGGCTTTTTCAATAATCGGCGATACGTTGACTATATCGGTGATTATTTTGTTCGCGATGGTCTTGGGGATGATAGCTCCGTTCGAGCCCTGCGACATTCCCGCCGAGGCCGCCTTTCTCAGATATTCGACGAAGCTCTTCTCTTCGCTGAGATCTGCACCGCCGTTGTCGCCGTGCTCCTCGGGGTCAAGCTCGTCCTGCTCCGCCTCAAAAAGGCGCTTCTCGGTCTCATACTCGCCCTTGAGGTTGTCGACCTCGTCGAGGCAAGCCTTGACAAGGTCAACCTCGCCCGCTTCATTGTGCTGCCTTGCCTCTTCGGTTTTGGACTTGATTTTGGCAAGCAGATCTCTCATTTTCTTATTCATCGTTCGATTCCTCCGTGTAGATAAAATTTTCACGGATGCGTATGGCATCCGTGTAGTCTGTGGACTTTTCTTTTTCTTCGGGCGGTTCCTTGCCCTCGAACTCTTTGGTCACGCCCGCCGCGCGCTGTGCGGGAACCGCGACAAAAGAAACCTCATAAGCGTCGACCGCGCCGACAAGCTTATAAAAGCAAAGCGCGCCGTCGTACCGTTTGCCGCGATAGTGCTCGCACAGTCTGGCGTCGCCGCCGCAGATAGAGCACTGCGCAGATTTGACGCTGCACCCGACGCTGCACTCCTTTTTGATGCCGCCCTCGATTTCGGCGATGAGCTGCCCGCTCGTTGCCTTAATGCAATAGCAGTGTAAGACAAGCTGTTTATACTCTTCGCCGGTCTTGGTGGTCTCGCCGGGACTGGTGATAACCTCCGCGTCAAAAATCCGTGCGCACTGATTTGTGCTCTGCGGATTATGATCGCTTATAACGGTCTTGCCTTTGTACAGCTCGGCAAGCTGCTCAAGCGTCTCGCCGGAAAATGCCTCATAGTCACGGTCAATCTCGTTGTCGCAAGCGACCATCTTAAAGGCAAAAACCTCTTCGGCGGTCAGCTCTTTCAGCGTGCAGGCGTTGATTTTCGCCATTTTGTCATCGTCAAGATCGAGGCTCTTGACAATGGCGCATTTGTCAATTTTCATCTTTTTCACCTCCTTTGGCGTACTGTATTCCGGCTTGCGTCAGCGGCAGCATGGATCCGTTACAAATCAGCTGGTCGCCGCCCGGACGCTCGCCTTTATCCAAGTAGGCACGCGCCTCATTTGGTGTGTAAATGGCGTTTTGTACTGCAGTTGCCATCGCCTCGAGCTGTGTCTTAAAGTCCGCGCGGAGAATGACCGCCGCGTTGAATTTTGCAAAATACCCGTTTGCGATATCTTCGTCGCTCAGAAGCTTGTAGGTGACCTCGTCCTCGTACTGCTTCAAGATGTACAAAAGCGTGTCAATATAAAAAGCAAGCTGCTGCTGCTCTGCGGCGGCGTAGCTTGCTTTTTCGTAGTCGTTAATCTGATTCGGTTTGATTCCAAAGGCGGCGGCGATCTGCAGCGCCGAGTATTTTTTCAGCTCGATAAACTGGTTGTCCGCGAGCTTCATGTTCAGCGGCTGGATTGTCGAGCCTGCCGGAATCGGCACGAGGTTTTTGACCGTGTCGACCTTCCCGGTGATATACTCTTCAATCTTCGTGGTGTATCGCTTCTCAAGTTCGTCATTCAGGTTGCCGGTATACTGTAGGACGGCTTTCGCAGTAAAGCCATTCTTATACATCTCGTTCAGCATCTTCTGCCCGCGCATGTTCCCGCCGAGCGTGGTACTCAGCTGGTCTCGGACACTTAGGCCGGCGACACCGTCAAAGGAAACGGACGTGCGGAAATGCATAATGCTGTCGTGCGGAATCCGGACGGTCTCGCCGCTTTTCGGGTTGTGAAAAAGATACCAGATCGCTCCTTTTTTTCTGTTCCAGATTCCTTTATCGTCGCAGTATATCTCCACGCTCTCCGGCGGCAGGCACCACAGGTTTGTGTTTTTGCCCGCTCCCGTTATCCACACATACGCGTTGCCGTAGTGGTTTCGGTTGATTTCGACCGTCGACCAAAAGTGTGTCGCGGTCATATACGGATTCGGACGGATTGCGAGCAGACGGTAAAGCTCGTGCTTCTTCGCCGTCTCGATTCCGCCGCCGGATGTCGTGCGCATGATTTTAAACGGCATCTTTCCGATAGCTTCTGACAGGATCTTTATACAGGCAAAATATGTCGCCTCGCCCAGAGCCTCGCCGTCGTCGCTTATGCCGAGAAAATCAAGCAGCGCCTGCCGCTCGACCGTCTGCTGATCGCTTGCACTTTTTTTCTTAAACAATGGCATCAAGCCCACCCCATTTTCTTCAAATAATCTTCGACCACCGTTTCATAGTCCGGCGTCTCTTCTTTGCTGGATTTTCGATACGCGACATGCGCGTCGATAATAGCGTCGACGACATCGATGCGCGCGTGCCGTGCGTTTACTTCCTTGTCGACTTTGATTTCGCCGAAAGAGTTCTTCGTCTTTTTCGCGTTGACAATAGACCACGACATCAGCGCGTTCCGCTGGTCGTAAAGCACATTTCCGGCTTTGACCTCAAGCGCAAAGTCAACCGTCGTGTCCGAAAGAAAACGCGCCGACTGCTTAACTTCAAGCAACGGCGCGCCGAGCGTATCAAGTTCTTCCAAAAATGCATCCGCGTTGTGCGGGTCATATCCGATGCATGCGATGTTGATTTCAAACTTTTCCTGCAGTTCTTTCAGATCCGCTACGATTTGCAGATAGTCGTTTTTCAGACCGCCGACCGCTTCGGACGGCGTAAGCAAGCCGGACTTAGCCCACACATCATACGGCGCGGTGTCCGTGATGATATGTTCTTCAAGTCGCTTGGCCGGAATGTAGGAATGTGACCAGACATATATCTTGCCGTCGTCAAGCGGAAAGAGCAGCGCAAGTGAGGTCAGATCTCCGCCGCTTGAGAGGTCGAGCCCGGCGAAGCACTTGCGGCCGCGCATATTTTCAATCGTCATTTCCGTCCGACCGAGCTTCCACTCGTTCGGTGTGATATACTGCGTGTCGCCATACTCATACCACAGGTTTTGGCGCTTGGTCATATAGTCGGACATTTCAAAGCCGCCCATCTGCTTCGCCGTCTGCGCATCGCGGCGGAGCTGTTCGAGCGCGCTCGGTACTGTCACGAGGTGCGGATTTGCTTTATACCACACGCTCTCGTCAAAAGGGTCGTCCTCTTTATCCAGTGTGTAAATGTCAACAAAAAAGTCGTCGGCTTCCGCCGTGCCGGCAAGTATCTGCAGGCAATAATCGTCCATCTCGCGGCAGAAGCTGTTCAAGCTTTTTCCGCGCGTGGTTATCATCGATATCAAAGCTTCGTCAAGCGAGGCTTGACCATTGTACAAAGCTTTGTAAATTCCGTTATCTTTGTGCTGATGAATTTCGTCGACCGAGCAGAAGATCGCGCGGAAACCATCGTCAAGCCCGCTCTCTCTCGACAGCGCTTCAATCGTGCATCCGGTGCGTTTGGCAATGATAAGACTCTTATAATCCTTGACGTCAAACAGCGCCTGCAGGTCTTTGTCGACCGTTATAAATTTCTGGATTTCTTCCCATGCGATTCTCGCCTGCCGCTTTTTCGTCGCCGCTGTGAAAAGCTTGCCGAAATTATATCCGCCCCAGTTTGCGATGTACGACCCGGTGATTCCGTTTTCAAATGTCTTGCCGTTCTGTCTCGCGACGGATTTATATTTTCGGCGGATGCGTCGGAAACCCGTCTCGGCATGCACCCACCCAAACGGTACGCCGAGATCGAAGCACTGGAAGTCGTGCAGTCGAACCGGACGCGGCTGCGCGCCCTCGGCTATAGTCAGCATTTCAGCATATCGCAGTATCTTCTCGGACTTCTCCGGACACCACACAAACGGAAATTCTTTCGTGCCCTGCTTAGCGATCTCGTTCAGGTGCCGTTCGCACGCCATACGGTGCGTCAGGCAGGACGGCTCCTGCCCGGAGACCACCCGCTCAGCGTGCAAAGTAGCTCTATCCTGCACTCTCATCACCGCGCTCATCCGCGTCGAAAAGGTCGAATTTGTTCGCCGGCTCTTTCGGCTTTCGCGGAATAATAAGCTTGCATCTGCTTGATACGGTCATGCCAAAGTCGGCCGCAAACTGCTGGCAAATTTTGAGGTATTTTGCCTGCAAATTCAGCGTTTTTTCGTACTGCTCAAACGGCATTTCTTTCTTCAACCGCTTGCGGATTTTCTGCAGAGTTTCCTCGGCGATTATGTAACGTCCGAGCGACTCGGCATCGATATCAGCGTACAATCCGATGTCGGCGAGCTGCCGGGCGATATAATTGAATCTATTTTTTTGTTTCTTCGAGAGACAATCCGGCGGTTCGATTTTTGTGAACGGCGCGGTCACTTCTGCTGCTCGTCTCTCTTCAATTTCGTTCTTCCCGAGGTGCGATTTTCCGTTCATCACGAGAAGGTCTATCGGCTGTCTTGGCCGCCCTGCCATGCTCTCACTCCTTTGATTTTCATTTTCGGCGTTTTTGCTGCGAAGAGGTAGGTCGGCGACGAGTTACCGCAAAAGCGTCAAACTTTTTTCACACCCCCGTGGGGCAGGGACACGCCCGCTCGGTCTGCTTTGTTGTGACATGCCTTGCACAGCGAGATGCAGTTGGACGGATCAAAGCGCTTGTTCCAGTCCTGCTTAACGCGGACGATGTGATGCACATCCGAAGCCACTGACAAGCGACCGTTAGCCGCGCAGTTAACACACAGATAGTGGTCTCGTGCGAGTATGCCTTGGCGGAATCTCCGCCACTGGCGCGAGTTGTAAAAGGCTTCCGCCTTGGCATCCATCTCTTCGCTGTCGTCAATCTTGAGCTCTTCTCTTGTTGCTTTCCTCTCCGGCTTACATTCGGCGCAGTACGTCTCGCCGAGCGGTATGACTGCGCCGCACTTGGCGCAGAGCTTATAAAACATCCTGCTCCTCCTTTGCAGTTGACTGCAAAGCGCACCCCCGAAGGAGTGCGCCCGCGTCTGTCCCTTGCCGGACTCGGACCGGCGTCCCGAAATGTCATACGATCGGGCTCTTGCCTGTTGAGTTAAAAGGACATAAAAGGCGCACCTCCCGGCTCACAGAGAGGTGCGTCAAATGAAGGTGTCGCAGCGCGCGGAGTCAAACCGCGCCTTCGGGGTGTATCAGCCCCGAAGATAACCGTATGCCACCATATATGCCGCCCGAGCTGCGTCTTGTCGTCAGCCATCGTTTTACCGTCCGCAAACTTGTGCGCCCGATTCGTCCCGGAACGCCCGATGCTTAACTTCTCGCGCTTCCTCGCCCTCTTGGCGGCAGAAACTAAATGCGTGAGAGTTTTGAACCTATGAGGCTTTGAGTCGAACAAAGCCCCTTGAGGAATCGAACCTCGCCTACTCTCTGGACAGCCGCTGCCCATGTGCTTTTGTATAAAAGCCCTGCTATTAAAACCCGCCGCAGGGCGAGGCGGGAAGAAAGGAGAAAAGAATTATGTGGAACTCTGTTTCAGCCGTTCGGCGATCCGGTTTTGAGCAACGCGATAATATCGCTCATCTTTCTCAAACCCGGTGTAATGCCGTCCGGTGTTGATGCAGGCGATAGCGGTTGTCCCGCTCCCCATGCAATTGTCAAGCACAGTGTCGCCTGCGTTAGTGTATGTGCGGATGAGATATTCAAACAGCGCGGCCGGCTTTTGCGTCGGGTGCAAGCCCCGCTCGCAGTTGATTTGTAGCAGATTCCGAGGATATCCGGTCACATATCGCAGCGAATCTTTGCCGAGGGTGCTGTCTTTGTAAATGCCATCCGTTTCGCGCTTGCCTTTTACGGCTATAGGCCTCTCAAGGTGCTTGATGCCTTGCGGATTGTATGTCGGCGCTTTTTTGTAAAAAACACAAACATCCTCGATGCAGCGCATCGGCTGATATTTTGCAAAGGTAAACCCGGTCGGCATGTTCTTCTGCCAGTACCAGCAATAGCGGAAAAATCGGCGGCAGCTGTTAATGACGTCGGTTGTAAACGGCTGTGCGGCCGTAAGCACCACAGCACCGCTGTCTTTTAGTATCCGCCAATACTGCGACCACAAAAGGCCAAAGTCCAGCGCGTTATCCCACGCGCAGTCCGTCATGCCGTATGGCAGATCGCAAAGAATCATGTCAATGCTGTTGTCAGGATAGATTTTCATCCCGGCGAGACCGTCGCCGAGAAATATCTTGTCTAAGTACTCCAAGTTACACTTCCTCCAGTGATTCAAAAAATCCGGAATTCCGCGCTTTTCGCTTATCAGAGTACTCTATACTACCCATTATAGGCGCAAGTTGGTCCCCTTTGTGCACTCTTTTATTTTTGCTCGTGGTCGAGGATGCAAAAGAATTTGTGGCGGAGATTATAAAACTGCCTGCGCCCGCTCGGCACCGGCATATATTCATACGGCGTCCCTTGCGTGACATTTTTGAGCAGCGGCGTTATCAGTCCGACATCAGAGCCGCAGGCAAGCTTCACACACCGCTCAATTAGCGCGACATCTTTCTTTTCCCGCTCCCGGCTTTCTGCCCTTTTTGCCGTCGGATCAGAGCAGCCCGAAGCGGACGGCATCCCGGATGGAGCCGCCGCCGATAAAGCATATGTATCTTTTGCCCGCTCCTTTTTTCTCGGATACTGCAGGCAGAAATATTTCAGCTCCCGATACCGCTCGCGGGGAATGTCATATTTTTTCGGCAAATCCTTATCTCTCGGCATTGTTTGCATCCTCCATTTTTGCGCCTTTGCCGTGTTTAACCGCTTGTACATCAGCGGCGGGAGCCGACCTTATGCAAAGGTCTACGATAATATCGACTGCCTCGCGGCGGATATTTCTTTCATAAGTTCCATAACCGCCGTTATACCAAGGAGACTTTTTAAGTTCTTTTATTTCTGCCAAAAGCAAATCACGCTCGATATAATCACTCATTTTGTTTTTCCTCCTCTTCGTCGCGAAACTTGACACATTTACAAGGCTTTAAAAAGCTGACATCCGTCAGCAGTTTTTCCTTTTTCTCGGTCGATTCGGCGGCTCGTCCTCGGGCTCTTTTATGTATTTGAAGCACATATAACCGAATCTGTTTTGTATGCACTCGACAAGGCGATAGCCCTTCGGCGCGATTGGCGGGCTGTCCGGGCTGTAGCTCCGGAGCGCGACCTTTGCGTCCTCGCTTTCCGGCTGCCGCATGTTGCGGGTTGATAAATATCTATGTTTAGTGCCCTGTTCGGGCGTCCAATGGTCGAATAAGTAATTGGCAAGACCGGTGTAATCACAACCGTGGTCTATACCGTTATAATAGTTGTGCTTGCGCAGGTGCTCTATCTGCACGATATCGCCGTAGATCCACTGCGCTTTTATGACCTCTTCCGGCACGCCGTCTGAGACCATGTGGAAATGTATTCTTTTTGTGTTTCTGCCGCGTCCCATGTAAAGATTGATTTTTGCGTCAGGACACGCGTATTGTAGTCTGCGTTTATATAAGGTACGCAACCGGCGCGCCTCGCCCCAGTCGTGCACTTCGTGGTCATTGTCAAATGTAAGAGTCGAATATAGGGAAGTCGGCGAAAAGTTCTCGTTGAACACTCGCGCGTGCTTCCGTCTCGCGATCATTAAATTGTGACGCTCACGCTCCTCGTCCGTGCGGAGCACCGGCTTGTACTGCGCTTTTGCGACATTGGCGGTGCGGTCAGAAACCGTGTAGACTTCCTGCTCGCAAACCGCGCCAGAAAATATTCGTTTCTTGACTCGCACCGCTTTTCACATCCTCATTTCAAATTTTCGTATTTTACCGAACTCATCGACGAAAGCTCGTCGAGATATCCGACAATGTTCTCCGTCAGCACCCGCGTTGTGCTGATTGGGATAATCGCCATCACAAAGAATCCGGCTTTCGCCGCAAAGAACGCGCCGGCCGCGGTCTGACGGTAGTACAGCTCAAACTCGTCCACATCAAGCGGCTCGAGATATTTTGACTCGACAAACTCTATTCCGGCCGAAGTCTTATATGGTATATAGTCGTAAGAGCCTATCCGCAGAGATATCGGCAGAGGATTGCAGCACTCTTCTCCGTCAAATTCGTCTTTGACCATCTTCAAAAACGCTTCCGGCGGCTCGGCGGTGTATCGCTGCATGATTTTGTCCGCCTGTGTCGGTGTGATATCGAAAGATGTCATAAGCGAATCGATTGAAAACACCGGGCAGTCGTTAAGGTAATAGGCGGCGAGACCGTCGCCGAGCATCTGCGTTGTCATATCGTACAGCGAGATGTGCTTATTCGCCTTGCACAGACTTATTATTTTTTTGATTTTCATAAAAAGTTCCTTTCTGCTTTACAAAATTTGATATCTGCTTAAATCGATGTCATCCGCCCGCGTGTTCCAATCCTTTTTTGCCTCCTCGCGCTCGTCAACGCCCGTCAAAAGTCCACCGGCAGAATTGATTTGAAGCTCGAGCTTATAATTTTTCGGGGTGGAAGCTCCGCATTTTTGACACTTGATGCAGAACTCCCAGCCTCTAATCGCGCCTCTCGCGACGGTCGCTATTGTCACATAGCTTGCCGGTGCTCCGCAAAACGGGCACCTTCGCAATGGCTCTCTGGGCGACTCTAAATCAAACATCGTAAGCACCTCCGTTTTTCGAGGTAAAAGGGTTCGTTAGCCATTGTTATTCCTCCATTGGCTCGTTCCAGCAGTTCTTACAAGCTCCCGTGTAATAGCAGTTCTTGAACGGCGGGCGTATTTCACCGTAGATTATTTTTCTGCATACAACTGGACTTCCGTCCGAATAGCTCTGCGCTTTCGGAAACTTCTCGAAAAAGTCCTGTGCGTATGTTTTCTTCGGGTGTTCGTTGCTCCACTTTTGCAGATTTTCGATTGCCCTTTTAGCCTCTCCGGCGCAGATTTTTGAATATGTGAGTCCGCAAACCCCAAACATCGGGCATTGCTCTTCATTAGCCGCATTAGCCACGCACTCATCACGTGAGCCGCAAAGTCTTTTGAGTTCGTGTAAAAAGTTTATTGTCTTGTTACAATCCATTTTTAACGCTCCTTTACCATTATTTCTGTTCGCGGGTTTTCTTTGTCATTACTCCCGCAGAGCTGAAGCTCAACATTTGAAAAGCTGTCATCTTCAAATCAAGCATCGTAAGCACCTCCGTTGCAGGCGTATTCTTTCAGTGCGGCGGAGGCTTGTGCCATAACGCTCTCGATGCACGCGCTCGACACGACTTCGCCGTCGTTATGCGCCGGGCAGACCTGGCATGCGCCCTCTTTGCCGGATCCGCAAATCTCCGCCGCTTCTATAAGCTGTTCAAGCGTCAGGGTTTTCACAGTTTTCAACCTCCTTTGCCAGTCCGCATTTCAGCGGGCTGTTGTAACAAGGGTTCTTACAAGTGCCAATTTTCTGACACTGGAAACAGCAGTAATTCCCGTGACGGTGATCGCAGTTAAAATGTGTGCACATCAGGATTCCGGCTTTCTTTTTATTCATCGTCCGCTGCCTCCATTTCTTCATTCCAGCAAGCTTTACACGGTGCCGAACCCGCTCCGGAAACAGCGGAGTACTGGCAGCTTCCACCGTAGCAGTTGGCGCGGCACATCCTCGGCACACCTTCTTTATCCGGCTTTGCTTCCGGGAACTTCTCGAAAAAGTCCCGCGAAAAACCTATGCGCGGGACTTTTTCGAGAAGTTCCGCGCATAGGTTTTTCGCGGGTGGCAGTTTGTCCATTCAAAAACAGATTCAATATATTCGTTTATATCATCATCCGAAAGATAATCAGTTATATAACAGGTACCGTTTGATCTGTTTTTGCAAAAGTCGCAATTATCTACACATCCGCACATCCTTTGTGCATCCTTTAAAAATTTCATTATGCACTTAACCGCCTCAGTCTGCGCGCCGGGGTAATCGTAGCCAAAAATAAAATCGGTCGATACATTAAAAAACCTTGCAATTGTCGTTATCTGCGCTAAATTCGGGGCCCTCTTTCCAGCCACAATATACGAAATCGTATTATCCGTTACGCCGAGTTCTTTCGCGAGATCTTTCTGTTTCTTGTTTTGCTCTGCCAACAATGCGCCTATAGTCTGGCCTATTCTCTCTTTTATTTTTATATCCATACTCAACCCTCCTGCAGCAGCGCTCCGAGCTTCTGCATCGCTGCGCGAAGCTTAGCGGCGGTGGTCGCGTCATCCATCGACGCGACTATACCGCGCATGACATTGATATATTTCTGTATGCTGTCAAAGTAGACGCTGAATTTTGCGACCTCCGGCGAGGCGGTGAGCTTCGCGTCCTTTTCGACCTTTTCGAGCCGTCCGGTCAGCTCGCTCTTTTCTTTTTCGGCGGCGTCGAGCACCGCCTTGTATTTCTTCTCAAGCTCTTCGGAAACTGACTTCTTTGCTTCATCGCGTGCCCGCTCCACGGCCTCGGCGATCGCTTTCTCCTTGTCCTTCTTCGCCTTTGCGCGCTCTTTTTCGATCGCGTCTACGGTGTACTGCTTTATTTCTTCGGCGGTCGGCTCGCGCATGACCGTCGCGGCGGGCTTTTCGGACGCCGCTTTCAGCTCCTCGCGCAGGCGGCGGACGGTGTCGGAAAGGTCTTCGTGCTCTTGGCTGCTTTTCGCGAGCTCGTCGCGTTCGGCAGTGATAAGCGTCAACTGCTCCTGCGCCTCGTGCAGCTTGCTGATAGTCTCTTTCAGTTCGCGGGTGGACATCTCCGCGACATCGTTGTTCTCCTCGACCTCCCTGCGTTCGTACCACGGCAAGGCGGCAAGCATTCCGAGCTTCGAGATTCCGAGACTTGCATTCGATTGCAAATATTTCTCGCCGAGCGACTCGAGAGCTTGTATATATGTATAGGCTTGCCGCTGCTTGATCCCGACATCCTGCTCGACATACTCCTCAAATGTCTCGTGTCCGAGCAAAAGATATTTGCGCTCGTCGCGCATCCTTTTAAGATTCTGACAAAAGTCCACCATAGCGGACGCGGCAAGGTTGCCTTTTGCGATTATCTCGTAGTGGAGATTTAACGCCTCGTTCTGTTCCTCGCTCAGGTTCCCGCTGAGTTCCATGCTTCTGATTACTTCGTTCATACGTTTCTCCTCTCTCACGCTGCCGCGTGACTCTTTTTCTTTTTACTTCTGATGTATTCACTCCATGCCTCGACAAAAGCCTCGACCTCCGGGGTCTTGCCGCGGTTGTGCAAGCCACGGCACTGGATGATTCTCTCGGTTTTCGGGTCATATTCCAAGGTATAAAAAGGCTTGTCCGGCTCGCTTTTCTTTCTGATAAAAAAGATAACCGTCTGCCCGCTCAGGTGTTTTTTGGCATATGTCGCGACGCAGTGATGCAGAGCGCTTCCCTCGTCGATAAGCTCGGCGCGGCTTCGCGCCGGGCGAATAAGCAAGTTTCCGCTCTCAAAGGCAAAATCTCGCTCGAGCTTTTTGAGCCGCTTCCCAAACTCTTCCTGCGTTCTGCGCGTCTCTTCGAGCTCCTTTTGCCGTCTTGCTTCCGCAAGGGCTTCGTTTGTGCGCCGGTGCGCCTGCGCGAGATCCGGCGGTAAAAGGATATCCTCACGGCTAAGGTCAAGATTAAGCTTTTCGCAGTCGCTCCAATAGTCGCGGAGTGTATACGGCTGCTTGTTCTGCTTTTCGAGGTATTTCACCGCTTTTTTAAAAGGCAGACGCTTTTCAATCTGCGAGACGCAATAATCGTCAGAGGCTCTGTATGCCTTCGCTTGTTCAACTGTGATTTCGTACTTTTTGGCAAGCTGCGCATAAAGCACGGCGTCGCGCGTTTTCACGGGTAGTTTGCGCAGCTCTTTTTTCGTCAGCCCGAGAGCCGCCGAAACGGTCTTCGCGCGGCGGTTGACAATTCCATTCGTCCACGAGTCGTTGACCGCGAGTTTGATAAAGCCTTCTTTTACCAGCTTTTCTGTCAGCACCGGATATTTGACATATGTATCAAGCCAGCCGCAAGGATTGTTGCCGAAGTTTTCCATATACGCCGACATCTGCGCATACCGCAAATTGGTGTTTTCAAAGGTCTCGTCATTAAATCCAAAATAGTGGTTTTCGGCATAATTTTCATCATTCGTATACCACGGCTGTTTCGAGCTCGGCTCCGGTATGGTCGCCATGCGCTCCCAGTTTTTCTCCCAGCCGTGGAAACCGTATGACCACCTTTTCGCCCACACGGCGTCAACGCCGGTGTTGTAATAGACCCGATATTCCTCAAAAAAATTGGTCTTGACTGTTGTATAGTCCAGGCGGTAGTCGCGCCCCACGAATCCCGCCCGGACGAGGATTCCGCCGTCCCGCAGTTTCGTGGCAAAAAGGATGTATTTTTGGTCATACATATATTTTCTGCCTCTGCCGCTGTCGTGGAACTCGACCGTACTTTTGCACGCCGGGCAAAAGCCTATGTCCTTGTGTTTGCAGTTGACATTTTGCACATCGGCGGCGCTGTATGTCCGGCCGAGCTCAAGCACCACATCCTTGTGGCAGTGCGTACAGTGTCCGTATCTGACGCCGTTTTCGCGGTGCGTGAAGAGATAGCGGCTTTCCAGCAGGACGCTGTCGTCAACCCACTGCGCGACCTTTTTCGGCAGACCGTCGATTGACTTAGCAAAAGCCATTTTCCAAGCGTGCTGATACTGCTTGTCGGTGATTTTCTTCGCTTTTTGTCCCATGTCGCCACCTCACAGCAGATCCGCAAGGTCAAGGCTGATAATGTTGTCGGTCTTCGGCTCTTCGGCGATTCCGTAATATTCGCGGATCCAAGAGTAGACCGTTTCGTCTTCGACCATCGCGCAGCCGTTCTCGGCATGCTTTCTTGCTTTTCCTGCCACGGCTTTCACACAGTCCGCAAGGCTCTTTTTCCCATCCGCGACCTTGCCCGCGCTGATATCGTCGGTTATAAGCGCATCGATGATATACTGCGCTATGCGCTTCTGATTCGTGCCGCCCTTTTCGCCCTCGGAGTCGATTTTGGCTATTGCCTTTTTCATCAGTTCTGTCATTTTTTTATTTCTCCTTTAAATCGTGTTGATGTCGAGTTAGCTCGCGAAAAATTGCGTCCTATTTTCCGGCAACACCTCTGTCGAGTTAGCTCGCTGAAAATTGCATACTAATTTCAGATTGCCGCGCTGAAAATTAGCTCGCGAAAAATTGCGTCCTAATTTCCGGCAACACTTCTGTCGAGTTAGCTCGTCGAAAATTGCATACTAATTTCAGATTGCCGCGCTGAAAATTAGCTCGCTGAAAATTGCGTCCTATTTTTCAGCAACACCTCTGTCGAGTTAGACCTCAAAAAATTACATCATAATTTCAAATATTCCGATATTTCTTCCTTCGCCCGCTCCCACCCGGAGCACCACACGGCGCGGAAACCCTGTCGCTCAAGCGCTTCAAGCCACCACTGTTGGTCGACCGTCGGCTTGTTTCGGCCGGCTTTCATTTCGATGTACAAGCCGTGGTATTTCCCCCGGGCGACCGGCAGACAGAGGTCGGGCACGCCCTTTTTCATTCCCTGCCGTCGGAGCGCGGCACCGTATGAGACACTACGCTTGCCTTCGTTCGGGATGTGGTATAAAAGCTTCAGCTCCGGGTGTGCGGCGGACTGGTATTCCGCCCACACAAAAAGCGCCTCCTGTTCCTCCGCTTCGCGGTTTTCGCGGCGGGTCGCGCTTGCCTGATCTTTTTCGGTGCTCCCTCCGTCCGTCGAGTAGACAGTCAGGCTGTCCAGTTCGCACCCGCAAACGCGGCAGAGTCTTGTTTTGTCGCCGTCGGCAAAATTATATTCACGCCCGCATTTCGGGCATCTGTAAGATCGTATTTTCATATCGCGCCCCCGTTGACATTTTCAGGCGGCGGTGTTACACTGTTAATGGTGTTTGGTGTTGTTTTGACAACATCATTTGGGCGTCCTGTTACCGCAGGGCGTCCTTTTTCATATCTGTCAAGCCTGCGCCATAAAGCCCGCTCGATGCGCTCGAGGTACTTGTTCAGCGCCTCGCGGCCGTCGCGGAAGCTCCACTCGGTCTCTTTTCCGCCGTCCGTGTACCGCACGATATATTCGTCCTCACAGCCCGGACAGAACAGCAGCGTCACCGGCTTCGCGCCGCTTATCTCGACTCTTGTAACAACCTTGCTACAGCTCAAAACACTGCCGCCTCCTCTTCTTTTCAAAATAATAGGCACAGTAATCATCCGTAGCGGGAATCTCGCGGAATCGGTCGGTGTTATAGGTGTAGGCGCAGCACTTCCCGTCCCAGCCGTCGCCCACACAGTCGATTTTTCGCAGCCAATAGCAGCTTTTACAGACCTTTTTCCTGCGCCATTTTTGCCCGCTCCCCGGCGCGTCAGCTGTCTTTTCGAGTGCCTGCATCGCGCCCGCTCCTCTTTGCTCTGATTTTGGCTCTGACTCTGTCTTCAAAGGCGATAAGCTTGTCCTCGCGGATAAAGCCGTAGATGATAAGTACGACGACGGCGATCTCAAACACCGTCTGGATTGCAAATTTCAGTATCATTTTCTTTGTCCTCCTTGTTCTCAAAGCGCAGGCGGTCGATGCGGACCGTTGCCGTCAGCCTGCCCTTTTTGTCCTCAAGCTCAGCGGTCACCGCAAGCTCGCCGTTGATGATGCGATATATAACCGCAGACACTTTGTCGTATCTGACATCTCCGACAAGCGGCACGTAGTATATGACCGGCTTGCCGGTGACAAGCGCCTGCTTGACTTCTTCGTTAGTCATGGCGCCCTCCCTTTATTTCCGCACGAGCGAACGAAGTATTAAGTTTTCCTGCTCTAGCTCCCGCACTCGCTTTTTCAGCATTGCTTTGTCGCCGGAACTGCTGACCCACTCTTCAATTCTTCGCGCGATTACGGACGAGCCATCAAAATCGGGATAGTATATCGACAATCCTAATGTGTCGGGGTCGATGCTGACCTGCCGTGCAATGACATCAATGACTTCTCTCGCGGCTTCGTGCCGCCTGACAAACAAATCGTTGCTCTTGTCCTTAACACGACAGAGCGCTGCGAGGGCATCTTTCGGCAAAGCGTCGTACCTGTGCGGGTCTTTTTTTTGAGCGAGTATACCCTCGTAGCGGTCGAGGATTTCAGCTTCTCTTTCATCGATTATGTAGACGCCGTCATTCATTTTCATTCTCCTTTCAAAACATATCGCGGATATAAATGCATATCCACAGCGCAACATTAAACCAGCCCAAAAAAGCCTGCACTTTTTTGTGTCTTTCATCGCCCGGGCACAGACTCATTACGCTACAAAAAATCGACATCACCAAGCACGCGATACAAAGATTTTTGCTCACTTCGCCGCCTCCTCAAAAAATCTATGTCCGCCAATGGTGCAGACGTAGGTCTGCGACTCGTGCCATAAACTCTGACAGAGTGCCGGAGCATAAAAATAAAGTATTTCGCGATCCGTAGCGGTCTCGCCGTCGTCAAAAACCTTGGCGACGGCTTTTTTGACTTCGTCGCTCGGCTCGGGGCGCTCGTCCGTATAGCCGTATCTCCTGACGATCTCGGCGGGGCGCTCGTTTTCCTGCTCGCAGGCGTTAAGAATGCACTGTGCAACAGCCATCTGACCTATGTACGGCTCGGCTCCCGCCTCTGCCATGACTACCCGCTCAATTTCGTCGCGCTCGGCGGCGGTCAGGGCGTATCTGACGCTTGCAGTTGACTGCAAAACGGGCTTCGGCTCTGCTTCTGTTGCTGTTTCCGGCTCAGTAGGCTCGACATAATAGACCTCCGGCATCGCCGTTGTTATTTCGGGCAGTGCTGCAAGAAGCATAATCGCGACGAGCGCGACGACCGCACCGATGATAAGCAAGTCTTTAGTCATCGCTGTCGACCTCCTTGCGGACGGGCAGTGTGACCGTTATTCTTTCGGTGTGCGCATTTGCGTTGTTGACAAGGTCGTCAGCTGCTTCTTGCACCATCTCGTCGGTAAGTCCTGCATCATTGGCAGTGTCCAAGGTAAAAGATGTCGCCAGTTCGCAAGCCGCCAAAATCGTCGGGATATCCAGCACTGTCACAGTGCCAAACGCGCTGACAATCTCTTGTGCGAGCATTATGCTCAACCTTTCAGCCACCCTTGCCGACTTTTTGACATCTCGCATTCTGTATGCGCGGTGTAAGTCCGCATGGGTCTTTCTTAAACTCTCGATCATTTTCTTTTCTTCCTTTCTTTGTTGTTTATTTCGTCTGTGTAATTTTTATAAGCGAGGCGGCGTATTCCTCGACTCTTATCGGGTGAAGTTTCTTTTATTCAGTCCTCGGCAAGTATCGCCATTTCAACGGCGTTGGCAATCATCGCGCGCACGAATCGTTCGAACTCCTTGTGCTGCATAACCCCGCCATGCTCGTTGTATTCTACGAGCGCCTGCGGTCTTATGTCGTAGCACCATTCTTTCTCGCGGATATACGCTGTGCCAATCGGCAAGACCTGTTTTTGCATCGCGCAGTAAATAAAGTCTTTCGACTGGCCAAGGTACCGCGCCGCCATTTCGACCGGCACACTGCCGTTAATGGCGAGGATCTCCTCTGTCGTAGGTTTTCGCATGCTGCTTCCGCTCCTTTCCTCAAGCTCCGTCGCGGCGCGCCACAATTTCAGTTGCGTCCGTGCCGTGGTTTGCTCTTATAAGTTGCTCTTACGCAACTTTGTCAGCAAAAAAAATTGCTTCTGAAAGTTCTTTTCCGAACAATTTTCTGCACAGATTAATTTCTGTATAGGTGAAATCGCTGACACCATTGAGCTTTCTGTAAAGCGTAACAGTAGAAATATCAAGGTATTTCGCCATTTCAGTGATAGTGATTCCGCGTTCTTTCAATGCTGCTTCAAATTTTCTTTTGTTAAACATTTTTTGTTCACTCCTTGTTAGTTGCGTTCGCGTAACTTTTCTGCGTAACTTGATTATAGCACAGAAAAAACGCTTGTCAATACATTTACGCAACTTTTTTTAAAATTTCTCTTGTTTTTGTTGCGTTTTTGTAACACAAATGATATACTATAGCTGAAAGGAGATACTTAGATATGGAGTTTAAAGACATTTTAAAGAGCCGGAGAGAAGAACTTGGCTTGACATTAGAAGATATAGGCACTGCCGTTGGCGTCGCAAAAGGAACAGTCCAGCGTTGGGAAGCTGGCATAATTAAGAATTTGAAGCGCGATAAGATTGGCAAGCTTGCGAAGATACTCAAGGTGTCACCCGCCTATCTCATGGGCTGGGATGAAGAGCTTGACGAAAAATATAACGAGCCGAATATAGTTGAAGATGATGAGGTTGTTACGTTTCCTGTTCTCGGCTGCATTGCTGCAGGGTATGAAGAAATCGCGATTGAAGATTGGAGCGGCAGTGTAATGGACGTTCCAAAAAAGTATTTGAAAGGACGAGAAAAGAGCGACTTTTTCGTTTTGGAAGTCCACGGGAATTCGATGTATCCGCTCTATCACGAAAAGGACAAGGTTCTTATTTTAAAGCAGAATTACATAGAGAGGAATGGCGACGTCGGCGCAGTCATATATGACGGCGAATGCGCCACACTCAAGCGCGTTGATGTTTTTGACGATATGGTAAAGCTAAGTCCCGTAAATCCCGAATATCAGCCGAAAGAGTTGAAAGGCGCGGACATGGAAACATATCACATTCTCGGCGTGCCGAGATTGCTTGTCAGAGAAATAAGCTAAGGAGATGTTAAAAATGGCAAAAGGTAAGAAAAAAGCAAACTGGGTGTTGATTATTGCGGTCATGTTTATACTCGGCGGCATAATGGCACTTATCGAAAAAATCAAGGAAAGCGCCCACCCGGTTCTTTTTGCGGTGCTTATCGTGGTCGGCCTCGTGGCTGTTGCCGTCTGCGTGTTCCTGATTCTGCGACACGCAAAAAAGAAAAAGGACGCCGCGATTGATTCCGTCGACATCCCCGACCGAGCTGTGCCGGACTCCGAGCCGGTCAAGCCGGCAGAAACCGGCTCCGGTCCGCTTTTTATACCCGAGAAAGACAAACAGAACTTTCATTTTCTTCCGAATGTTATTGACGGTAAAGCACTTAAATATAGTTATGAAGCACACCTTGTCATGCTCCCTGATGTTTGTGGTGTTGCCGACCTAATCGGGAAAACCGGAAAAAGTTTGGATATAGTCCTTGAGCCGGAAAACAAATATGATTCCCGTGCCGTTGCTCTGTACCTCGAAGGAAAGAAGATAGGGTATGTGCACAAAGGACGCTTGCAGGATATGATCCACGATTGGCTTGAGCGTGGCGACGAAATGCTCTGCTGCCTTAAACGATTGACGGCAGAAGATGCATACTTTCTCATAGGCTTTTATAAGGACTTGGATTATTTCAAAGGTCGGACATTTAAGCTTATCGGAGTTACCAAAAAAGACGGCGAAGGCATCTCGCGCGCAAGAAATGCCGAAGTATTAAGCCCCGGCGATAGCGTGTGGGTCTTTGTTGATGATGATAAATACATCGTAACCGACGGCCCTTTAGACTTTGGAGAGCTGCCAAAGGCTGCTATCGAATACGCCGAAGGTGCGAGCAGAATCGTCGGCAAGGTTGAAGAGTGCGATTTTGACGATAACGGAAAGCCCGAAATCTATGTGACTATTTATCCTATAAAATAAAAAAAGCCCGCCCCTGCGGGAACAGGAACGGGCAATGCATCAAACCACACCTACGACAGAGTGAGTTGATATATTTATTATATCACCCGCTCCGGGAAAGTACAAGCAAAGGAGCGGTATTTTTTATGAAAAATCCGAACGGATATGGAACGATCCGCAAACTCAGCGGAAACCGGCGCAAACCCTGGGCTGTTCTTGCTCCGCAGAGCAGTTCCGAATATTCCCTCGAAAAGCAACGCAAGCTGATAGGCTGCTACGCCACGAGGGCAGAGGCAATGACAGCTCTCGGCGCATGGCATAAGACTCCGCATATTGACGTTCCGGCTTCGGCTGAAAATATCACACTCGCACAACTGTGCGCCGAGTATAAGAAATTACAGAAATTTAAGAATCTCGCGAAACAAACACAGGACAATTATAATGCGGCGTGGAATAAGCTTGCTGTCCTCGGCTCATATAAAGTAAAGGATTTACGAGCCGCCCATTTTCAAACGGTCGTTGACACCGCACATCAGAACGGGCTCTCCGCCTCTTCTCTGCAAAAAATAAAACTTTTTGCTTCCCTGCTCTGTGATTACGCCGTGCAAAACGATATTGTTATCAAAAATTATGCAACCTTCGTCACGCTGCCAAAAGCCGAAACAAAAGAAAAGGTACCATTCAGCGATCTCGATTTGCAAAAGCTCGAGTCCGCAGCTAAGGAAGGCTTTATGTATGCAGACCTAATCCTGATTATGTGCTACACGGGTTGGAGAATCAATGAATTTTTGGCACTTACGCCATTCAGCTGGGATGCCGCAAATCATACTCTTCGCGGCGGCGAAAAGACCGAAGCCGGAAAGAATAGAGTTGTCCCGGTGTCGGATAAAGTAATGCCGTATCTGCAAAAGTGGCTCGATAAAGGCGGACCGACAATAGTTTGCCATGAGCACAACGGCAAACTCGTCCCGGTAACAGCGCGCTACTTTCGCGCAAAATGGTACTACCCTACACTTGAGGCGCTCGACTTGCCTCGCCTGACGCCGCACGCGACCAGGCACACATTTGCTTCCATGTTGCACCGCAACGGCGCAGATAAATGGGATATTCAGCGACTCATGGGACATTCTTCGGAAGTCGTTACCAATAAAGTCTACACCCATGTTGACATCGATCAGCTTCAAAAAGCGGTCAATTTGTTATAACTGAGCGCACGTGATTTTTCAACGGTTGGGAACAAATTGTGAACACACATTCGCATTTGCCTATGTATATCAACGTTTTTTGCGCAACAAACTATCCCTTTTAATCAAGGTGTCCGGAGTTCGAATCTCCGATGGATCACCAAATACAGAGAAGCCGCCTTTGGGCGGCTTTTTTGTTTTTAGATTTTTTAAAATTTTGTGTTGACAAAGGTATTTTTTGTGTTATGATATAGATGTGCTATGACAGATAGCACACCTATTCTGATTTTGGTGCACTGCGGCGCGCCGGAATCAAAAAGAAAGGAGAATCGCTGTGGTCTTAATCGACAAGCAGAGCCGCGTGCCGGCATACGAGCAGATAAGGAATCAGCTGCTGACTCTTATCCTTGTCGGTACATTCGCTCCGCACTCGCAGCTGCCGTCAATTCGATCCATCGCAACCGACGCCGGCGTGAACATAAACACGGTCAAAAAGGCGTTCTCCGACCTTGAATCCTACGGTGCGATATACACCGTGCCCGGAAAGGGAAGCTTCGTCAGCGAAAAGGCTTTCAAGAACGATTCGGTGCACGACACGGCGGTGTCCGAAGTTTCGGACGCCATCTCTGCCGCCCGCGCCAAGGGACTCAAAAAGCAGGAAATTATCGACATACTCAATGAAATCTACACTCAGGAGGAAGAATTATGATTGAAGTAATCGGCGTTACAAAACGGTTTCAGGACTTCACCGCCATTCAGAATCTTTCGCTGAAAGTCGAAAAGTCGTCAATATACGGGCTTGTCGGCTACAACGGCGCGGGCAAAACAACGCTTCTCAAGACGGTCGCCGGAGTCTACAGAGCCGACGAGGGCGAGGTCAAAATATTCGGCGAGAATGTTTTTGACAACGCAAAGGTTAAGCAGAGACTTTTCTATGTCCCCGATGACCTCTATTTCGAGCCCAACGCGACAATAGAGAGCATGGGCAAATTCTATGCGGGCTACTATCCCCACTTCAGCTTCGACACCATGCACAAGCTCTCAAAGGTTTTCGGGCTTGACACAAAGAAGAGCATACGCGGCTTTTCAAAGGGAATGCAGAGACAGGCCGAGATAATTCTCGGAATGTCCACGATGCCCGAGGTCATTCTGCTCGACGAGAGCTTCGACGGACTCGACCCGGCAAAGAGGAATCTTATTAAGAACCTCCTGCTCGAATACATGGCGGAGGAGGAATGCTCGGTCATAATCTCATCCCACAATCTCCACGACCTTGCGGACATGTGCGACCACATCGCGCTGATAAACGGCAAGAGCATCGTTATGGACTGCTCGGTCGACGACATCAGCGGCTCGCGCTGCAAGTTCAGGCTGGTCTTTGACCGCGACCTCGAAGAGAGCGACTTCAAGGCGCTCGACATCAAGCACTTCTCGAAGGACGGAAAGATAATCACTCTGAGCGCCAACGGCGACATGGACGAAAACGAGAAGAAGCTTCAGGATATGAAACCGCTGATGATCGAAAAATTCCCGCTCACGCTCGAAGAGATCTTCCTCGAGGAGATGGAGGGCAGCGACTACGACTTCAAGGACATCTTCGGCAAGACCGAAGAGAAGAAATGAGGTGGAACAGATGAAGAAAAAATATAAGAACACTTTCTGGTTCTCCGTCGCGCACGCGATGAAAAAGAACTTCATTCTCCCGCTGCTGACATTTGCAGTGAGCATGTTTTTCTATCTCACTGGCTTCTGCTGGGATGTATTGAGAGAAGCAAAGAACAAGGCCGCTATCACCGGTCAGGACGTTATGAAGTTAATGCGCGAAGCGTATGAGGTCTTTATCTTCGACTCGGAGCGCGCGGCATATGAACCGCTCATCTCGTTCTACCCCGCTCTGCTCGTTGTGATATCGCTGTTAGTCGGCGTTTTGCTGTTCAGATTCGTTACCAATAAAAAGACCGTCAACGTCTACTACAGTCTCGGTATCAAGCGCGCCGACCTCTACACCGCGCGTCTTCTTGCGGGCGTGTTCATGATGCTCGCGGCGGTACTCGTCCCGCTCGCTGTTTCGCTCGGGCTCAACCTCCACTATTTCGGCTCGTCCGTCATGCTCTGGCGAACCTTCCTGTTCTATGCGGTGCACAACGTGATATGTGTGCTCGCCGGTCTTACAATATCGGCGGCGGTCTCGAGCTGCGTGGGTACGGTTGTTGAATCGCTTGGCTTCTCAGCCGTTCTCGCGGCGTTCCCAAGCGTTGTGACAATGTGCGTGAACTACGGCGTTCCCGCAATTCTCAACGGCGCACCCGCCATAACTTACTATGGCATATATCCTGCTGCGTCAAGCTACGGGGAGCTGCACTTCGACATAACAGACTCCACCATGTTCGGGCGCATCATCAGTCACATAAATCTGCTCATGCTCAACAGAAGCTCTTTTATTAACTCATCTTCCGTTGAAGCTATGACAAAAGAGGCGGCAAAGAAATGGGCTGCCCCCTCGCTGACTCCCTATATTCTCTGGGCAGTTCTCATCGCCGCGTTCTTCGTGTTCGGTCTGTTCATGTTCAAGCGCAGAAAAGCCGAGATATGCGGATTCCCCGGAAGAAGCACCGTTCTCAACTTCGTACTCTGCATGATTGCCTCTTTCGGAGTGGCCTCGCTGGTGCTGTACTTCGTGACTTCCGAAATACCGCAGATAACAACCTGGATGATTATAGTCGGGCTGATGATAATCAGCGTCATAATCTTCCTGATATTCGACATTATTCTCCACCTGAGCTTTAAAGCCATAAAAAAGGACTGGAAGATAGGTCTCGTCCACGCCGGGCTCATGGCGGCGTTCCTGCTCTCGCTCTACACCGGATTCTTCGGCTACAGCAGCCGCGTGCCGGATATTCAGGATATTGACAGTGTATCTATCTCCGCCCCCAACGCGCTGATGGGCAGCTACAAGCTCGGGCGTGAGCTTGGCAACAGCTACAGTACGGACAGATATTATTCCGATGTATACTCAGATTACTACTATGTCAGCAACCACCGCTCGGTTTCCCTCATCGAAAACTTCAAAGACAAAGATGATATAAACACCGTGCGTGAAATACACAAGGCCATGATAAAAGCCGGAAATATCCACAGAGTCAACACAAACTCCGACAACTATTCAAAGAGAATAACCTGCCAGAGCGTTGTTATAAGATACAAGCTCAAGAACGGACGCGAGCTTGTCAGAGTCTATGAATATGTTCCGCTGACAAACTATCCGACACTCTATACTCTCGAAGACACCAAGAACTGGAACAACAAGATAAAAGACGAACTGCTCAACATCGACTCGGAAAACATCATCCCGATAGTTTTCTCTGCTCAGATGGACAACCAGATAGCTGTTGACGAAGAGCTGACGGCAGGTCTTGCGCGCGCGATATACAACGATATAACCACGCTTAGCTCCGACAAGTTCCTGACAAGCAACGCCAAATACCTCGGCTCGGTTGCATTCTGTGTCAAGAGTCAGGGAGAAGATTACTCGATGTATGAGTCATCCGAATATGTCAATGCAACTTCAGTGACAGACGAAACCGTTGAAGAAGAAGTTATACCGCGCCAGGAAATTGTTGACGCACTTTCGTCCCATGATCCGGCAAGCAGACATCTCGCGCTCAGCTGTGGTTTTTCGGTAGTTCCGATAACCGAAGAAATGACAAACACGATAAGCTTCCTCAAAGCTCACGGACTCTATGAAAAGCTCAGCGACGAGTCGCCGATAGTCAGCGCAAGAATAGCAGACATGGGCAAAGCCACATCCTCAGACGATATGAGATACGGTTTCGCCTATTCCAGCCCGATTTTCAACTCGTTCTGGGACGACGGAAAGTCAAAGCCATATTCAAAGAAGGACTCTAACGGCTATGAATATGAAGTTAGCAGCTACACCAGCGGCGACTTCATGCCGAAGGATTCAATGATCGTCACCGACAAGGCGACGCTCGAAAAGCTCGCCGCCAACGCCTACGGCTACCGCTTCGACCTCACGGGCGGATATCTTGTCGAATTCAAGCGCGCGAACGGTTGCCTTACGATAATGTATGTTCCGAAAGGACGCATCGAGCTGAATCTCGGCACGGGCAAATAAAATCAAATCGGCGGCTGTATTTAAAAAGGTACAGCCGCCGGAGAAAAATATCGGGAGGGAGAAAGGGTGAACAGAACAAAAAACGGCTTTAAAAATCCGTTTGGCTTCACGGTCGCACACGCGATGAGAAAGAACTTTGCCTTTCCGCTCGCGGTCTTTGTAATGAGCTTGGCGCTCTACCTCAGAAGCTTTTTCGGCAGCGACAAGATAAGACAGCTTACGGCGCTGAAGAGCGGCGGCTCGGCGACGTTGGAGCTTCTGCGCGAATCCGGAAAATTTTTAATAATCGGCGGATCTGACAACTATATGCTGACGGATATTCTCTATTTTTACACGGCGGCAGTAGTTGTTCTCTCGGCGGCGTTGGGTATAATGCTTTTCAGATTCGTCTCAAGCAAGGCAAAAAGCAACATATATTTCAGCCTCGGCATCAGCCGCGCGGGTCTGTTTTCGGCGCACTGGCTGGCAGGAGCGGTCATGCTCGAAGCGGCCGTGCTTCTCCCGCTCGCCTTTTCGGCAATGCTGAACCTCATCTACTTCGGCTCGTCCGTCATGCTCTGGCGCACGCTGCTGTTTTACGCCGTTCACATGACCGTGACGGCGCTTGCGGGATTCTCTGTTGCGGCGGCAGTCTCCGTCTGCGTGGGAACCGCAGGCGAATCGGTACTGTTCTCGCTCGCATTCATAGCGTTTCCGAGCGCTGCTGTATATTTTCTCAATAACGCGGTACCGCATCTGCTCTTCGGCGCGCCTCACAATTCAAACTACGCACTCTATCCGTCGGCGAGTCACAGCCAGGATATCAGCATGGCCCTCTCCCCTTTCGGGCGCGTGCTGTCGCGTCTCAATCTGCTCTCGCTCAACAACGACGTATTCATCCGCTCGGGCTCGTTGGTCTCGGCCGACGGGTTCTCTAAAATCACCGCAGACGAGCTGAAAAGCTGGAGCACGCCGTCTCTTGAGCCCTATATACTCTGGGCGATACTGACCGCCCTGCTGTTCGTTTTCGGGCTTTTGATGCTAAAGCGCAGGAAGGTGGAGATATGCGGCTTCAGCGGCAGGAGCAAGGCTTTAAACTTTTTGCTGACCGCCATGCTCTCTGTTTCCGCAGGCTCAACTATCGTCGCCGTTAATTTTTATTTTTCGCAAATCACCGACAAGCAATATCTTATAACGGGCATAACAACCGTGCTTTTGAGCGCTGTTATATTCGTGGTTTTCGATATTATGCTCAATCTCAGCTTTAAGGCACTCAAAAAGGATTGGAAATACGGGCTTGTCCATGTGGCTCTCGCGGTCGCCGTTATGCTCTCGCTCTACACCGGGTTCTTCGGTTACAGCAGCCGCGTGCCTGATACCGACAGCATCGAGAGCGCATCGGTATCCGCTCCGGACATACTTCTCGGAAGCTACCGCACAAGAGCAGACGAGCTCAAATTCAACGCAAACTCCGGCTACTATCTCGCCTTCGACGAGGACGGAAACCCGGTTGGCATAAACAGCGGCTGCTACTATCGCAGCAACGCCGACGAAAGGCGCATAATTATCGACGGATTCAAAAGCGAAAGCGACATTAACGCCGTGCGCGAGCTGCACAAAAGGCTCATCGCCTCGGGCAGAAAAGTTGTTTCAAGCAGCGAGGATTATTCCGAAAGAGCCGTGCGCAGCACTGTTATTATAAAATACAAGCTCAAGAACGGACGCGAGATAATAAGAGAATATCAGACAGTCGGGCTCGGCGACTATCTCTCGTTCTATTCAATAGAAAACACCGAGAACTGGAACAACAAAATCAAAAACGAGCTGCTGAACATAAACAGCGAAAAAGTATTCCCCGTTCTCTTCTCGGGACAGATGGACAAAAAGACCGTCGTTGACCAAAAATTTACACGCGGACTCGCCCGCGCGATATACGAGGACATAACCTCTCTCGGCGCAGACAAAATTCTCTGCTCCGACTCGAAATGGCTCGGCGCGGCGGCTCTCTATCACGACATAGCGTCGGATGGAGTCGAAGCCGTGACGGCGACCCAAGCTCAGGCGGAAGTCCCCGATATTGATGATATTGACACGCCGGCAGACGATGTTCGCAACGCTTGGAAAGCCGGAAACTACGGCGAGATGATGACCAATGGCTCGGAATACGGAGATTTCGGCAAGTTCAAGTCCGTTATTCCGATAACCGAGGAAATGACGAACACCGTCGAATATCTAAAAGTCCACGGGCTCTATGACCTGCTCGTTGACGAATCGCCTATAGTCGCCGTCAGAGTGGCGGACATAGGCAAGCTCACCATCGACGCGCTTGAATACACCACGCCGATATTCAACGCTTTCTGGGACAACGGCAAATCAAAGCCGGAAACCGACCGCGAGACCGGAGAACAGATAAGCACATACACGAGCGGAGACTACATGCCGAAAAATTCAAGGGAATTCACCGACGTCGCAACGATAAACGCACTCGCCGAAAACGCCTACGGCTACAGATTTGACCTCGCGGGCGGATATGTTGCCGAGTTCAGACGTGCCAACGGCTGCAGAACGATAATGTATATCCCGAAAGGGCGCGTCGAACTGAATCTCGGTTAAATATAAAAACTCCCTTAAACACACATAGCCCCGGGCTTCACGGAAAATCTGTGAAGCCCGGGGCGGTTTTTATATGCATGAAAAAATGCGACCCCGAAGGATCGCATAAGTTCAGCTTTCAGATATTACCTGTCCTGTATTAAAGGAAGAGAAGAAGCAGGGTTGCAACGAGTGCGAGAACGAAGAAGGAGATAGCGATGATCTTCGTGATGAGCACCAGCTTAGACTCCATAGTCCTGCTCTTGTTCTTGCCGAAGAAAGTCTCTGCGCCGCCTGCAATAGCGCCGGAAAGGCCGGCGGACTTACCCTCCTGAAGAAGGACGAGAACAATAATAGCGACCGAAAGAAGAATGAGGACTATGCCCAATATAATCTCATGTACTGCCATGAAGTTAACCTCCAAACACAAATTGCTAAGATATTTTAGCATATACTTTGACACATTTCAATAGTTTTTATAAAAACTTTTGCCGAACGGAGAAATTTTCCTTCCGAAAGATGTATTATCAGCACGCAGCTGAACAAACTACTCTCAGCGGCAAGAGTCCGAAGTCAATGCGTTTGCAGGGCTTTTCCCGCCGACCGTTTTGCGGGGAAGCCTTGCAAACGGTCTTTTTTATATTCCGAGCTCAAGCTGTTCGCCCTTGTCCTCCGCGCTCAGCAGCGCTCCGGCGGCGGGCAGGTTCTTTGTCTTATATCTGTACGCCTTGGCGAACTCCCCTTCTTTATACGCGCGGACGGTCATAACTTTCTGACCCTTCTTGAGGCTCATAACGCCGACTCCCTGAGTGTCCTTGGTAGTCTTGGGCGAGATTGCGCCGGTGTTTATCAAAAGGTGTCTGCCCGCGGAAGAGATTATAACAAGCTCGACATCGCTCTCGATATGGAGCATCGCAGCGACAGGCGATTTGTCGGAATAAGCCTTTATGAGCTTCTTGCGGTTCGTCTTCGTCTGATAGGCGGAAAGCTCGACCTTCGCCGCCTTTCCGTTTTCAAAGAAGAAGAGCATATGACCCGAATAGTCCGAGGTCACGACCATATAGACCGCCGTCTCGCCCTCGTCCATGCCGAGCGTGCTCGCCACATAATCGCCGAGTGCGCTCGCCTTTGTCTCCTTGAAGTCGTTGACGCGAGCCTTGTAGACCTGGCAACGGTTTGTGAAGAAGAGAAGCTCTTTCGCGTTATCGGTGACCACGGTCTGGGCGAGCTCATCGCCCTCCTTGAACTTCTGCTCGCTGCTCATGCGCAGGGACTGCGGGGTTATCTTCTTGAAATAGCCCTGCTTCGAGAAGAAGAGCGTCACGGGATAATCGGGTATCTGCTCCTCCTCTTCCTCCTCTGCGACATCGGAGGCGTAGATAATTTCCGTCTTTCTCGGCTTGCCGTATTTCTTGATAACTTCCTCAAGCTCGCTGATAATTATCGCGCCGACTCTGCCGCGTTTTGCAAGGATATCCTCAAGATCGGCAATGAGCTTTTCGAGATCTTCGATATCCTGCGTGCGCTTTAAGATATATTCGCGGTTTAAATGACGAAGCTTTATCTCCGCGACATACTCCGCCTGGATGCGGTCGATTCCGAAGCCTATCATGAGGTTCGGGACGACCTCCGCCTCCTCTTCGGTATTTCTGACGATTTTTATCGCCTTGTCGATATCGAGGAGGATTTTTTCAAGTCCGCGCAGCAGATGCAGCTTGTCCTTCGCCTTTTTGAGGTCGAAGTAGGTTCTGCGTCTGACGCACTCCATGCGGAACGCAATCCACTCGTTGAGCAGCTCTTTGATGCCCATGACGCGGGGCGAACCGGCAATCAGGACATTGAAGTTGCAGGCGAACGAATCCGAGAGCGGAGTGAGCCTGTAGAGCTTCTGCATGAGCTTGTCGGGGTCTGTTCCCCTCTTTAAGTCTATGGTTATTTTAAGACCGCTCTTGTCCGTCTCGTCGCGGATATCGCTTATTTCTCTTATCTCGCCCGCCTTGACCCTGTCGATAACCTTTTCTATTATAGACTCGCTCGTTGCGGTCGAGGTCATCGGGATTTCCGTTATATCAATGCAGTTGTTCGACTTGTCATAAGTATATTTGGCGTAGAGCTTGAACGAGCCGCGGCCTGTGCGGTAAATCTCCTCGATCTTCGCGCGGTCATAGAGTATCTTCGCGCCGCCCGCAAAGTCGGGTGCTTTGAGGGTATCCGCAACGCAGTGGTCGGGGTTTCTGATAAGCTCGATAGTCGTGCGGCAGACCTCTTCGAGGTTAAATGAGCATATGGAGCTCGCCATGCCGACGGCTATACCGGTGTTATTATTGACGAGCACGCTCGGGAAAGTGACCGGCAGAAGCGTCGGCTCTTTCATGGTGCTGTCGTAGTTATCAACAAAATCGACGGTATCCTTGTCGATATCCTTGAAAAGCTCGGCGCTTATGGGGTCGAGCTTCGCCTCGGTATATCTCGAAGCCGCCCACATCATATCGCGCGAATACGCTTTACCGAAGTTACCCTTTGAATCGACGTACGGGTGCAGCAGCGCTTCATAGCCGCGCGAAAGTCTGACCATAGTCTCATATATGGCGGCGTCGCCGTGGGGGTTCAGCTGCATGGTGCGTCCGACGATATTAGCCGACTTTGAGCGCGCACCGGTGAGCAGGCCCATTTTGTACATGGTATAGAGTATCTTCCTGTGCGAGGGCTTGAAGCCGTCTATCTCCGGGATAGCACGCGACATAATGACGCTCATCGCATAAGGGAAATAGTTCGTTTCAATGGTATCGGTTATCGGCTGTTCGACAACTTCACCCGCGCCGATGATATGAACTCCGCTCTTGAGCGGATCGATTTCATTTTTCGGGGGTTCTTTTTTGCCTCTTTTTCCCGCCATTTATATCAAAATCCTTTCAATAGTTAAGCTGTTACGAAACATCCGCCATGTCGATATATGCCGCGCCGTCGCGTGCGATATGCTCTTTTCTGCCGGCGAGATTGTCGCCGAGCCAGAGATCAAATATCTCGGCAGTTTTCTGGGCGTCGGTCGGGTCAACGCGGATAAGGCGGCGGGTCGCGGGATTCATCGTCGTCAGCGACATCATGTCCGCATCGTTTTCACCGAGTCCTTTCGAGCGCTGGATGGTGAACTTGCTGTTTTCAAGCTGGGAAAGGATATCCTGCTTCTCCTGCTCGTTATATGCAAACCATGTCTCGTCCTTTGAGTTTATCTCATAGAGCGGCGACTCCGCGATATACACCTTGCCCTTTTCAATAAGCGTGGGCATGAGGCGATAGATCATCGCGAGGATAAGCGTGCGTATCTGGAATCCGTCAACGTCGGCATCGGTGCAGATTATGACCTTGCTCCAGCGCAGCTGGTCGATATTGAACGCAACCATATCTTTCATCGACTTCGACTTGACCTCGACTCCGCAGCCAAGAACTTTTATCAGATCGGTTATGATATCGTTTGCAAATATTTTGTTATATTCCGCCTTGAGGCAGTTGAGTATCTTTCCGCGCACGGGGATTATCGCCTGGAAAGACGAGTCGCGCGCCTGCTTACAGGCGCCGAGAGCCGAGTCGCCCTCCACTATGAACAGCTCGCGCTCGGAGACATCCTTGCTGCGGCAGTCAACGAATTTCTGCACGCGGCTGCCCATATCGTTGCTCGACTGGAGCTTGCCTTTTATGTTGAGCTTCGTTGTCTCCGCACGGACACGCGCACGCATATTGACGAGCACCTGATCGCATATCTTGTCCGCATCGAGCTTGTTTTCGATGAAATACACCTCGAGCTGATGCTTGAAAAACTCGGTCATTGCCTCCTGAATGAACTTGTTCGTGATAGCTTTTTTCGTCTGGTTCTCATATGAAGCTATGGTCGAGAACGACGAGATGACAAGCACAAGGCAGTCTTCAATATCCTGAAAATTTATCTTTGAATCGGATTTGAGATATTTTCCGCTCTTTTTTATATAAGCGTCTATCTGCGACACGAAAGCGGAGCGTACAGCTTTATCCGGTGCGCCGCCGTGTTCAAGGTAGCTCGAGTTGTGATAGAACTCCTTGAGCTGAACTTTGTTCGAGAAGCAGAGCGCGGCGTTTATCTTCAAAGTATAGTCGGGCTGATCAGCTCTGTCGCGGCCGACGCGCTCGCCGCTCCATGTGCAAATGGAAGAAAGTCCGTTTGAGCCGACCACCTCGCGGACATGGTCGGCGATACCGTTTTCGTAGAAATATTCAAAAGTATCGAACTTTGAGCCGTTCTGATTTTTGAGCACGAATTTGACGCCCGCGTTGACTATCGCCTGGCGGCGCATCATATCCTGAAAATACTCGAGTGGTATGTTGATATCGGTGAAAACTTTGAGATCCGGGCGCCACTTTATGCGCGTACCGGTGTCTTTTTTATTATACGGCTCCTTTATCATATCACCGACGGGCTTGCCGCCCTTGAAATTCAGATGATAGCAAAAGCCATTTGAATGTATCTCCGCCTCCATATATTCCGAGGCATACTGAGTGGCGCAAAGACCGAGTCCGTTTGTGCCGAGAGAATACTGATAGCTGCCGCCGTCGTTTGTCTTATACTTGCCGCCGGCATACAGCTCGCAGAAAGTCAGCTTCCAGTTATATTCCTTTTCTTTCTGGTTATACTCAACGGGTATTCCGCGTCCCTGATCCTGAACCTCAACGGACTTGTCCTCAAATCGGGTAACGGTTATTGTATTACCGAAGCCCTCACGCGCCTCGTCAACAGAGTTCGAGATAATCTCGAACACAGAGTGCTCGCAGCCCTCTATGCCGTCGGAGCCGAAGATGACCGCAGGTCTTTTGCGCACGCGGTCGGCGCCCTTGAGCACCTCTATGCTCTCCTGATTGTAGGTTGCCTTATTCGCCATTTAGCTGTCCCCCGTAAATCAAATGCTACGCATTATTTTGTATCATACATATTTAATTATACACCATATATTGGCTTTTTGTCAACGATATCAATAGGTATAGAAAAAGACAGACCATGCGATAACACACAGTCTGCCGGATAAAATTATGATTTGTTACGCCCTTTGCTTTTTCTTGAACACATCTGCGGGAAGCTGGGCGAGAACTATTGCGACGAACATGATGATGCAGCCGCTGAGCTCCCTTACCGACATTTTTTGATCTATCAGCACCCATGCGAATATGACAGCGAACACCGATTCAAGGCACAGCAGAAGCGAAGCGACCGTGGGGTCTGAATCGCGCTGGCCGAGGGTCTGGAAAGTGAAAGCCACTCCGCAGGACAAAATACCTGTGTAGAGCAGATAGGGCGCGGCGCTCATTATGGCATGGATACTCGGCTTTTCAAAGATAAACATAAGAACGACGGATATTATGCCCGAGACAAAGAACTGCGCGCATGAGAGCTTGACTCCGTCGACTATAGCCGAATATTTGTCGATAACAAGAATATGTATCGCAAAGCCGACCGAGCACGCGAGAGCGAGCAATTCTCCCTTGCCGAAAGTCGCCTTGCCGCCCGCACACAGCAGATAAAGTCCGACAATACCGAGTCCGACGCCTATCCACACAGGAAGACTGACGCGCTTTTTGAAGAAAACGAGGCTGATTATCGGTACGAGAAGCATATAGAGCGCGGTTATGAAGCCGACCTTGCCGACCGTTGTATAGCCGAACGCCGCCTGCTGAAGATTGCTCGCCACGCAGAGAACCGTCCCGCAGACAAGTCCGCCGACAATGAGACTTTTTCTGCCTTTTTTCTTTTCTTCTAGCGTTTTCTGTTCAGCCGAGCCGAGCTTTTTGTTTTTTGATTTTTGAACTCCCGACATTATTGCAATGACCGGCAGGAGCACCGTGCCGCCCATAATCATTCTTATGCCGTTGAAGGTCAGAGTTCCGATTACTTCAAGTCCCTCGCTCTGAGCCACAAACGACAGTCCCCATATAACGGCGGCGAGAATGAGAAAGATGCCGCCTTTAAGCTGTCCTTTTTTCGTTGTTATCACTCCACTGAAGTTTTCCGAAATATGATAGCACAAAGGCAAATAATAAAAATCGGATTTTGGAATAAAATATAATTTTCAAAAAGATTTTCGGTTTATCTCTCCGCGAGCGGAAGTATTGAGCCGATATCGGTTAATTGAAAGTCCCCTGCCTCCTCCGCACGCACGCCGAATGAAGAGAGAAAGGCTCTGATTTTTTCGCTGTCCTTATGAGATGCAAGCGAGCCGTTGAAGAGCATTGTATCGGGCGCAATGAGTCCGCAGCAGCCGCCGATAAAGCCGTATTCGCGCCCTGGCAGAATGACATCGCCCTTTGAGACGAGCAGTACAGCAAGTCCGTTTTTTTCGGCCGCCGAGGCTATTGCCCCATCATCGGTAATTATCGCGTTTTCAGTCACCGGCACTACCGAGCATTTTGTGTAGCCCTGGCGCACGGGTATTAAACTACGCCCGGAAAAGTCGATGTTTTTGCAGACGGTTTTGGGATTGAGTATCGCATAACTGCCGAAAAGCGCGGCATTGAGCGGCACATCGGCGGGATATTTATCGCCGAGCGGAGTGTCGAGAACCTGCACATCAAAGCCCATTTCAATAAGCTTTTCCGCGTTGTTACACTGCTCTCGGCTCAATATGATTTTTCGCCCGCCGAGATGCAATAAGTGCAAATCGGCGTGGGCGGCTGTGCCGTCGGTTATCGCGGCGCACGGCAGGATATCAAAAACACTGATTCCGCGCGAGAGAAGATATTCTTTTGCTTTTTCTGCGCCGACGCTTACAGCAGCGAGGGTGATTCCCCTCTTCGGCAGGTTCGGCGATTCTATAGGGGTCATAAAATTCATCAGTCAACGCAGTTCGCGAACGCCTCATAGACATTCTTGACGCCGATGACCTCTATCTCCTTTTTGAGCTTGTCCGGCACGGATTTGAAATTATGGCGCGGGATGATGCAAGTTTTAAAGCCGAGTCGGGCCGCCTCTTTTATGCGCTGTTCGCAGTGGTTGACGGAGCGAATCTCGCCGCCGAGTCCTATCTCGCCGAAAGCGAGCACATCGTCTCTTATCGGGACATCCTTGAGGCTCGAAATAAGCGCAAGCGCGACGGAGAGGTCGGTCGCGGGTTCATCGAGCTTGAGTCCGCCGATGACATTTATATATGCATCCATATTGCCGAAGAAATAGCCCGCCCGCTTTTCGAGGACGGCTAAGAGCATAGCCATGCGGCTGTAATCAAAGCCGGTCGCCATACGGCGGGGATTGCCGAAGCTCGACGCGCTGACAAGAGCCTGAACCTCGGCGAGTATCGGGCGGGTACCCTCCATAGCGCAGGCGATGCAGGTGCCCGAAGTGTTCTTCGGTCTGCCTGAAATCAGCATAAGGGACGGATTCTCGACCTGAGAAAGTCCGCTGTCGAGCATCTCGAAAACGCCTATCTCATTCGTCGAGCCGTAGCGGTTCTTGACGGCGCGGAGGATTCTGTAAGACATATTGCGGTCGCCCTCGAAATAGAGCACCGCGTCAACTATATGTTCGAGCACCTTGGGACCCGCGATGTTGCCGTCCTTGTTGACATGACCGACGACTATAATCGGGATATTGCTGCTCTTCGCGGTGCGCATGAACATCGAAGTCGATTCGCGCACCTGCGTGACACTGCCCGCAGAGGAGCTGAGGTCACTTATGACCATAGTCTGTATCGAGTCGATGATAACGAGCCCGGGCTTGTTGATATTTATATACTCGCATATAGCCTGAACGTCGGTCTGGCTCATTAAAGTCAAGGTCGGGCTTGTGACGCCGAGCCTGTCCGCGCGGAGTTTTATCTGATAGACCGACTCCTCGCCCGAGACATAGAGAATATCGAGATCTTTGCCGATATATTGGCATATTTGAAGCAGGATAGTTGATTTTCCTATGCCGGGGTCGCCGCTCAGAAGCACCAACGAGCCCTTGACTATTCCGCCGCCGAGAACGCGGTCGAGCTCGGTGAGTCCCGTCTGATAGCGTATCTCCTCATCGGCGGTTATCTCGCTGAGAGCATATGTCTTGACGCTGCGCGCGCTCGCGCCGCTCTTGGACGCCGGAGCGGCGGGCGCTTTTATCTCCTCGTTCATGGTGTTCCACTCGCCGCAGCCCGGGCAGCAGCCGAACCATTTCGGGCTTTCATAGCCGCATTCGGAACAGATATAGACCGATTTTGCCTTGCCTGCCATTTTATGTTACCTCCGTCAGTTTTTCGTCTTGTTTTAAATAGTCTGTTATACCGCACATGACCGAAAAAGCCATGGCGTTCTGATAATTATCGTCTTTTAGTTTCAGCGTCTCGGCGGCGTTCGAGAGGAAGCCGCACTCGACCATAACCGCCGGAGACTGCGCATGATAGAGCAGATATATCTCAGTGCCAGTGCGCTTGACGGCGCGCTGATTCTGAGGCTGGATAAGCGAGCGGATATCCTGCTGAATCGCCCTTGCCAGCTTCTCGCTCTCCGGATTGTTTTTGGAATAGAACACCTGTGCGCCGCTGTATGACGGGCCGCCGTAGTGGTTCTGATGTATGCTCACGAACAGGGCATCGGGCGTCTGTTCGATGATTTTCATTCTGTTTTTTATATCCGAGACCTTTTGCTGACGCACGGTTTTTGCGGAGTCGTCGGCTATATCGTCGTCCGTTTCGCGAGTCATGATGACATTGTAGCCCGCTGTGTCAAGCATATCGCGCAGCTTCAGGGCTATGGACAGATTTATATCTTTTTCGACCGTTCCGTCCGCCGCAGTCGCGCCGCCGTCCATGCCGCCGTGACCTGCGTCAACGATAATTGTCACGGTGCGAAGCGCATTTGAAGAGGCCCTGCGTGCATATCCGGAGCCGCGCGAGGATATCATCACGAAGCATATAATCATTATTACAACCGCCGCCGCGATACCGAGAACGACGAGCCTTGAACGCTTTTTGAAATTTATCACCATACCGACACCCCCACAAAAGAATATGCGGAGAGTCGCGGCATTATTAGAACAGCGGCGGGCAAAATAGGAAAAAGGAGCTGAGAAAATGAAAGGAATAACAAAAATTATCGGCGGTCTTGCCATCGGGACGGTCAACTCCGCGCTCGGAGCCGGCGGCGGAATGATCGCCGTGCCGATGCTCAGAAAAAGCGGAATGGAGCAAAACAGAGCGCAGGCAAACGCGGTGGCGCTCATTATGCTGCTGACCGCGGCGAGCGCGGGAATATATATTTACACAGGGAAAGTAACCTTCGGCGATGCGCTCCCCTATCTCCCGGCGGGGCTTATAGGAAGCGTTCTCGGTTCTTTCATTCTGCCGAAGATACCGACGAAAATACTCGGCAAGATTTTTGCCCTTTTCATGCTTTGGGCGGGAGTGAGGATGCTGATGCGATGAAAACGATACTGGCAGCTTTTTTCTCCGGTCTCGCCGGCAGTCTCGGGCTCGGCGGAGGCGGGGTGCTGGTGCTCTATCTCGTGCTCGCACTCGGTATGCCGCAGCTCAAAGCACAGGGCATAAATCTATTATTTTTTATCCCCTGCGCGGTGCTTTCGAGCATAGTTTATTCATTCAAAAAGCTCATCGACTGGAAAAGCGTTCTGCTCTTTGCCGCAGGCGGTCTGCCGGGAGTTTTGCTCGGCAGTCTCGCGGTATCGCACATGAACAGCAATATTCCCGGGAAAATCTTCGGCGGGTTTCTGCTGCTCATGGGCATAAAAGAACTGTTCAGGAAAGGTGATTGATGCACCGATAGTCGAGATAATCCTGGAGGATCATCACTGCACTGACGGCATCGACAACTGCCTTGCGCTTCTTGCCGCGCGTGTTCGTGACATTCAGGGCGTTATGCGCCGAAACCGTTGTCAGGCGTTCGTCGCGCATCACTGTCTCTATGCCCGAAAATTCGGTCAGAGCCGCCGCGAAATCCTCGCAGCGCTGAGCGCGTTCGCCGTGGGTGCCGTCCATATTGACGGGCAGGCCGACGACTATCAGCTCCGCCTTTTTCTCTTTTGCTATCTCTGTTATCTTTTCTATCAGCGGTTCGGGTTCTTTTTCTGTTATAACGGTCACTGGAGACGCCAAAAATTCGGTCTTGTCGCAGACGGCTATGCCCGTTCGCGTATCCCCGTAATCTACCGACAGGATTATCATAAAATACCTCTTAATTAAAAAATTAGCCGCACCGTTATCGGGTGCGGCCGTTTATATATTTTTTCGCCGCAGGTTGAGTTTAATCGTCCGAACGCGGGCTTGTCGGAAGGATGGAATCGATAATATTGCTGACCGCCTCGCCGACTCCGCTGACGACCTCGCTGACGGATCCGCCGCCGCATGCGGTACACTCGGCGGGCATTGCAGACTTCTTATAATACCCCTTCGCAGTCTCCTTGCACGAGGGCGAAGCGAGAAGTCCGGTCTTCTTGCAGTAGTCCTTCTCCTCGACCTTGCCGGTCTTGGGGAACTCCTTGACGGGCAGGTTAGCGTGGATGCGGTCGAGCAGTTCGATATAGACTCGTCCGGAAGCACTGTATCTGAACGGAATGACCTTGGGCTTATCGTAGCCGAGCCAGACTGCGCAGACATAATAGGGCGTGCCGCCGGCTATCCAGCTGTCCTTGGTGTCACTCGTGGTACCGGTCTTGCTCATCAGCTCGAACTTGCCGAGATTCTTGCTCTTGCGGAAATTTCTTGCCGGGACGGTCTTGAGCAGTTCGCGCATAACCTCTGCGGTATCCTCGCTGAGAACTCTCTCGGGCTCGGACTTCGTTTCGAGCAGGACTTCCGTACCCGTGGCATTTGTGACTTTATAATAGCAATAGGGCTCATAGTAATAGCCGTTGTTGCCGAACACGGCATATGCCGCCGCCATTTCAACGGTCGTGACTCCGTTTGTCAGAGCGCCGGTTGCAAGGGGCGCGATATTCGCATCCGCAGAATCATCAAGAGTTGTCAGATGGAACGTCTTTTTCATGAAGTTATAGGCTTCGTTGACGCCGAGCATCTCCGTAATTATTCTGACGGGCACGGTATTGAACGACTTCTGGATAGCATACTGGACGGTTATCTCTTTCTTGCTTCCGTTTGTGCCGTCCGCATTCTGCGGCCAGAGCTTGCCGTTTTGATAGATTGAATAGTCAAGAATCATGCTCGACCAGTTGACATAATTCTTCTCGAGCGCGAGAGAATAGGTCGAAAGGGGCTTTATGGACGAACCGGGCTGTCTCGGGGACTCGGACGCTCTGTTGAGGCAGAGGTTGCCGTTCTTTTCGCCCGCCTGTCCGACTATACCGACGATTCTGCCCTCATAGTCCATGACGGTTGCAGCAGATTGAGCGGCGGGATGCTCGGCGGTGTCTGCCTCCTTATCGAAAGCGATTCTGTTTGAATATACGGTATTGAGAACCTTCTGAACATCGGGGTTGGCGGCAGAATATATCTTGAGTCCGCCGTAATTTATCTTCTCCATCGCCTGGCGGTAGGTGTAGCCGTATTTGCTCATCAGATCCTTGCAGACGGTCTTGATGACATAATCGACATAGAAATCCTGATATTCCTTCTCGGTGTTCTTGTCCTCGGTAGTGTTCTTGGTCTTGCCCGGCTTCGGAACATAGCCCTCGCTGTTTGTGAACACGAGCTTATAGTTAACTGCTTCTTCGTACTCCTCTTTGCTTATCGCCTTTTCCTCGAGCATATATTTGAGACATAGTTCCTGACGCGTTTTGTTCGCCTCGGGATTGAGCAGAGGGTTATACTTCGTCGGCGCTTTTGTTATGACCGCAAGGGTCGCGCACTCGGCGAGATTCAGTTCGCTGACATCCTTGCCGAAATAAGTCTCGCTCGCGGTCTGGACGCCGTAGCAGCCGTTGCCGAGATAAAGGGTGTTGAGATAAGCTTCAAGTATAGCATCCTTGCTGTAGTGCTGTTCAAGGTTCAGAGCGCGCTCTATCTCCTTGAACTTTCGGACGACCGTGACCTCCTTGTCGTTGGTCAGGTTTTTGACGAGCTGCTGGGTTATCGTCGAGCCGCCGCCGCTGGAAAGTCCGGTAGCCGCGCCGAAGGTACGCAGCCAGTCGACGCCGTGATGCTTTTTAAAGCGCTTATCCTCAAGGCAGACGAAAGCGTTTCTGAGATTTTCCGGCATCTTGTCGAAATCGACCCATATTCTGTTCTCCTCGCCGTGGAGCTGAGCCATTTCAACGAGCTCGTTGTTGCTGTCATAGGCATAGACGAACGAGGTCTGGTTCTGATTCGCCTTGTAGTCATCAAGATTTATCGCGATCTCACCGTGGGCAAAGGACACGATATTGAAGAAAACATAACCTCCGATTATCGCCGCGGTGAGCATACCGACGACGAGCACACAGAGTATGACCAGCAGAGCTATCCTGCCGGCTTTTTTATTCGGCTTTTTATTCTTCTTTTTGGAAGATTTTTTGGCTGTTCCCATCTTTTTCGATGCGTTTGCGGAGCTGTTTGCCATCCGTGCGCCTCCTTCACATTACAATCCAGTTAAAAATTATAGCATACTTTTTGCAAAAAGTTTAGTCTAAATCCAAATATTCTCACTATTTTGTAAAATCAAAACAATAGCAGTGTATAAAACAGCGTATAAAAACGCCCGAAAGGGGCAAAAATCACCACGAAAGCAGAAAAAGTAAGCCTGCGGAAAGGAAAAGAAAAGATGAAAACCACGATAAAAAGCATCGCCGTTGCCCTTGCGTTCTGCGCCGCGGCGTTTCTGACCGTCTCGGCTATAATCGAAAACACCGCACCGGACGGGAGCGAAAAATACATCATGCGCGACTACAACGGCAGGATAGCGGTGTTCGTCTACGGCGAGGACGAGCCGCAGGAGATATTCGATGTTTTCACATCTTCCCTGCCCCGCGGCGAAGCCGAGCGCGTCTACAAGGGAATAACGGTCGAGGGCGACGAAGCACTTCAAAAGCTGATAGAAGATTTTACAGGGTAGCAAAAACAAAAGCGGCTGTTATCATCACGCAGGCACTGAGCCTCATGATGAACAGCCGCATTCTATTTTTATTATCGATATTTATTCGCCCTTATCAAACATATCGTTAAGCTGGGCGCACACGGCGGACATTCTGCCGATACGCTCGCGCAGAATAGTTTCGGCTTTCTTCTGCGCCTCGGCGACTATTGCGTTCGCCTGCTCCTGCGCTTCGTTAACTGTCTTCTGTGCCTGACTGCGCGCGGCGGTAACTATTGCATCCGACTGGCCGCGAGCCGACTCATTACTCACTTCGAGCAGACTCTTCTGCGCCTCAAGGTCGGATATCTCCTTTTCGAGAGCTTTCTTTCTGCTCTCTGCGGCGTTGAGCTCGTCAATCATATATCTGCCCTGCTCGTTTCTGAGCTTTTCGAGGCGCTTTATATGCTTTGCAAATGCCACGCAGTTGTTATACAAACTGCGGTTCTGCGTTCTGAGAGCTTCTATCTCTTCGCTCGAAGCCGCTTCGCCCGCAGGAGCTTCGGCACGCTTTTCAAGCTCCGAGCCCCAGGCGTAAATTTTATTATATTCCTCCTGCAGCATCGAGATATACGCATCCGTTGCCGCAATATCGTATCCCCTATCAACCACGGGGAGCTTCATATTTCCTTCCACTTCTGTCATCCCTTCCCAAAAATCAGCTGTTTCTCTTTGCTATATCAACAAGGTTCTTGTAGCTTATCGCCATCGACTCGCGCGGGTCAATATCGCAGGTGTCCTGCTCGATAACGATATATCTTACACCAGAATCCCTGCATGCGCGGTAGCACTCATCGAGATTGAGGTTGCCCGTGCCTACTTCGGCAAAATCGGGCTTGTTCTCGCTGTTGATTTTATAATCCTTGAAGTGGCAGACCTTCATTCTGCCGCTGAGGCGCTTTATGAAATCCGCCGGATCGCCGCCGCCGTACTGAACCCAATATGTGTCCATTATAAAGCCGAACAGCTCAGGATCGGTGTCGTCGATAAGCATATCTATAACGCGCCTGCCGTTATATTTCTTGAACTCGAAGGCGTGGTTATGATAGGCAAAGTGCATCCCCATATCGCGAAGCTTTTTTGCGAGTTCGCCCGTGAGCTTTATGAACTCGCGCACGCCCTCTTCGCTGCCGCTGTACTCCCCCGGCATGCAGCCGACTCCGAGCGTGTCGCAGTGGATCATTTTATGCTCCCTGACAACGGCTTCGGTATCGCTGAGCATGCGGTCGAACGAAGTGTGCGTGACGCAGACATCCATATTGTACTTATCAACAAGATATGCAACCTTCTCCGGCTCGATAGGTCCGATAGCGGAAATTTGAATCGTGTTGATGCCGATAGAATCAAGATAAGCAAAAGTCTTTTCGGCATCCTCATAATTCTGTATGTAATCGCGTAAAGTATAGAGCTGCGCGCCGAGTTTGATATCCGACACGAGAGCACCTCCGTTCCCGCTTTTTCTACAGATTATTATATTATAGCCGTCCCGAAGTTTCAAGTGAATTTACAAAAAAAGCCCGGACTTGCAAACTCCGACAAACCGCGAATATAGATATTCTACGGGAGGCGGTGCTGTGTTCGGTTGGTTTTTGCAGTTACTTTCAAACGGATTTCTCTTTTTTATCCTGCATCTGAGCCAGCCGGGCTCATTTGCCCCGCCGCTGAGTGCGGCGCAGGAGCGCGAAGCTCTTGCGAAAATGCACGCGGGCGACAAATCGGCGCGCAGCGAACTCATCGAGCACAACCTGCGGCTCGTGGCGCACATAGTCAAAAAATACTACGCCGCATATTCGGATCAGGACGATCTTATTTCGATAGGCACGGTCGGGCTGATAAAGGCTATAGACTCGTTCAAGCCCGACAAGGGCACGCGCCTTGCGACATACGCCGCGAAATGCGTTGAAAATGCTATACTATCGCAGTGGAACAAACGGCGGTTGAGGTGGCGGAACGGGTGTCTTTTGAGGCAAAATGGCGCCTGCTGGCGAGAGTGGGAGTCCGCTGCTATATTCTGATTTCCAATGTATCAGGTGCGGTAAAAGTAGCCCCGCTCCAGATTCTTCAATTTCCGGTGATACTGCCGCACAAGTTTCAGGACGCGGAAAAGTTCAATTTGCAGTTCCCGGGCTTCTCGGAAATCACCGAAACAGCGGACAAGCTGCGCTGGCTTCGCTACCAGAAAGGCCTGCGCCAGAGAGATGTTGCAGACTACGCCGGGATAGACCGGAGCACCTACGTCCACTATGAGGAATACGGAAAAGACCTCTATCCGCCAGAGCACATGGAGAAAATCGCGCAGCTTTTTGAAGTGCCGGTCGATACGCTTCTGGATGACTACAATCTATTTCTGAGAAATGGTCAGGGTGAGCAGATCAAGGCGATACGAACGAAACTTGGTCTGACGCAGAGAGAATATGCGGACAAGCTAGGCGTCAGCCTTGGAAATCTCAAGCATTGGGAGCAAAACCGCAAGCAGATTTTCAAATCCACATGGGAGAAGTATTTCAAGCAGGGTCTTGAAAGCTGTGAATAATTCCGATAGAATTATTACAGAATCATTCAGGAGATACAGACCCATGATTATCAAATCTTCGACTGCACTGTGCAACGACTACAGCATGATCTCTGATCTGGCGAATGAAAAAGCCGAACAGCGTGAGGAAACCTTGAAGCTGTGCGCAAAGCTGGAGGCAGCAGAGGCCGCTCGGCTTTCCGGCGCACCTGCCTACACACTGGTGGAATCCAGAAAACGGTTGGAGGCAATCTATCAGCGTGACTGACCTTGCGCTCAGCGGGAGCTTGAAGCCATCGCGCGGCTCTATATGAACCTTGTGGGGCCTAATTCAGCGAGAAGCATATGAAAAACGAGCAGGCCGGCGTTGAATGCCGACCTGCTCGTTTGCTATGTATTATTGCTGTGCTTTCAGATGCTTCACGGCTGCGTCTACCAGTTCCAGCTTCTGCTCCGTGGAGCAGGGCAGCTTCTGGATGGATTTCAGCGCCTGCTCGGACTGGAACTTCGCCAGCTCCTGCCCAAGCTCCTGCCGAGCCTGCTTTGATTTCGGGAAGATCAGAAATACTTCCATGGCTGCCCTCCTTTCCAGAGCGTTTTCTTCTTCAATCTATGCGTGTGTTCCGGCTGCTATGTAGACAAATAGAATTCGATTTCGCGGCTGCGAGGGAAATCGTATTGCTGCGCGGCTTTGGTGGTGCGGGAATGCTTGCCATTCAAGGGCTTTTCGACCCTGAATTGTCTACGCCCGAGCGCCGTTTACGGGCGGACTTTGATTTCTGCTGACGGTGGATGTCCTTGGCGCAGGAAGGACAGTATTTTGTCCTGCCGGAGCGGGCGAGGATGCCCGTGCCGCAGACTTCGCAGCGGCGGAGCTTCTTGGGGCTGAGGATGGCCTGTTCCAGCTTTGGCTGTCGCGGCAGCACGGCGCGGCGAAACCACCGGCAAAGCAGACTTCGGGAGATGTGTTGCGGACAGACGCCTTCCAGCAGCAGGCACTCGCCGCCTGAAAAGTTGCAGCAGCGCTTCGTAAGACCGCGCACGCTGCGGAGCTGCCCCGGTGTCAAGCGAAAGAGCGTGCCGTCCGGCAGACGCTCGATGGGGTCAAGCTTGTGCATCTTCGCCCTCCTTTGCGATGAGCTTTGCATCCGCTGGGTAGTTCAGCGTAATGAGGGCGGGCTTGCCCAAGCCCTGCTTTTTTCGGATAATCAAGCCGCTGTACTCCAACTCCCGGAAGATCCGCGTGGCGCTCTGGCGGCTGCGGTGGAGCTTGACCTGTGCCTGCTCCAAGGTGAAGTACAGCCGGATCGTGCCGTCCGGCTCGACGTAGCCGTTCTGCCGGGAAATGCTGGCTCTGTCCAGCAGCAGCGCATAGAGCACCTTCGCGTCGTTGCTGATGTCCCGCAGGGTTTCGTCTTGGAGAAGAAACCTCGGAAGCGGCACATAGGACGCCGCTGGGCTCTGCGCCGTGAGCTTGCAAAAAATTTTCATCTGACCTCCTATCCCATCCATCAATCCATCCATTTTTGTGTTGATTGATTGATAGATTGATTCTCTTGTATCTTGATTTATTTCTTATTAGTTAGAGGATGAATTTCAGCCCCGATGAACGGCACGAAAACCGTCGTCCTGAAATCCGGCTGTGGTACACTCCGGAGCGTCAGCTTGTCCACCGTCCGGAAAACCGGTGACGGAAAACCCACACATGGAAAATCCCGTTGTGGTCAAAGCTCGTCCTTTTGCCGCACTTTCAGCAGCTCCCAAATCTCGGCCTGCCGCGCTTTCAGCTCGGCAACGTCGTCCTCATAGCAGCGCCCGGTGCTGTTGATGCGGCGGCAAATCTGGTTGATGTTCGAGGCGACTCTGCTGACAGCGGCAGCCAACTTTTTCTGCTCGGTGTAATCGACCTTGATGATGTAGCCATCGATCAGCATCTTGCGGGCGTAAGCGCCGAAGTTGTGCGTCCCCAACTGGCGCATTTTGTGCTGGATGAGATTCAGTTCCTGCTCGTTCAGGCAGATTTCCTTGCGAATGGGTCGTGTGCGATCCGGCATGAGGCTCACCCCTTCAGGTGCAGCCCGAAGGCACCGTTTTCTTCCAGAATTTCCAGATAGCCGTTGCCGGTGAGTTCAGCAAAAACCGGAGCAACCTTTTCAGGCGGGAGGGTCAGAGCATTTGCAAGTTCCTGAGCGCTCAGACCGCCGTCCTCGAAGGTATACAAGAGCGCGCCGGTGAGCTTGGCTTCTGCGGAGAGGTTCGTATCCAGCAGGAGGCGGGTGGGTACAGCGGTCATGTGGGGGTGGTTGTAGTAAGTGATCATAGTGGTTCTCCTTTCGATTTTGAAAATCTCTGTTTGAAGGGCGGCTTGGAAGCGAAGCTGTTTGCCTTTCACTTTACAACGGACAATTTTCAAGAGAAAAACAGGGGTCGAGAGAAAATTATTTTCCCCTTCTATATAACCAACGGACAAAATAAATCAGAGTGTCACGATTTTGTCTCACGGACGTTTTCCTCTCTGCTTTATAACGGACATTTTTCCTCAAAAACTTGGCACCCCCTTTCAAAAAAACTTTTCTTGCTCCTGATTTCCCCTCTACTTAGCTAAGAGAATCAGAGACCGGTTTTGTCCCAGATTTCTCAAAAAAGTTTCGGAGACGGAGAGACAAGCCCTGCGTTCTGCTTCAAATTGCCCTTTCTACTTTCCAACGGACAAAATGATGCGCTCTGTCACGATTTTGTCATTACGAGGGCAAAAAAAGAAGCGCCTGCCACTACGACAAGCGCTTTGTTTTTGCATCAGTTATTCGAGCAAATCCTCTATATCCCTTTGATCGTATTCAGTTTTCTGCATCAGCCGACAGACGCCGTCCGCCTCATCCCGCTGCTGTAAGAGTTGGGCGAACGCCCGATAGAGTGCGCTCTGCCGCCGCTCGATCACGCCGCGATTCTGCTGCATGGCATCCGCTGCCTTGCGGATGGACAGCCCCTCGGAAAAGCGTTTCCGGAAGAGATCGGCGTAGTCGTTGAGCACCGTTTTGAGCGACTGCTGGGCAAACGCAAGATCCTCGCACATGGCCTGATATGCCTCGCGGTTGGATACGCCGATGTACTGCTTCCGTTCCCGGATGAGTTTGTATCGCCGCAGGTCCATCCGGTAGTTTTCGCAGATGTCCTTGGCGTATTCGTAGTAGGTTTTGCTGCAACGGATGGCGCGCTCTGCGTACTCGTCATCAACGTAAGTGACGGGCTTGCTCTTGGGCTCCGGAAAGCCGTCCTCATACACTTCGCGGACGGTGCCTTCGTCGATCTCGCGCCGGGTTTGATGGACGTATTTATCCCGCAGCACACCATCGACTTCGACCTGCTCGCAGAAGGAGGTGTACCGGATGAGGTAGTAATGCTCGTTGTCTTCTTTGGCATAGCTGGCATCCTTGCAGACCACGATGGACTCGCCGGTGTCGATGTCCTTGAGCACCCGGACAACGAAGATGGGCTTTCCGTCGTACCGCGTGTAAAACCCGGCAAATACCCGTTTGAGCGCCATGAATAAGCCCTCCTTCCGCTGATTTTCTTACAGTATAGCACAGATTTCGGCGGAGAGAAAGAGCGGCGTTGGGTCGGAGAAAACTGAGATTTGAGAGAATAGCAAGCACAGCCGCTGTCCGGACACGTGGCGATTTTGGGATAATCCCAAGCCCTTATTCCTGACCGGAAAGATATGTCAAACCGTGCAGAAAACCCCTTACCTATTTATACTTTTAACCATTCATCATACCAAGTTCATTGCCGACATCAACATTTCCCTGTATTGCTTTTTAACGCTTTCAGGCCCCTTGATTCGTACTTTCCCTTCAAAACCAAATATCCAGTTGAAAAAGACTTTTCCCACAGCAATTTCCTCGATTACACGGAAGTTTTGAAGATCCCCGGCATAGGTTTGAACATCTGGACCGAAACAGTCTATGATTGCATCCATTACGCTGTTATCGCAAAGTAATTCAACTTCAGCACGAGGAGCGTTATACATTCTGAATGTCGTTTTAATATATTTGCTTACATCAAAACCAACAGGTTGAGGCACGGCTGATTCATCCAAGATGCATGGGCACGCCGCAATTCGATCTACTCTATGGCTGCCAATGGCCTGGTACTTGTCAGAATAGCCTACAACATAATAGTTGTCTCCATCCCATACAAGCGAGTACGGGCTAAATGTATAGCGCTCTCCGCCGTGGTGCAGGATGCGTTCCTTCTTAATATTGTACTCAATCTTTTGAAAGGAAATCTTTTTTCGCTGGTTAATTGCATCATTTATCGCATCAATAATATAAAGTATCTGCTTATTCTCAATCTTGCCTCGCCCGTCTACGATAACATTTCTCTTTAACTCTCTTGCTTTGTGGCTGCCAGCAAGGGATGTGAGTTTCTTGATAAGTTCATTGCTTTTTCCTTCTGCAATAAACTTCGATGATGCAACAGCATCAATTATCGTTTTCAGCTCTGCGACTTCAAACTCCCTCTCAATAAAGCGATACTGGTTCTGTGTAGACCGGCGTTCATCGATAGTGTAACCAGCCCGCTGCAGAACTTCGATGTCACTTTTTAGCGTTGTGCGATGGGTATCAAGACCATACTCCCGCTTTAAGATATCACAAAGCTGAGTGGTGGTCAGATAGTTGTCTTCATCTGTACGCTCTTTTAGAATTTGAAGAAGAAATAAAGGTCTGAGCTTTGCGTCTATATCCATATTTTTCCTTTCATTTTTTCAGAATTCTAATCAAAGATTCTGCAATTATATTCGCTTCTTCAAAAGTGTTTTCTTTGCCAAATGAAATCCGAATCGTTCCCCTAGCATAATTATCTTTCAGTTTGATTGCCTTTAAGACATGGGAAATTTGCGTACTAACACTATCGCATGCAGAACCAGTCGATATACATATTCCCATCAAGTCCAAACGATGAAGAATTGCTTCTCCGTCTGCATCTTTGAATGACACGCTGATATTCCCAGGAATGTGATTCCGGGCACCGTTTCTCACAAAATCGAGCCCTGATTCCTTTAAGCGTTCAAGCAGGGCATTTTCAAGTTTTAGTATATGCTCAGCATTTTCATTCAAAGCGGAGCAGCTGATTTCAAGTGCTTTTGCCATACCCACGATAGAAGCAACATTTTCAGTACCGGCACGCATTCCGAATTCTTGAGCACCGCCATCGTTAAGTGGTCTCAATTCAACGCCTTTTCGGATATAAAGGAATCCAACACCTTTAGGACCGTTAAATTTGTGTGCTGATGCTGAGAGCATATCGATACCCATTGCCTTCACATCTATGGGCGTATGTGCAATTGCCTGAACTGCATCAGTATGAAAAATTGCACCATGGGAATGGGCGATTCGAGCCAATTCTGCAATCGGCTCGATCGTTCCTATCTCATTGTTTGAGAACATGATAGAAACAAGCCTTGTTCTATCGGTAATTACGGCGCTTAGCTGTTCCGGATCCACCGTTCCTTCCGAATCAGGAGATAAGTAAGTTACTGGATAACCATGCCGTTCTATTGATGCGCAAGCATTTAAGAGAGCATGATGTTCTATTGCCGAAGTAATAGTTGCACGCTTATCTGGGTCCGAAGATGCAGATCCTTTTATAGCCCAATTGTCACTTTCCGTTCCCCCAGAGGTGAAGTAAATTTCCTCCGGGAGAGCGTTGATGCACTTAGCAATTATTTTTCGTGATTCAGCAAGTGCTTTTTTGGGTTTTCGTGCAAATGCATATGGCTGTGAAGCATTACCATACTCGTCTGTCAGCCACGGGATCATCGCGTTGAAAGCTTCTTTATTCAGTTTTGTTGTGGCCGCATTATCGGCATAGATAAATTGCTTCATAGGTATTTCCTCACTTGAAGAGGGTGCAGCCTTCTTCTTTAAACTCTTCAATTTTTTCCAATAGTTCGTCCACTGTGCAACCCAAATAGTCTGCAAGGCAATCCATACAGTAGAAATTTGTTATGTCTTTGCCTAACATCTTTTTGTTTATTCCTATGGTGTCTTTCTCCAATGGCTTTTTACCACACGCAACACATTCTTTTCCCATCTTAGTCATCCACCGTAAAGAACGGCACATCCTTACCCTTGTATTCTGTATCTATAAATCCCTGCTGCAGTTTTATAATGCGCCGCATTTTCATTGCAGGAATAAGGCAATAGTCTCTAAACTCTGTTTTATCAACATCTATTTCCGACTGAACATTTGGAAAAAGAAGCTTAAGATAAGCAGTTGCTATTTTCTTGATTGCTTTTGCGTCTCGAGTGTCGGCATCATCTGGTCCTTTTACAAGCTTTTCGACAATAGCGCTATAGCTCATATCGTTTCTCAGCTCATGTAGAATGGAACAAAAATACTCGGAGTTCAATGCCCATCCTGTAACCTTCAAACTATCGTTCATTCTTGGGATATCCCAGCCCTTCACAAATCCATGAATGCGATCAAGCAATGCGGTCTCTTGAAACAATGTTGGAAGTTCACCAAGCATGTATTCATATTCATTCATCTTTTCCTCTTTTATGTTGCCAAGGAAAACGACCCCCGCATCAGACTCTCCATTATATCCGTTTGCATTAAATGTTCCGTATTCCAAATATCCCTGCAGTATAGAGCGCATTTCATTCTCGTCACCAAAGTTAACAAGCTTCACTTCATCTATTGCAAGAAAGTCTGGACCACAAATATATCCAGGTTTTCTGCGGTTAGCATCATAGAACATCTTAGTTCTGGTTATTTTTCCGCCGTCAACTAAAAGCCCATATTTGCTTACATGACCAAATACATAGCTTTTTCCTGTTCCTTTGGGGGCCAATTCAATTAGATTAACTCTTTTTTCAACAAAAGGTAAGAGCCTGGTTAACATTGACAGTTTTTGCAGATCGGACTCATATCCATCTGCATTATAATCGATGGCTCCAAGAAGAACATCAATCCATTCGTCAATCGTAAAATGGGACCGCATTTCCTTATAATAATCAAGGTCAACGGTATATGGGCAGAAGTTCTTAAAACCGACGAGTTTGATTTTACCTGAGAGCCTAGGCTTAACCGTATCGTCTGGTGGACGATAGCCGAGTTTAATAATGCCCCATGTTTCACCATTTTTGACGAGCTCGTCTTTATAGGTTTCCCAAATAGAAGGCTCAATCATCGTCTCCTTTTCAGATACGCCAAAATCCGGAATTGCAAATGAAATTTCGCCAGTTTTGATATTAATATCTATAGAGATTCTTGTAAGGAGCTGAACCTGCTGATTTTCATAGACGATTCTGTTCTTAATGCTCATCCAGTCTTCTTTTTTGGGAATATACTTTTTAACAAACGCAGATACCTGCTGCATGTCAAAGTTTCCATATTCATCGCTAAAAGTCTTCAAAAGGTAATCTCTCAAGAAAGCAGGAAGCCCTAAAGAAGAGAAAAAGCTGTTATTCCTGAGATCCTTATATACGACCATTTCATCAAAATAGTCACGCAGTTTTGTCACTTTTTATTCCTCCTTAGTTAAAAATCGAATAGGCCTGCGTTTTCCGACATTCCCATTTTCTTGATTTCAAACTTTTGACCGGAAGCAAGAATGTCATTCCCATTGAGAATTTCAAACGTATAAGTTCCTTTTCTTGTATAGTCAGCCAGATCGACGCTATAAATATATGGTTCTGATGTAGCTAAAGCATCATAATATTGCCCGTTCAGCATAATACCAATGCTATTGCTCTTTACACCAACATATATCTGAAGCGCTGCATGTTCTTTGGCGGCAAGTGTAATCACCCTTGACGAATCAAGAATAAATGCCTCGATATTAGTTTGCTTCCGTGTAATTTCTATAATTGGAACAGCGACCTCTTCCAAAGATGCTCCTCCATGTACTTCAACATTTGCCTTTCGTCCACCTTTGAATCGATCGTAGTTAGCCAAAACCCAAAATCCGTTTTCTTCGATTGCAGCATTTGGTTTACTATTCAATTCATTTACTGGGCAGCATCTTCCAGAGTGTTCCCCAGATGTGGCCATGCTCCAGATATTTTCTGTTTCATGTAAAACGGCCAATCTACTTGCACCATGGTCAGATATGATGATAGCCTTTTCATATGAGCCATTAAAAATGCTTGCTTGGATTTTTTTCAAAAGCTCATCAATAATTTCAAGCTCACGAATAAGGTAAATCGGGTTTTTCTCTTTTTCATAGTCAAAACTATCTTCGCCATGATGTTTGATATCGTCAAGATCCTTAATGTCCGCTATAACACACCCTTTGCTTTGAAGTGTAGCCACAAATTCTTTGTTTTGCGAGGTAATTGAAGGCAATTCACATCGCCCACAGGATACATCTACAGATAAGCCATACTCGCTACACTTTTCTTGGATAAAGCCAAGATATTCAACACCAAGTGCATCAAGGAAAAATGCTCTTGAATTGGTAACATCAAGTTTTTCAACGATAGCTGCTCTGGGCTTTAATGCTGTGACAAAATCCATTTTTGTGGCTTGTTCATCAACAACCGTCTCAAAGGACGGGAGAATATGATTAACTACTTTTTGATACTTGTATGCGTCAAAATAATCGTCAAGTAACTTATTTTTAAAGCGGAATTTTGTCAAATAGCTCGCCAGATCCGGAAATACTTTTTTTAAAACAGAAATTAGTTTCAGAGTATCATACTTTTGACCATAGACATTAAGCCACGCAATTACCCTTTCTTTCTCAAGAATCGTTAAGTCAGTAAGATAATAAATCGCATTTTCGCCCTTGGTTGCAAGGACTTTGCAATATTCTGCAATCTCTGACAAGCAATCCTTAAGTTCTCCTAGAAGATCCTTACGCTGTCTATATAACGGGTCGAATTTAGCGTTCGATTTATCAATCGTCAAAATCAAGCGAAAAATGGTTTTAATCAGCTCTTTCTCTGTCGAGACAGAATCTATCACCATTTGCAGATATTCGTTCTCTTTTGCTCCGCTTATAGACAATGCGATAAAATACAGCCATTTTTTATTGTCGTCATACTTCTGGTATGATGCTATTGCATGGCAGAGATTAAGCTCAGAGCCAAACTCCCCCTCTATAAGCTGACTCCAGTTCCCGTTTTGCCCCATTTTTTGAAGCGCATAATTCCACTGCTCTGGCGTGCCAAAGCTGTTAGGAACACTTTTTGTTCTTGGATCATTTCTCGCCAAAATGTCATATCCGTTATTCAACTGAGAGATATGATAAATAGACTCAGGGAAACTGTCCTTAAGCGCCATTGTCGAAATGTATGCAGTGTTTTGTGGGCAGTTTTCAACGATCGCCCCAATTTTCTGTAGGCCCGAATAGCACCCGGCAAACGCAGCTGAAATGGAAGGATTAACAAGACAGATACCCGGCGTAGTATCTGACGCGCCGTCAACAATAACCACCCTACCGCTTTCTACAATTCTTGGATCCGAAAACTTCAGGTAGTTTTTGCACTGATATGTAAGCACAACTACATGGCCGGATATACCACTGGTAGCTAATGTTTTCAATGCTCTTTTTGTTGCTAACTCGCCATGAAGCTTTAGGAAACCAGTAACATTTGTAATAAAGGTATTGCCGACATTTGCTGAGACAGCCGCATAGAGTTCGTCAACCTTCAGATCGCCGTCATCGTTACAAAAGCTCTCAATATCAGGGAAAGTGTTTTCCCCGACCTTAAAGTAGTCGATTATCTCTGACTTGTCTGATTTGGTTTGGACATCCACAAGAAGAGGCCAGGTTTTGTTCGAACAAAGATAAGCCTGTATTCGCTTTTTTGCATCGTTTAAGTTCATAAAACGACCTCCAAATTATTTTTGCCCTTTGATTATCTCCACGCCGACAGCAATGTTGTCTTCAATCAATTTCTTGAGGTAGTCCTTAAGCTGATCAACGGGCATATTGTCGATGACCTGCTTTGCTTCGCTGTAACCGGATTTCACATAGTTCGCATTTGCCATTTCCTTGATTTTCACCGAAACTTCTTTACTGCCCATCCAGTGATAGGGAGATTCCGTAACATGGCTTTTCAGATAGTCAATCACTTCATCAACATCGTCGAAGAGAATTGTATAATCTCCAAGGAAGACGTCACGGAATGCCTTATCTCGTTCGGATTTGCTGCTGAGTTTATCCGCATAGGTTATTTTGCTAAGATAATCCTCGGCTGTTGCGATTGATTCTTCATCTTTTGTTTTAGAGTTAATAAAGCCAAACACCTTACGCGCTATGGACATTTCAGCATCTGGGACCATAGCCAGAATCGGCATACCATATTTGTTTGACCATGCATACGGAGAGTCCGTACCAGTCAAATCAAGCCAATGCTTCTTCAACTGCGTATATTTTTGCGCATTTTTATAAGCGGTGACAGCCTTCTGCACCTTGCTTGTATATTTATCAGGTTCCAACAGATAAGAGCTGTCAAATCCGTATGTATCGTCATCAAGAATTGCCTTAGCATCTTCTTCTGACAAGTCATCCAGATAATAACTGCATGCTTTCATAAAGAGCGAGCTTTGCGCTGCCATGAACTGCTTGAATGTATTGGCATTCTCTTGAAGCAATGCAAGAAATGGCTTCTTCTGTGAATCAAGAAGATTTCTTTGCTTATACAGAGAGCATAGCATTTCATAAAATGGCCTTGCATCGCCAAGCTCATTTTTAATTACAGAATAAGCGATGCAAATCTGACTGAGCTTGTCTACCCATGCACGGATGGTGTCTGCGAAGGTTGTGTTCTTTGTAAGAATACGATTGCTGATTTCAACAATCTCATATTCACAAATCAGTTCATCAATCTTTGCATTAACAGTATCCGTGTTCCACACCCAATTTGCTGCATCAGAACTGAATTTGTACTGGAGCTGATTAATATACTGCCCCCCGTCACCGATTTTACCCGCAAGGGAAGGAAGCTTTCCTCCGTCGTACAGCTTCAGATACTCCATCATTCCGCTCCGGCAATTATCTTTTGTCAAAACAGATTTCAAGTCCTCTGCTGCACCAGAATTATCAATGCAAATCTGGCCGATGGTGAGAGCAATATCGTTGTCCGATTTCTCTCCGTCCATGTTCTTGTTATTAGCAATGCCGCAATAGTTGTCGATAAGTCGTGAAACCACATCTTTGCTCGTTTTAAAGTTATTGCCGTCAAGAACATACTTGACTACCCAAATTGGAAAGGAGAAACTCTTCATCTGCTCGCGAATTCTCGATCTGGTTTCCGTAATCGACACGCAGAACATTTCAGGGATATCGAAAGCTGTACAAGTTGCCTTGTTGAAAGCGCGTTCTGCTTCCGTAAGCGTAACAATGTATTTGTCCTTATAGCGTTTATCCGGTGTGTTCTCCTGCTTAATGATTTCGGAAATCATTGATGCAAGCTTGTCTGTATCCAGCGGTACAGTTGTCAAATTATCACTGTAGGAATAAATGCCGTTAGCATACTCTTTCAAGATGAAACCAAGAATAAACGCAGTAAGGTTACATGGCATAAACCCATACGGCTCCGCTTTCAGGACATCATAAATCTGAGCAATAGAAATTCTATCACTCTTGTCGAACGCCTCATCAATTGTCTCGGTAACGGCTCTCTTCAGATTTGCAATATAAATGTGTGAGGTTTTCCAGTATTCCGGGACTTTCCAAGCGCCTTTCAATGCATTTTCAAGTTTTGTGGCCTCATTGCCGGATCGGAAAGTGCCTTTGGTTTCCTCTGTAATTCCGCAAGTTGCTCCAGCACCGAGGGAATTGGCATCATACATGGTGTTTAGGACACTTGTAAAAGTGCCCTCCAAACACTGCGGATAATGGAACTTGTCGATATCCATCAGTTTTTCAAACAGATCCGCTATATTCGCAACACGTTCTCCATTCGGAGCATAGCGAGAGTAGACATAGAAGGCACCGTTCTTAATGCGCTTTGCCCAATTGGAAAGAACCTCTATGGCATATCCTTCGTATGTCTTGCGCTGATCTATATCACTATTTGCAATTGCAAGTGCCATTGCATAGTTTTCGACAAATTCTGTATATTCGCTCTCACCAAGGAGCACGGAAGAACTGTCCACTACCACAGCATTTGTTTCGCGATTGCTCTCAAAGAAGTTTTCAATTTTCTTTTTCAGTGCGCCACTTTCGGAAGAGTCTCTGCCTATAGTTGCTACAACATAAAGCTTATTTCCAACTGCGCTTGGATTATTTGCCTTTTTGATTTCGCTGTCGAAGTCAGAAAGTGTGGCATAAGCAAGTGAGTAACGAAGCCTTAACGCACCAGTAAATTCAATCGTACTGCGCAGATTACTGCCGGCCATAAAGGTCATGTCCTTAGTAGATTTTTGCTTGGCTTGAGCGATAAACGGCGTAGAGTCGACATTCGGCCCATTGTTTTTGCAGCAATAAGAGAATACATCGCCGGTCAACGGTGTCCTTGTGATAACATGGTCGTTTAGCATCTTCATTGCGATTTTGGGCGCAGTAAACTGAAGGTCTGTTCCCTCAAAAGCAAGTTCAAGATTTCTGTTGTTTGGCAGGAAAATATCCCGATTGCCGGTCATTCGCTCAGAGACTGCCTGCAGAAGCAGGATTACCTTCAAGACGCTCTTTTCATCTTCAAGCAGTTCCTTGTCAAGCTTAGGGGTGTAGCAACTGAGAACCTCTTTGATTCCGTCAGCAAGCTTCTGGCTGCCGGTCTCATAAAAGAAGTTCCAGAGCATATCCGCGGTGAGGAAAGGATTGCGAGATTTGAAATCATAGTTGTCGATAAACCACTGAAAGGCATGAACCTGTTCACCTTCATCGTTCTTAATGAAGTTGAACATGCTTCTCGCTGTAGATGTGTAGTAGATCGAAATATGCTGGAGTAAAAGAGCCGCATACGGATGAATCGGGAGAACATTAGTCAGATCTTCATCGGTAAGATTAATTGCTTTCCTGACGGCCGCGCGGCTGGTTTGAGAACGTCTGTCAAGGCTCGCCCTGTTCTTTTCCCACTTTGCCGCCTTATCTTCATCCTCTGTTTTCTTCATTGCCTTATTCATGAGTTCAAAGGCAATGTTTTCGGGCAGTGAGATATGAATTGGAGATACAAAACGGTCAAGAATTTTTCTCTTATCCGGGTCTCCGTCGGAGAAGTAGCCCTCTGCCTTATGCGTGACGATCAGCAGGCAAAACGGTGCACTTGCTGCCAGCTCTGCAATCTGCTGGAAGCCGGTCAGATGGTGCATATTGTTTTCAAAGTATTCGGAGAACTCATCCCAAATAAATACAAGCTCTTTGAGATTGTTCTTCTCAATAACCTCACGAATCCAATCGCAAAGTTCGCCGGTATTCATGGAGAATCCGTTTCGAACTGCCGGAACCTTGAAAATCTTATTGATAAGGCTTCTAAGAGCTTCTTCATCGTACTCTCTCAGCTTTTTTAGGACACTATCTGAAGTATCTCCTCCGAGCGCCGTTTTGTATGTCCCTTTGGCATAGATATCAAAGCTCTGCCTGTTCTCCTCGTTTTCGAAGAAACGAATCAGAGAATTCTTCAGAGATGCATTTGCTGTATTTTCGATTCCCGCTTCCGCCAAGGCTTTCTCAATGCCTTCTTGCATAGCAACTATTAAGTCCGTATCGCTTTGAATATCAGAAGACCCATAGCGGTGGCAGACAAGTATTTTTCCCTCGTTTTTCTGGTTCAAGAGCTTCTTGCAGAGGAAATTATCCAGTCCATATTCCTCAAAATAGGCAGTCGTTTCTTCATCGGAAGCTTCGATGAGTTTCTTTAGAGTGAATACCGCATGAGATTTACCGGTACCGTAAGCACCGTCTACCCACATAGACAGCTTCTGCTTTCTTTCCAGAACATCCACCATGGCCTTGAGCAGTTGAACAAAGGTGGGATGCGGCCAGAATTTTTTCCAGAGATCCGGCTTTTCTTCTATAAGCTTTTTATCAACCTGGGGAAAATATTCGGGATCAATATTGAAATACTCTCTATAACTCATCTCCGTCTCCTCCTCAGAACAGCTCGTTCAGTATTTCCTCGGCGCTCTTATCGCTCTTTAAGGTGATATTATCGAGGCCCAAGGTAAATCGTGCTTCAATTAAATCGGGGTAGTTGAAGGTCAATCCGTTTAGAATCTTTTCCATGGTGTCGCGGTTCAATCCAAAAATCTGCGTAGGGCTGATTCCATCGCTTTCGATGGATGTGTCAAGCAATCTCGTAAGGGTAAATTGTTTGAAGTTGCCGCATTTTTCGGAGAACTGGTAGAGCGAGTACAAAATAACTCGCTCATCGGGTACTTGCCATCCCGTTCTGTACAGAGCAACCGCCTTGTTCTTTTCTTTTACCATTTCTCCTAATCCCACATGAGAAAATGGCAGATCCAAAATCCTTGCTAGCGAGCTCCATACATCATTGACCCACTTTTCATCGGCTCCACTGTCAACAAGCATGCTGCATACATACTCTTTACTCATCGTCTCGCCAAATGAAATGTTACATATGTACCATCCTATTTGTGGGTTATACGCGAGATTTGCTAACATCAATGCCCAGCTCAGATTCTCATCAAGTCCAATGTCGCTGATAATCTCAGCGAATCGAGTGAATCCATTATCATCAAGCAAATCCGCATCCTTAAGAAATCTCTTAAAGAAGCTAAACATCTGTGAACCTAATGTGTTCTTTTCTTTGAACTCGTTTTTAAATGTAAAATACTGCTCCATCCAATCTAATTTAGGGGCATGGTGCGAAAAACAATTCAAACTTTGAGTCTTTCCCATTTTAGTACCTCCCCTTGGCAATTCCAAGGATTTATAAATTAAGCAACCTTTATCAACCTTGTGGCACTGGGAGCAGTGCACACATCCTTCAGCAATCGTAACTTTCCCGTCATGCATGTGTATCATACCCTTGTGACAGTCAGCCTCACATTCCTTGCATCCAATACAGCAGGCAGTTTTTCTGAACACATTTTTCAACAGTTTGGTAAACAGTGGAGCTTTCTTTGCCAACGCAATATCATATCTCACTTTAAGACAATCATTTGTTTCAACAACTTCAAACTGATATTCAGATCCCCTGAAATCGATGATGTACGGAGAGCTATCATTTTTGATAACACCAATTGTTTTTATCCATTCTCGCCAGTCCGTCTTTGGCGAATCAACTGTTATTTGAAAGAAATGGGCATCACTTTTTTCTTTATAATCTATTTTCAACGGCAAGTCCCTTCCGTTTTTCCTTGCCTTCCAGCCACCATTCCTGATAAACTCCTCAAGTTTATCTTCTGTCCGAAAATTATGAGAATACATATCTCTTACTTTATCCATCAAGGCATTAAATTGAGCCGGATAGCAAATTCGAGCCATATATTCATTTCGCTCTGCGGCTCTGGGACAGACAAGACATCCCGCTCTGCGGTTACCTTTTTTATAGGCTTCATTCAAGTAAAGTTGCCGTAGATATATGTATGCATATAGCTCTGCTGAGTTCCACTCTAAAATGGGATTACAGCTATATTGTCCTTTGTGTTTTTCGCCTAAACTTACGTAGTCATATTCGCTTCTTGATAGGCTTTCACTTGCTCTCACGCCAATAAACGCCATTCCAGTAAAATCAGGCTTTCCAAGGGCATCTCGCAGCACGATAATTTGCGGTGAAGTCTTATGGACACTGCAACACCATCTATGTACAGTCGCAGGAGGGCCAAATTTTGACCATGTATAATCAGGCTCATATTGAGATCTTGATGTCAAAAACTCAATTTCCCCTTCAGCACATACTTTTTTTACTTCTTCAACAGTCTTATATGTATCAGGAAATTCCATCCCCGTGTCACCGAACAAAACCTTAAAACTGTTATGCGGAAGAGCACGCTGAACCAAATCCAATGTAACAACACTGTCTTTGCCGCCAGAAAAAGCAACATAAAACACATCCACCTTTTTCTGGTACTCAACAAAAGTGTTGTATATTTTCTTAATTGTGTCCTGCGCCAGCTGTTCAATAATATTCCCGTTCTTCTCAACCATCGCAGGGATATCGACAAACCGGAGAGGAAAGCTGTTCGGCTCTGGATCTTCAATCAGCACAATCTCGGGCGCAGTATAGCAAGAACCACCTTTCACCTTTGCGACCAGTCTACCGCGATAAAAGTAGTTATTTGCTTCCGCCCACATATAAGGGAAACAGTCGTTTTTGTCATATTTCCAATGCTTATCGAAGCCAAGTATATCAAGTTCTTTATAGTACACGGGACGCGGCTCTTTAGAGAAGATAAGCGGAGTCGGCGTCAAAACATATCCACCTGTTGAGCTATCCCATTCGTAAGAATACATGGATGTTATTCCTTCCTTCTACGTATTTGTGCTGCCCGACGCAGGGCTAGGTCGATGTCCTTGTAGCTGCGACGGGATATTATATTCATATCCGCCAGATAGTTCAAAGCATCTACCTTTTTCAATTCAATGCGCCCATCGGCAAGGAAGGCCGCACATGCATCAACAAATTCTTTTATCTGTCCGTCTTCCTTCACAACAAAGCCGGCAACATTGTTCAATGACAGTCCATTGTTAACAAGAGCGAATTTTTTGCTATAGGAAAGCAGAAAGCTTTCGAGCAGGTATTCGTTCCACTCATAACCCACATTCGGAAAAACGAGGAATGAATCTATCTCACGAATGCGAATGTAGTCTTTCGAAAGGAAACTGTTGATGGCTCTGTCAACTGCATCTGTATCAAAGGATATCATCTCCTTCGAGATAAACAGATCATGACTTACTCGTACCGACACCTCGGAAAGAGCTTCAAAGTAGATTACTGTGTCAAGCTCTTTGGACAGATTATAAATGTCATCAGCCGTAAAAGTCGGATGATGTTTCGCATAGAGCTGATAGATGTCTCGCATTTCATAGCGGCCTTCTGGTCTGCTAATTACTGCACCGTTGAAATTAAATTTGCCCAAATAGTGCGCAGAAATAGCATTCCGCACACCGAGAGCGGAAAGATACAAGTTGTTTTCAAGGAAAACGGGCATTGTTTCCTGAATTATATTCCATATATCTGTCCAGATTGCGTATCCATTTTCGGCGATAGAGCCATCAATAATTGCAGCGATCTTCTCAAGCTCCGGCTCTGAGATTTCAAAAATGTCCGCATGGAAGTATTCACCTTTGGCATTTCTGCGGAAGCGACTGTCAAATTTGATAATACTGTCTACTCTCTCCTTCGGAATGTGCGTAAGAGCCGTGCAAACATCCTCAACTTTCATCGGCTTGCCAGCAGACAAGAGAAAGTCTTCAACCTCGGCAGTGTCATCGATTTTTACATTCGCCTCGACTGACATATAGTCTTTGAAGAAATAATATTTATCAGGATCCGCAGTGAACTCGATAAACACACGAAGCATATGCTCATCCGCAAGAGAATAGCAGTTTGCAAAGGCATCTGCCAAGTCTTCAAAAACAGCTTTATAATACAGAACCTTTTTGCCGGATGAAAAACTGTTCTCAATATAGGTAAACAGTTTTTCCCTTGTTTCGTCATCCATTATTCCTTCTGCAGGAAACAGGCGATTATTGTAGAACACACCGCAGAGCCGAAGTTGTTTTTCAAGCGTGTCATCATCTGCGTCAATGCTGCTGTCATAAAGGTCTTCATATGTTTCGCGGAAGTTATCAAAATCAATTGAGTCAAAGGTAATACCATTGCGATATCGACACATTAGTATTTCAATGTATTTCTCTTTGTCAAAAGGGGCAATTGGCTGTTCCTGCGGTTTGTTTTGCAGCTGAGCACCTGTCTTTTTGACTACAATACTCTGACCCGCCATTTCTGCAAACTTCGTGAAAGCAGCTCTGAAGCGATTGTGCTGCCGGATGTTATATGCGGCAAAGCCATCATCTCTCATCAAGGCGTTTAAAAGAGCAACCGCATCGCTTGTTGTCACATCATATATGCGATATGAAGTGAATCCGTAATCCTTTGCATATTTTTCAGCTGAACGAATAGCAGAAACATAACTTCGGCATGTCGGCTCCGCCATACGCAAAGTTTTGTCAAGATAATCATAAAATGCGGAATCAGAAATAGTGTCATCTTTTCCTGCTTTTTTCTCATTCCTCGCGCTTATAGTATCGGCAGAAGCAAATGAGTATATCCCATTTTCAATTCTATGAGCCCACGGTGCATGGTCCAGTATGCCCTGAACGAGTTCACGGTCATCACTCCGGCCTAATAAACCAGTAATTCTGTTGAGAGAAAGTTCGGCAGGATCATCATAAATGCGTGAAATTGAATAGAGCTTTTCATAAAGCTTTTCATTCTCACTCCTGGCTTGAGACGTTCTCTTTTGCTCGGCTTCTTTTTTGAGCGTATAGGTAATAGACGCTTCGTTAAGGTCAACGCCGCACAAACGCAGGAGCGTAGCAATCCTTGAAGCGATTTCTGTTGCCGAATGGTTCGTCTCAATAAACAGGCCATCAGTTATTGCCTTAGGCTTTCTCAATGCTTTCGAATTCATTGAAAACTCCGGTGCAGCCCCTTCTGAAAGAGATCCTCCATCCACTATAATCTGTGGATAGTCCTGTTTCAACAAGAATGCAACTTTTGCGTAAAGACTCGCCCAGCTATTAAAATCGGTAAAGGTATGATCTTTATAGTTCAAACAGACTGGCCTGGAAAAGGCCAAGCTTCCAATATCAGAAAAATCAAGACGAATTATATCATCAGAATTTGCAGCGGCAGTTGATAACATGCTATCCGGTTCATTCAATGCTTCGCCTTCAAACTCAGCTGTGTTTTCTTCCCGCGACGCTACATATGAATCTAAAAATGCTTTATAAAGCGGAATGGCCTTATCCATTTTGGCTGCCGCAGACCTATACTTTAGTCTAAAAAGTCTAAAAGAAAGCAATTTAGATGCAACCGCATTGAATTCCGCCTTGTTTTGCATACTCCAAAAGCCATCCTTGCAAACCTTTTTCGAAACGCAATAACGAGAGGCCACGTCTAATGCATCTATGATTGCGGATGGAGTATATTTCTTAATCGGATGCTCGTTTAACCACTGGGCAAAGAGAGCTTTTTTATCGATATTCTGTTGTGACAAGTCTGTCATTTCAATCTCCTCTTTTGCTCTCTTGAGTATCTCCTCAAACTTTTTAGGGTTTTCCTCTCGAAGTTCAGCAACCTCAGCATACAATTTACTTGCGCCAGGCATGCCTTTTTCACCATGGGTAAGCAAATAAGCCATCTTTTGCATTTGAAGCGCAATGCCATTTTCGTTGCGAAAAACATCGTCTATTGCTATATTTTTACTTATAGCACGCTTGCGTAAATTGGAAGAAACGGTGTTGACTACTTCCGATTTGGGTTTTCCCTTACGAAGGACCTCTTCACACGCTTCTATAAGAAGGGCAATCTCAAATTCATCCCATTCTATTCGTATTGCCATATGTTTTAATCCTCAATTATCTCAACAATGTCTTCAATATTGCAATGGAAGATACCACACAGGGTTGCGATTTCTTTTAAGGACACATATTCGGCTTTGGTAAATTGCCCCATCATGTATTGACTGAATCCGGCAGCTTGAGCAAGATCGCGTTTTGTCATTTTATTGTTCTTCATCAGTTTCCAAAGTCTGTCATAGCTCACGCGCATAGCCGATCGTCCTTTCTCATTTATCCCAATCAGGGCGCAATACGCCTATTTTTACAGGTTATCAATGAATATTTTATCACAACGCTTCGAATAATTCAATGATATAGGGTTATTTTCTCGATATTTTTCATAAGTTGTCGTTTTTGCTCGACATTTGCATGCGAAAAAATCCAGCACCAAGCCCATCTCTGAGCTCGGCGCTGGATAAAATAAGGCTTCATTTTACGGATTCAGTACCCCATATCCGAGAATTTCATAATGCCCCGCTGGATACTGATTTACGCGGTAGCTATCGTCAGAGTTGTGCGTTGCACTTGCGGAACTGCCGTCGTGCAGAGTTGACGAACTGCGCAGGGAACTCATTCGCAAATACCACATGGAACTCGTCAATAAAAACGTGGGTGTGCTTGCGCTTCTTCCCGTTGAGGGGCACACGGTTGAGCATGCCTGTTGTCGTTCGTTTTCACTGATATAGGCTTGATGATGGTTACGCCAAAGGTACCATTTGTATTTCTCTTGGAAAGTATAATACCAAGGAAGAAGCTGAGGAAATCGTTGCGGCACTTGTAAAAATTGTAGGCTGATGCTCGAAAATATTACTAAGTAGCTAAGCAATATTGTATCGTTAAAATACTAGTGGCTAAGCGGCCAAAGAAAAATGATTATACCCTATTATGTCCTTGATTTCGAGGGTATAATGGGGTATAATTCTGCATAGAATAGTATCTCACAGGAGGTGCGCTATGGAATTATCCGATATGCAGGCACGGATGACAGAGTTGGAGCAGCAGATTTCAAATCTACCTGCCGGTTCCATTACGAAGAAAACCGTCAATGGTAAGGAGTACTTTTACCATCGTTGGACGGAGAACAAAAAGCGGCGAGAGAAGTATATTCCCGCTGACGAATTGGAGAATTTCCGTGCGCAGATCGAGCGACGGAAGGCACTGGAACAGGAGCTGAAAGCGCTGAAAAAGCAGCTGCCCAAGGCGAAATCTGCGAACCTTTCCGCGTTTACCACCAATGTCCGCACCGGCGAGGCGCTGCGTTCCTTTGCGGCATCTGTTCGCGGCTATCGCAGGCGCGAGTGCTTCCGGCAGCTGCACGACTTTGTCTACGGCGAGCCGCAGGATAAGGTATTCATCCTCTACGGCCTGCGCCGGACGGGTAAAGCCACCATGATCCGCCAGATTTTCGCGGAGATGAGCGACACACAGCTTACCAAGGCGGCGTTCATTCAGATCACCGCAAAAGACACGCTGACAGACGTAAACCGCGACCTCAAGGCATTGGAAGCGCAGGGCTTTCGCTATGTGTTTCTCGACGAAGTGACGCTGATGGAGGATTTCATCGAGGGCGCAGCGCTGTTTTCTGACGTGTTTGCGGCCTGCGGCATGAAAATCGTGCTCTCCGGCACGGACTCGCTGGGCTTCCTCTTTACCGAGGACGAGCAGCTTTACGACCGCTGCGTTCTGCTGCACACCACATTCATCCCTTACCGCGAGTTTGAATCTGTCCTCGGCATCCACGGCATCGACGAGTATATCCGCTACGGCGGCACCATGAGCCTCGGCGGCGTTCACTACAACGAGACCTCCACCTTTGCCAGCAAGGAAAGTACCGACGAATATGTGGACACCGCCATCGCCCGCAATATCCAGCACTCCCTGCGTTGCTATCAGTACGAGGGACATTTCCGCCATCTGCGGGATTTATACGAGAAGGGCGAGCTGACCAGTGCCATCAACCGTGTGGTAGAGGACATCAACCACCGCTTCACGCTGGAGGTGCTGGCGCAGGATTGGAAGTCCCACGACCTCGGCATTTCCGCCAGCAGCCTGCGCCGGGATCGGAAGAACCCGACGGACATCCTCGACCGCATCGACCTTGCGCTTGTCACCGACAGCCTGCGGAAGCTGCTGGAGATCCGCAACAGGGCAGAGCAGACCGTGGCGCTGGACGATGTTCACGCGGCGGAGATCAAGGAGTATCTGGACTTGCTGGACTTAACGCGGGAGATCGACGTGCTGCACCTGCCGGATGTCAGCACGAAGTCCGGACGCACGGTGATCGCGCAGCCGGGTCTCCGCTATGCGCAGGCGGATGCGCTGATCCGCAGTCTGCTGCTGGATGAGACGTTCAGCGCGCTGTCTCTGGCGGAGCGCACCGCTGTGCAGCAGCGCATCCTGACCGAGATCAAAGGGCGGATGCTGGAGGACATCGTCCTGCTGGAAACCAAGCTGGCAAACCCCAAGAAGCAGGTGTTTGTCCTGCAATTCCCCGTGGGCGAATTTGACATGGTGGTGTTTGATCCGGAGGCAGGCTCCTGCCGGATTTTCGAGATCAAGCACAGCGAAGAAGCTGTCCCGCAGCAGTACCGTCATCTGATCGACGAAAAAAAATGCACCCAGACCGAGCACCGCTACGGCCCGATCACCGGAAAGATTGTCCTCTATCGCGGGGAAAGCCAAGTGGTTGAGGGCATTCAGTATCAGAACGTGGAAGAATATCTGAGAAACCTTGCATAACAAAACCGCCGTCCCAATTTTCCGTTCGGGGCGGCGGTTTTATGCAGGTATAAAATCGAATAAACTTGTCATACGACAAGTTGCGTGCAAAAATTAACTTGACGTATGACAAGCAAAAAGGTATAATGACCTTGAGGTGAAGGTACACATGCAGCTGATGAAAGAAAAGCAAGACCTGACGTATTTGTCGTGGTCCGTTTATCGCAATTCTTCCGGAACCGCCGGTTCTTTTCTGAAAGCATACTCCGAACTCGGCGGAACAAAGACTTACTATAAGCTCTCATACTTTGATAAAGCACGCGGCATCATTGGGCATGAGTGTGTGAACGAATTGATCGTTGACCGGCTGCTGACGATACTGGGTATTCCGCATTTGTCATACCAACTGATTCATGCAGACGTGACCGTAGACGGCAAGGCGCATGAAGTATATCTCTGCGTTTCGGAGGATTTCAAGGCAAAGAGCGAATCGAAGATTGCCTTGGATGCCTACAAGGAGCTGGAGGCTTTGCCGGATGAATCTGCGCTGGAGTTTTGTTCCAGAATGGGCTGGGAAGACTATATTTATCAGATGCTTGTCGTGGATTATCTGATTCTGAACCGGGATCGCCACGGCGCCAATATCGAGGTACTGCGCAACAGCCGAAAGAAGACAGTTCGTCTGGCGCCCCTGTTTGACCATGGACTTTCGCTTCTTTGCAGCTGTTCCGATGATGCAGCGGCGGCAAATTTCGATGTGATGGCCGACAAGCCCTGCAACAACTATATTGGCTCGAAGTCCACATGGGATAACCTGCGTATCATTCCGAAGGATAAAATGCCAAAGCTGACGCCGCTTCACGAGAGCGACAGACAGGTTCTACTGGAAGGACTGGACGGCGTGATCTCTCAGACGCTTCAGGACAAGATATGGGAAATGATCTGGAAAAGGTGGTGCGCATATGAAGATTTTTGCAATTCGAGATGAATCGGCGCAGGAACAGAAGAATCTGGCGTACCTCCTGTACTACGAGCAGGAAAAGCGTTTCTATATTGAGTTGCCTGAGAACGCAGACGCATGGGAAACGCCGTTGCTGCTGGATTCCTTCGTGAAGCGTGGGGAAACCGCCGTCAATTCTTATTGGAGCAGGATCTGGGTGGAGCAGCGGATTGTTCCGCCCGACCGCCAGAACATAGGCGAGATTTTGCGCGACAATCATCTGAAAGAATACGATGAGTACGAGCTACTGATGCTGGCAATGGGGCGATGCGCACAGGATGATTACTATCTCGTTCCCATTGATGAGAAGGGACTTCCGGAAGAAATTACAAAGCGTTTTTCAAAGCGGATCGAGGATGTGCTGCCGCTGGAGGATCATTGCCTGCTGGTGTTTTTCCGGGATGGCGTGGTGAAGAAGTGCGATTTGCAGAAGCACTTTGAAAAGACGAAAGCGTTTCAGATCCTTCTCAAGAAGCCGGACTATTTTCAGCATGTGCAGATGCAGACAGGCGGATACGGCGTTGCTTGGGATGTGAACATGACTGTTTCGGATACGATGCTCTACCGGATCGGGAAAAGCGTCCCTCTGACGGCTGCTGATTTCCGGAACTTTGCCGCACACAGAGTCATCAACGCAGCGGAAGCGGCGGAGATCTTGGGCTGCTCCCGGCAGAACATCATTGACCTAACAAAACGCGGAAAGCTTCATCCGATCAAAACGTCGGAAAAGAGTACGATGTATCTGAAAAGTGAGATTCTGAAACGAAATTGGCAGTAAATATGAGTTATACCCTATTATGGCTGTGAATGGTGCAGCATAATGGGGTATAAATGCTTTTTTGAGTATAGTGTGCTGTTTAATGCTGCGGGAAAATCTCCACGGTGCTTTGATGATAATAAATCTTGATACAGTCAACGCGGGTTAAATCACTCGTCTTTTTTCCTTAATGATAATTCACCCCAGCACAACGAAAAACCATCATCTGGCTTTAAGGACATATAGACTCCAAATATTGCATTAAGCATAGCGCGATTATCTACAGCAAAATGCCAGTATGGATCGTTTTGCAGTTCGGTCTCTTTCCGAAGCTGATTCATTGTAAAATACTCTGCATCTCTGGAATCACAGTGGCCACCATTTTTTGATAAGTACTCTGTTGTCAGATCTTTAATCTTGCATCCATATGTTTCAATAACAAAATTCTTAAATTTTTTATATTGTGATCCCTGATTCCACGGTACAAGTTCTTTACTGCCAAATGCAAATAGTGACAAGTTCGTTTTTGTGGATATGATTGAAAAGTCTAGGGTCCAATCGGTGATGCTATCTTTTCGATATTTAAGCAGTCTTTCCATACCGGTTTTATCATTACTCAAAATGCACTGATTCAGTTTTTCTACAATATCAAACTCTCGAAGTAAGTAAGGAAGATAGTCATACTGAAGATAGGTACAGCACTGTTCATAATAGTGTATCCAGTCTAACGGATATGCTATTGGATGGACGGAACCATTACTAATTCGTTCAATTTGAGAATATAACGAATCAAGGATATTACTTAATAATAAGGCGCTTCTTCGTGCTGTATGATATGCGGATCGCTGTTCTTGATTAAGTGATAGTAAAATAGTGAATAGTGAAATAACGCTTGCGCCAAAGACACCTAAAAATGTCATCTGATTTACCGTAAACAAATCCTCACGGAAAAAGCAGACCGCTAAAGCCACTAGCAAAAAGAGAAACGCTATTACAATTACGGTACATCGGATAGGACGCTTCTCATGAAAGTGATTTTTACTGGATATTGCTTTTAATTCATCAATATCTATTGGAAACAACTTCTTTTTCACACAACAGGCCTCCTGCTCAATTTGATAGATGATATCCCCAATGTCCACCTGCACGAGATTTCATTAGCTTACCATCCGACATAAAATTTGCCAAAATTCTATTGGCCGTCGCTGCCGACACCCCGCACAGTTCCCGTACATCGGCGTTCATGATATACTCATGCGTCTGCAAGAACTGCTCAATCTTCTGCCAGCGCAGAGCTTTCTTGTCCATCTTACCATCGCTCATTGCATCACTCGTATGGATGGCGTCGATGAGCGAGGCTTTGATGACGGAGAGCACAAACTCGATGAACGCGGTGGACTCGCCTGCATCGTTGCTGGCATTGATGGCATCGTAGTATTCCTGCTGATGGTCGTGGATGATGGACTCGACTGGCAGCCATGCAAACACGGGATTCCACTTGGAGAGCAGCAACGTATGCCAGAGCCGTCCAACGCGGCCATTGCCGTCAGCAAAGGGATGGATCAATTCCAGTTCATAGTGGAACACGCAGCTTCGAATTAGCATCTGCAGGTCACTGGACTTTGTCCAATCCAGCAGCTCCATGACCAAATCAGGCACATACTGGGGCAGCGTGCCGAAATGCAGGACATGTCCCTCCTGATCTACGACACCAACGGGCCTTGTGCGGAACATGCCGGATTCCTCCACAAGCCCGCGAGTCATGATACTGTGAGCGGTCAGCAGGTCGTCCACGGAGTAGGGGTCAAGCTCGTCCAGCCGCTCGTAAATCTCATAGGCATTTTTGACCTCGGCAATATCTTTGGGCGGAGCCAGAACATGCTTGCCATTCAGAACGGCGGTGACCTGTTCCAGACTCAGGGTGTTCTGCTCAATGGCGAGTGAGCCGTGAATAGTGCGGATACGGTTGGTGCGGCGCAGATTGGGATTGTTTGAAAGATGATCGTGCGCGGAAAGTCTGCCGGTTAGCTCGGAGATTTCTGCAACGTCAGCGATCATTTTGTTTGTGATTTGAAACGGAGGCTGTTTGTTTTTCATGAGTACCTCACAGCGTAGTTTGATTGTCCATATTATAGCATGCATCACTCATTTCATCAATCATTTTCTCGACGCACATAAGTGATGCCCTCCGAACTGGCACAATCAGCGCGCGAAAACCTCTGCCTATCCGCAGAAATTTTCAGATTCTTCCCTTGGGTACCTTTTCAAATGGATTCCAATCCGTTATAATATATCTACCAACCTAACGAATAGCGCGAGGTGCCGTCATGAAAACGAAAGATACGCCGAAGCAATACGTCATCTACTCCCGCAAATCCAAATTCACCGGCAAGGGCGAGAGCATCGAGAACCAGATTGAGCTGTGCCGTCAGTACATCGCCATGCACTTTGGCGAGGACGCGGCGGAAAATGTGTTGGTCTACGAGGACGAGGGCTTTTCCGGCGGCAATCTGGAGCGCCCGCAGTTCAAGAAAATGATGAAGGACTCGCAGAAGATCGCCTTTGCCGCCATCGTGGTCTACCGCCTCGACCGCATCAGCCGCAACATCGGCGACTTTGCCAAGCTCATCGAGGATTTGGGCGACCGGCACATTGACTTCATCTCCATCCGCGAGCAGTTCGACACCAGCTCCCCCATGGGGCGTGCCATGATGTATATCGCGTCGGTCTTTTCCCAGCTGGAGCGGGAGACCATTGCCGAGCGCATCCGAGACAATATGCACGAGCTGTCCAAGACCGGACGCTGGCTGGGCGGCACAACGCCTACCGGCTACGCCTCGGAAAGCCTGTCCAGCGTGACGGTGGACGGCAAGGTGAAAAAAGCCTGCAAGCTCAAACCCATCCCGGAGGAAATCCAACTGGTCAAGACGATCTTCAAGGTGTTCATGGAGACCGGCTCTCTCAGCAAGACCGACCAGTATCTGTTGGAGCATCGCTGTGTCACGAAGCGCGGCAAGCAGTTCACGCGCTTTGCCATCCGGGGCATTCTCACGAACCCGGTTTACATGATCGCCGACGAGACGGCGTATCAGTATCTCAAGGAGAACAACGCGGATTTGTTTGCCGAGCGCTCGGAATTCGACGGCGAGCACGGCATCATGGCGTACAACCGCACGCTCCAGCGCCCCGGCAAGGCAAACCAGATCCGTCCCATGGAGGAATGGATCGTGGCGGTGGGCAAGCACCCGGGCATCATCGCGGGCAGCGACTGGGTGCGGGTGCAGGCCATGCTGGATGTCAACAAATCCAAGAGCTACCGCAGACCGCGCAGCAACGTGGCGCTGCTGTCCGGGCTGCTGCGCTGCGGCGAATGCGGCGACTATATGCGCCCGAAGCTGACCAACCGCAGGAATGCAGAGGGCGAACTGATCTACACCTACATGTGCTCCACCAAGGAGCGCAGCCACGGTACAGTCTGCTCTATGAAAAACTGCAACGGCAACACGCTGGACGCCAAGATCATCGAGGAGATCCGCAAGCTGTCCGCCGACAAGGAGACCCTTACCCGGCTGCTGGCGCAGACCAAGAAGGTCATCAGCGGCAGCAAGGAGGGCTACGACGCAGAGCTGGCACTGCTGAAAGAGAAGCACGCAGAAACGGAAGACCGCATCAAGCGGCTGGTGGAATCCCTGTCCGTTGCCAGCGAGACTTCTGCAAAGTATGTCATGGAGCAGATCGACGAGCTGCATCGAGAGAGCGAGACCCAGCAGGCAAGGCTTTCCGAGTTGGAAGCCCTCACCGAGCAGAGCCGGATGCTCCATCAGGAGTTCGCCTTCCATCAGGAAATGATCGAATCCTTTGCCAGCGCGGTGGATTCTGCCACGCTGGAGGAAAAACGCCGCCTGCTGCGCACCATCGTCAAAAAGGTGGTCTGGGACGGCAAAAATGCCTATGTTTACCTCTTTGCGGAGGATGGAGAGGCGGATTTGCCCCCTGTTGAGCAACCTATGTATCCGTTGGGAGAGGATAGCGAATGAGATACTGATGCACTTTCGCTCGATGAAAAAGAGCGCGCACGACATCTCGCTCGAAGACCCGATCGACAGCGACAGCGAGGGAAACCCGCTCACGCTCATGGATATTATCTGCACGCCGGACTGCATCGCAGACGATCTTGATTTAAAAATAAAGAGCGAGAAGCTGCGCGGTCTTGTCATTGGCATACCCGATCCGCGCGAAAAGGCGATAATCGTCATGCGCTACGGGCTCGACGGCAACGAGCCGATGACACAGCGAGAGATAGCGTCGATGATGAACATCTCCCGCTCCTATGTCAGCAGGATAGAAAAGCGCGCGCTCGAAAGGCTCGGAAAAGGAATGAAACAGCCGTGAGAATCGTCCCACGGCTGCATTTTTATTTTATAATGTCGTTATCCTTGATGTACTTCACAGTTTCATCAACGGTTGTGAACGCGAGGGCGACCGAAGTATCGGCGGCTCCGTAATAGATAGCTATTCTGCCGGTCTCGGCATCCGCGAGCGCGGCGCACGGGAACACGACGTTCGGCACATCGCCGACGCATTCATAGAGCTCATGGGGAGCTAATAAGAAGCTGTCCGCGCGGTGGAGCACTTTCCACGGCTCATCTTTATCGAGAATAGCGGCGCCCATGCTGTAAGTGAAGCCGTTGCAGCTCGTGAGCACGCCGTGATAGAACATGAGCCAGCCCTCGTCGGTTTCAATAGGAGTCGGACCCGCTCCGACTTTTGTCGCCTCCCAGTTCTCGACCGGGCTCATAACAAAGCGGTGCTTGCCCCAATAAGTAAGGTCTTTTGACTGGCTGATGAATATATCGCCGTAAGGGGTGTGTCCCCTGTCGCACGGGCGAATAAGCAGAAGATACTCGTCGTTCACCTTGCGCGGGAAAAGAACGCCATTGCGGGCAACAGGATAGCAGGCATCCTCAAGCTGAGTCCAGCTCTTGAAATCCTCTGTATATGCTATGCCGATAGTTGTGCCGTGAGGGGTGAGATTGACCCACGAGAGATAGTATTTTCCGTCGAGCTCGCACAGGCGCGGATCGTAGCCGTTGAAGATATATTTATTCTCAAGCTCCCAGTTTATCGCGTCTTTGCTGAAGCCGACAACGAGCTTATGGGCGCGCGAGCGGATATCCGCCCTGAAAACTCCGGCAAAGCCCGAGCCGTAAGGCACAACAGCGGAATTGAAAATGCTGTTCGCCATATGCAGATTGTCGCGGGTGATAACGGGATTGCCGCTGTAACGCCACACGGGATATTCAAATCCTGCGGGCTTATCCTCCCACGGGATGTTTGGTATGTTTGTTCCGATTATTTTTGCCATATCTGACTCTCCTTCCGTCCTTTAGATTTTAGCATAGATAGAGACAAAAAGTAAAGAGGAAGGGCGAAAATGAGAAAGAAAGTAAAAAAGTGGCGGATATTTTAAAAAAGTTTGAAAAAAGACTTGCCAAATCACTTTTCATGTGGTATTATTGATGAGCTTTCCGGGTGTGGCGCAGCTGGGCGAGGAGAAATGCCGCCGCCTGTGGCGGATGAAGGCATTGCTTCGAGGTGAAGAAACAAGGAGCGGAACGAGCGCTCCAAGCGAAGTACCGCGACTATGTTTCTGAAGGAAGCGCCGCGGCGATTAGCAAAAGCCGACAAGCGGGAAGCAAACTGAATTTAGGTACAACCGGGTGTGGCGCAGCTGGTAGCGCGCTTGACTGGGGGTCAAGAGGCCGTGAGTTCAAGTCTCGCCACTCGGACCAATTAAAAAGCTTTGAAATCTAACGGTTTCAAGGCTTTTTATTTTTTGCGTAGGATTAGAAAGTATATATTTTCTAACACTTTTTCTAACACTTTGATATTTCGCTAAAAAGTTTATTAATGCACTTGTTTAGGCAAACCGCCAAACGCAAGAACATTTTCATTATCATTTAAAAAGTGCAGAGTAAATACAGAGAATTGCGGACTAAATCCACTAAAAAATTACATAGAAAATCCCGAAACACCGCTATTGATGTTCCGGGATTTTTGTGTATTATTTTATCGCTATTTACTTCACTCCGTCGAGTTCAAAGGCATAGAGCCATCCGCACTTCATTTCGTCGGGGTTTATCTGCGGGAATACGAGCTTTGCTTTGCCGTTGTCGTTTTTGACGGCTATGGGCGCGTCATGCGCTAAAAGCTTCGCCTTTATATCCGGATTGTAATCCACCTTGTCGAGCGTGAGGCTGCCGAACGGATAGGCGTTCGTTATCGCGTAGACTTTGTCGCCCTTTCTGGTGTAATATGTACCCTCCTGCGGCGCTTTGGTATAAATGCGCGTGCCGTAGATAGCGTCGCCATTGACGCTGAGCCACTTACCCATATCGAGCAGACGCTCCTGCATAATAACAGGGATAGTGCCGTCCGCGGCGGGGCCGATATTGAGCAGGAAGTTGCCGCCCTTTGAGACGAGCGAGCAGAGCGTTTCGATAAGTTCCTTGCTGCTCAGATATTCGTCAACGCCCTCGATGCGGTTGAGTCCGAACGATGCGCCGATGCCGCGGCACTCCTCGAACGGGCGGTCGAGCTCGACTTCTTCGATGCGTCTGCCGTTGTCGATTATGCCGTATTCGGTGGTGAAATTGCCGCCCAGGCGACCTCTTGTCTCCGTGCCCCAGCGGTCGTTGGGGACTATCGTATCTTTAACAGGCGATTCGTTATAGAGCCACTGGAGGAAGTCTGTCGAGTGCCAGACGGAGCTCGGGTGATCCCACTCCCCGTCCGTGAACAGAGTCCACGGCTCGTATTTTGTTATAAGCTCTTTGAGCATCGGGATAAGATGCTTTACGGCATACTCCTCGGGATCTTTGAGGTAGAGCGGATGGAACCACTCATAAACCGAATGGTAGACGCCGAACTTAACATCCGTCTTTTCGAGCGCGGTTTTCAGCTCGCTGCAGAAATCCCTGTGGGGGCCGACATCGACGCTGTTCCAGTTCCACGCATAGTCGCTCTTGAACATGCAGAAGCCGTCGTGGTGCTTCGAGACGAGGTTTATATACTTTGCGCCGGACTTTTCAAAGAGCTGCGCCCACTCGTCGGCATCAAAAAGCTCCGCCTTGAAGCCGCTGACAAAGTCCTCATACCGCGTTCCGGGGGCATACACCCTGTCGTGGAACTTGCGCGCGGCGCTGTTCTCGTCGCGTATCTGCTGCATATACCACTCAGCATACTGCCCTTTTGCGGTATACGCGGGCACGGAATAGAGACCCCAGTGGATGAATATGCCGAACTTCGCGTCCGCGAACCAATCCGGCACATGGCGGCTGTTGAGCGATTCCCAGTTGTTTTCGTAATGCATTTTAACTCTCCGTTTTGTTATATTTCTGAAAAGACGTCGCCGACGCCGTTGAATATATATGTGGGTCTGTAGGGATAGAGATTGACATCCTCGAGGCTCGTGACTCCCGAAAGGACGAGGACTGTGTCAAGACCGGTTTCGATGCCCGCAATGACATCCGTGTCCATTCTGTCGCCTATCATCGCAGCCTCCGCCGAATGGACGCCGAGCATCTTGAGTCCCGTGCGCATCATGAGCGGATTGGGCTTGCCGACGAAATACGCTTTCTTGCCCGTCGCCATCTCTATGGGTGATATGAGCGCGCGGCACGCGGGGACGATGCCGTCCTCGACCGGACCCGTGAGATCGGTATTCGTGCCGATGAGCTTCGCGCCGTTTCTGACGAGGTTCGACGCATGGACGACCGTCTCATAGTTATAGCTCGAAGTCTCGCCGACTATGACATAATCCGGGTCGATGCTGTTCATCGTGATGCCCTGGTCATAGAGCGCGTTGACGAGTCCGGGCGCGCCGATAACATACGCCGAGCAGCCGGGCTTCTGACTGCTGATAAATTTTGCCGTTGCGAGGGCGCTGGTATAAAAATGACTCTCGTCAACATAAAGTCCCATTCTCTCAAGCTTCTGCTGAAGCTCACGCGGCGAGCGTTCGCTCGAATTCGTAAGGAACAGGAACGACTTGTTTTCTTTATACAACCACTCCACGAACTCTTTGACATCCGGAAGCAGTCTGTCTCCGTGATATATGACACCGTCCATATCACATATAAATCCTTTTTTCGCTTTTAATGCATCCATATTTTCCCTCCCATGATAGGTTAGAATAAGCTTATCAGTTAACGGATGCAAAGTCAATAACTTACTTTGCGTTTATATTCACAAGCTCTGCGCGGAGCTTTGAATAGACTATTTTCTGGCTGCTGTAGAGTCCGTAATAGCCGGAGAGCAGATAGCTCACAGCGGCGGCGAGCGCAAACAGCGGCATACCCTGCGCGCCGAAGAGTTCGATGCTCAGGAATATTGAAGCGAGCGGACAGTTGACAACGCCGCAGAAAAGCGAGACGAGTCCGACCGCCGCGGCAAATCCGGGATCAAGCCCGATAAGTCCGCCGACGACGCATCCGAAGGTTGCGCCGACGAAGAAAGTCGGGACTATTTCGCCGCCCTTGTATCCCGAGCCGACAGTGACGGCGGTGAAGATAAATTTGAGCAAAAACGCCTCTGGTTTCGCATTGCCGCCGATGGCGCGCTCAACTATATCCATGCCCGCGCCGTTGTAGTCACCGCTTCGGCAGATAAGAGACAGCGCGACGATTATCAATCCGCCGACGACTGCGCGGACGAAAGTGTTTTTGAAAATTTTTGCAAAGAGCTTATGCGTACCGTGCAGGCCGAGGCAGAACCCGATACTCAGCAGAGCGCATATTGCGGCGAGCAGAGCGGTAAGCAGGCAGCTCTTGAGCGAAAATGCAGGGATATTCGAGACGGTAAACGCGACGGGTTCGGTGCCCATAAGAGTCGAGATAAAATATGCGACGAACGCAGACACGACGCACGGGAGCAGACCTGCATAGTAAACGACACCGACGCTGATAACACCGAGGGCGAAAACGGCGGCGGTTATAGGCGTTCCGAAAAGCGCGGAGAACACGGCGCTCATTCCGCACATCGTCATGATATGCATATCTTTTTCATCGAGGCGGGATATTTTGCCTATCAGTCCCGCGATGCTGCCGCCGAGCTGAAGAGCCGCGCCCTCTCGTCCGGCGGAGCCGCCGAAGAGGTGCGTTATAACAGTTGAGACAAATATCAGCGGCGCGAGCAAAGCCGGCACGCCCTGCGGCGAGCGCACGGCATCAAGTATTTCGTTAGTACCGATATCCTTTTTGCCGGAAAGCTTATACAAACCGGCTATCACAAGTCCGCCGACGGGCAGCAGAAATACTATCCACGAATGAGCCTTGCGCACGCCGGTAACATATTCGACGCTCAGATGAAACAGCGCTCCGACCGCGCCGCCCACGGCTCCCGTGACTGCGGCGAGAGCGAACCATTTCAGAAAAGTCAGCAGATACTTTCCCGCCGACTTGCAGTTGTTTTTCAGATTTATTTTGACAGACTCCACTTTTACCCCATCCATTAATATATGTTGATTAGATTTTATCACTTTATCACGGCTTTGGCAACGAGAAGAAAAAATTTGAGCCGGCGGTTGATGTGATTATTGGCAAAATCAAAACAATTGATTTTATTCTTGGTAATTCGGAATTGTTATGGCTTTGTATCAGATACCGCCGAATTTGTGCAGATTTCGCGGGTGGATGATATCCGCCCCTACCGTGCACTTATATTACTTTGAGCAAAGCAAAACAATTCATCGGTCTTGGTTTACGTCGAACTGTCTTCCTTTACGCAAGGGAGTCGAAGTAAAATTTATATTGCGATAAAAATTCAAGGACCGCCGGAGCGATCCTTGCTTTTTTATTTTTCTTTGAGCAGCTTTGCGAGCTCGTCCATAAATGTATTGATATCCTTGAACTGCCTGTAGACGGAGGCGAAGCGGACATAGGCGACTTCGTCGATGCTCTTGAGCTTCTCCATTGCGAGCTCACCGATATAGACGGTTGTCACCTCGCGGTCGAGCGAATTCTGGAGCACGGCTTCAATCTCGCTGACTGCCTTTTCGAGCTGTTCCATATAGACCGGACGCTTTTCGCACGCCTTGAGCATGCTGTTAAAAAGCTTGTTTCTGTCAAAAACCTCGCGCGATTTGTCCTTTTTGACGACGACTATCGGCACGGTCTCGATTATCTCATAGGTCGTAAAACGCTTGCCGCAGCTGATACATTCGCGGCGGCGGCGTATTCTCTCGCCCTCGTCGGTAGGACGCGAGTCGATGACCTTGCTCTCTTCAAAACCACAGAACGGACATTTCAAAGCTATCACTCCCTGATGAACATATAATATTTATCGCACAAAACGGTCAAATGTCAAGCTTTTCGAGTCTTCGCATCGAATCGGTCAGCTGATCTATGCGCTCGAAGCCCGAGCGGTAGAGCTCGATAACGCAGTCGCCGGAATATCCGGTTTCTTTCATGAGCGAAAAGAGGGCGGCGAAATCGAATTTTCCGTCAAACGGCGGAATGCACTTGTGATTCTCGTCGTGGTCGCTCAAGTGTATGTGGCAGATATTATCGGAAAACTCCCTGAAAAATTCTATCGGGTCGACCCCGGCGAGATACGCCTGCTTAATGTCGAGCACCATATGAAAATCCACACCGAGGCGCGATTTCAGCTCGTTCATAAGCTCCGGCGTCTGCCCGTTATGATGGACAACATTTTCCTGTGCGAGGATTATCCCCTGCTCCTGTGCGTCGCGGACAAGCAAACCTAGTCGCTCGGCGTATTCGTCGGTGCTGATATTCACCGGCATCTTTGCGCCGTGGAGCACGACTATTTTCGCGCCTATCGCAGACGCGGCGGCATAGTATTTTTTGTAAAACTCCCTGTAATCGTCGAAGCGGCGCTCATACTGGCTGAAGAGGATATAGCCCTCGGCGAACGAGGTAAACGGATGTATCGAGCGGATGCGTATGCCGCTGTCAGAGGCTATAGACGAAATGCGGCGGAGAAAATCCGGCTCCAATTCCGACGGCGAGTTGAAAAACACCTCGGTAACTTTTGCTCCCGCTTCGGCGACACAGCGCAGAGCTTCTTCGGTCGCCGCGGGATAAAAACAGGCGGTGGATATTCCGACGGACATTCGTTTTCCTCTCCTTTCCTCAAAAGTAAAAATCTTTGCATTGCGAAAAATCGCACTCCGGGTTAGAATCAAACAAACGGAGGTGAAGATATGCGCGGCATAAAAGAAAAAATTGCAGAAAATTTAAGCTACATAAATCCCGTTTCGCGCAGGATGCTACTCGGCGCAGTTATTATTTTTGAGCTGCTCTTCACTCTCGCCGTCTGCGCGCTGCTTCTCGCAGGCCGCGGATTCGACTACTGGAGATGCATATATCTTGCAAAGGACGCGATAGACTGCATCCGCCCGAGCATGGGTGTCATGCTCTTCGGCTCGCTGATAATGCAGGCTATCGACCCCAAGGGTGAAAATCAGGATTAGTATCGCACTTAATATGTATATGATATCACAAAAAAGCGCCGAATACAATTAAATTCGGCGCTTTTTGGCGCGTCTGCATATGGACATTTACTAAAAAAGTATGATATACTTTTAAAAGCGTTTTTATTTTTGCGCTTCGGAGGGAATATGACAAGGGACAAGCTAATCAAAAAAATTGCGACATGGATAATGATGGCGATAATGCTTTCGGTCTTTTTGCTGGATATAATCTGCGTTGCGATGTGCAACAGATATCAGAATAAATTTGAAATCACCCCGGCGCAGTTTTCGTCGGACGGCACGGCGGACAGGATACATTTTCTCAACACCTATAACTCCGACGCGATACTCATAGAATCAAACGGCAAGTTCGCGCTCATCGACTCCGGCGAAGGCGACCGCAATCCGCGCAGGAAGCTCAGCTACAACGGAAGCGAAGAGGCTGTTATAAAATATCTGAAAAAAGCTGCCGGCGACGCAGAGGGCAAAGTAACGCTTGAATTTGCGCTCGGCACGCACAACCATTACGACCATGTCGGCACATTTGAGGCGATAGCCAACGACCCGGACATCACGGTAAAGACATTCTACATAAAGCCCGTCAACCGCGAAATAGCCCACGAATATGAATACAACGGCTGGGGCATCGAGGCAACATATGCAGACACGGTAAAGGCGTTTCAGAACAGGGGCACAGTTGTTACTTCCGAGATACCGAGCGAGCCGTTCAAATTCGGCGACTTCACGCTTACTTTCTACAATACAGCACTCGATGACGCGCGGCTTCACGGGCAGGGCGAAAACGCCGAATCCGTCGGAACGATGGTCGAAAAGGGCAAAAAAAGCGCATTCCTCGCCGCGGACATAACGAGAACCACCGGACTCGAGGGCTTACTTCTGCCGCAGCTTCATAAGGTGGATCTGCTCAAGGTCGGACACCACGGCTACTACGGCTCGACCTCGTGGAAATTCGCAAAGGAACTTTCGCCGAAGATAGCGATAATCACAAACAGGCTCGGGAAGATATATCCCGATGTCAAATGGACGCTCACAATGAAGAGCCACAGCGCGATATTCGCGACGGTTGACGAAAACGGAATCATCGCAGAATTCACGGACAACGACGAAATCAAGCTTTCAAACCACGCGCAGGATTAAAAAAATATCAAAAGCAGGAGTCCCACGGCTCCTGCTTTTTTATGCTCCGATTCTTTTGACTCCGCGCACGGCATCGGGAGAATTGCTCTCATCCATCTCCGGGAGCTGATTCCAATAGCGTTTGGGCATGAAGTTCATGCGGCATCGGGGATTATACCGCGCCTCGATAGCTACCGTATCATAGAAATGCTTCCACAGCGCGCGGAAATACAGCTCCTCGTCCCCCGCCTGCGGCTGCTCGAAGCCGTCTAACGGGATAATCATTTTCTGCCTGTTATGCCAGACGAGTGCCTGCGAATGAGTCTTGTCATATATGAGAAACGATTCGTTCGGATATCTGTCGCAGAAATGCGGCGCGAGCAGAGGCAGGACGGAATTTTTCGGCTCTATAATTGAAGTGAGGGTATTATCCTCGCTGATGCTGAATCGGACAAACCCGGTATATTTATGACTCTCCTGCTTGAGGGCGCGGACGGCTTTCGTCAGGCGCGAAACGGTGTCGTCGGCGAGCATACGCATGACACCCGCGCCGTAGTGCATCGCCATATGCACAAAATCGTTGATGAGCGTTCCCCTGTCCTCGACGCAGGTCAGGTACCCGAGCCGCACGGCGTTCCAGACATCGGCGCTGACATTTTTGAGCCCGCGGCGGACTCTGTCCGCCTTTTGCGGGTCGGTGTCAACGGTTTTACACGCAAAGAGAGTCGGCACGAGCTCATCCTCCGCGACTATAGAGCACGGCAGCTCGCGGTTCTCAAAGCTCTCGAAAACAGCTGTCAGAAGTCCCTCGAACGAACCGTCATATACATATGTTACATCTGACCGTGCAGACATTGTACTACATCCTCCCTTGTTATCCTGTTGTCGAACAGGCTCAGCTGTTCACCCTGCATATTCGGTAAAAGCGACTGACACCGCTCGGAAATTAACGAGCCGAGGACTCTGTCGGGATTGACATTGAGTCCCGCCAAATATTTGCCCTTGCAGGTTATGAAATACTGGGCGCGTTTGAGCACCACGCCGAGTTTTTTGAGATCTTCAAAGCTCAGCGACGAAACACGCCGAGCCGCCAAAATTCTTTGAACGCTGCGCACGCCGACACCGGGTATTCTTAGCAGTTCTTCCTTTGTTGCGCGGTTTATTTCAAGCGGGAACAGCTCCATATGATTGAGCGCCCAGTTGCATTTCGGGTCAACATAGGGGTTTAAGAACGGGTGCTTTTCATCGAGCAGTTCGTTCGCATCGAAGCCGTAATAGCGCAAAAGCCAATCCGCCTGATAGAGTCTGTGCTCGCGCAGAAGCGGCGGTTCCGTTGTCTTTGCGGGCAGAAGCGGATTCTCGACGACCGGGATATACGCCGAATAGAACACGCGCTTGAGCTCGTATTTTTTATAGAGCGCCGCAGACAGCGACATTATCTGATAGTCGCTGTCAGGCGTTGCGCCGACTATCAATTGAGTGCTCTGACCGCCGGAGGCGAAACGCGGCGCGTGCTTATATCTGACAAGCTCCGCCGAGCTCTCTTTTATCTTATTTGTAATAAGCCCCATCGGGCGGAGTATCGACTCCTTTGTTTTGTCCGGCGCGAGAGTTTGCAGACTGTTGTTAGACGGCAGCTCGATATTGACGCTCATTCTGTCCGCGAGCATGCCGAGACGGGTTATCAGCGCGTTATCCGCGCCCGGAATCGCCTTGGCGTGGATATATCCGCCGAACCTGTATTCTTCGCGCAGGATACGCAGAGTCTCAATCATACGCTCGCAGGTATAATCGGGACTGCCGACGACGGCGGACGAGAGGAAAAGCCCCTCGATATAATTGCGGCGATAAAAATTCATCGTCAGCTCCGCGAGCTCACGCGGTGAAAATGTCGCGCGGCGGACATCGTTGGAGACGCGGTTGACGCAATATTTGCAGTCAAAAACGCAGGCATTGCTCATGAGAACTTTCAGCAGAGATATACATCTGCCGTCCGCCGCGAAGCTGTGGCATATGCCGCACGCGGCGGCGTTGCCTATCCCCTCGCCGCCTGAGGATCTGTCCGTTCCGCTGCTCGTGCAGGCGACATCATATTTCGCCGAATCGGAAAGTATCTCCAGCTTGTCAAACAGATCCACGCTCTCACCAGATTTCAAACATTTGTTCGTACATATTATATATCAGAACATTTGTTTGTGTCAAGAGCTAATATAAAAAATATCGGCCGCGCCTAAACTTCGGGCACAGCCGATATTATTTTACAGGATGATGCAGATGAGTCCGCTGCATCCCTCGTTGATGACTTTTTCGAGCGTCTCCTGCAGTTTCATGCGCGCCGCGGCGGGCATACGATAGAGCTTATTGTGCAGTCCCTCGTTGACGAGCTCATGCAAAGACTTGCCGAAGATATTCGACTCCCATATCTTCGTCGGATCCTCTTCGAACTCCTTGAGCATATAGTTGACGAGTTCCTCTGACTGGGACTCCGAGCCGACTATCGGCGCGACTTCTGTTGTTATATTCGCCTTCATCATGTGTATCGACGGAGCGGAGGCGCGCAGGCGCACGCCGTATCTGCCGCCCTGGCGCATTATCTCCGGCTCTTCGAGGCTCAATTCATCGAGCGACGGCATGACTATTCCGTAGCCCGTCGCTTCAACTTCGTCGAGCGCGCCCTTGAGCCGCTCATATTCGCGGCGCACGGCGGCGAGTTCGCGCATGCAGCTCATCAGATCCTGCTCACCGGAAATATCGAGCCCCGTCTCCTCGGCGAGTATCTTATAGAAGAGACTGCCGTCTATCTGCGCCTCTATCCGCGCCGCGCCGCAGGACAGATCCATTTTCGCTATCTTTGCGTCCGTTACATATTCACACGCGCAGATATCCTCGGCGAGGTGTTTTACATCGCGGAGGGTGCGGAGGTTCTGCGCCGCTTCGCTCACGGCGCTGCAAAGTCCCGAACGCAGCCAATGATCGCGGCTGAGAGTCATAGCCCAACCCGGCAGACCGACACTGACTTCTTTGACGGGGAACTCGAAGAGCACCTGAGTGAGAATCTCTTTTATCTCCTCCTCGCCTATCTCGAGGCAGTTCACGGGCATGACGGGCACGCCGTATTTATCGGTCAGCGACGCCGCCATATTTTTGACTTCGTCGGACTCAGGATTCGTGCTGTTCAAAAGGACAACAAACGGCTTTTTGAGCCCTTTGAGCTCGGATATTACCCTGCCTTCGGCTTCTTCATATTCGCTGCGCGGAATCTCGCTTATCGAGCCGTCGGTCGTTATGACAAGACCTATTGTCGAATGTTCGCTGATGACCTTCTGTGTGCCTATCTCCGCCGCCATATTGAACGGTATCTCATGCTCGAACCACGGGGTTTTTACCATTCGCGGGCTCTCGCCCTCGATATAGCCGAGGGAGCTCGGGACAATATATCCCACGCAGTCTATGAGCCGCACGCGGAATGTCGCCTCCGCTTGGAGCGATATCTCAACCGCATTTTCCGGGATAAATTTCGGCTCGGTGGTCATTATTGTGCGTCCCGCCGCGGACTGCGGAAGCTCATCGGTTGCACGGTCGCGCACGCTCTGGCTCTCGATATTCGGCAGAACGAGGGCATCCATGAAACGCTTTATAAACGTTGACTTTCCGGTTCTGACAGGGCCGACAACGCCGATATAAATATCGCCCTGAGTGCGCTTTGCAATGTCGCTGTAAATATTTCTCTCCTGCACGGTTATCCCTCCTCAGACTCCGGGTATCAGCAGCATACATTTCTGCGCCACCGTTTCGCCCGTTATGCCGTTTTCCTGCTCCACCGCTTCGACGGTCGTATTATACCGCCTCGCGATATCCCATATCTCCTCGCCCGCATCCGCAAAATAGACTGTCAGCGCGGCGCCGCCCGTCTTTTTGCCGTCGGAATCGGAGCATTCTATAGAAGTGACGGTCTTGCGGCGGACGCTGTCGAAGATACAGCCCGAGATATTCATCTCGACCCTGACATCGGCACTGCCCGAAGCGCAGGCGGCGCTCGCGGCGGTTATCTCGATGCACGGCGAGCACTTGAGATCGCCGCACTTTCTGACCGCCCGGCGGTATTCGTAGTTCGTCTGCCGCTGGGCGTAGCATGGCTGGGATTCGGCATCGGTATAGAGAAAATGTAATGTCAGTTCGCCGGAGATTATTATTCCGTCGGGGTCCTGCGCCACGCTCTTGGATAAATCGGAGCACCAGAGAGCCAAAATCTGTCTCGCCTCCGGCAGATCCTGCGTGCTGCGGCAGGTGAAAGTATCGTTGAACTTATCGGCAATGACCGCGAAATCGGCATTGCGGCTCTTTGTTTCAAGGTCGCAGCAGACGGAATAGGCATCGGTGACGGTCGGGAAGCTCAGCTCGCGATAAGCCTTGACTCCCGCGCCGACGCGCGCGCTGATATCAATCAGTCTGTTGTCGCCCGCCTGGTCGGCCTTCGGCAGGACTTCGAGCGAAGTGACGGGCAGGCAGACGCAGCAGGTGCAGTCCTCGTCAATGCCCTCGAGATTTATTATCTGGCTTATCGGCATGGAATGGCCGAAGCTGAATATTTCGCCGCCCTCGCCGCGGCAGACCGCGCTGACGGTGAGTTCGCCCTTGACGAGCAGTTTGTTGCTGATGACCTTTATCTCCTGCGCGAGCGCCGCCGCCTGCGCGCTCAGCACGCAGGACACAGCCGGGTCGCCGTCGGGCAGAGGCACGGTCTCGCTCATCGGGAACGCAGTCTCGGTGCAGGCGACGAGGCTTGCAGTACGGCTGTCGCAGCATCTGAGCTGGATTCCCGCGCCCTCGGCTCCGGTTATTATCTCTTCTTCTTTTACGCCGGATATGCCGAACGCCACGCTGACCACGGCGTGGATATCGAGCCTGCGCGGGCTGACGGCACGGCAGTTGGCATACTGAGTATAGGCGCGCACATTCACGCAGCAGTTTTCATCCGCACCCTTGAGATCGGCGTATTTTGAAAACGGGTATGTCTGCTCGAAGCAGCAGACGTTTCCCTGCTCGTCGGTATAGATGACGCACACGCCGGCTGAACCATCCGCCGTCGCTCTGTCGCCCGCGGTCTGGACTGCGGTTATGCGCGGAGTGACAAGGCATTTGAGCACACGCCTGATATCCGGGCAATAATCCGGCAGGGTTATATCGGCATCTATCGGCTGTTCCGCAGTGCAGCTGCCGAGCGTCTCTTCGACACCGACCGACTGCGTTATAACGTTGATTTGCATCGCATTCCTCTCCTTAACAGAAAATGTCAATGCATTTATATTCCGCCCATGTCCCGCGTATGATAAAAACCTGTGCGGTGTTTTTGAATGTGTTTTAGCACTCTTTCGATTAGAGTGCTAAGTATTTACAATTTGTTCACATATCACTGTATTCTTTTTTAACAAAGCAGGGGTACTATATAATCAAACGAAGGGAGCAAGAGCCCCCGGAGAAGAAAGAGAGTGAGTCCGATGGAAATCGGAGAGCAGTCAGACAAATAAAGCAATCACTTCAACATGAATAACAATAAACAACAAACGGAGGAATCAATTATGTTTGAACTTACACCTTATGAACGCAGACATCAGCGTGCACTCTTTAATCCTTTCAGAGATATGGAAAACTTCGAGAAGAACTTCTGGGGCGACATGGCCGCAACAGACTTCAAGACTGATATAAAGGACAACGGCAAGGAATATGTGCTCGAGGCAGAGCTGCCCGGATTCAAGAAGGAAGACATTCACGTCGACATTGAAGACGGCTACATGACCATCAGCGCAGAGCGCAGCAACGAGACCGAGAAGAAGGATGATAAAGGCAACTTTGTCCGCCGCGAGAGGTCTTACGGCTCGTTCAGCAGGAGCTTCGATGTCTCGTCCGTCAAGACCGAAGACATCACCGGCGAATACAAGGACGGCGTTCTGACCCTGACGATGCCCAAGAAAGAAGAAAACGTGCCGACATCGAGAAGAATCGAAATCGGCTGATAAAAAGCAAGCGACCCCGGAGGGAATACCCTCCGGGGTTTTGTGTTTTTATATGTGCTTTTTATAAGAGTTACTTCATCCCGTGCTTTTTCATATAATTCGTGATGCAGTCGAGCTCGCTGAAATATATTTTTTCGCCTTTCACTTTCATGAAATGCTCATGCCCTTTGCCGAGCAGGAGGAGGATATCCCCTTTCTGCATATGGTCGAGGGCATATTCTATCGCCTCGGCGCGGTCGGTTATCTTGACATACTTACCCGCTCCGCCGCCTTTTTCGACCCAGCCGGCTATCTCGTCTATTATCGCATTCGGATCCTCAAAATCCGGGTCATCGCTCGTGATTATAATAAAATCGCACATCTTTGCGCTGACAAGACCGAGCTCCTGCCTGCGGATAGTCGCTTTGTTGCCTGTCGAGCCAAAGAGCGCAACAACGCGGTTGGGTTTATAATCGCGGACGGTCTCAATGACATTCTCCATGCTAAGACCGTTGTGAGCGTAGTCTATAATTACGCTGTAATCATCGCTGACATGGACTATCTGCATTCTGCCGTCGATGCTCACATGCGAAAACGCCTCGCGCATTTTTTCAACGGGTATGCCCATCTTGCGCAGGAGCGCGACGGACGCAAGAACATTGTAGACGCTGAAAAATCCCGGCATACTGACCTGCGCGTGCCACGGGGAATCAAACTTACTCTTGCAGTCGAACTCTATTCCGAGGAAGCCCGGGCGGCGCAGAGGATTTATATTCTCTGCATAGTAATCGCACTTTTCGTCGAGCCCGTAGCTTATCACCTCGCCTTTTGACGCGGCGGCAATATCATCAAAAAACGCATCGTCTCGGTTGGCGACGGTGAAGTCGCTGTGGACATAGAGCTGCTTTTTCCAATAGGCGTATTCTTCAAACGTCTTATGCTCGTTTCCGCCGATATGGTCGGGCGAAAGATTTGTGAATATCCCGGCGTAGAACTCGACGCCGTAGACACGGCTCATCTTGAGTCCTATCGATGAGACCTCCATGCAGACCGCCTCGCAGCCGCCGTCCGCCATCTCGCGCAGAATCTTCTGAAGCTCATAGGATTCGGGGGTCGTGTTGACGGTCGGTATTTTTTTGTCGCCGTAGAACGCGCCGATAGTGCCGATAACGCCCGTCTTTATGCCGCAGTTTTCGAGCGCACTGCGCAGGATATAAGTTATACTTGTCTTGCCCTTCGTGCCGGTTATACCTATCATTTTCAGCTCATCCGCAGGGTGGCCGAAGAAGTTTATGCTCATCTGCGCGAGGTCGCGGCGCGTGTTTTCGCTCATCAGCACGATTGCATCATCGGGCAGGCTGAGTGCCTCTTCCGCAACGAACACGCGGCAGCCGAGGTCATATGCGCTCTTTGCGTATTTATGTCCGTCAGTTGTCTCGCCTTTCATGCAGACAAACGCCGTGCCCGGTCTTGCCTTGCGCGAGTCGTAGACTATATCGCATATATCCGCCTGCGGATAATCACCCGCAACGGTCGTGCCCTCAAGCAGTTCTTTCAGAAACATTGTATCTCTCCCGTGAAGTCTTATTTTTCAAACGGTCTTATAACAAAGCCGAAATTGAGTTTCTTTTCGTCGATACGGCGAAGTGCACATTCGGGGTCGTTGTGATACTCCGCCTCGCTGATTCCCGTCATGCGCCAATCGAGGCTGACAACGGTATCGTTGAGAGGTTCAAGCTCAAAATCATGCTTCGTATCTTCGAGCATCTGCGCCGTGAAATGCTGGGCATTGAAGCTGAAATGCTCCATGCCGAACGGCTCGAATCTGAGTCCCGCCGCGTTTGAATAAACCTCGGCGAAACGGGTGCCGTAATGTGCGCCGTTCTCCTGCGGGCGGATATAATGCTCAAAATTATCCGTCGCCGTTGTGTTCCAGAGTCCGAGGCGCTGAGACTTATATCTGTCGACATAAGCTTCTCTCGGACCGAAGCCGAAATAGCTGACGCTTTCATTTTCTGCAGGCATGAAGAGTCTGTAGCCGACTTTCGGCAGTATCGGGCATTTCTCGATAACATCGCCGTCAAAGCAGAGCGTCACACAGCCGTCGGACGTGAATTTGTAATCAACATCGGCGTGGATAACGGGTGGGCAGGACGGTCCGCCGATTGCTATCTTCGTCTTGATGCACACGCCGCCGTCAGTCTCGCAGACGAGGCAGGAATATGTTTTCTGAGCGGCATATCTGAAATTCTTGAGTCTCCACATCTCCGACGAGCCTCTGTTATAGCAGGGCGCGCGCCAGATCTGCGGCTCAACGGGTGCGCTCAGCAGCTCTTTACCGCCGCAGGTTATAGAAGATATGCGCCCGTAGGGTTTATCAAAAGTATAGGCGATATTTCCCGCCTTGATAACCGCGAAGCGGTCATTTTCGCCGAGCTCGACTCTGCCGTCTTTTGGCACATAGGGCGTATAGTCCTTGAGTACAAACTGCTCGAAGCCCGTTTCAAAGCCCTTTTCCGCCCAAGGGGTATCTTTCGTCGAGACAAAGCTTAGAGTCAGTAGGCAGGACGGGAGCAAGTCAAAATCTGTGGGGTCAAAAAGCTTTACAGTCGTGCTCCCCTGCGCGGGTGTTGAAAGCGCGGCGGTAGTGCCCTCTGAAACGGTCTTGCCATTCTCTGAAAGAGTCCAGTGAATCGCCATATCGTCGAGAGTGGTAAAGCGTCTGCGGCTCGTGACAGTCACTCTGCCGTCGCCGTTATATGCAGCCGAATACTGCTGATAGACGCGCTTCACATCAAAATAGCCGGGGCGCGGAGTGCGGTCGGGATAGACGAGTCCGTCGATGCAGCAAATGGAGCTATTCGGGAAATCGCCGAAATCGCCGCCGTAAAAATAGCGGGCATTGCCGTTTTTGTCCGGGACATTGACCGCGTGGTCGCACCACTCCCAGATGCAGCCGCCGAAATTGTTGTCATACTTCTCGACAAGATCCCAGAACGGATAGACATCGCCAGTGCTCATCGAGCAGACATATTCGCACATATAGAAAGGCTTCTTATATTCTTTATTATTGAGATAGTTCTCTATATATTCCGTGCCGGCGTACATACGGCTCTCGACATCCGAGATATCGGCAAAATTTTCGCCCTCGGGGACAGCCTTGAACTCGAGGTGGGAGTTCTCATAGTGGACAAGAGCGCGGTCATCGCGCGAGCGGATATACTGCGCCATCGCGCGGTGGTTGACGCCCGCTCCCGACTCGTTGCCGAGCGACCAGAGCACGACACAGCCGTGGTTCTTGTCGCGCTCGAAGAGTCTCTTCGCCCTGTCGACATAAGCCTCGCGCCACTCGGGAGCGGACGAGAGATGCGACCAGCGCGTCCAGTCCCATTCGCCCTCCCAGTCGTAGCCCATGCCGTGGGTCTCGATATCGGCTTCGTCGGTCAGCATTATGCCGTATTTATCACACAGCGCGGGGAAGCGCGGATCGTTGGGATAGTGCGAGGTGCGGATCATATTGCAGTTGGCTCGCTTTATGAGCATAATATCTTCGAGCATATCGTCGAGCGTGACGGCGTGACCTGTAACGGGATTTGAATCATGGCGGTTGATACCGCGAGCCTTGATTGCTTTTCCGTTTAGAAGGCATATCCCGTCCTTTATCTCAAAGCGGCGCACCGCAGTATCGAGCAGAACGACTTCGTCACCGACGGTCAGCCAGAGTTCATAAAGCTCGGGCTGTTCATCGTTCCAAAGAACTGGAGAATTGACGCTTATGCTGAATTTTTCGCCGCCGACACCTTCGGACACAACGATGCCGTTCGGCGCGACGAGCTTATATTTTATATCACAAGGCGCGCTAAGCTTCGCTTCAACGCGAAGTTCGGCTGAATTGAAATCATCGGAAACATAGCTTTTGACAAAGATATCATCAAGTCTCTCTTTTCCGCGCGCGAGCAGATAGACCTCGCGAAAAATTCCCGAGAATCTGAAGCAATCCTGATCCTCAAGATAAGTGCCGGGGCACCACTTGACAACCAGCACACAGAGGGTGTTCTCGCCGCTGACCGCGAAGTCCGTGACGTCAAATTCGCTCGTGCAGTGCGAGACCTCGCTGAAGCCGATGAACTTTCCGTTGAGCCAGACATAGAAGCAGGAATCCACGCCCTCGAAATTCAAAAATAAATCGCGTGAAGAGAGCTTTTCATCGAGCGTAAATTTTCTGACATAGAGCCCGCAGGGGTTCTCGTCCGGGACAAACGGCGGGTCGGTCGGGAAAGGATATTCGAGGTTGCTGTAAAGCGGGACATCGTAGCCGCGGTCGGTATAGGTCTGCCAGCTGCGCGGGACGGATATTTTATCAAATCCGCCCTCGCCGACATATTCGGGCGGCTCGCGCAGGACATCTTCAAAGCTTTTGAAAAAGCGGAAATCCCACTCGCCGCAGAGCGGGACAAAATAATCGGACTCACTGCGCTCGCGCGAAGCGGCGGTTTTTTCATCCGCAAAGGGAATGAAATAAGCGCGCGGCTCAAGGCAGTTTACATGGAGCGTTTCAAGAGATTTGTGATAAGCCGGTGTTTTCATCGAATACCTCACAGCAAAAGATTTTATACAACGATAATTTTAATGCTTACAGCCTTCAAAGTCAACAAAAAACAGAGCGTTCGATTGACCACAGGGCAATTTTCGGATATAATTGTAAAAAAGCGAAAGGAGCGCCTATGGATATCTTTGACCTTGCCGTTATCGGCGGCGG
>ENA-OPVK01000054-OPVK01000054.1-human-gut-metagenome-genome-assembly--contig:-NODE-54-length-98744-cov-7.852486_pt1 | contig 98744 bp, 94 predicted proteins | sample MGYA00241495_ERZ501982 | MGnify/ENA primary metagenome ERZ501982 (study PRJEB25962, sample SAMEA2042002) | human gut metagenome | biome: human gut; feature: human-associated habitat; material: faeces...
CGCTTTCAAAATATCTGGTCGTTTACAAGCACCTGCAAGAGTTCCTGAATATCCGCTACCATGTGAAGGATATTGCCCTGAAGGAACTTACTCCGGCATTTATCTCCGATTTTGAAATGTTTCTCCGCACGGACAAGCACTGCTGTACCAATACGGTCTGGCTTTATGTGTGTCCGTTACGGACAATGGTGTTCATTGCCATTAACAATGAATGGCTGGCACGCGACCCGTTCCGTGAATATGAAATCAAGAAAGAGGAAACGACAAGAGGGTTTCTCACGAAAGAGGAAATCCGTATGCTGATGGACGGCAAACTGAAAAACGCCAAACAGGAGCTTTACCGTGACCTGTATCTGTTCTGTGCGTTCACGGGGTTGTCATTCTCCGATATGCGCAATCTGCGTGAGGAAAATATCCGTACATACTTCGACAACCATGAGTGGATAAACATCAACCGCCAGAAGACGGGCGTGGAATCGAATATCCGCCTGCTGGACCTGCCCCGAAGAATCATAGAAAAATACCGCGGACTGTGTGAGGACGGAAGGATTTTCCCTGTCCCCCATTACATGACCTGCCTGTATGGAATACGTGCCGTAGCCAAACGGTGCGGTATCACGAAACACCTTACATGGCACCAGAGCCGCCACACGGCGGCGACAACGGTATTCCTGTCAAACGGCGTACCTATTGAAACGGTGAGTTCGATGCTCGGACACAAGAGCATCAAGACGACGCAAATCTATGCGAAGATTACAAAAGAAAAGCTCAATCAGGATATGGAAAATCTTGTCGCACGTCTTGGCAGCATAGAAGAGTTCAAAGGATGCAACATCTAAAAAAAGAAGAATCATGAAACGAAATATCATTACCATAGAAGGAAAATCGGTAACCGTAACCGGTAACGATGTATGGATGACGGCATGGGAAATCGGAGAACTGTTCAATGTGACAACAACAGCTGTTAATGCGGCTATCCGGGCAATCCTGAAAACGGACGTGCTGAATGACTTTGAGGTGTGCCGGTATGTCCGGCTGGAAAACGGTCTGAATGCCGATGTCTATTCCCTTGAAATCATTATACCGATAGCGTTCCGCCTGAATACCTATTATACCCATGTGTTCCGTTCGTGGCTTTTACGGAAAGCGTACGCCAAAGAGCAGAAGGATACCTATATGTTGTTTGTGCCGATAGCCAAAGGAGGCCATTGCTGAGAACGGAACAAACGCAAGCAAGAACGGACAACCGGATGACGGCTGTCCGTTCTTGCTTTTGGTCGGAGGCTATCTGAAAGGCTTCCGATAGTTCGCTTCCAGTACCTCACGCAGTCCCGATTCGGGATACAGTGCCTTTCCACCTAAAATGATATAAGGCAGCAGCCGTTCGTTACGGTATTCCTGAAGAGTACGGCGGCTTACCCGTAAAAGGTCTGCCACTTCCTTGTCTGTCAGGTACACCTCACCGTCAAGCGGCGGGCGGTAACTCTCCAGAAACCCGCTGAGCCATCTGGAGCTTTTTCTCATTTTCTGCAACATGGAAGCGACCTTTTCGTCTTCCATCGTGATGATTTCATTGTTCTCATTCATGTTACTTCGGATTTAGTGGTGAATATTCGGTTATTTGCCGCCGGGGTAGATTATGCCGACAAGCGGAATCAGCCGCTTGACCTCTTCCGGCTTGTAGAAAAACTTGTGCCCGATCTGTGAATAGCCGATGAATCCCTTGTCACGCAGTTTCTGCAAGGTGCGCTGGCTTATCCGTAACCGGTTACACACTTCGTCGCCCGTGAGCCAACGGGCAAGGCGTTTCCCGTCCCCCTTGCGCTGCAAGGCGGTCACTTTTTCCACAAAGGCGTCCCACTGCGCCATCAGTTCCTCGAAGGTCTTTTTCTCAATAGATACCGTTTCCATAAGAATTTGATTTTAGTTCCGTGCAAAGGTAACGACGCAGGCAGAAAAAGATTCCATATTCCGCTAACTGGCAACTTGTTGCGCCGTTTGTCCGGGTAACGGAGCCATTTCTCAAAAAAATCTCACGTGAGCCACGTAGTGAGTTGTTAAAGCCCCTTTTGTTTATTGCTGAACTTTGCCGCAGGAACAAGAAAAAAGACAGAACATGAAAGTGATAACGATGGAAAGTTCCGCATACAAGGCAATGATGGAACAGATAGCAGAAGTGGCCGGCTATGTCCGTGAAATCAGGGAGGCGATGAAACGTGAAAATACGGACAGGCTTCTCGACACGAATGAAGCCGCCAGAGAACTGGGCGTAAGCAAGCGGACCTTGCAGCGCATGAGGGATGATCACCGTATCAGATACGTGGTCCTGCGGCGCAAATGCCAGTACAGGCTCTCGGAAATCCGGAGGATTCTTGACTCCCATACCATCCGGGAGGACGGCAGGACACTCGAAGAACTGCACCATAACAGCAGACTGCCCACCGGAAACGGCAGGCAGCCGAAAGGAAGGAGGACATGAACATGGAACTGCTGACAAAGAAACTGTTTGAGCAGTGGATGGAAACCATCCTTGAAAGGCTTGAACGTCAGGACGAGATGCTGCTTGCCCTGAAAGCACCGGAAAAACGGGAACACATGCCGGACAGGATACGGCTCTTTGACAACCAGGACCTGTGCCTGCTGCTCCAGATAAGCAAACGGTCACTGCAACGCTACCGCAGCACGGGAGCCTTGCCCTACAAGATACTGGGCAAGAAGACCTATTACAGCGAAGATGACGTGCTGAAATTCCTGTCGGAACACGTAAAGGACTTCCAGAAGGACGATGTCGAGTTCTACAAGGCTCGTATCCATAATTTCTTTAATAAATAACAATTAAAAATTATTCAAATGGCAAAGAAAAGCGACGAAAAGGACGTGCTGATAGTCCGTGACGAAAAGACGGGCGAAATCAGCGTGGTAGCCGGCCTTAATGCGGACGGCTCGCCCAAGCGGACTCCGGCAAGGCTGGACAACGCAAAGGATTTTCTACTGTTCGACAAGCATGGCGACATGCTCGACAACTTTTTCAAAAACTTCTTCCGGCAATGCAAGGAACCCAGCCGCTTCGGTTTCTACCGCATAGCGGCGGATCAGGTGGATTCACTTCTGGGAGTGATGAAGGACCTGCTGCAGAATCCTTATCAGAACAAGGACATCCTTGCCCCGCACAAGGTGGACACATTCCCCTATCAGATGCAGGCGGAAGAAGAGAAAAAAGAGAAGAAAGAGGAACAGGGTGAAACCCAAAAACAGGAAAACATGGAACAGAAACAGGAAAAAACGCAGGAAAAGCCTCAGACCCGACAAGGCTATCAGCCCATTGACGAGAGTTCAATCAACTGGCAGGAACTGAAAGAGAAATGGGGCATCGACCGTGAGGAGCTTGAAAAGTCCGGTGACCTGCAGAAGATGCTCAACTACGGCAAGTCGGATCTGGTGAAAGTGTCCCCAAAGTTCGGGGAGGAAACCTTTGAACTGGATGCCCGCCTGTCATTCAGGAAAAACGAGGACGGCAGCATCGGTCTTGTACCGCATTTCATCCGCAAGGAACAGAAACTTGACGAATACAAAGGACACAAGTTCTCGGAATATGACAAAAGGAACCTGAAGGCTACCGGCAACATGGGGCGTGTGATTGACCTTGTGGACAAGGAAACCGGAGAGATTATCCCCTCGTACATCAGCATTGACCGCAAGACGAACGAAATCACCGATGTCCCTGCCAGCAAGGTACGCATACCGGAAAGAATCGGAAAGACGGAAATCACCAAACAGGAGCAGGAAATGCTCCGTGCGGGGCTGCCGGTAAAAGACAAGCTGGTGGAACGCAATGACGGAAGGAAGTTCGTAACGACCCTGCAGGTGAATGTGGAACAGCGCGGAGTCGAGTTCGTGCCGGGCACCGGAAAGTCCCCGCGTACCGTACAGAAACAGGACAACACGGAACTGCCGGAACTGGAACCGGACATGAACGACGCTGAAAAGCAGGATGCGAAGCAGCAGAAAAGAAACACATGGACGAACGAGGACGGCAGTATCCGCGGCATCACCAAATGGTGCGGCAAGCCCCTGACAGAACAGCAGCAGGCGGACTACAAGGCAGGCAAGACCATCAGACTGGAGAACGTGACGGACAAGCAGGGGCAGCACGCCATCATGTATGTCAAGTTCAATCCGGAAAAGGGACGCCCGTACCGCTACGATGAAAATCCGGACAATGCCCAGAAAGTCGCCCCGTCGAACGAAAGCCGGACACAGGTGGCCGTAAACAGCGAGGGCAAGACGAACGAGGCGACCAAGAACATCAAGGAGCCGCTGCAGCAGGGACAGTCAGCCCCGAAGGATGACGCACAGAAGCAGCAGCAGGAAAAGCCCAAGAAAAACAAAGGCATGAAGGTATAGTCCCCGCACACCACTAAATCCAAAAACATAAAAAACAGAATCAAAACAAATCAGTATGAAAACAATCATAGCAGAAAAGCCCAGTGTGGCACGTGAAATTGCCCGCATCGTGGGTGCCGGCAAGCGAGAGGAAGGTTATCTGACCGGAAACGGTTATAATGTGACATGGGCATTCGGACATCTTGTCCAGCCCGCCATGCCGGAAGAATACAACCTGCACGGCTTTGTACGCAGCAACCTGCCCATCATTCCCGAAACCTTCACGCTTGTTCCCCGACAGGTAAGGACGGAAAAAGGATACAAGGCGGACAGCAGCGTGGTCGCCCAGATAAAAATCATCACCAGACTGTTCAAGGACAGCGAGCAGATTATTGTGGCGACCGATGCCGGCCGCGAAGGTGAGCTGATATTCCGATACCTCTATCATTATATCGGCTGTACGGTCCCGTTCGTGCGTCTGTGGATAAGCAGCCTGACGGACAAGGCTATCCGTGAGGGACTGAAAAAACTTGAAGACGGAAGCAAGTATGACAACCTTTACCATGCCGCCAAAGCCCGAAGTGAAGCCGACTGGCTGGTGGGGATAAACGGAACGCAGGCACTGTCCATCGCAGCCGGACGCGGAACCTACTCGGTGGGACGTGTCCAGACGCCGACACTGGCGATGATCTGTGAACGTTATTGGGAAAACCGCCGTTTCACCCCCGAAACCTTCTGGCAGCTGCATATCTCGGCAAAGGTACAGGACAGTGACGGAGTCGTGAAAATGCCGTCGGTGGAGAAATGGAAGGACAAGGCAACCGCAACAGCCCTATATAATAATGTAAAGGAGAGCAACACGGCTACTGTCTTGAAAGTCGAACGAAAGGAGAAAATCGAAGAAACACCGCTTCTGTATGACCTGACCACACTCCAGAAGGATGCGAACACGAAGTACGGGTTCACTGCAGAGCAGACACTCGACATCACGCAGAAACTTTATGAGAAGAAACTCGTCACTTATCCCCGAACCGGCAGCCGATACATCCCGGAAGATGTCTTTGCGGAAATACCGAAACTGCTGGCTTTCATCGGCAGGCTCTCACAATGGAGCGGCAAGGTCCCGCAAAAGCCGGAGCCTACCCGAAGAAGCGTTGATGACAGCAAGGTGACAGACCATCATGCACTGCTGGTTACGGGAGAAAAGCCCCTGTTCCTCTCCGAAGATGAAAGCAAGGTGTACCATCTGATAGCGGGACGCATGATAGAAGCCTTTTCGGAAAAATGCGTGAAGGACGTGACAGCCGTCACGGTGGAATGTTCCGGTGTGGTGTTCTCAGCCAAAGGTCATGTAGTGAAACAGGCCGGATGGCGTGCCGTCTGCAAGGAAGAACAGGAAGAGACGATACTTCCGGACTGGAAAGAAGGGGAACTGCTGCACCTAAGCGGCTGTTCCATGACGGAAGGAAAGACCAAGCCCAAGCCCCTCCATACGGAAGCCACCCTGCTCTCGGCGATGGAAACGGCCGGCAGGGAAATCGAGGACGAGGAACTGCGTCAGGCACTGAAGGACTGCGGTATCGGAACCCCCGCCACCCGTGCCTCCGTCATTGAAACGCTCTTTGCCCGCGAATATGTGACAAGGCAGAAGAAATGCCTTGTGCCCACAGAAAAAGGGCTTGCCCTCTATTCCATTGTCAAGACCATGCGCATTGCCGACGTAGCCATGACCGGCGAATGGGAAAAGGAACTGGCGTGCATCGAACGCGGAGAGGTACCTGCCGGAAAGTTCCGCAAGGAGATTGAGGAATATGCGACGTCCATCACCTCAGAACTGCTGTCGTGCGAAAAGCTGTTCGGGAAAAAGGATTCCGGCTGCACGTGTCCCAAGTGCGGAACGGGCAGGATGCAGTTCTTCGGCAAGGTGGTACGATGCGACAACACGGAATGCGGCCTGCCCATATTCAGGCTGAAAGCCAACAGAATGCTTACCGACGATGAAATCAGGGAACTGCTGACAAAGGGAAAGACGGGTGTCCTGAAGGGATTCAAGAACAAGCAGGGCAAGCGTTTCGATGCCGCCCTGGTCTTTGATGCCGACTTCAACACCGGTTTTGTCTTTCCGGAAAGAAAGGACGGTGCGGCATCCGCAAAAAAGAGAAAGTGAGGAATGGGAAGTAAGGGATAATCCGCCTTTCGGATGAATTATCAGCGGAAATTATTTCGTATTTCATCCGGATTGGACTACCTTTGCCACTGATTCAAGGTTCATAAATCATCATACTGATCAAGACTTTGGATTTAGTGGTGGCACTCGGAGGGATACCGGGTGCCTTTTTCTTCCCCTTCCCCGTATATCCGGACATTTGTCAAATCACTAAATCCATTGTAAAAATGAACAAGAAGAATCTTGAACAGACCGAACTTTCCTATTACGGTCTGTATCTGCTGAACTATCTCAAGGAAAACAAGTTTGAACAGGCTTCCGATGCAGCCTTCGTGAAGGCGCGTGCCGATGAAGCCGCAGAAGCCTATGAGCGTGCAAGGCTTGAGGGGTACACTCCCGACGGTGCGCAGGAGATTGCCATGTCCGCACTCGTCCACGGCCTGCACCATTCCCGATACGCCATCCTGCGTGAAGTCGTGGAAAGCGAGTTTCATGAAGAAATTCCGGAAGACGCGCGTGAGTGCTTCGTAGAGAAACTGCTGCCGCTTGTGGGCAACGTATTCTCCATTTACGACCTGTCAGACGACCAGTTCGCCCTGTCGTCCGACTATGACCTGCTCTATACGGAGCTGACGGGAGCCGTCGTCCTTTACCTGAGGGAGTATGGCATTTAACCGCAAGCAGAAACTGCGCGACAACATCGAGGCGATACGGACGGCATTCACACTGGAGAAGGAACAGCGCACGCCCACCGCGCGTGAACGTGTGCTGCTGGAAAGGTATTGCGGCTTCGGGGGACTGAAGTGCATACTGAATCCCGCCAGAGAACTGACGGATGCCGTCCATTGGGCGAAATCTGACCTCGACCTGTTTGCCCCGACCATCGAACTGCACCGGCTGATCCGTGAGAACAGCCGGGATGAAAGGGAATACAAAAGTTATGTGGACTCGCTGAAATCATCGGTACTGACGGCATTCTACACGCCGGCGGAAATTACGGGTGCAATAACGGAAGCCCTGTATGACCGTAAGGTGCGTCCCGACCGCGTACTGGAACCGTCCGCCGGGACGGGCGCTTTCGTGGATGCGGTGCTGCAATACCAGCCGCAGGCGGATGTGATGGCTTTCGAGAAGGACCTGCTGACGGGCAAGCTGCTGGGCTGCCTTTACCCGGAACAGAAAATCCGCACGATGGGTTTCGAGAAAATCGAAAAGCCGTTTCTGAACCATTTTGACCTTGCCATCTCCAATATCCCTTTCGGGGATTTCGGAGTGTTCGATGCGGAGTTCAGCCGCAGCGCATCCTTTGGCAGACGTTCGGCACAGAAAGCCATCCATGACTATTTCTTCCTGAAAGGTCTGGATGCGGTGCGTGATGGCGGCATCGTGGCGTTCATCACCTCGCAGGGGGTATTGAACAGCTCGAAGGTATCCGTCAGGAACGAGATGTTCAGCAAGGCGAATCTGGTATCGGCAATCCGCCTGCCCAACAACCTGTTCACCGACAATGCGGGTACGGAAGCCGGCAGCGACCTGATCATCCTGCAAAAAGACCTGCAAAAGAAGGAACTGACACAGGAAGAGAGGATACTGACCATCATACAGACGGAACATAACGGCGGACTGACGGAGAACGCCTATTTTGCCTACCACACGGAACGTATCGTACATACCGATGCGAAGAGGGGTACCGACCCGTACGGAAAGCCCGCCATGATATATACGCACAGCGGAGGTGTGGAAGGTATCGCGACAGACCTGGGCAGGATGCTTGCGGAGGACTTGCGCAAACGTCTGGATATGGAACTTTATCATGGACGCAGGACAGCAGCGGAACAGACCGTACAATCCGCCATGAGCATCTCCATGCCGAAAACTGAAACAGTGAAGGCGGAAAGGTCAGTTCCCGAACCTGACCCCGTCCGGCAGCAACCGGAGAACAGGGATGCAGCGACAGAAGAAAAGGCACAACCGGTTACGGAAAGACAGGAGACCGGGACGCATGAGCCGGAACAGGCTCCAACCGTGCAGCTGACACTCTTTGACCTGTGGGAGTATACGGAAGAGGAACGCAATCAGGCCCTTTCGGGCAAAAAGAAAAAGTCCGCAGCCAAGTCAAAGGAAAAGAACGGCAAGAAGCAGGCACAGGTTACGCCGAAGGTTACGGATAAACCGGCGGCTGCATCTGCCGTTTCCCCGCAAACGGAGACTGAAGACGAAAAGGCGGAAGATGTGAAAGATGTGAAAGCGGAAGATGTGGAAGCCAAAGAAACGGCAGTCCAAGCCCATCCGGACGACATATATGCGGATATAGACTGGGAGGAAAACCCGCCCATCAACGGTTTTTACGAAACCATGATGCACCTTACCCCCGAAGTGCGTATCCAGCTCAGGCATGAGGCGGAGAAACACAGACAGGAACTGCTTGCGAAGTCCGGCATGAAAGACACCCTCGACCCGGCGTTTGTGCCATCGTCGGATTCCCGGCCGGTGCAGCAGGCTGACATGACACACGGGTCAGAACAGGCACCGGAAGATGAAAGCCCATTGCCGGAAGGCATGACCGCTACGGCTGAGAATCCGTCCGTACAATCCGGACAGACGGGAACGACTTCCGCATCGCTGTTCCCGGAATATGATACGAAACCTGCCAAGGAGGAAGCTGCCGACCTGACACCGCACCCGTACAGCGGGACGGTGGAAGCCTATCACCGTGACGGCTCAATGGTGGCGGAAGGGACCACCGTCGGGTATCTGAGGGGCATCACCCCCTATGGAGCCACCTTCCACCCGCTTGACCTGAAAGGCTACCAGAAGGAAAAGGCCCTGCTGTATATATCCATCCGTGACGCCTATGAACGCCTGTACCGGAATGAGGCGGAAAACCGGACGGAGGACAACCGTCAGCGTGAATACCTGAACGTGTCCTATGACGAGTTCGTGATGCGTTACGGCAACCTGAACGCCAGACAGAATGCAAAACTTCTGATGATGGATGCCTCCGGGCGTGACGTCCTTGCACTGGAACGTGCCGAAGAGGGGAAATTCGTGAAGGCGGACATTTTCGAGCGTCCCGTTTCCTTTTCGGTGGAAACATACGTCAATGCCGGGTCGCCCGAAGAAGCCCTGTCCGCCTCGCTCAACAGATATGGCGGCATAAACCTCGACTTCATGCGTGCCATAACCGACAGTACGGAAGAGGAACTGCTCGGAGCCCTGCAGGGACGTATCTATTACAACCCGCTTGTTTCGGGCTATGAGATTAAGGACCGTTTCATTGCCGGAAACGTGATAGAGAAGGCGGAGCTTGTGGAAGAATGGATAAACGACCATCCCGGACATGAGCGGCTTGCGGATGCGGGGCAGTCTCTTGAAGCCCTGAAAGCCGCCACGCCGCAGCGTATCGGTTTTGAGGAACTGGACTTCAATTTCGGCGAGCGATGGATTCCGACAGGCATCTATGCCGCCTACATGAGCCATCTGTTTGACACGGAAGTGAAAATCTCCTATTCGCCGAGCCTTGACGAGTTTTCGGTGGCATGTGCCTACAAGAACATGAAAATATGGGAGGAGTTCTGTGTAAAGGGCTATTACCGGAACTATGACGGCATGAGTCTGCTGAAACACGCTCTGCACAACACCTGCCCCGACATGATGAAGAAGGTCGGCGAGGACGAGAACGGAAACGACATCAAGGCACGCGACAGCGAGGGCATCCAACTCGCCAACGCAAAGATTGACGAAATCCGCAACGGCTTTACTGAGTGGCTGGAGGAACAGTCGCCACAGTTCAAGGAGCGTCTGACAACCATGTATAACCGGAAGTTCAACTGCTTCGTTCGACCGAAATATGACGGCTCGCACCAGACATTTCCCGACCTGAACATGAAGGGGCTGGAAAGCCGGGGTGTGAAAAGCATCTACCCATCGCAGAAGGATTGTGTCTGGATGCTGAAACAGAACGGAGGCGGGATCTGCGACCATGAGGTTGGAACCGGCAAGACGCTGATAATGTGCATCGCAGCACATGAAATGAAACGTCTCCGGCTTGCCCACAAACCGATGATTATCGGGCTGAAGGCGAATGTCTCCGAAATTGCGGCGACCTATCAGACAGCCTATCCGAACGCACGTATCCTGTATGCCTCGGAAAAGGACTTTTCAGCCGCTAACCGCGTTCGGTTCTTCAACAACATCAAGAACAATGACTATGACTGCATCATCATGTCGCACGACCAGTTCGGAAAAATCCCGCAGTCGCCGGAACTGCAACAACGCATCCTGCAGGCAGAGCTGGATACGGTGGAGGAAAATCTGGAAGTGCTGCGCTCGCAGGGCAAGGACGTGTCGCGTGCGATGCTGAGAGGACTGGAGAAACGCAAGTTCAACCTGCAAGCCAAGCTGGACAAGGTAGAACACGCGATAAAGTCGAGGACGGACGATGTGGTGGACTTCAGGCAGATGGGCATCGACCATATTTTCATAGACGAGTCGCACCAGTTCAAGAACCTGACGTTCAACACAAGGCATGACCGTGTGGCGGGTCTGGGCAACTCGGAAGGAAGCCAGAAGGCACTGAATCTGCTGTTTGCCATCCGCACCATCCAGGAGCGGACGGGAAAGGATCTGGGGGCGACGTTCCTGTCGGGCACGACCATCAGCAACTCGCTGACGGAGCTGTACCTGCTTTTCAAGTACCTGCGCCCGAAGGAACTGGAAAGGCAGGACATCCGATGCTTTGACGCATGGGCGGCAATCTTCGCCAAGAAGACGACGGATTTCGAGTTCAATGTGACGAATAACATCGTGCAGAAGGAACGCTTCCGCTACTTCATCAAGGTGCCTGAGCTGGCGGCGTTCTACAACGAGATAACGGACTACCGCACGGCGGAGGATGTGGGCGTGGACCGTCCGCACAAGAACGAGATACTGCACAACATACCGCCCACACCCGACCAGGAACATTTCATCAAACAGCTGATGGAATTTGCCAAGACGGGCGATGCCACACTGCTGGGACGCGGAAAGCTGTCGGAAACGGAGGAAAAGGCGAAGATGCTCATCGCCACGGACTACGCAAGGAAGATGGCACTGGACATGCGCATGATAGACCCGGAATATGAAGACCACCCGGACAACAAGGCGAGCCACTGCGCAAGGATGATAGCGGAATACTACCACAGGTATGAGGCTCAGAAAGGAACACAGTTCGTGTTTTCGGATCTGGGAACATACCAGACGGGAGAAGGCTGGAACGTGTACAGCGAAATCAAGCGCAAATTAGTGGAGGATCACGGCATACCGGCACAGGAAATCCGGTTCATACAGGAGTGCAAGACGGAAAAGGCACGCAAGGCGGTGATTGCCGCCATGAATGAAGGTTCGGTACGTGTGCTGTTCGGTTCGACGAGTATGCTGGGTACGGGTGTGAACGCACAGAAACGATGTGTGGCCATCCATCATCTTGACACACCGTGGCGCCCGTCCGACCTTGCACAGCGTGACGGGCGTGGTGTGCGTGCGGGAAACGAGATCGCCAAGCATTTTGCCGGCAACAATGTGGATGTCATCATCTATGCGGTGGAAAAGTCACTGGACTCGTACAAGTTCAACCTGCTGCACTGCAAGCAGACGTTCATCAGTCAGCTGAAGAGCGGCGCGATGGGTGCGAGAACCATAGACGAGGGAGCGATGGACGAGAAATCCGGCATGAATTTTTCGGAATACATGGCGATACTGTCGGGAAACACCGACCTACTGGACAAGGCGAAGCTGGAGAAGAAGATAGCCTCGCTGGAGGGTGAACGCAAATCATTCAACAAGGGCAGACGCGAAACCGAACGGAAACTTGAATCCAAAACCGCCACATTGTCCGACTCGATAGAGAAAGCCAGGGGTATGACGGAAGACTGGGATAAGTTTACGGCAGCGGCACAGACCGACATGGACGGCAACCGCCTGAATCCGATACAGGTGGACGGGCTGGAACAGACGGATGAAAAATCCATCGGCAAACACCTGCAGGAGATAGCGAAGAACGCCACGACCGGCGGACAGTACAAGCGTGTAGGCGAACTGTACGGCTTCCCCATCAAGGTGGTCAGCGAAAGGACGCTCAAAGAAGGTCTGGAGTTTATCGACAACCGCTTTGTCATAGAAGGCAATTACAAGTACACCTACAACAACGGGCATCTGGCAATGGCTGACACACATGCCGCCGCCACGAACTTCCTGAACGCACTGGAAAGGATACCGGGCATCATCGACCAGTACAAGGAAAAGATCGCCACGCTGGAGCGTGAAATCCCGCAGTTGCAGGAGATAGCCGGGAAGACATGGAAGAAAGAGGACGAGCTGAAGCAGCTGAAATCCGAACTCGCCGCACTGGACCGCAAGATACAGCTGGAGCTGGCTCCACCCGGCGAGAGTGTCCCCGACGGAGAAAAACCGTCCTTGCAGGAAGGAACCGGGACAAAACCGATACCTCTGGAGCCGCAGCTGCAATCTGGCTATGTCATGAGTGATTTGCAAAAGGAAAGCAAACCGAAAGGTTTGAAACTGTAATTAAAAGACGGTTGTCATAAGGCAGCCGTCTTTTATTATGAGATTATTTGTTGCAATTGTAAAGAAATACATTCTTAAATGAATGAAAATTTCTTTCTTACCGTGTCTGTGTGATTTTGAAGTTCAAAAAATGGATGAAATCGCATCAAAATGTTTTGTAAAACGTGGTAACGGACCTAAATCTTATTTGTCTAATATTAAAGGTAGCAATGCCGTTTACAAAGAATTTAAGTCGTTCATAAAACGGTTTTCTTCCATAATGAGAAAGGTAGTTATTTACCCCAATTATAAATGCTTAAGATATGGAAGAGAAACTATCTTTGGTGATAACCTTGCCTGAAAGTCTGGCAGGATTGCCTATACGATTTGAAGTTAATTCGGGTTGTAGAAATATCGCATTGAACTTAGAATCATCAACCCCTATTAAGAAAAAGTATCTGCTGATATGGAACCAGACAGATTATTTGAAAGTGGATGACGAAGATATTCTATGGATTAAGGCTGACGGAAGTTACAGTTGCATCCATTTTAGGGATGGAAACAAAATGATGGTTTCAATCAATCTGGCCAATATCATGAAAGACCTCCCTCAGAAAAAGTTTATGAGGATACATCGTTCATATATTGTAAATGTCAGAAATGTTGAAAGTATCGCTGGAAACTGTGTAAGAATGAACGGCCAATATATTCCGATAGGTCGCGAATACCGCAAAGATTTCTTTGAGCATTTCTCTTTTATCGGTGTCAGAAAGAATCCGTTGTAATGTTGTTCATAAAGGATTCCGGCAGTTCGTAAAACAAATTTGCCCCACTTATATGCCTCCCGTAAATTTACCATCGTAAACCTACAGGTTACATTAAAACAATTTATTATTAACAATTAAAAAAAGGAGGTCATTATGGCAATTGACACCACCCCTTCGCAAGTAGCAACCAGTGCACTACAAGCGATTCCCTTCGGTTCCATTATCGGAGGTCCGTTGAAAGCTGCAATCGAAGCACAGGCTATGGCAGCCCAGACATCATGGCAGTTTATTCAGGAAGTAGGTCTGACGGTTAATCCGCAGACAAATCAGAAAGAAGCCGTGAACGTATCGTTCCAGTTCATGCAGGACGGACGCATGGTACAGCTGAATGTTCCGTTGCTGACCATTGTACCTATCCCGTACATTGCAATCCAGAACGTGGACATCAACTTCAAGGCCAACATTTCTGCATCATCTTCTTCGGTTCAGGAGAACACATCTTCTGAGGCGATAGATGCCGGGGCAAACATCAAAGCCAAAGCCGGCTGGGGACCTTTCAGCGTGGAAGCAGATATGAAAGCCAACTATTCATCCAAAAAGGACTCAAAGGCTACACAGGATTCACGTTACAGTGTGGAATACACAATGGACGTGGCGGTGAAGGCCGGACAGGACAGTATGCCGGCAGGTCTGGCAAAAGTGCTTGAACTGTTGGGCAGCGCGATGGATGTCAGCAATCCAAAAGGTACACTTGAAGTCAATGCTCGCAAGTTGACTCTTGACCCGAACGGCAATGCGACTTTGATTGTCACTTACAAGAACTGCAACGGTCTGTTCGAATCTGAAAAAGTCAAAGTAACAGATGGAAACGGAAATCCTTGCAACGCTACTGAAACCAATGCAGAGAGCGCAGTCTTTGAATTGAAGGCTATCGGTGATTACACTGTTGAAGTTACTGACAATGCCGACAAAAAGCTGAATGTGAAAGTAGAACAGTAATTCAGATCATTAAAACCTAAAAAAGAATCTTATGGCTCAATTAAGTACAATTATCAGTTCAATCCTCCGCGATATGGTATCGGCACAACATGAAGCCAACATGTATGCCGCATCGCTGGAAGAGATTTACAGACGGGACGGACGTTTGGAAAGGTTTCACCTGCCTGCCATTGCGCTCGGTGAACTCGAGCTGGGCATCCAATATGGAGTAAAGGACGATTCCGCCCAAAAGGAACAGTTTGAAATCAATTATCCGGCATTGCGGACACTCTCGAAAGAGATCAGTTCGCAGCTTGCCAATACCGTATTGGCCAGTGTGCTGAAAACACTTGAAGAGGATATGCCTGCGAATAATGCTGTAGGAGAAGACAACCCTGTACTTATGTTGAACAATGCTCCAGACACCAAACGAGATTTTTGTGCTTATTTGAGCCGTAAGATTGTAAAGTCATTCCGTGAATCGTTCTTCACACTTATCAATGATGATGGAACCGCCAATAGAGGTCAAATCATGAGATGTGTGATTTCAACCTGCGAAGAAGAAGTTCTCAACAACAAAGATTTCAATTTCCATTTTGACCAGACGGGTGGCACTTTGCTCCGTGAAAAGGTAAGGCAAGATATTCGTCAGTCAGTTGGGACGGTACTGGACGAATCCCTGAAGAATTTAGACTTGAAACGTAAGAAACTCGTGCCTTCTCTTGATGTAACAGTTAATTCAGAAGAAATAGCGAAACTTCCTGACGAATGTGTCCACACACTCCATCTGAAACTTGACCCTCGCGACATCAGGCTATATCAGGATGAGAACAAATAAATTCAATCGTACAACATAAAACCCCATAATCATGGCAAGTGAGAATAACCAAAAGAACATCAGCAGCCAAGTGATGGAACTGAAAGACCTTATTTCCGGCCCGTTGGTTGCCACAATAGACGCGGATACCATTTCCGCCAGAAGGTATCTGAGCTACCTGATAGAACTGGCATTTGAAGAATATGACAAGGAGACGGGCAAGGGCGGCAAGTTACGGACACTTGATTTCACATTCACGAGCCAGGATGTGAATGGCACACGTCTGCAAAGAATCAGCATTCCGCTGCTGACCCTTGTCCCGCTTCCTCTGTTGCAGGTAAAAGAAGCGGATTTCGATTTCGACATACAGGTCGTTGATGCGATCAGTGCGGACAAGGATGCCACATTTTCATTTAAGAAAGGTGAACCCCAATCGGAAGAAGACAGCAACGACGGTGTCAAGCTGCGTGTATCTATGGCTCCAAGCAGTGCCAGCGGCAGTGTGAAGACGACAACGCAGCAATCGCTGACAGCCAATATGAAGATAAAAGTCAAGATGCAGCAGGCTGACATGCCCGGCGGTGTGGCGAACCTGCTTCATCTGACAACCAACAATCTTCAGATAGAGGATATAGACGGTCCATCTTCAGAAAAAGAAAATAAGGAGGAAGAAGGAAATGGCAAACAATAATCAACAAGAACAACGTGTTCCGGGTTTTGCCTGTCCGCAATGCGGCAGATTCATTACCACGAGTATAACAGAATTGCTTTCGGCTACCTATCTGCAATGTCCGTTTTGCCATTTGCAACTGCACATTGACCGCCGGCAGTCTTCCAAAGCATTGAACGCCCTTGCCAAAGTGGAGGCGGCACGTCTGAATGTGGAAAAAAAGAGCAAGTTCAACAGATAAAAAACGGTCATGGAAGAAAAAGGAACATGGAAACGGGTCAAGTCCACCATACACCGATGGTACGTTGCGTTTTTGCGCTCACTGGGACTTCGGAAAGAGGAACCCTATGAGAACAGGCATACCGATACCCCGCCGGATTCTCCCGGTGTACCTCCGGTTCCGATGCCGGACATTCCGCCCCTTTCTCCTGAAGGATTCCCCGAAAGCAGCATTTCTGCCGACATCATCTGCAAACGGCTGGAACATTTGAGCAAAAAACGGCTCTTTTCCGTACGGAAGAACGGCAACCGTGCGGAATGGAAGGTACGTCCGGCAAATTTTGTGGACGCCTATCTTTTCCTGCTCAGCATACCTCGTGTAGAAGTGTCGCGGTTGACAACCCGGCGTATAGGGGACAAGACCGTAATCAGTGTCTCGTTTCAAGACGGAGGAAAAATTGAACTGATCAACAAAAAAATACTCTCGGAGAAAAAGCTTTTCCTTCGTCTGACGAAAGGGAAAGAGTGTTTGTTAACCATATATTTTATCAACTCTTAAAAAATGTAATTTATGAATCCATTTGAAAAATGTCTGGACGGACAGTCCGAAATGCTGGTGGCTTGTGCAACCATGCTGGAAAAGTATGTGTCAAAGTATCCGCAGACAAAAGGTAATGTAAAGTTCAACGATGAAGACATGAAGCTGTGGAAAGAGAAGTTCTACCCGTCATTGGTGGAAAGCGGTCCGCAACTTCCCGACAACCTGTTTTTCGACCCTTCGGGAAAGAACAAGGACATCGGTATCGGTAAGGACGGCGAGTTCAGCGCAACTGAACTGTTCCAGTTCCTTTACCGGGTATATAAAGCCCTGTATGAGGTTACAGCTATGAACAAAGGATTGATATAATGCCGTTTCATATCGTCCTGAGGAGCGTGCGGAAAAAGCATTGAGGGGTTCGCCGCTCCTTTTCATTTTAACAACATAACCATTAAAAAAAAGATTATGCAAACAATCAGATTAAATTCGACCGGTCCGGACGTGGAACTGCTCCAACAACTTCTCTGCAAGTGGGGATATAAGGTGAACGGAACAGGTGTTTTTGACGCGGAAACGGATGCTGCCGTCCGTAAATTCCAGCGTGACGGACGACTGGACGCCGACGGCATAGTCGGCAAATGTACCTGGGACTTGCTTCAGAACGAGGATGCCCGCGCCCTTTCTTCCTATCGCATCAATGATGCCGATTATGAGAGAGCAGCCGGTCTGCTCGGCGTGGAAGTGGCAGCGGTCAAAGCCGTTCTTGAAGTGGAAACTGGCAATAAGGGCGGTTTCCTTTCCCCCGGGCATCCTACCATACTTTTTGAAGGCCACATCTTCTGGAGCCAGTTGAAGGAAAGAGGTATCGACCCGGAGAAATACCGGAAAGGAAACGAGGATATTCTTTATCCGAAGTGGGACAAAAGCCACTATAAGGGCGGCATGAAGGAATATGACCGTCTGGAGAAAGCCCGTGCCATCCATCGTGAAGCCGCCGATTCTTCCGCAAGCTGGGGGCTGGCACAGATCATGGGATTCAATTACAAGGCTTGCGGCTGCAAGAATGTAAGCGAGTTCGTCGGTGACATGACGGAAAACGAGGGCAGGCAGCTGGATCTGTTCGTCCGCTTCCTGCAAGGGAACAAATGGGACAAGTATCTCCGTACACTTGACTGGAAAGAGTTTGCCCGTCATTACAACGGTCCGTCTTATGCCCAGAACCAATATGACATGAAATTGGAAAATGCGTACAAGAAGTATAAATAATCCGGTATGTTACGCCGTCCTGCGTATGTTTATCCTGATGTTGCTTGCTTTGTCGGCAGGCGACATCAGGTCATTTGCGTCTGAGCAAGGGGATTCCGACAGCATCCTTGCCGTCCTTTTCCCGAACGGCAAGGCCATCGGTCAGCCCTATACACGCAACCGCACGGACATCAGGATGGTTCGTGTGTTCAGCGAGGACGAAGCCTACGGCATTTTCAGGCGTCTGTGCGGGAAAGAGTATATTTTTCCGGTGAGTGACGGAAAGTATCATTACCATGCGTGCCTGCTTGCCAAGCCATATACCGGTTATCTGCTTTACAGTTTTCATGTGAAGCCCGACACTTATGAGGTCGGTGTCATTTATGTGCATTCACCCGAACTTCGTAAACTCGGTATAAAGGAGCTTCATTTAGTAAAAGCCATAAAAATAAAGAAATAATCCATTGTTCTTTGACATACATATGAAAAATAAAGGGGTTAGATGATAAAAAGCTCTGATTAGAGGCCTAATACGAACGGATTTTTGTAAATTCGCAAAATTTTTAGAAATCCGAAATGATAATACAAGGTCCTGAAATATATTATGCGGCATCCTGCCTGATACTGGTCGTTACGTCACTGTTTTGTGCGTTGGTGCGTTATTTCCACATGTGCCGTCCGTTTGACGAGGAAGAAACCTATTTTTATCCGGCCCGCAAGCTCATCACAATTATCTATGCCTGTTTTGCCTTGCCTGTGGTATGGCTTTTCCGCATGGACAGCCCGGACGCATACTTCTTTATGCGTGTTTTTCTTATGCTGCTGTTGCCCGGTGCGGGCGTGTTGTCGTTCCGCCGGTTTTTCTTCAGCAAGACAAGACACCGCAGACTGATATTTGTATTGTCCGGTATCATTCCTCTTGTCATTATACTGGTCTGTTGGATATACGGCTGGATTGGTGGAGATACCCTCTACCGCCATCGTGATATGCTTCTTCTCCTTATCGGAGGATATTCCCTGCTGCTTACAGCCATGCTGTTGCATACCACAAGCTGGCTGTTGCGCCAGATTCGCCTACACATGCAGGAAGAATATTCCAACAGTGAAGATTTTCCGGTACGTTTTGCCGGTTTTGTCGTATTCATGCCGGTGCTGTATCTGGGAGCCGCATGGTGGCTGTTTTTTACAGGCGACCATAATTATAACATGTGGTTCCAGCTGGTCATTTCTGTCATGCACATCGTACTTTTGATACGGATATTGCATCCGCAACGGAAAGAATACAGGGAAGTGGTGGAAGAAGCGGAAGAACTTATAGCGGAAAAAATAGAAACGGTACTGTCCGACCGGGGAAGCGGCAGCAGCCTGCTGTCTGTTGATGCCAAGGATGAACTGGAAGCGAAAATACGGGCAGCATTGACCGAGGACAGGCTTTACCTGAATCCGAACCTGAAAATCGGCGAACTGGCAGATGCGGTAAAGAGCAACCGGAAATATGTATCCATTGTCATGAAAGAACGTTTCGGTTCCTTTTATAAGGAACTGAACCGGCTCAGGATTGAGGCCGCTGTCCGATACCGGGAAGAACACCCTTCGGCAAGCCGTGAAGAAATTGCTACACATTGCGGTTTTTCCAATGTAAGGACTTACAGCCGAAACCTGAAATCCGGGATGCAGGACAAGAACACAGAAGGACAATTTAAGGAAATTCCCTGAATTGTCCCTCATTATGAGCATTTTTCCTTGAATTGTCCTTCAAATTTTCTAAGATTGTCCTCTCACTTTCCGTTAAAATCCGCTAACTTTGCAAGCGGAATTTAATAATTGAATGACAATGTATTTTGATTTACAGCACATTTCAGGAAATATGGCAATCTGTTCAGGCAACATTCCGTTGTCCGCTGCATCGTGCATATACCTGTATTCAAGAAAGTGTCTTGTAAATTTGGATATGTGTGAGATTTGTGTAAACACACACACACACACACATTGCGACCGGCGTATCTTCGCGCGTTAATATACTTATTATCATCAATACATGCAAGGGTGGAAACTCCTTTTTACGGGAGCTTTCCGCCCTTTTCCGTATTCGTATGCCCCGTTTAACCCATTAAAACAAAAGTCGTATGAATACCGAAATAACCATTATAGCAAGTATATTCCTGTTGCTGGGCGGACTGGCAGCGTTTCCGTTTACGCTCGATTACAGCAATACTTCATGGATGCCCCGTTGGATGCGTCCTGATGTGGACTACCTGGAACGTCCGTTCCGCTACGACTATCCCGGACGCGGAATGCAAATAATCTTCTCCCTCCTTGTCCTGTTTGTGGGAGCAATGTCACTGCTTACCTTGCTGGACAAGAACCTGTCCCAAACGGTAACTCCCGGACAGTGGTTCGACAGTATGTCACTTGTGCTTCCTGCCTGTCAGGTATCCTGTATCCTGTTCATGCGTCAGGAATACAACGATCCGTTTGAATATGCCGACCGCCTTACCGGATTCAGCATGTGGAAAGTTACAGCGGCTCTATGCCTGATACCTCTTCTATGGTTGCCATACGTTGCCGGTCTATTGGATTCTTCCATGTACCGTTTTACGGTACTTTCCTATAATTTGCTGGCATACGCCTTTCTCGTTTACGATTATATACGGGTTTATAGAAAACGTTTTGATTATGAATACACCGGACATGTAGGTCTGAAGGGAATGTATCCGGAAAGCCTGTACCTTTTGGCCTATCCGGTCTGTTCGGTAACCCTACTCTGGTCCCTATGGCAAAACAAGGAAGTCTGTATTCTCGTATATGGTGTGGCGTTGATTATTTTCAGTCTGACGAAGACAGTATGCCGTTTTCATCCGGCAATCCGGGGAGATGAACATGAACGGTGTGAATATCTCTGGTATCGTCCCCGCGAAATGACTACTGACCGGGCAAAGAGGATTTGCAGTCAGATACAGAAAGGCAGAGGGATATTTGCCGACGCACGTCCTTATTACGTGGTTGTCAGCCGCCGCTGCCATTCCACCCGTTACCAGTTCCAGCTTACCACTGAGGGAGAAAATCAAAAAAGGATTCTTCTCGATGGGAACATACGTGTCCTGATCTGTAGGAAATTCGATTCTTTATCCGCAGCCAGCCTTTACCGGCTGCAACTGGTGGAGCAATACTGGAACACGTACTATAATAATTTTTTCCGTTACGAGTCACGTGCCCGTTCGGAGTTTGAAGAAGAACTGAAATGCGACGGAATCGAAGAGAAGAAAATCGGTTCTTCCATTTAAGCAGCATCAAGTGATAATGACCTATAATATGAAAAAAAGGAACTATATTCTATTACTCTGCATCCTGCTCTGTGCAGCTCCGCTCATGGCCCAGGATGCTTCTGAAAATACCAAATTTCCCGGCTGGTATGTGGGTCTGCAAGGTGGCGTACCCTTCGGTGTGAGCCAGTTCAGCAGTTTCGGTTTCGACAAGACCCGTGCGGGATTCAGCGGCGGAGTTTATGGAGGCTACCGTTTCAATCCTGTACTTTCTTTGGAGGCTCTGGCTGTTTTCGGGAAAATGAGCATGAGCCAGAGAGATTGCTGTATCTCCGGCAATTACTGGCTTGGTTCGGACGGTGTCCGTTATCATGCTCCGGTACTCGGAATGGAAGGCTGGGACTACGCCGGTCTGAAAAGCAGTGTGACGACGCAACGCTACGGTTTGCAGCTCAATGCCGATGTGCTTGGTTTTTTCCCGTCCACCCGTCAAAGCCGGTGGAGCGTGGAGGTGTCGCCCCTGCTGGCAGCCGTTGGCACGAAAGCCTCCCTGTCCACCCTTGACGGCGGAAAAGAAGTATGCAAGGAAAATACGGAATGGCATCTGGGTGCAGGCGGAAACATTCAGGCAGGATACCGTTTTGCCTGCGGTATAGGTGTCGGCATTTACAGTGGTGTCACTTACCTTACGGGCGACGGCATGGACGGACTTCCCAAGAGCGGGCACAAAGCCAACTATATATGGGAAAGCGGCATACGTGTCAGTTTCGTGTTCGGCAAGAAAAGCGGAAAGAAAGCAGACCACGGCATTGCTTACCCGGCATCTACCGGTCAGCCGCAGGATGAGAGGGACAATGCCGTAGAAACAGCCCCGGCGGAAATACCGGAACAGACCGTCACGGACAGTACGGCACAGAAAACTGTTGTCACGGCAGCAGACAATTCAACCGAAACCGATTTTGAATTCCCGACTGTCTATTTCGATTTCAACAGCACTTCGCTTCGTCCGTCCGAGACATCCAAGCTTGAAACGATACTCGGCATACTGAAAGAACATCCCGACATGCACATAGTCGTGACGGGCTGGTGCGACACCCGTGGCAGCCGGAGCGTAAACGAACGCTATTCCATCCGTCGTGCCGAAGCAGTCAAGCTGTGGCTTGAAAGTCGTGGCATCGCAGCCGGACGCATTACAGCCGTAGGGCGTGGCAGCGACGTGAACGAGAAGGATGCGGAGAAAGCCCGCCGTGCCGAAGTGACAGACAAGGAAAGAAAGGAGGTAAGCAAATGAAAACGACCCGATTCTACTTGTATATAACGATATGCGCCCTATTCAGCGCAACATTTACGGCCTGCGACAAGGATATACACGAAAATGACAGGCACGGACTTGCCGTCGGCATGGAATGGCTTGAAGGCATCGAGCCGACCGACATCACAAGTCCGGTAAACCTGTGGATATACGATGCGGAGGGGCATGAAGTGGAAGCGCACGAGTTTTCCTCTCCGCAAGAACTGGCATCCGGCCTGTTCAGCCTGCCGGAGGGCGACTATACGCTTGTAGGCGTCTGCGGCCTGACAGAGCCGTTTCGGTATGATTATGAGAACGGTACACGGACAGCCGACATGCTGCGCGTTTCGCTTGCCGACCCGTCGGCTTCGCCCGCACACGCCGTCGGTGGCGTGGCCGGGGTGAGAGTGACCGACACCGGGGTCAACCTCCGCTCCGTCATCCGTGTCGCTCCGTTGCTGGCAGAGCTTGCTGTCCGTATCAACGGCGTGCCCGAAGGAGCGTCGCTTGCCGTCACGGTACGCAATGCCGCCACCTGCCTTTATCCGGCACGGCGCGGCGATGACAACAGCTACGTCGTACCTTCCGCCGAAAAGACAGATGCGCTCCTGCCGCAAGCCGTTGCCGACGGGGGGACGCTCTCTACCGATGCCCGCCTGATGCCGACGGCACAAGGTGAAGCCTGCACGATGCTCTACATGGTCATGACCTTTGCCGACGGCTCCCGTCATGAATACACGGCAGAAGCTCCCCTGATGCTTGCCGGAAAACGCTACGAGCTGGCATTGGAATACGACAGAATGCAGCCCTACATGTATATCACCGCCACCGACATTAACCCTTGGGGCGAAGGCTGGATTACGAGTGATGACATCTTTAATCCCGGAATATAATTAACAAATAAAATAGAGATAGAGTTATGATGAAGAGCATGTTATCCGTTGCTGCCGCACTCCTTGTACTGGCGGCATGCACGAACGACCATGAACCCGGCTATGCTCCGGCAAAAGAGATCCGGGTGGATGCTTCCATCGGGCAGATGACCCGTGTGACAACCGACGGCGACGAATCGGTGTTTGAGACGGGCGACCGTATCAGCGTCTATGCCTGGTTGGGTGCAGCCGACGATGCACAGCAGCTTGTGGTGGACAATTCCGTCAACACCTTAGGCGACGACGGCACATGGACGGCCAGCCCGCAAATGCTGTGGGCAAACAGCAGTTCGGCGCATTACTTTCTGGGCATTTACCCTGTGCAGGAGGTAAGCGACCTGAAAGCCATGAACTATGTACTGACCCCTGAAGACCAGGAGGCAAGCGACCTTCTTTATGCCATGAATGCCGGCTCAGAGAACAAGGGCATCACGCCCACGAACACACCCGTGACGCTGACATTCAATCACCTGATGTCGAAACTGATCGTGAACCTGAACTTCCGCAGCCAGTGGGCTGAAACACCGGTCGTGGAATCGGTCACAGCCGTTGCCAAGACTGAGGCAAGCGTCAATCTCCTCTCCGGAGAGATTACGCCACAGGGCGACAATAAGGCGATAGACATCCCGGCTTTGGAAACACCGGCAGCCAACTACGCTTGCAGCTATGCCGGTATCATGATTCCTAACAGCAATTTAATTGAAATACAGATCAAGGTAAAAGACATTGACGAGCCATACGTCTATAACGTAGGGGTTTCCATCCCGTTGGAAACAGGCAAGTACACCACCGTCAACCTGACATTGGGACGTGACGAAATCACCTTAGACAATGACATCACCATCACCGACTGGGCTCCGCTCGAAGGCGACTATGGCGGTAACATATTTTTTCCGGGTGCGTAAACCGCTGTGCTGACTATATATTTATAACTGATTAAAACAGCAAACGTATGAATATAAAGAATCTATTATTGGCAACAACCGCTATCCTGTTGGCTGCGTGCAGCACCGACAGCGATGTACTGCCACCGCAAGACCTTGGACAGATAAGGGTAACGGCATCCGTGGGAGCCATGACCCGTGTGGCCCATAGCGGCAACTCGACCACCTTCGAGACGAATGACCGCATCAGTGTCTATGCCTGGTTAGGAGCCGACAACGACATGCAGCGGCTTGTGGTGGACAACTCCATCAATACATTAGGCGGCGACGGCACATGGACCGCCGAGCCGCAGATGCTTTGGGCCGACAATACGTCCGACCACTATTTCCTCGGCATCTATCCCGAGCGCAACAGAGCTACCGATTACGATGCCGACCCCTATACGCTGGACTTCAATAACCAGACCGCGAGCGACCTGCTGGTGGCGAGAACCACGGCCAAGCCCACCGGTTCTGCCGTGAAACTGGAATTTGAGCATGTAATGGCCAAGCTCGTGGTAAACCTTTCGTTCCGCAACGAGTGGACAATCGCTCCCGAAGTGGTTTCGGTAACGGCAGTCGCATGCACCGAAGCCACCGTGAATTATTTAGAGAATCCTGTCGAGGTAACCCCGGCCACCGGTCAAAACCTTGTGGTGATTCCCTTCACGGGCACATCCGCCAGCTTTGCCGGCATCATGATTCCCGGGCAGAGCGGGTTCCGCACCATCAACGTCACGCTGGAGAACGGCAAGGTATATACCTATACCCACTCTGCGGACATCGACCTGCAACCGGGCAGATACACTACGGTGAACCTTGTGCTGGGACGCGACAGGATCGAACTGGACGATGCGGGCATCAACGTGTCGGACTGGGAAAACGGTACTTCCATTGATGGCGCAGAAGCGAACGAAGCCTACTCATACGATTCCAATACCAAAACCATCACCATTTACAGCGGTGAAGGACTGAAGGTAGCGGCAGATGTGGTGAACAGCGGTGATAACGACATCAACATCATCCTCGACAATGACATCGACCTCTCGGACATCGACTGGACGCCGATAGGAACTGAAAGCCGACCATACACCGGCACCTTCGACGGCGGCACCTATACCATCACGGGGCTGACCGTAAACCAAACAAGAGAGAATGTAGGGTTGATTGGGTGTATTGGTTCTAATGGAACAGTGAAGAATGTGAAACTGGAGAATGTGAATATAACCGGTGACGGCTATTTCGTCGGTGGTGTTGCAGGAACAAACTATGGCACAATAGAAAATTGTTCGGTTGATGGCACTTTAACAAACAATAGACATTACCTCGGTGGTGTGGTTGGAAATAATTATGGTAGTATCATAGGCTGTTCATCGTCGGGAACAATAACGGGTACCAGCCCGAATGTAGGTGGGATAGGCGGACAATCTGTAGGTGGAACTATCATGGCCTGCTACTCCGTAGCCAATATAAAAGGAAGGAGCAGTTCTGGCGGAGTGCTTGGACAAACGAATAGAGAAACGGTCGTTATAGCCTGTTATCACGCCAAGGGCAATGTTACAGGTGAACAGTCTCGGATGATAGGCGGTGTGATAGGATGGAATTATGGTAAAGTCACCGCTTGCTACTGGGAAAACAATCAGGAACAAGGCATCGGTGAAAATCTGGCAGGCACCACCTTCGAAACCACCAAGGTGAACGGCACTGACGTTACCTGGCAGACGGCAGTTGCCGCCATGAATACCGCCTTGCAGAGCGCAGGCTCAGGTTGGCACTACGTACTCAACGGAGCGCTGCCGACATTGGAGGAAAAATAAACCGTCGGACGGGATTCCGGTTCCATCCGAAAAAGGAATCTTTGAAAGATAAATAATTAACAACTTAACAGAAAATAGTTCAAATGAAAAAAGCAAACATTTTGGCAACAGCAGCGCTGGCCACCCTTTTGGCAGCCTGCTCCAACGACAGCGACGTATTCAATACGCCCGACTATGCCGACACGCCTATCGGACTGAATGTGAACGTAAGCCCGATGGCAACCCGTGCCGGTTATGAACAGGGAGCATTGACCGAAGGAAGTTTCGGACTTTATCTGACAACGGAAGGCACGAACAGCGACGAACGCTACAACTGCACGAACCGGGAAGTGAAATATGACAATGGCTGGACGATTCAGGGCGAACAACTCCTGTGGAAAAGCAATGATGCAACAGTAACCTATTACGCCTATCTGCCCTATACAGGAATAGTGAGCGATGATACAAAGTATGCCTTTACGGTGCAGACCGACCAGAGCAATGAGAACAACGTCAAGGCTTCCGACCTGCTTTGGACCGGAGGACGACAGGACGCCACAGCCGGAAAGGCACTCGACATCAACTTCAAACATGCGCTGTCCAAGCTGAACGTGACACTGGCAAAAGGCTCTGAGCTTGACGAAGGTGTGACTTTCAAATCGGTAACGCTCTCCAACTGCGCCACGACCACTACCGTTAACCTGTTCGAAGGAACATTCGGTAACACTACCAACAGCCAGACCATCACCCTATATGCTACAACCGAAAACAAGCAATACGAGTGCATCCTCGTACCGCAGACCTTCGCTCAGAGCCTGAAGGTGGAAATCACCGACAAAAACGGAAAGGTATATACATTCACATCCAACAAAGACCTTACGTTTGCCAGTGGTGAACAATATACGCTGAATCTTACCGTAGGGCGCGACAAAGTGACGACGGGCACCATTTCTGCCGAGTCATGGGATAACGAACAGCAAGGCGGCGACTTAGTAACAGAATAAAAGTAAACAACGTTCATAAACATAACAAGAATGAAAATAGCAAAATATATTCCGGCTGCCGCCCTCGCACTGGTGTTGGCAGGCTGCCAAAGTGAAGATGATTTCATCTCTTCCGACTATGCCAACGACCCGATGGCCGTACACATCCGTGCAGGCATCGAGGCTCTGCAGACCCGTGTAAACACGGCAGGAACAGGCAACGCATGGGACGAGAACGACCAGATTTCGGTAACAAACACCTCGCCAGAAGCGATAACAGGCAAGGACAAGGCGGTTTACAAATACAACGGCGGCACATGGGGGCCTGAAGGAACAGACTACATAGTCTGGTCTGACGATGTCGAAAACACCTTTGAAGCCTATTATCCCGTCGTGGAAGGGAAAACGGACTCCTACACGCAGTTTGAACTCCCGGCCGACCAGAGCAGCAGCAATCCAACTGAAACCAATTACATAGGCCGTGCGGACTATATGACGGCGGCAGCGTCACAAAGTAAGAGCGACGCGCTGAACCTGATATTCAAGCACCACCTGGCCAAGGTTACCGTGAAGATAAGCGGTTACGGCAACCAGTACGCCACACAGAAACCTGTATTCCAGGCTCCTACATTCACTGTACCTACCACAAAGACTCCAGTTTCTGGAAAGAGACTGACTGTTGCCAATAGTGGAACGACAGTAACCGGACTATTCAGCGAGGACGCTTCGGGAAAGGGAGAACACAGCTTCACCGCCGTCCTGGTGCCGGGAAACTATGCTGCTGACGATACGTTTGTACAGCTGAACATGGAAGACGGCACTCCGCTTACCGTCCTGGCCAATGTTCAACAACTGACTACCGGTTTGGAATCGGGTAAAGCCTACACCTTCAACGTAACCGTAGGTAAAGATTGTGCAACAATCAACAACGTTACGGTTGAAAACTGGGGTACCAACGGCTGGACGGAAAGCGGCACGGCAGACGCAGCCCTTTCATTCAGCATCCAGACTTCGACGGACGGACTGGCACCTGACGATGGCGAGTATATCCTTGCCGATTGACAAACAATAAAATTCAGACCATAAAATAAACGGAATAACAAAATGAAGACAAGAAACAAACTATACGATAAGAGCCGGCTGCGCCTCCTTTGTCTGCTGACAGCGTTGCTCGGCTTATTCGGTGCCGGACAGACATGGGCAGGCAATCCCACCACCCTCACCGTGGGCGGCACTGATGTGCTGAACGGCGGCTACTGGACGACCGACGCCGAAAGCGGCACCCTGACCCCCGACGGGGCAAGCGCAGACAACTACAATGTCTACTACGACGGCAACGGCACCTTGACCCTGAAGGACGCCACCATCAACGGCACGAATACCATCTATCATGTCGGCGCGGGCATCTTTGCCTCGGGCGACCTGACCATCGTGCTGGAGGGCAGCAGCACCGTCAAGGGCGTTCAGGATCCAAACGGCGAGACCCAGAGCATCCGTGTAGAGGGAAACCTGACCATCCAAGGCGGCGGCAGCCTGACCGCGCAGGGCGCTGAGACAAGCTCAGGCAGCAGTTATGGTATCTTTGTCTTTGGATCATTCACCCAGCAAAGCGGCAGCGTCACCGCCAGCGGCGGCAACATCAACGGAAACCATACTTCGACAGGTCTCTATGTATCCGATGGCACAGTTACGGCGCAGGACGGGACGCTGACCGCCACCGGCGGTGACACCAGTGGCAGAAGTTACGGCATCAGTGCGAATGGGTCTGTCACCGTGAGCGACGCCGCCGTGACCGCCACCGGCGGCACAGGCAATTACAGTTATGGCCTTTATGTTGACTCCTCTTCCCCTTCCGTGACCCTATCCGGCAGCGGCTCCCTCACCGCCCGGAGCGGATCGGGGACGGACACGGCGGTCGGCATCTACCTTAATAACATTTGGGGCAGCACAGGGTCTGTGACCGTCGGGGACAACTCCACCCTGCTGACCAACAGTGTGATATTGTATGATAATTCTTTCGAAGCAAAACCGCTGACCCCCACCGGCAACGGCAGCTGGCTGATCTACGGCCAGAGCAACCAGACCAGCGCCGTGGGCGGCACCTATACCCTGGAAGAGAATATCACCATCCCCAGCGGCGCGGTGGTCACCATCCCGGCGGGCAGCACCCTGACGATTCCGGAAGATAAGACTTTGACTGCCGATGCCAACCAGTTGGTTGTAAACGGAGAACTGGTATTGGAAGGTACGTTCGATAATGCAAAGGAATTGGAAGGTTCGGGAAATCTTGTTTTGGGCGAAATAACGCTGACTGACGATGAGGGTATTGGCGCGTATGAAGATTACCAACTCAAGTTGAAAAGCAAAAAGGTTACTTATACCCGTGCCCTGTCAGATAACTCCCAATATGGAACCATCTGTCTGCCGTTCGTTCCTACTTCTGTAGCTGGCGGTCAGGTTACTTACTATCAGGTTTTGGAGTTGGAAAGCGACGTGATTACCCTCGTAGAAACCGATTTTGAAGCCGGCAAGCCGCTGTTCTATCGAACATCCGGTACAGGCAGCATCACCTTCAGCGCCGAAAGTGCCGCAGGCGTGGAACTGGTAACCATCCCTGCGACAGACAGCTTCATGGTAGGTACGATGAGTGTGGATACACCCACCGCGGGCTACTTCCTGAAGAACGGCAATATCTATCCGATAGCCGATGGAGACAAAGTAAAGGTGAAGCCTTTCCGTGCGTATGTGAAGGGGCAGAATGATGCTTCGCAAGCAAGCGTCATGTCTGTCAATGTGGCAAGACCGTAACAAAGTATTAAGAACTCCCATTCCGGGCGGGAGCATTTGTGCCCGGTAACATCATACAGACACCGCAGCCCGCTACCGCAAGGTCAGTGGGCTGCATTTTCATAGGAGAAACTATAAACAAAATGAGGTAAACCGCATGAAACAGAAAACAATAGCAACCAGGCACCTGCGCACCAAGATAGCGGCGGGATATGTGCTGATACTATTCGTCATTTTCGGCATCGTCTATATTTGGCTCAACGAACAGCACAGACGACAGGAATTAGAGATTACAAGCCAAAAGATAAGATGTTTACGCAAGGACATACACGAGGTATATGTTAAAATGGTGGATTTATCCCTTATTGGTGAGACCGTGCTGGACTGGAATGAGGAAGATATGAATATATACCATAAGAAGCGTCTGGAGGTGGACAGTCTGCTCAGCCTGTTCAAGTCCAGCTATCGCAGCGAACGTATAGACAGCGTCTGCCGGCTGCTGGCTGAAAAGGAAAATCTGCTGAATAAAATCATGCTGGTACTCAACGAACAGGAAGAAATAAAAGACAAAATAGCCCGACGGGTTCCAGTAATAGCCCGCAAGAGTTCGCAGGAAGAGCCCCCAAAAAGAAAACGGACAGGCTTCTTAGGACTGTTCGGAAAAAAGGAAGAAGCGAAACCGACTGTTACGACTTCCATGCTCAATACGCTGAACAGTGACGTGATAGCCCGCCAGAAAGAACAAAGCGAGAGGTTGAGCCAATACACCGACAGCCTTTCTGTAAGAAACAGGAAACTGAACTGCCAGTTGCAAGGAATGATTAAGAAAATGGATGCGAGAATACGGACAGACCTGCAACAGCAAGAAACAGAGTTAGCCGCCATACGCAGGCAATCGTCGGTGCAAGTAGGCGGACTGACGGCAGTTGTAGCATTACTGCTGCTGCTCTCGTATTTTATCATCCATCGAAACGTGAAACGTATCAGTCAGTATAAGAAAGAGACAAATGAACTGATAGACAAACTGCAAAAGACGGTGGAACAGAACAAACAACTGCTTACCGCCCGCCGGAAAATCATGCTGACCGTCACGCATGAACTCCGCACACCGCTGACTGCCATCAACGGTTACGGGGAACTTTTGGCACAGACTGAAAATGAGAACAAAAGAATAGAATATACCCAAAACATAAGGCAGGCGGCAGGTAGAATGACGGATATGCTGAATACCCTGCTGAACTTTTTCCGGCTTGACAGCGGGAAAGAACAGGCAAACGCTGTCCCCTTCCGCCTGAGAAACGTGGCAGAAATACTCCAGACAGAATTTGAACCGCGAGCTGAAGCCAAGGACCTGACCCTGCGCATTACCGGATGCAGCGACATCATTCTGATGGGTGACCGCAACCGGCTGGTACAGATCGGCAACAATCTGCTGAGCAATGCCATCAAGTTTACGGAAAGCGGTACGGTAGGACTGGACATGGCTTATGAAGCCGGGAAACTTGTACTGACCGTGCAGGATACAGGCACAGGAATGAGTCATGAACAGAAGGAAAAGATATTTGAACCTTTTGAACGCCTGCCGAATGCTGCCGTCAAAGACGGTTTCGGACTGGGACTTCCGATAGTCAAGAACACAGTCACCCTGCTGGGAGGAACAGTAGATGTAGAAAGCGAGGAAGGCAAAGGCAGCCGGTTTACCGTAAAATTGCCGATGCCTCTTGCCGACAATATCATAGAGATAGAAAAGCGCAAGGCCGGAATTTCAGCCAGACGCCATGCGGCTTTTTACTCCGTTCTGGTTCTGGACAATGATGAAATGACACTGGCCATGACCAAAGAGATGTATGGCAGCTGCAATATACGCTGCGACACATGTGCCAATACATCGGACCTGATGGAAGCCATACGGGAACGGCATTATGATTTACTGATAACAGACCTGCGAATGCCTGAAACAAACGGATATGACGTGCTGAAACTGTTGCGCTCGTCGAATGTGGGCAACTCACAGACCATTCCGGTAATCGTCACTACGGCCTGGGGCAATTGTGATGAACAGAGCCTGCTTGACTTCGGTTTTTCGGGCTGCCTCTTCAAGCCATTCTCATTGCCAGACCTGCTGCAAATATCCGAGAAATGTATCGGTATAAAGGAACAGGAATACTCACCGGACTTATCCCCCCTGCTGGCATACGGCAACAAGGAGGAAATGCTGGATACACTGACCCAAGCTACGGAAAAAGAAATGCAGGGAGTGAAACAGGCCGGCATGATGAAAGACCTCAAGGCTCTGGACGAATGGGTACACCATCTGCGCAGCTCATGGAGCGTGATCCGGGCTGACAAGCCACTTTGGAAACTGCACGGGCTGTTACACAAGGAAGGCGGCAGTACGGAAGATGAAATCAGCCGGGCTGTCGATGCGGTTGTCCGCATGGGGCAAAGTATCATAGAACAGGCAAAAAAAGAAAGGAGGATACAGGATGAAGGTTTTTGTGGTTGAGGACAATCCAGTCTATTGCAAATATGTATGCAACCTGCTTGCCAGAGAAGGATTTGAAACAGAAACAGCTTCATCGCTGTCAGCCGCCCGCAAGCTGGCGGACAAGATGGAAAGTGAGGACATCATACTTGCCGACCTTCGCCTGCCCGACGGTGAATGTACCGGACTGTTGCAGTGGATGCGCAATCAAGGCAAACGGCAACGCTTCATCGTCATGACCGACTACGCCGAGGTACATACGGCAGTGGAAAGCATGAAACTCGGCTCTGAGGACTATATCCCGAAACGGCTGATAGAAGAACGGCTGCTGCCACTTGTGCAGACCATAAGGAAAGAACAGGAACGCACACGACGTGCCCCCATATTCAGACGTACCAGCGAGGCGTATCTTTCCGCAAAGCATCGCGCCAAGATTGTCGCACCGACCAATCTGAGTGTGATGATTCTGGGCGAGAACGGAACCGGAAAGGAGCATTTCGCCCAGTATATCCACGAAAAAAGCAAACGGGCGGACAAGCCGTTTGTCGCAGTGGACTGCGGTTCGTTATCCCCGGCATTGGCACAGTCCGCCTTTTTCGGACATGTGAAAGGGGCGTTTACCGGTGCGGATGCCAACCGCAGCGGATTTTTTCAGGAAGCGGAAGGCGGCACGCTGTTTCTGGATGAGGTGGGAAACCTGACCCCTGACACCCAACAAATGCTGTTGCGTGCCATACAGGAACGGCGGTACCGACCCGTAGGCGGCAAAGAAGACAAGACAGCCGATGTGCGCATTATAGCAGCCACCAACGAGGATTTGCAGAAAGCCGTATCGGAGAAGCGTTTCCGTCAAGACCTGCTTTACCGCTTGCAGGAATATGCAGTAACTGTACCACCACTTCGGGAAAGCAGTGATGACATCATGCCTCTCTCGGAATTTTTCCGTGAACAGGCAAATATGGAGCTGGAACGCAACGTGAAAGGCTTCGACCAGTCGGCACGCAAAGCCCTGCTCACCCATTCATGGCCGGGCAACGTGCGTGAACTGCGTCTGACGGTACAGGCTGCGGTATTACATACGGCAGGAGATATGGTGTCTGCAAAAGATTTGGAAATAACCGGTGAACATATCTGCACTTCTTGTTCCACATTAAAAGATGAGGAACAAGAAAAAGAACGTATCCTGCGTGCATTGGAACAAGCGGAAGGTAACCGGAACATGGCTTCGCAGATATTGGGTATAGGTCGTACGACATTATATCGGAAAATGATGGAATATGGACTGAAATACGGCGATAAATAGCTCCAAAATGAATATTTCCGCTGTAAAATAATATATTATCCGCACAAATTCCTATCTTTGTGGAGAAGTTTAGGAATAAAACAGGCAGTCGGATCATGTCCGGCTGTCTGCTGATATAGACATAAGAACGCAAGGTGTCCAAGCGTAAATCTGGAAAATTGACACTGAAAGGTACAAATTGCGTGGTGCTTATGCTATGCTTTGTCATAGCGTGCATTCACGTATATAACCTTTCAAGGGCTTTCCAGAGCCTACGCTTGGTGTAGCGTGGATAGCACGCTACTTTTTTATTCCAAGCGAACCGGAAAGACCAAGAAATTCAGATTATGGCGAAAATACAATTGCTGGCAATACTTTCGATAGACGGCTGTCTGGCGAATATGGACACTGAAGGACGCTGGTGGCTTCATCCAGATTGTCATGGTATCACAGATATATATAACAAGGCTACCTTTGAACTTTCACCGGATTATTCAATGACCACATTGATAGCCGAACATGAGAAACAAGACGACAACACCGTTTATCTGATTGAAGCGACCCATCAGAATGCCGATTTTATCAATGCGCTGCTGAATATGCGTATCGTTGATGAAATTATCATCTACACCGTACCGTTCATAGCAGGTACCGGTTTCTTTCTGTTTCAAAAGAATTTGCCAATATCCTATTGGAAACTGACCGAACAGAAAAGTATGCCGGGAGCCTTGCGACACATATACCGTAAGGTGGATGTGGAAGATAATTAGCCGTATCATGTTCCAAAATGGAACGTGAAATGCGGATTCAGTTGTTTCAAAATGAAACGCGGTTTCATCTTGAAACAGTTTTTTTGGCCGTTTATACAATGGCTGAAAAATATTTTATCTCTATTCTATTGTATAACAGCAGGATACAAAATCCTGCCGTTTTTTTTCTGTTTGCGGAAAAGCATTTGTACTCATAGTTCATGTGCGCACACTGATAATCAAAGTGTATCATTCAAACAGAAAAAACATGAATTACCTTATATTGACAGAAACCGAGTTTTTCGGTCTTATAAACGGAAATGATGAAACAATCAATCTGAATGCCGCCTACGGGTGTTTTGTCAAGGCGGTTGTCGAACTGCTGTCCGATAACGATACGGACGGTGTAAAGATTGCACTGGCGTATGCCGAGAACGAACTGGAATATCACAACACGCAGTATCTTGCAGGTGGGGTGAAAAGCCATACCGACCTATTTGTCCGCAAAGCCTTGTCTTTTGTCCGCAAGATGCAAAAGCAAATCTCCACAAGCCGCTTACAAGTGCCACCACTATCTCCTTCCTATCCAAGTCCTCCTTCTGCTGCCCATTCAGTTCCTACATTGAAATGGACCGGCAATGCCATTGACCTTGTGGAAATGATTTATGGCATCAGCGAGATGGGCTGCATCAATGACGGGGAAATTCCGTTGAAGGAACTTGCACCTGTCCTATACTCTTTTTTCGGCGTAAACTCCAAAGATTGCTACCGCTTCTATACGGACATCAAACGCAGAAAAAATGACAGCCGTACTTATTTTCTTGACCGTATGCAAAAGAAGCTGAATGAAAAAATGCAGCGGGATGACGAGCTGGAACGCATGAGGAGATAAACTCCGTTTCCAGAATGTTTTTAAGGGATTGCATCACGCAATCCTTTATTTTTTGCTGTCTGCAAAGAATTTCCGTCGTTCGCAAAACGGATTGGGAAGGCAGATAGGATGAATTTATCTTTGCCATGTAGGTTTACAACGGAGGGTCCGAAAATCCGAATAGTGAAGAGAGTAGGAAATTAAAAGAATATTTTTATGTGTAAAAAGACTTGTTCAATAGAGTGTCATGATAAAAGGACAAGATTGTATCGAAGAAATCAGTTAAAAGATTTGCTGTTTGGTACAACAATAGAAAAGATGACTGAGCCTAAAGATTGGGGTAATAGTATTTATTTTTTTAATGATATTGATTCTGCTGAAAAATATTACAAAGACAAGGATCATCCGTACCTAATAACAGTAGAACTTGTACAACCGATTAAGTACATTAAATGTACGCATAATTGTTTTAGGAATTGTTCTTATGAAGCTCATATGGCTGGAATTATAACAGAAATTGAAGGACTTCTTAGAACAGAAAAGCCCATAAAAATGCCGTTTATGAAATGGTTGGGATCGTTAGGATATGCTTTTCAGTGTTACCACATATCTGAGGATGACACTATGGAAATAGCTATTCCTAAAAATCTTTTAACAAAAGAAAACTTTATATTAATTGAATAGAAAGATGATTCTAAAGTTGATTCATGTAAAACCTCAATATTATAAAATCCGGTAGCATTTTAACCAAAAGACTTTTGCTGTCAAAAGCATTTTTTGTTAATCTATATCAATTATTTGTAAACAATTCCTGTTATACACCAAACGGATCGTGACGGCAAATATAATAAAGCTATCTTGGGTATGTAGGTTTACAACGGAGGAACCGAAAATCCGAATATTGAAGAGAGTAGGAAATTAAATAATAAGGTATATGTGTGTAATTCAATCAGTTCTTGATAATACTTTTCGTGAAAAAAGTATTGAAGAGACATTCAAAGATTTTGAAGTAATAAAATGTGTTAAGGACCATTTTTCCGAAATAGGATGCATCCAAAATGAAGTTTCGATCATACCGTTTATTGGCGGTAAAATAAACACATTCAAATCTCCAAATTCGGAAAGCCTAAGCTTTGAATTTTCCGGATGTGCGATGGCGCAATACAAAGAAAACGGTGTTACATATGCAGCACATATATGCCTATATGGTATGGGAAATGAAGGAGATTGCAGAGAGGTATGGAATGAATTTATCCAAAAAAGAGAAATAACTGACGTGATTCTTTTTTACCCAAAAACAGAAGCCTTACAAATATTACAATTTGAAAAGTGTAAAGAGACAGGGAAATCTGCCGAAATTATAACCATTTGTGGCTACATCAAAGGTGAGAAATGTTATTCGGCCGTTATTGACATCGATGAAAAAAAGGTTATAAAAGAAATAGAACAGATTCCACTAATTGGTGTGGAAAACTGCATTATAAGGAAAACGGGTAAAACGCCATCGTCATGCGTAATACTCTGATTTATATTACGCAATTGTTCTATATTAAAAGCCGTTTTTATCTTAGTTCATCAAAAAAGTTTCTATCTTTGCGAAAGTTAAGGACTTGTGTATGAGCATAGACAATCTCGATATAGTAAAAGAACTGATAGCTGGTGCGGAAAGCGATACAGTGGAATTCAAGGAGACCACAGGACAACTGGAGCGTGGAGTGGAAACACTCTGCGCTTTTCTGAATGGTACGGGAGGCACCGTTTTGTTTGGTGTGACTGACAAAGGGAAAATCATCGGACAGAAAGTGAGTGACAGGACGAAACGTGACATTGCGGAAGCAATACGGCGTATAGAACCGTTTGCCAACATTGAAATATCCTGCATTGACATTCCTGATACCGACAATAGCATCATAGCCTTTTCAGCGTAATTTCTTGGAACTTTACCTATTATATCCTGCAATAAGACAGAATCTGGTAGAGCCTCTTTATCCGGAAAATCCAAAGCATCCTCGGCAGAAATACCGTCTTACCGACAAAGGAAAGGATTTTTTGAAGCAACAGTAACTATACGGCGAAAAAACAGAAAAATTAGATACTGAATAACAAAGAGAACGGGCGGGAAAAGTCATTACACTTATTCCGCCCGTTTCTTAGAGACTCCAGCCAATTACTTCTGCTGCAACAAATGGCTCAGGTTCTCGTCACCCGCGATGCGCTCCAGCTCGTCGGCGACAATCTTTTTCACTTCTTCCTTGATGCGGTTATAGTTTTCCTGCACCTTTTCCTGCATACAGTCATTGCCGTTCTCGTCGGTAAAATCCGTAATAACGGGAATAGGCCTGTAAGCCTTCATTTCAGCCGCCACCTTCGCATTGTCCACGACAATCTCCGCATGGAAAATCTTCTGTTCGATACGTTCGTTGAAATTGTCGGACACCGAACCGACAAACATACCTTGCGTCAGGCCGGAAATCTTGCTCGGCGGGATAAGGCTGTCCATCTGCGTGTTAATGGAGGTGGAGACGTCCTGCCGGTTGATGGATATGGACTGACGCTTCTGCAAGACCTTTCCGAACCTCTCCGAAAGCGTCTTGGCGGTTTCGCCCACCACCTGACCGGAGAAGATGTTGCCGACAGTGTTCATCACCACCTTCGCTTCCTTGTCCCCATAGTCACGTACAAGCTGTGAGAAATCCTGAAATCCCAGACATACGGCGACCTTGTTGCTTCGTGCCGTGGCAATCAGGTTGTCCAGCCCCTTGAAATAGATGGTGGGTAGCTCGTCAATAATCACCGAAGACTTGAGCATACCTTTCTTGTTTATCAGCTTGACGATACGTGAGTTATACAAGCCCAGTGCCGCGCCGTAGATGTTCTGACGGTCGGGATTGTTCCCGACACACAGGACTTTCGGCTCTTCAGGATTGTTGATGTCGAGCGTAAACTCGCTGTCGCTCATCACCCAGTACAGTTGCGGTGAAATCATGCGTGAAAGTGGGATTTTCGCCGATGCAATCTGACCCATCAGCTGCTCGGCAGCCCCTCCCAGCCATGCATCCATAAAGGGACTGAGGTAGTTCTCCAGCTCCGGGTATGAGGTAAGGATGGGGAAAATGTCCTCGTACCTGCGGTTCAGGAACTCGATGGCATGGGGAAAGGTACAGTATCTACCGTTCTGATAGATTTTGAGGTACCATATAATCGCTGCAAAAAGGATGATCGGTGACTCCACAAAGAAGTCCCCCTGCTTCTGTACCCAACTCTTATTGAGGTTGAGCATGATGGTATATGCCGATTCATAAGCATCCGCAATGTCCGTCATGAAATCCGGGTGAATGGGATTGCAGCGGTGGCTCCTTCGCGGGTCGTCAAAGTTTATCACATAGAACTTCGGCTTTACCCTGTATGCGTCAAGGTGGTTTAGCAGGTGGTTGTAGGCAATCGTTGAAAGGTCAGGGTATTTGAAATCATAGATATATTGACTATACCCCTTCTCTATCTGCTGCTTGATGAAGCTGTTTACCACGGCATAGGATTTTCCGGAACCCGGAGTACCCAGCACGATGGTTGCACGGAACGGATTGACGACATTGATCCATCCCTGATGCCACTTCTTCCTGTAATAAAAACGGGTGGGCAGATTTACGGAATAGTCATTCTCCAGCAGACGGGTTTCCTGCATGAAACTCTCGTTCTCGTTGTTGAACACATCGTCCATGAGATTGTGCTTCAGCAGGCGTGACATCCACAGTCCGCCCATCAGCAGACAGATATATCCTGCCGAAAGGGTAAGGATATACAGAAGGGCGACCGTCGCGACATGAAACGGAAGCTCCAGTATCCACCAGTTCAGGAAAAACAGCACAAAGCCTGCGGCAAGAGCCGTCCATATCCTGCGCCAGGTGATTTTCTCACCTTTCACGCCTTTGGTTCCCAGACATGAGAGTGCCAGCAGAAGGACTGCGAACAGCTTCGTGTAAAGGACGGAACGGAACAGTCCGGCGGTACGGTTGAAATTCACCATTATCCTGTCCGCCACGCCGATGTCAATCCCCCAGAGGCGTATGGCCTCATAGCAGAACCAATAGACGTTCATGACCACTAAAATAATACTCACGGCACGAAGAAAATCCATGATTTTCGCAAGTGCCCTCAAATCATCTTCCTGTTGTGACATTTGATTGAAATTGTTTAACGGTTAAAAATCTGATTACATACCCAAGCCTTTGCGCTTCTTCTTTTTCTTCTTACGCTGCATGGCTCGGATAAAGGCTTCCTCCTCGGCATTGACCGCCGGACCTTCGGGAGTGAACAGCCCCATGCCGCCCGGATAATCTACACCATCGGAAGCGTCGTGCGTATAAGCCGCCTCGCGTTCTTCCGCCGGAACGGAGAGCCGGATCGGCGGGAGTCCTGCATACGGCAGGGTAAAATGTTCCTGCAAGGCGTTTGCGGAAAGTTCCTTGCCCATGCGTGAGCCGTTGAGCACACAGCCGGTGCGGTGGTCGATGAAGGTGGCGCCGTAGATGCGTCCTTCCTCCGTGTGGCGCAGCACGGTGTCGATGCCCTTCTCTTTGAGCCGGGAAATGAACTTCTCCTTGTCATACGTTTCTCCCAGTACGGCAAGTACGGTGCGTTTTGTCACGTCCGCCAGCTTCCTGTCCCTGATGTCCTGTCCGGAACGGGCGAACTTCTTCTGCACGGCATCATAGCCGACCGTCTTTCCGAAGAGCGAGGACTTGAACGGATTGCCGACCTTGTTCCCAGCACCGTCCGTGGCGGAATAGACCAGTCCGCGGTACTCACGTCCGCGCACGTTTCCCTGAGTTTCCTCGACGGTCACATTATAAAGGGAAAGAAGGGCACGGTATTCGCCCATCGTCTGGAAACGGTATTGCCTGCATACCGCCTTCACGGTGTTGCCGACCTGCCTCTTGACATCACCGACGGAAACGTCCACCCCGCGCAGCGGATTTTCAAGACGCTCGCTCCGGCGTTCTGCCGGACGAAGCCCGTATTTCTCCTCCAGCTCCCGGCGTATGCGGTCACTGCGGCGAAAAAGGAAATCGCAGTTGAGCCGCCTGCCGTTCTCATCCACATTGACCGTCACGATATGCACATGGTGGCGGTCTATATCCTCGTGCTTATATATCATGTATGGCTGCTCCCCGAAACCGAGCTTCTCCAGATATTCCCTTGCGATGTTCTGCAGGTCCGTATCCGTGAGCCTGTCCTCCGGGTGCGGATTGAGCGATATATGCACCACCGGTTTCTCCACTCTTGTCTGTGAGGGCATGTAAAGCAGAAAGTCGTTCAACGCACGTCCGATGTCCACCGTGCCCGTACCGTCGTTATAGATTTTGTTGGTGGCAAGGAGCTTTCCCCTTGCCTCGTTGATTTTCTCCCCGTTGTAGGCAAGTGCGCCGTACAACGAGCTTCCCATGCTGATTTTTGCTACCATCACCCCTGATTCTTCTCGTTCTCCAATCCCGTTTCCATGACGGCATTCTTCGCCGCCCATTCTTTCAGTTCCTCAGAAAGCCCTACAATCTGACGGCTCAGCTTCACAAGTTCGATGGTGTCCTGCTCCAGCCGGAAGAGCAGAGCCATCGCCTTCTTCTCGGAAAAGTGCATCCTCAGTTCCTTGACCACCTGATTGTAATTGGTTCCCACTGCCCGGAACTGGGCATGAAAATCGGACAGTCTGGTGCAATATTCCACCAGTGTCTTGTCCACTTTCAGCACCTTGAACGGTCTTCCGAAGAAGTGTTCCTTGAGGAATACTGATCTGGCATAGACACCCGATTTCTCGAACATGGCGAGGAAACGGTTGTGCTCCACCTCGTTGAAACGGACGGTGTAGCGGTACACCGCCGGGTCGATTTTGGGATTTCTCCCGGTCTTTCCGCCCTTTTTCGGCGGACTGTTCTTCTTTTTCTCAATCATATTACTTAGGATTTAGCGGTTACACGGCACAAGCCCCGCCTTGGGGACATTCCACCGCAGGTTTTTCAGGCTTCCCGACTTCGGAGAGGAAGCCCGCCCCCTGCAAGGGCAAGTGCTTTTCAGGGATGCTCAAATCATTTTGAGCCGCTGAAAAGACATCTTGCTGTTGGCTGGAGCCAACAAAAATCCGTCGGGGACGGATTGGAAAGGAAACCTTCAGACCCACGGCTTCGCCCGTAGCGGGAAACCCTGCCGTTCGGGGGCAAAGTTACGGTGATAAACAGTTGTGGAATAGTATATTAAGTAAGCCAATCGCTGCCTATCGGCGCAACATGCTGCCAGTTGTCCGGGAAGTGATACAACTTCCCTTATTTCCATGTTTATTTGCATCGTGATTCAAAAAAACAGTGATTTGAAGATATGAGAAATGACATCATCCAATACCCGAAAATTCAAACCGGCAAACATTTGCCGAAACGGTTATCCGGTTCAGCGGATAACTGCATATTCAATGACCCGGTGACTTACAGATTCAATGATTTCATGACGTACTGTCGTCAGTCACCAATTATCCGAAACATTGTTTCACCAATGAACCGGATACGTGATGAACCGCCTGTTTGCAGATTCATTGAAGCGGAAACGGAAATCACCGGTTCTGTATGGAAACAACAAATCATTTTATCAATAACTTAAATATCTATGACAATGAGTAATGAAATCTTCGTTGCATTCGCAACACAGAAAGGCGGTATCGGAAAATCCACCATTACGGCGCTTGCCGCCAACTATCTCCACAACGTGAAAGGTTACAATGTAGCCGTGATAGACTGCGATGCCCCGCAGCACAGCATCTACGGACTCCGTGAGCGCGAAACAAAACTGATTGACGAGAGCCGGTACTTCAAGGCACTCGCCTGCGAGCATTTCCGCAAGCTGAAAAGGAATGCCTATCCGGTCATTGCCAGCGATGCGGTGAACGCCCTTGATGACGCGGAAAAGCTGATAAGCGGGGAAGCGGTCAAGCCGGACATCGTGTTTTTTGACATGCCGGGAACGCTCAAAAGCAACGGCGTGGTGAAAACCCTGTCGCAAATGGACTATATCTTCGCCCCCATGAGCGCCGACCGCTTTGTCGTGGAAAGTACGCTGCAATTCGCCGCTATGTTCCGTAACAACCTCATGACGACGGGACGGTCGAAAACCAAAGGACTGTACCTGTTCTGGACGATGGTGGACGGCAGGGAGAAGAACGGGCTGTATGATGTTTATGAGGACGTCATAGCGGACATGGGGCTTTCGATACTCTCGACCCGTCTGCCGGACAGCAAGAAATTCCGACGCGACCTTTCGGAAGAACGAAAAAGCGTGTTCCGCTCGACCATATTCCCCACTGAGGCGTCACTCCTGAAAGGGAGCGGCATCCGCGAGTTTTCGGAAGAGATATGTAAAATCATTACCGGGCGTTGAGCATGGGCAGCAGGAAAGTGAATACGGAGGACATTGACGAGGAACTGTTGATCGCCTCTATCGGCAGACGCACGCAGGACGGCAACACACGGCCTGCACAGGAACCTCCTGCCGTTCCGGCCGAAGAAAGTACAGGCGGAACGGAACCGCCGGCGGCAAAGGAGAAAACGTCAAGGGAAAGCAGCCGACGGAAACGGCAGGGGGAAGACTATATGATGTTTCTGCGCCGCAATGAGCTGAAAACCCGCCAGTGTGTCTATATCAGCCGCGACGTACACAGCAAGATTCTGAAAATCGTGAATGACATTGCCGGACGTGAGATAACTGTCGGCGGCTACGTGGACACCGTACTGCGGCAACATCTGGAACAGCACAAGGAACAGATCAACGAACTGTACAAGAAACAAAGAGAAGATTTAATCTAAAAATCAACGACAATGGAACATAAAAAAAGAAAAGCAAGACCGCATGACAGCGGCAAGGAAATGATTACCGTCGGGATACAGACGAACGTGGAAATCGTGTCGTCCTCACCGGCAAGGGGCAAATACAGCGAAAAGGAGTATGAACGGCTGTTCATCCGGGAGTCCGGGATGCGGGCACGCGACGGGAAAATGACATATATACGCCGTGATTACCATAACCGTATCAGGCGTATCATACGGGTCATCGGACATGACCGGCTCTCGATGTCGGCCTACATCGACCATGTGCTGACCCTGCATTTCGGGCAGTCCGACGAGGCAATAAAAAGCCTGTACGAGAAGAATTATGAAAAGGAATATCAACCATAAGAATGAAACGATGAAAAGAAGACAGGAAAACAGAAAATGCGCGAGTGAGAAACATAAGTCCAACAGAAACGACGGAAAACGCCCATGAGCCTGACCACAATCCTATTGACCGTATCGGTCGCCTGCAACGTATGGTTCGTGTTCCTGCTCATGTATGACCGGATCATGGAAACGAGGCTGTTCCGCTTCTTCGGGAAACTGGCAGGCATCTGGAAGTCACTCCATGCGGAGGAAAAAGACAGCAGCCCGGAAGCGGATGCGTCCGCCACCGCCACGGCACCGGAAATCATCGGCAAGAGCCGTTTCAGAATGACGGTAACCCGGACAATGACTACCGTACCGAAGCCACAAGCTGCCACTTCGGATAAAGGCGAGGAAGTGCAGAGTGATGATGTTACCTTTGCCGACGAAGCCGAAAGGAAGACGGCACGGGTACCGGAAGAGAAGTTCGACGAAGTATTCAGCAACATACCTCCTGAAGAGGTTGAGTACGGCGAAGGTGAACCGGAAGAGGAAACCCCGGACAGACGTCAGGCTTCCGGCAGCAGCTTTGACGAGATTGAAAAGGCCGTCAAGACCGCCCGAAATCCGGATGCGACACGGACGGAACGTGAACAGGCTGCAAAGGTATTTGTCGAAATGGAGGGTACGGAGCTGTATGACATGCTTATGGAAGGTTCCACCGAAATGAGCGTCCGTATCAAGGGGCTGATTGAAATCCGGTTGAAAGAGCAGGAAGTCGAGTTTCTGGTACCCGACAACATCGACGAGTTTGACATCCGCAAATATGCAACGACAACCAAAAAGGAATGAAGAAAGAACAGTAGTACCGACCCCCGGAAAGCGGATACAAGGTAACCGCCTGCCGGAACGGACAATCCCAAGTCCGTGGAACCAAAAGGGAGACCACTAAACCAAAAACAAAATCAGTATGAACCGCCGGAAGAAGGACTATCCACCCTTTGACGGCACAAACAAAAAGTATTTATGAACAGAAACATCAAGAACAGCAAGAAAATCATCCTTTCGGCAGCACTTCTCATCGCTGCCGTATCATCCGCTTTCGCACAGGACAACGGACTGGCAGGCATCAACGAGGCCACTTCAATGGTCACTTCCTATTTTGACCCCGGAACGAAGCTGATATACGCCATCGGCGCCGTTGTCGGTCTGATAGGCGGCGTAAAGGTCTATGGCAAATTCTCGTCCGGTGATCCTGACACCAGCAAGACCGCCGCTTCGTGGTTCGGTGCGTGTATCTTCCTGATTGTGGCGGCGACAATCCTCCGTTCATTCTTCCTTTAATATACGGTATGGCTGAATATCCGATCAACAAGGGTATCGGCCGTTCGGTTGAGTTCAAGGGACTAAAGGCACAATACCTGTTCATCTTCGTGGGCGGGCTTCTGGCCCTCTTTGTCCTGTTCGTCATCCTCTATATGGTCGGAACCGACCAGTGGATATGTATCGGCATCGGTGCGGCAGGCGCCTCCGTCCTTGTATGGCAGACCTTCGCGCTGAATGCCCGGTACGGCGAACACGGACTGATGAAGCTGGGTGCCGCAAGAAGCCATCCCCGTTACCTGACCAACCGTCGGCGCATTGCCCGGCTGCTTAAACGAAAAAGAAAGGAAGAGAAAATATGAGAAATGTATCAAGAATAACTACACTGGAAAACAAGTTCCCCCTGCTTGCAGTGGAACACGGCTGCATCGTATCAAAGGATGCCGACCTGACGGTCGCCTACGAAGTCGAACTGCCGGAGCTTTACACGGTCACGGGTGCGGAGTACGAGGCGATACACGGGTGCTGGTGCAAGGCCATCAAGGTGCTGCCGGACTTCTCCATCGTCCACAAGCAGGACTGGTTCATCCGTGAGACGTACAGACCGGAACTGCAAAAGGAGGACATGAGCTTCCTCTCGCGCAGCTTCGAGCGTCATTTCAACGAGCGACCCTATCTGCGCCACACCTGCTACCTGTACCTGACGAAAACGACCAGGGAACGCAACCGGATGCAGAGCAACTTCAGCACGTTGTGCAGGGGGCACATCATCCCGAAGGAACTGGACAGGGAAACATCGGAAAAGTTTCTGGAGGCAACGGAACAGTTCGCCCGTATCATGAACGACAGCGGCTTTGTCCGACTGCGCCGGCTCGGTACGGATGAGATAGTCGGCACAGACGACAGGAAGGGACTGTTGGAACGCTATTTTTCGCTGATGTCTGAAAACGACGTCGCCCTGCAGGACATCGACCTTTCGGCAAAGGGGATGCGTATCGGTGACAATTACCTGTGCCTGCACACGCTTTCCGACACGGAGGACCTGCCCGGCAAGGTGGCTACCGACAGCCGCTATGAGCGTCTTTCCACCGACCGCTCGGACTGCCGTCTTTCGTTTGCCAGTCCCGTGGGACTGCTGCTTCCCTGCAACCATGTCTATAACCAGTATGTGATACTGGACAACAGCGAGGAGAACCTGCGTAAGTTCGAGAAGTCCGCCCGCAACATGCAATCCCTGTCCCGCTATTCAAGGAGCAACAGCATCAACCGTGAATGGATAGACCAGTACCTGAACGAAGCCCATTCCTACGGGCTGACCTCGGTACGCGCACATTTCAATGTCATGGCGTGGAGCGATGATGCGGAGGAACTCCGGCACATCAAAAATGACGTGGGCAGCCAGCTGGCAAGCATGGAGTGTATGCCCCGGCACAACACCGTTGACTGTCCGACCCTGTTCTGGGCGGCCATACCCGGCAATGCCGCCGATTTCCCTGCCGAAGAGAGCTTCTACACCTTCACCGAACAGGCGGTATGCTTCTTTACGGAAGAGACCAACTACCGCAGCTCGCTTTCGCCTTTCGGCATAAAGATGGTGGACCGTCTGACGGGAAAGCCGCTGCACATCGACATTTCCGACCTTCCGATGAAACGCGGCATCACGACCAACCGCAACAAGTTCGTGCTGGGACCGAGCGGCAGCGGCAAGTCGTTCTTCATGAACCATCTTGTCCGGCAGTATTATGAACAGGGAACGCACGTTGTCCTTGTGGATACCGGAAACTCGTATCAGGGATTGTGCGAAATGATCCGGCGCAAGACACACGGCGAAGACGGCGTGTATTATACCTACACGGAAGAAAAGCCCATTTCGTTCAATCCGTTCTATACGGACGACTATGTGTTTGACGTGGAGAAGAAGGACAGCATCAAGACCCTGCTGCTGACCATCTGGAAATCGGAGGACGACAAGGTATCAAAGACCGAAAGCGGAGAGCTGGGCAGCGCCGTGAACGCCTACATAGAGCGTATCAAGGCAGACCGGAGCATCGTCCCCTCGTTCAACACCTTTTACGAATACATGCGCGATGACTACCGCCGTGAACTGGCCGGACGTGAAATCAAGGTAGAGAAGTCGGACTTCAACATTGACAACATGCTGACCACCATGAGGCAATACTACAGGGGCGGACGCTATGACTTCCTGCTGAACTCGGAGGAAAACATCGACCTGCTGAACAAGCGGTTCATCGTGTTCGAGATTGATTCCATAAAGGAAAACCGCGAACTGTTTCCGGTGGTGACCATCATCATCATGGAGGCGTTCATCAACAAGATGCGCCGCCTGAAGGGAGTGAGAAAACAGCTGATTGTGGAAGAAGCCTGGAAAGCACTCTCGTCGGCGAACATGGCGGAATATCTCCGCTACATGTACAAGACGGTGAGAAAGTATTTCGGCGAGGCGATTGTCGTCACGCAGGAAGTGGACGACATCATCTCATCGCCCGTGGTCAAGGAGAGCATCATCAACAATTCCGACTGCAAGATACTGCTTGACCAGAGGAAGTACATGAACAAGTTCGACCAGATACAGACCCTGCTCGGACTGACGGAAAAGGAGAAGTCGCAGATTCTTTCCATCAACATGGCGAACAACCCGTCGCGGCTCTACAAGGAGGTATGGATAGGGCTTGGCGGTACGCAGTCGGCAGTCTATGCCACGGAAGTGAGTCCGGAGGAATACCTGGCTTATACGACGGAAGAATCGGAAAAGACGGAGGTTTACCGCCTGGCGGAAAAACTGGGCGGTGACATAGAGGGAGCCATCCGGCAGCTTGCGGAAAGAAGGCGAGAAGAACGGAAAGGCTGAAAAATGAAAAAGATTCATGAATAAAAAAACTGACAATATGGATATGGACAACGCATACATGAGAGCCGAACAGAAAAGGCAGGAAACGGAAAGACATGCCACCCGGCTCAAGGAGTTCCTCATATACGGTGCCGACATACCGGAAGACATCCAGAAGCAGTACGGCTTTTCGGAAGACTACCGGCTGTATAAGGAACTTGAGGAAATGGACGGCAGGCAGTACAGCGAGAAAAGACAGAAAGGGGAAGTCCCGGATGCCGGAAAAGTCGGCGGAAGACTTACCCGTGCAGTGGAAAAGGCATACGAAAGCATCTGCGGCAGTCCTTCGAGAGTGTATATCGAAGGACTTTACAAGGAACTTCTGCTGCTCGGAGGCATGACCGTAAGGAAAGATTATGACGACCCGGTACATTACAACCCCGGCTTCTTTGACAAATACGGAATCGACCGCAAGGCTCCCCGCGAAACCATTCTCAGGCAGGTGGAACAGGCATACAGGGAACTGGACAGCCGCTTTTCGAGAATGACGGGCAGAAGGTCGGACGCGGACGAGCTGTTCGGCAAGCCGAAGGAGAAACAGGCGGTACAGCCAAGGAAGGAAAATCCGGACCGCCCCGCACCGGGTATCCGCCCTTGCAGGCCGAAAGGCAGGAGAATGGGCTTCTGAACCGGAGCAAATAACAAAGAAAACAACAGTAACATCAAAAAAAAAGAAAAAGTATGGACATTCAGATTACAAAATCCCAGCTCAGACTGCTTTGCGGCGGTCTGATAGGACTTGCATCACTGGTGATGCAGGCATGTGACATGGAACAGGACAAGGACGTGCGCGAAAGCATCTGCGGTAACTGGGAAAGCGTGGAAAGCAAACCCGACCTGCTCATCTACAAGAAAGGAAATGCGTACAAGGTGACCGTATTCAAACGCAGCGGTATAAGCCGCAAGCTGAAGCCGGAAACCTATCTGCTGCAGATGGAAGACAACGGAAACCTGTTTATGAATACCGGATTCCGCATAGATGTGGCGTACAATGAGGAAACGGACATCCTGACCTTCTCGCCGAACGGGGACTATATAAGGGCCACTCCCGCAGCAGACAACGCGGAAGACAGACAATGAAACCGATAATGACCACTAAATCCAAAGAAAGAAAATGAGAATAAAAATTCTGACAATCTTCTGCCTGTGCCTGCTTTATGCAGGCAGGGCAAGCGCACAATGGGCGGTCATAGACCCGTCCAACATTGCGCAAAGCATCATAAACACCTCGAAGAATGTGGCGCATACCTCGACCACCGCAACGAATATGGTCAAGAACTTTCAGGAGACCGTCAAGATCTACGAGCAGGGAAAGAAGTATTATGACGCGCTGAAATCGGTGAACAATCTTGTAAAAGACGCCAGAAAGGTGCAGCAGACCATCCTGATGGTGGGCGACATCACGGACATCTATGTGAACAGTTTCCAGAAGATGATGCGTGACGAGAACTTCACCGTAGAGGAACTCGGAGCCATCGCGTTCGGATATACCAAGCTGCTTGAGGAAAGCAATGACGTGCTGACGGAACTGAAGAACGTGGTGAACATCACCACACTCTCGATGACGGACAAGGAACGCATGGACGTGGTGGAACGCTGCTACTCGAAAATGAGAAGATACCGGAACCTTGTCGGCTATTATACCAACAAGAACATTTCGGTAAGCTATCTGCGTGCGAAAAAGAAAAACGACCTTGACCGCGTGCTGGGTCTTTACGGAAATGCAAACGAAAGATACTGGTAGCCTATGGACTTTGAAAACCTTCATCAGATACTCCGCTCGCTTTACGAGGAGATGATGCCCCTGTGCGAGGACATGGCCGGTGTTGCGAAAGGGATTGCCGGTCTGGGTGCGCTGTTCTATGTCGCCTACCGTGTGTGGCAGTCACTTGCCAGGGCGGAACCGATAGAGGTGTTCCCCATGCTGCGCCCCTTTGCGATAGGATTCTGCATCATGCTTTTCCCGTCGCTTGTTCTGGGAACGCTCAACGGGGTCATGTCGCCCATCGTTCAGGGAACGGCAAAGATACTGGAGGCGGAAACGCTGGACATGAACGAATACCGCAAGCAGAAAGACGAGCTTGAACATGAGGCGATGATGCGCAACCCGGAAACCGCCTATCTTGTCAGCAACGAGGAATTTGACAGGCAGCTTGACGAACTGGGCTGGTCGCCGGAGGACGTGGTGACCATGACGGGAATGTATATCGAACGTGGCATGTACAACATGAAAAAGTCCGTGCGTGACTTCTTCCGCGAGATACTCGAACTGATGTTCCAGGCTGCCGGTCTTGTCATAGACACCATACGCACGTTCTTTCTCGTGGTGCTGGCGATACTCGGTCCGATAGCCTTCGCCATATCGGTATGGGACGGTTTCCAGAGCACGCTGACGCAGTGGATCTGCCGCTATATACAGGTTTACCTGTGGCTTCCCGTATCGGACATGTTCAGTACGGTGCTGGCAAAGATACAGGTACTGATGCTGCAAAGCGACATCGAACGTATGCAGGCGGACCCGAACTTCTCGCTTGATTCGAGCGACGGCGTGTATATCGTATTCATGATAATCGGGATTATCGGATACTTTACCATTCCGACCGTATCGGGCTGGATCATTCAGGCCGGAGGCATGGGCAACTACGGACGCAACGTCAATCAGGTAGCCGGAAAATCCGCCGGATTCACAGGCAGTGTTGCCGGTGCCACCGCCGGAAACGTGACGGGACGTGTGGGCAAGCTGCTGAAATAAACCAACAGAACAACTAAAAACAGATAAAGTAATATGGAATTCAAGTCATTGAAGAATATTGAAACATCATTCAGGCAGATACGCCTGTTCGGTATCGTCTTCCTGTCACTGTGTACCGTGATAACGGTGTGGAGCGTATGGAGTTCCTACCGCTTTGCGGAGAAGCAGAGGGAAAAGATTTATGTGCTGGACAACGGCAAGAGCCTGATGCTGGCTCTCTCGCAGGACCTTTCACAGAACCGTCCTGCGGAAGCCCGCGAGCATGTACGGCGCTTTCACGAACTGTTCTTTACCCTGTCACCGGAGAAGAGCGCCATCGAGCACAATGTGAGACGTGCCCTGCTGCTGGCAGACCGCAGCGTGTATAACTATTACTCGGACTTTGCGGAAAAGGGCTACTACAACCGCATCATTGCCGGCAATATCACGCAGGTGCTGAAAGTGGACAGCGTGGTGTGCGATTTCGAGCATTATCCCTACCGTGCGACCACCTATGCCACCCAGCAGATAATCCGTCAGAGCAACGTCACGGAGCGCAGCCTCGTGACGACCTGCCGCCTGCTGAACGCCTCGCGGTCTGACGACAATCCCAACGGATTCACGATAGAGGGGTTCACCATCATAGAGAACAAGGACCTGCAAACCGTCAAAAGATAATGGAATGAAAGAAAAAGCAATGAAACCGCTGCGGATGGCACATGAGAAAATCCGCGGTACAAGAGAGCGGATCGTTTCCGGACTGAAGGACTATCTGGACGGACTTCCGCAGAAGACAAGGAAAAGAATCATACTGGCTATGCTGGCCGTATTTGCCACGCTTGCCCTTTACACGTTCGGAAAGTCGCTGTACGATATAGGACGTGATGACGGACGGAAACTGAATATCGGACACGCCGGACAGCTCCCCGTAAAGGGAGAATGCGGCGGCAAGATTCATCACAATTTTATAAAACAGTATAAGGATGGAAAATAAGGAAACAAGAAAAGAGAACGGGGACAGCCCCGAAAAGAAGAACAGGGAACGTACACCACTGACGGAGGCGCAAAGGCTGAAACGTCAGAAGATGATAGTCCTGCCTGCAATGGTTCTGGTCTTCATCGGTGCCATGTGGCTGATATTCGCTCCCTCTTCCGACAAGGAGGAACAGCCGGGTGCGACGGGCTACAACACGGAGATACCGGATGCGGACAAGGACAACAGGAAGATTATCGGTGACAAGGTCAAAGCCTACGAGCAGGGAGAAATGGAGGAACGCAGGGCAAGCCGCAACCATGCCATGCAGGAACTCGGCAGCATGTTCGACCGGGAAGTTTCCGTGACCGGAAACAATCCGGACTTCGACCTTGCCAGTCCCGGTGGCGTAAGTGATACGGATACGGCATCATCGCCGGCTTCGCAGACAATCAGGTCATCGGCCACCGCCTACCGTGACCTGAACGCCACGCTCGGCAACTTCTATGAGCAGCCTTCGGGAAACAGTGCTGAAATGGAGGAGCTGATGGAGCGCATATCCTCGCTGGAAACGGAACTTGAAAGGGAGAAGGAAAAAGGCTCTTCGATGGACGAGCAGGTGGTGCTTATGGAAAAGTCGTATGAACTGGCATCCAAATATATGGGTGGTCAGAACGGACAACAGACAGCACAGGCATCGCCGGTACGGAAGGCGGAAGAGCATACGGCAATGCCGGTCAAGCAGGTTACCCGACAGGTGGTTTCCTCCCTTGCACAGCCTATGAGCAATGCGGAATTTGCCGCCATGTATGCACAGGAGCGCAACATGGGTTTCCACACGGCAGTGGGAAGCCGTACGGTATCGGACAAGAACACCATATCGGCATGTGTCTATGGGGCACAGAGCGTGACGGACGGGCAGGCTGTCCGGCTGCGGCTTCTGGAGCCGATGGCGGTTGCGGAGAAAATCATCCCACGCAATGCCGTCCTTGTCGGAGCGGCAAGGATTCAGGGTGAACGTCTCGGCATAGCAGTCACTTCGCTGGAACATGAGGGGACGATCATTCCGGTTGAGCTTTCCGTTTACGACACGGACGGACAGGAAGGAATCTTCATCCCGAACTCGATGGAAATGAACGCAGTCCGTGAGGTAGCCGCCAACATGGGCGGATCGCTCGGCAGCAGCATCAACGTCTCCACCGATGCGAAGGCACAGCTCGCCTCCGATCTGGGCAAGGGGCTGATACAGGGCACAAGCCAGTATATAGCCAAGAAGATGCGTACCGTCAAGGTACATCTGAAAGCCGGATACAAGGTCATGCTGTATCAGGACAGAAATTAACAGCAAAAAATTATCAATTTATTATTACCACTAAATCCAAAGTAAAATGAAAAAAGTAATTATGATGTTCGCCCTGTTTATGGGCATCGTATCTGCCCAAGCGCAGGAAAACAAGACCGCCGAAGAAAACGGAAGTGACAGACCGGCTCAGGAAGTGAAGCAGGAAGAGGTTCAGGAACTCTCTCTGAGCAAAGAAATCTATCCGCAGAAAGAGGCGGACGGCGACCTGTATCACGGTCTGACCCGCAAGCTGACCTTTGACCGCATGATACCGCCGCACGGACTGGAAGTGACCTACAACAAAACCGTGCATATAATCTTTCCGTCAGAGGTGCGCTACGTGGACCTGGGCTCACCGAACCTTATTGCCGGAAAAGCGGACGGGGCCGAGAATGTGATAAGAGTGAAAGCTACGGTAAGAAATTTCCAGAACGAGACGAACATGAGCGTCATCACGGAGGACGGCGGCTTTTACACCTTCAACGTCAAATATGCGGAAGAGCCGCTGCTCCTCAATGTGGAGATGTGCGACTTCATCCACGATGGTGAAGCGGTGAACCGTCCGAACAACGCGATGGAGATTTACCTGAAGGAACTGGGGAATGAAAGTCCGATGCTGGTGCGTCTTATCATGAAGTCCATCCACAGACAGAACAAGCGTGAGGTGAAGCATATCGGCTGCAAGCGTTTCGGTATCCAGTATATCCTCAAAGGCATCTATACGCATAACGGACTTCTGTATTTCCATACGGAAATCAAGAACCAGAGCAACGTCCCGTTTGACGTGGACTATATCACATGGAAAATCGTGGACAAGAAGGTGGCAAAGCGTACAGCCGTGCAGGAACAGGTCATTCTTCCGCTCCGTGCGCAGAACTATGTGACCTGCGTGCCGGGAAAGAAAAAGGAACGTACCGTGTTCACGATGTCCAAGTTCACCATTCCGGACGACAAATGCCTCGTGGTGGAACTGCATGAGAAGAACGGAGGACGTCACCAGTCCTTTACCGTAGAGAACGAGGATCTGGTACGAGCCACAACGATTAACGAACTTCAGGTACGATGAACATGAGAAAGTATATGATAGCACTGGCAGCGTCGCTTGCCCTGTTCACGGGGCGGGCGAACGCCCAGCGATGCCTGCCGGGAATGCAGGGCATCGAAGTGAAGGCGGCAATGACGGACGGTTTCAGGATAGGCGGCAATGACGGAGGGCACAGTTTCGGGGCGCTTCTTTCGACCTATACGAAAAACGGCAACAAATGGTCGCTGGGCGGTGAATACCTGTTGAAAAACAGTCCGTACAATGATGTGAAGATACCGGTGGCACAGTTTACCGCCGAAGGCGGCTACCACTTCAAGGTGCTTTCCGATGCCCGCAAAATCGTGTTTCTCTATGCCGGCGTTTCCGCTCTTGCCGGATATGAAACGGTGAACTGGGGCGACAAGGTGCTGTATGACGGGGCGAGGCTCCACGACAGTGACGCCTTTGTTTATGGCGGTGCGGTGACGCTCGACATGGAGGTGTATGTGGCTGACCGTCTGGCTTTGCTTGCCAGCCTGCGCGAGCGTTGTCTTTGGGGAGGTGACACGAGAAAGCTCCACACGCAGTTTGGAATAGGTATCAAGTTCATCATAAATTAGGACGGGTATGGATATAGCTGAAATGAGGCAGATACCGATTGCGGACTTTCTCCGAAGGCTGGGACATGAACCGACAAGAAGAAGCGGAAACGAATTGTGGTATTCGGCACCTTACAGGAGCGAAAGGACACCGTCCTTCCGTGTGAATGTGGAAAAGAATGTCTGGTACGATTTCGGGCTGGGCATAGGCGGTGACATCTTCAATCTTGCCGGAGAGTTTATCCACAGCCGTGATTTTCTCGCACAGGTAAGGTTCATATCGGAAAGTGCCGGTGTGCCTATGGTGCAGCCGGATGCTTCCACCTTCAGGAAAAAGACTCCCGAACCGTCCTTTGAGGACGTGGAGGTCTTGCCCCTGCGGTATCAGGCTTTGAAGAAATATCTGGTGGAACGTGGCATATCTCCCGATACAGCGTCCTTTTACTGCTGCCAGTTGAACTACTACGTCCACAAGAAGAAATATTTCGCCGTCGGCTTCTCCAATGTGTCCGGCGGTTATGAACTCCGGAACCGGCTTTTCAAAGGGTGCATACCGCCCAAAGACGTATCCCTGATAAAGCGGAAGGACGGGCAGGCTGAAAGTTGCAGCCTTTATGAGGGCTTCATGGACTTCCTGTCCGCCGTGACGCTCGGCATGGCGGAGGACGGCGACAGCCTTGTCCTGAACTCGGTCGCCAATGTGGACAGGAGTTTCCGTTATCTGGACGGTTACGAAAGGATACGGTGCTACCTCGACAACGATGAAGCCGGACACCGGACGGTGGAAAAACTGCGGATGCGGTACGGTGAGAAAGTGTCGGACTGCCGTGGGTTATACAAAGGCTGCAAGGACCTGAATGAGTATTTGCAGCAACGGATAAACAAACAGAATAACAACAAACTTAAAATCAGATAAGATGATGAAGATTATGAATAATAACAGCAACAGAGGCAAATCAATTTTCAAGGCAGTGGCAGTCTGCATGGCTGTCCTGGCTGCGGGACTTTTTGCGTCCTGCGATGACGATATGGACATACAGCAGAGCTACCCGTTTACGGTGGAAACCATGCCGGTCCCTCACGATGTGGCAAAGGGGCAGACCGTGGAAATCCGCTGTGAGATGAAGAAGGAGGGCAATTTTGCCAATACACTCTATACGATACGTTACTTCCAGTATGAAGGTAAAGGGACACTGAAGATGGACAACGGTACGGTATTCCTGCCGAACGACCGTTACCTGCTGGAGAACGAGAAGTTCCGTCTGTACTACACCTCGCAATGCGATGAAACACAGAATTTCATCGTGGTCGTGGAGGATAACTTCGGCAACTCCCATGAAATGGATTTTGATTTCAACAACTCCAACACTTCAGAAACGGAAAGCGACAGTGTGCCAGCCGTCAGTCCGTCCACTTCCAAACAAATCCGTGAATGAGGTACAGGATGTTGTTAGTGCTCTGTTTCCTTTCGTTGGGCTGCACTTTGTCGGCACAGGAACCTGAAAGGGAAACAGCCAAGGAAGCAAGGATTTTCAGGTTGCCGGAATTTGAGAGGGCATTTTTGTGTGTACGCTATTTTGAGGGCTGGCACTCGGAAAAGAACCATCCTTATGTCGGCTGGGGGCATTGCCTCCAGCCGGGCGAGAAATACTCGGCACGCACCATGACAAGACAGCAGGCTGACGAGCTGCTGCGGAAAGACCTTCGGAAGTTCTGCGCCATGTTCCGGCATCTGGGAAAGGATTCGCTGCTCCTGGGTACATTAGCTTATAATGTGGGACCGTTCCGGCTCTTGGGCAGCGGAAAGATACCCAAAAGCAAGCTGATCCGAAAGCTGGAAGCCGGTGACAGGGACATCTATAAGGAGTATATATCCTACTGCCACTACAAGGGGCGGAAAATCCGCTCGATAGAGCGGCGACGGAAGATGGAATTTCTGCTGCTGTTCAAGAAGTAGCGGTAAGGGAGAGCTTCACCCAAATGGTGGGGTTCTCCCTTTGTCATTTTCAGGAAAGGTTTTGCTTTGCTCCGGGAAAAGACCTATTTTTGTATCACTTTTTTTGAAACAGAAAAAACAATCATGGAAAATTATATGGCAAAAGCAGCGGATGCCTTTCTGACAGGGCGTCCGTATGGCATACGTCTTGACTTCAAACACAAGGGTTTCGCTCTTTTCAACTACAACATGAACGAGCTTGGCAACCATCTTCCCGGCAGACTGGAAACGCTTCCGCTGGAGGATTTTGACGTGGAGGATATTCCGCTGTGCGGGGAACGTATTGTCCGAAAGGAAAACATAACGGACATCTTCTTCTATGACGAGAAGAGCAACCCGTATTCGGACAACCGTGTGGATATGAAGAAACTGAAAACATACAACAAATATATTTATCCGCTTTCACTTATTCTGAATAGAAATCTGTAAGATGGAAACAAAAAAGACTTCCGTCAGTGGAAGTCTTTGGAACAGCGGTTTCTTTGCTACTTTCTTTGTCCGCCTTCTGCTCACCGAAAGAAAGTAGGGCGGCTCTCGCCGCCTCTGCCTAAAGTCGGGTGTAAAGTCCCGTTACATCCGTGAAAATCTGCTGGAGCATATCAAAGTACACTCCCTCGTATTTGGCTATCTCCTTGACCCTGATGTCCGCATACTTCGTCAGTGTCTGACGATAGAAATACATGGTGTATGTATCCGTGTCTTCATCCAATATGATTTTCAGTCTGTTGGCTGACGTCTTGTTCCTTGCAAGGCTCATTTGTAGTCCGTTGCCCAAATTGATATAGTTACGGCTTCCCGTCATGACGGTAAATCCATGACCGCCCAACTGCTGTAAGATTGTATTCGCTATCATCTGTATATGAATTTAAGTTATTGTCAATGGGTGGCTTTTGCCACCCGATTTTTTATACGTTCATGCTCTGCCTTATATGTTCCAATGTGCGCTCGGCAATGGGTCGTGTTTCCTCCGTCCAAAGGTCATAGTCATGTACGGATATTCCCACACTCTGCAAGTCACGGATATAGCCGGACACATAATCTCCCGTAGGGAGGTAAACGAACTGCATCCATGCGTCCCTGCTGTCTGTCAATATAAAATAGTATTTCATGCTCTTTCTGTTTTATGGGTTATCTGTTTCGGGTGCGGGCGGTATTGTGTACCGCCACACCTTTAGTATTCTTTCATTTCGGCAATGGGGGTATATTTTCTGAGCCATTCCACCACATGCACCATGTTGTATTCGGAAGTGATGACTGCCGTATGTTCGTTTATCGGGGTCATTCTTGTACTTTCGTAGCTCTCTATCCACTCCTTTAGTGTTGGCACATCACAAGTATCGGTACACATCATATCCAAAATTCTGATAGGGTCGCTGAATGTCACAATCAAAGTATCATAGTATGCTGTCATAATCTGTCCTCCTTTCCTTTTATCCATTCGTCACGCAGTTGTCTGCACTTCTCCAATGTCGGTCTCACGCAGGAGAAAAGTTCTCCGTCCGTGTGTCGGTAATCATATTGGAAAAGGGTTGTTCTTTTCCGTCTGATAGTCGTTTGGTACTTTTCGTACTTCTCAGTACCTGCCGTCTGGCAGGTACTCACTCCGTTGATGGTCATTCTTGTTGTCATGGTAGTCATTTATTAAAATTCAACAATCAGCAGTCGGTTCTCCATTACCTTTTCGGGGTCGGTTATCATCCTTTGGGCTACCCAAAGATGATGCGCTCCGAAGCCGTAGGCGAACAGCCTTCCGAAGTTCTCGTTTTCTGAAAGTTTCGCCATTGAATTGCGGATTTCCTTTTCGCTGAAACTCAAGGACAAGGTGTTTATCAGACTGACAAAGATGTCGGTTACTTTCTCGTCCCATAATATCAGTATGTTTTCTATCTTTATTTCCATATCATGTATATTTTGAAGTCTATAAATCAAGCACTCATCCGTTTGCGGATAAGTTCGGCATTGCTCTCTACAAGGCTGATGATGCGGTCGTGGTATTCGGTATTGGAATTGCATACACCTCTGCTCTGTACCACCTTGAATGTTGTCAGTGAAACCTCCACCGTTTCAATGCGTTTGCCGTCAATGGTTGCGGATAGGATAAGGGAGTCTGTCCTCTTGTGATAGCTTCCCACACAATGGTGCATCAGTTTTCCTTCAAGTTGCATTTCCGCCACACTCTCAATGACCTTTACAAGAATAAGGTTGTCGGTAAACACAAGTCCGAAGAACTTACCTTTGGACTTCAGATAATTCTTTTCGTCCTTGACCAACTGCTCCCTGCGTTGCTCCGCTCTTTCCCTTTCAATCTGTTCTTCGCGTTTTCTGACAAGTCGGTCATGTGCCTTTTTCAAGTCTGTCGGACAAACATATTTTGGGCAGTGTGTGTCTTTCCCGAAATGTCTGAGCAGTCTTACAAGGTCACACCACATGGAGGCATCTGCAATATGATAGCCGTTTCGGATACAGATTTTTATGGAGTTCCAATATTCATGTAAATTGATATTTGAAATGACGGCATATCTGAACATTTCTGTCTGTCCCGCTTTAAGCAATGTTTCCTTTTTGCTGTCGGTCAGAATGGCGGTAAAAAATTCGTATGGGGTCAGTTCGTGGAATGCTCCCTTGAAGCCGTTCCGCCTTAATTCGGGAATGATGCGCATTGCCGGATAAGTCTTGTATGCGTCTATGTTGTATGCTTTCAGCATCTTGTTGCTGCGCAAATCCATATCGCTCCATTCAATCCAAAGGTCATAGTACATCGTGTGCATGGCTCTCAGTCGGGCAATAACTTCGGTCTTTCCGTTTGGGGCAATCCACCATTGCACCACCTCCCTTATGGAATACTCTGCCTTCTGTCCCACCTTGTATGTTGCTCCTACCATAAAGTAGCGCAACACTTGATAGCCTTTTCGGGTCGTAATGATTTCATAATATGCGCTGTCCCTGAAAACTCTCTTTCGGGTATCAAGTATTTCAAGTTCCTTTCCGCAATGGGGACAGCTACAGCCACATATAGTTTCCGCAAGAGTGTGTCCGCCTTTCCAGCGGTGTCCACATTCCGAACAAGTGATAGTTCCGCCTTTTGTGCGGTAGGCATGATGCTTGAAGCAATGTTCAAAAGCGTATGCTTTCTGCTTGTCTGTCAGTTCGGGCAGTCCGCTTGACAAACGGACTACCTCTTTCTGTATGCGTGTTCTTGGTTTCATATCAAAAATCAAATAATGAGGGTTGGACTTGTGTTTCTTTTTTCGCTGTCGGCTTGTTGCGGTTCTGTAGCTTTTGGAGTTCCATCTGCTGATATTGGGCAACCGCCTTTCTCCTTGCTTCCTGCTTTTCCTCTTCTGTCAGTTCCACCACATGGTTTACAACTACTTGACATTGTATAGGCTTGCCTACTTCAATCTCGTTTTCATCGTAATAGTGAATGGCTTGTCCGTAAATCTCTCCGTCTGAAAAGCCGTTGCAACCGCTTTTCTGCACATAGTTCAGAATGTATGTGACACAATCGTCTATGTTCTTGGCTGGGTTGCGGTAGCTTTTGGCGAATAGTTCATCTTCCGCTGCTCTCTGCTCCAAAAACATCTGTATGGTTCGTTTGAAATGGTCTGTTCCTTTCATAATCTCAAATTTTAGTCGGGTTGTCGTTCAAATAAAGTATCTCGCAATCTTCCACTTCTGTGGGAAGTCCGAAAAGGGGGTAATGGGTGAAATAAGGCTGTGCGTTCCCTTCTTCATCTGTGAGGGGTGAAACATCTTGTACTTGCCATTGCTTCATCCATCTGTCTATTGTCTGAACTTCATCGTCTGTGAGTGCGGTTGCATCACCATTGATGATGTAGGCTAAACTCCATGTGGGTATCTTTTCCGTTGTCCTGTTCATATCCGTTCCTTTATGTGGTCAGACAATCTCTTGTAAAATCTCCGTGTGGTATTGTGGAGGACATTCCACCAAAAGAAAACCGATAAAGTCCTTTCTCGCTTCCTTGTTGAGTTCGTGGTATAGCCTTCTTAGGGTTGAATGGTTGCCGTTGATGTAGGTTTCCACCATATACTCAAAGATGTTGTCCACCTCGTAAAATCTGCATTGCTGCGCTGCTGTCTTGCTGTATCGTTTCATAATGTTATGCTTTTGGGAGTTAATTCAAAGTGTCAATAGCCATAGGAAAAAGCCGAAAATGGCAATGAGGAATATGATGAATACCATTACATTGATAACCATTCGGAATACTCCACAGACTATTTCTCTGATGATGTACCAAAGGATATTGACTATCCAAAGGAAACAGCGCAACAGAAATGCAAATACTGCAAGTCCAACGGATTGCGCTGTCTGTCTTATGTTCATTGCTGCTGTCATTTTGGGTGTCGTTTGTCAAGTTCTACTATTCTGTCAATTCTTCCGTACAATATCTTGCGGAGTGCCGTCTTGTCCATAGCCTTGTATTCTCTCCATTGTCCGTACTGGCTTACAAGGAATGTCCTCAGTATGTCGGAGAAGTCAAACCGCCATCCTTGCAATGGTATCGCACTTTTGAAATAGGAATTGCCGTTTACCTTTTCGGTTATCCAATTCTTTTCCTCTCTGTTCAGCACCTCGCCATTGTTCACTTTCATACGAAGTCTGTAAACCTTGCACTCATGTAGGCTTTCCAATGTCGGAACTTCCCACTTCACGAATTTTGTTGCTACTGCTGCTTCCATATCCATTTGTTTTTATTTTTAATGCGGATTCGAGAGCTGAGGGAGTTGAGTTTCCAACCTTATATGCCTCCCGTTTATCCGACATTTTTTTAATGCGTCTTTCTGTCGCTTCGGTCGTTTTCGTTTCGGGTGCTTCAAAAAGGTAGGGAGTGGGTAGAGCAAGGGTTTTCAAAGAAAAAATACTACCCGCAGGGCTGGAGATTTTTTCTAAAAACCATTGAGCATCCCAATCCCGGATTTACCTTTGCACCCAGAACGGGAACGATCCACCTGATGCGACTGTCTGAAAGACCATCAAAATGGAGGTAAACGGATGTGGAGGCATATTGGATATGAAATGTTCCGGGAAAAGAAAGAAAGGAAATCTCAAAAAGAAGGGATACGGAGAAAACGTGAAACCGGCAAACATTCCAAGAAAGTATGTTGCAACCGTGTGGCTAAACCTGTTTAGTTATGCGGTTGCAATTTTCTTTCCGGTTTGCCGTCATGGGTAATGGCACTTTTCATTTATGGAAGGTGTGGTTACCCATGACTTCCGTTTTCGATTAGAGGAACCGACAAAAAAAGAAAATCAACAGGTAACAGCCGTAAAAGCACCGCTTGTGGCATAAGCAAAAAAAGAAAGGGGCCTTGCATCATCAGTCTGAACATGGTTCAGGCGTGACGCAAAGCCCTTTTCTATGCTTATGCAATAGTAGGAACATGGTCGTCAATTTATTGATGATGATGTTCCTACGAATAAATTCGCTTTTACGGAAAAACTTGTTTGTGGAGCTTAAAAAGCTGGATTTTTATTTCAATATATGCCATTAAAGTGCTACTTTTGCATACGAAGAGTTCTTTGAAGGTTACGCAACGCGCAGAAGAATAAAACAGCAGATAACTAACTAATTCGTAACCTATTACTACTATGAGTTGGTAACTGCAACTCATTTTCAATCACTTAGACCTTTTTCGTAATTTCGTCTAGCAAATATATAAGAGTAGAAAAGAAAAGAATCAACATCCCGATTCATTTTTTCGGTAAGAATACTTTATATAGAATCAGTTTAGATAACCAGGAAAAATTTAAGGAGTGACGAAAAAAGACAGTTTTTTATGGGATTCTTCAAATAAAAATGTAATTTTGAAAGCAGAAAAATAAACTTTGTTAAACACTAAAAAAGACACAACTATGAGCCGTGAAAAAACCCTCGTACTTTTAAAGCCCAGCACCGTACAACGTGGGCTGATTGGACAAATCCTCACTCGTTTCGAACGTAAAGGCCTTCGCTTGGCCGGTATCAAGATGATACAGTTGACCGATGAAATCCTGAACGAACATTATGCCCACCTAAGCACTATACCTGCCTTTCAACGTATCAAGAATTCCATGATGGCAGCTCCGGTCATCGCCTGCTGCTACGAAGGTGTAGATGCCGTACAGGTAGTACGTGCCATGACAGGTGTAACAAACGGACGTGCCGCCGCTCCCGGTACCATCCGTGGTGATTTCGCCATGAGTCCGCAAGAAAACATCGTCCATACTTCCGATTCTCCGGAGAACGCACTGGTAGAAATCAACCGCTTCTTCAAGCCGGAAGAAATCTTTGATTACGAACAGAATGCACTTCCTTATCTGTACTACATGGACGAATACAACGGATAAAAAGGAACTGATTCCCATAGAATCAAAGAAAATCCCTCAAGGTTTACTGATAGCCTTGAGGGATTTTTTATGAAGAAAATCAATGTCAATTCTATTCTTTCATCCAGTCCAGCTCTTTCCACGGATATTCACCGTCATTCTTCTGGGGAGCACCAGGTGTACTTCTTCCTTCCCTGACATACTTGGCCATCAAGGCACGCAGGCGAGAAACAATCTCTGGATGTTCAGCCTCTACATTGGTCGTTTCAGAAGGATCGTCCTTCATGTTATAAAGTTGTATCGGAGGCAACGAATCCAAAGCCAGCGTATCGGTAGGTGTAGGAGCGCTCCATCCACCGGAACTGGCAGAAAGCAATAGTTTCCAATCGCCTTGACGGATGGTGAACTGCCCGTCGATGGAATGATGTACGGTAGCTTCACGTATCGGGTCAATCTCCGTTTCAGATACGATGGCAGGTAACAGGTTATAACTGTCTTCCCCCTCAGAATCCATCAACTTATATCCGTTGATGGCCGCAAATGTAGCATAGAAGTCGGTCAGGCATACCGTCTGTCTGACTTCGTGAGGTTTCGTACCTTCCGGCCAACGCAGGATGCACGGAATACGGTGCCCGCCATCGAACAGATCCGCCTTATGTCCACGGTAAATCGAATTCGGCCGATGTCCTTGAGCTTCCATTTCCTTGATACCCGCTGCCGGACTACATCCATTATCCGTTGTAAATACAACGATGGTATTTCCATCTTCTCCAGACTCCTTCACCGCCTGTAGCACCTTGCCCACCATGGCATCCACCATGAGTACAAAGTCACCGTATTCACCGATACCTGATTTACCCCGGAATTCTTCCGTCGGCAGAATCGGAGTATGAGGAGCCGGTAATGGCAAATACAGGAAATAAGGCTGGTCAGCCTTGGCCTTCTCCTTGATATAGTTACAAGCCCGGTCAACCAGATTCGGAAGGACCTCTTCATGTACAAAATCGGCTCCTGTAGGTCCTTTGCGCCACCAGCTGTATTTCCCCTCGTTCACCGTTTCCCTATCCGGAAGCGATGTAGGCATATCATTCTCAATGTAGACGTATGGAGCCATGTCCAGGGAACCGCAAAAGCCGTAGAAATAATCGAAGCCACGGGTAGTCGGTCCGTTTTGCACCGGCTTACTGAAGTCCACTTTGTCCTTTCCGGCATCGATATTGTCCCAATCCCACCCCAAATGCCATTTACCGATACCTGCGGTAGTATATCCATTTTTACGCAACATAGAAGCCATCGTTTCCCTGTCTGCGGGAATCAAAGCCTTGTCATAACCATATAATACGTTGTTTTTAAGGGTAGAACGCCAGTTGTAACGTCCTGTCAGGATACCGTAACGGGTCGGGGTACTGACCGAAGAACTGGAATGCGCATCAGTAAACACGACTCCTTCCTGTGCCATCCGGTCAAGGTTTTCCGTCTTCAGCTTAGAATTGTTGTCGAAATAAGACACATCGCCATACCCCATGTCATCGGCTAGAATAAAGATGATGTTAGGCTGTTTCTGCTTTTCCGTACATGAAAGCAGGGAAAGTATAGCCGCAGTAGCCAGAAATACGTTTTTCATAATCAGAGAATAAGGTTAAACAACAATTATTCTTCCTCCCGAAGATGATGGGACGAAAGTTCTGTCTACAAATTTACTGAATATTACTGACTAGCCCCTGGAATCCTGCATTTTTCTGTAAAGTATTTCGCGCCACGCCCTTCAATGTCACGGGTTCTGCGCATTTTTGCTAGATTGACAAACAATGTTATTCCTAAAACATGTAAGAGAATAAACATCAAAAAGGGTTTATATTACGTACACCCGGAGATAAACAGATTGTTCCAGGCAAAGGACTGGAACAGACCAACTTCACCATATTGATTTTCCCTGAATCCGTCTGAAGTGGAAGGAAATGAAAGTCATTCTAAAAGACGGGCAGAAAGCGATCTACCCGAATACTCCTTCGGCACGGAGAAAAGCATCGGTATGGATAAAATTATTGCCAGTCAGGAGATACCTGCTGGCAATTTATCGGAGAATCTATTTACGTAACATCAGGTTCTTGAACGATGCCGGATAAAGTGTCTCGAACTGCATCAGTTCTCCGGTGACCGGATGATAGAAACAGAGCTTGAAGGCATGCAAGGCCAACCGTCCCAACGGGTCCACCTCACATCCGTAGCGCTCATCCCCTACTACCGGATGCCCCAACGATGACATGTGGACACGGATCTGGTTCTTACGACCCGTCTCCAGTTGCAATTCCACCAAAGAATAACCGTTGGCGCGCTTGATGGTCCGGTAATGCGTTATCGAGAACTTCCCCCCATCATCATAGTCGGAAGAACTGACATACAGCTTACGGTCCGTCAGCCACGATTCTACTGTTCCATTATCCTTCTCCATATCCCCCATCACGATAGAGACATACCGACGGTCGTACACGATATCGTGCCAGTTGTCGCGCAAGGTATGTTGTGTCTGCTCATCCTTGGCATACATCATGATACCCGATGTCTCACGGTCCAGCCGATGCACTACAAAGATGCGGTTGTTGCGATGCTGGCGTTTTACGTATTCACTTAAGATATGCTGGGCAGTACGTTCCTTCTGATGATCGGTCGCTACAGAAAGCAACCCCTCTTTCTTTTCCACAACGATGAGATAAGCATCCTCGTACAGAATCTTCAGCAACGGATGGCGGAACTCATGCTTGTGCTTTTCGTGGCTGATCTGCACTTTCATTCCCGCCTGTAACGGATAATTATATTGCGTCTGGATATTGTTGTCTACCAGAACCACCCGGTTGGTCAGCAACGCCTTCACTCGGGTACGGCTGACACCGGCCATTTTCTTCATCAGGAACTCCATCAGCTCCGCCTGTTCTGTTACATTATATATGGTATATTTGGCAGCGGCCCGTGCTCTTGGACGTCCGCTACCTTGTTGATTCTTTCTTGACACGCTTTCTAGTTAAATATTGATAATAACCTATATCTTGCGGCAACCTCTCCGTTAATCAGTCCCGACGCTCCAACAGCACAACATTTTCCACATGATGCGTATGCGGGAACATATCCACCGGCTGTACGGCAGACACCTTGTAACGGCCGTCCAGCAACTGGAGGTCGCGTGCCTGAGTAGCCGGATTGCAACTTACATAAACGATGCGCTTCGGAGCCGCGAAAAGAATCACATCAATCACATCGTTGTGCATACCTGCCCGTGGAGGATCGGTAATGATAACATCCGGACGGCCATGCTCGGTAATGAAATCCTGAGTCAGGATATCCTTCATGTCACCGGCATAGAACAAGGTATTATCAATACCGTTGATTTCTGAATTCACTTTTGCATCTTCGATAGCTTCGGGCACATACTCAATACCTATCACCTTCTTAGCCTGACGGGAAACGAAATTGGCGATGGTTCCCGTACCAGTATACAAGTCGTACACCAGTTCGTTACCAGTCAGTCCGGCAAATTCACGTGCCACCTTATATAATTGATAGGCCTGTTCCGAATTGGTCTGATAAAACGATTTTGGTCCTACTTTAAAACGGAGCCCTTCCATTTCTTCAAAGATATGGTCATTACCCTTGAACACCTCCACTTCCAGGTCACCGATCGTATCATTACATTTGTTATTGATAACGTACAACAACGAAGTAATCTGCGGGAAACGGTCGCCTACGAATTGCAACAATTCCAGCATCTGTCTCTTTTCGGCATCCGATGTAATCTTACATTGCAGCAATACCATCAGCTCACCGGTAGACGAAGTGCGGACCATCATGTTCCGCAACATACCTTCCTGAGTACGCAGGTTGAAAAATGAATAGTTATGCTCATAAGCATAATCGCGGATGGCATTCCGTATCTGATTCGAAATATCATCCTGAAGCCAGCATTTCTCAATAGCCAACACCTTGTCAAATGCTCCGGGAATATGGAAACCTACCGCATTCATCTGGTCATACTGAACATCAGCCTTCACCTCTTCTTCTGTCAGCCAACGTTTGTTTGAGAATGTAAACTCCAGTTTGTTCCGGTAGAAACGAGTCTTTTCCGAACCCAGTATCGGTCTGAATTCCGGCAATTCTACCTTTCCGATACGCGTCAGGTTATCAAATACCTGCTTCTGCTTGTACCGTATCTGGTCTTCGTATGACAGACATTGCCACTTACAACCGCCACATACACCATAATGCTGGCAGAACGGTTCTACACGCATCGGTGATTGTTCATGTATCTTCACTGCCACTGCCTCGGCATAATGATTTTTCTTTCGCTTCACCTGTAGATCGACCACATCGCCTGGAACCACATAAGGAACAAAGACTACCAGATCGTTTACTTTGGCCAAGGCCTTACCCTCTGCGGCCACATCGGTGATTGTCACCTTTTCCAGTAAAGGAAGTTCTTTTTTCTTTCTTGCCACGTCTCTTTTGTATAAATCCAATTTGGGACAAAGTTAATCATTTTTTCCGACAATCTACCATGTTTTCCCAAATAGTTCATTTTGCTAAGTCTACATAGCAAAAACATGTTGTAGAATAGGTTTAAATACTTTGAAAGTCTATAAAATATCAATAGATTTGCAATCAGTTAAACTTAAATAGCCTTTCAAAAAGAAAGTGAAAAACATACATAACACATATCAAACCTTAATTTCATAAACTAATGGAAAGAAAAAGAGTCTACACTTTCGGCAACGGACATGCCGAAGGAAAAGCTGACATGAGAAATCTTCTTGGCGGCAAAGGAGCAAATCTAGCTGAAATGAACCTTATCGGCGTACCTGTTCCTCCAGGTTTTACCATCACTACAGAAGTTTGTAACGAATATTTTGAGAAAGGAAAAGACAATGTTGTCAATCTGCTGAAAAACGATGTAGAACAGGCAGTAAAAGGAATCGAAGGTTTAATGAAATCTACCTTCGGCGACCCAACCAACCCGCTACTCGTATCTGTACGTTCAGGAGCTCGCGCTTCCATGCCGGGTATGATGGATACCATCTTGAATCTGGGATTGAACGATGAAGTGGTTGCCGGTCTGGCAAAGAAAACCGGAAACGAACGTTTCGCATGGGATTCTTACCGCCGTTTCGTACAGATGTACGGCGATGTCGTGTTGGGCATGAAACCGACCAACAAAGATGACATCGACCCGTTCGAAGCCATCATCGAAGACGTTAAGAAGAAAAAAGGAGTCAGACTGGATAACGAACTGGATGTAGAAGACCTGAAAGAACTGGTAACCCGCTTTAAGGCTGCCGTCAAATCACAGACAGGCAAGGACTTCCCGAACGATGTATACGAACAGCTGTGGGGAGCCATCTGCGCCGTATTCGATTCATGGATGAACGAACGTGCCATCCTCTACCGCAAAATGGAAGGCATACCGGCCGAATGGGGAACAGCCGTCAACGTACAGGCCATGGTATTCGGTAACATGGGCGAGACTTCGGCTACCGGTGTCTGCTTCTCACGCGACGCCGCTACCGGTGAAGACCTGTTCAACGGTGAATACCTGATCAATGCTCAAGGTGAAGACGTAGTGGCAGGTATCCGTACCCCGCAACAGATCACCAAGATCGGCTCTCAGCGCTGGGCTGCTCTTCAGGGTATCTCTGAAGAAGAACGTGCCAGCAAATATCCGTCCATGGAAGAAGCCATGCCGGAAATCTACAAGGAACTCGATGCCTTGCAGACCAAACTGGAAAACCACTACCACGATATGCAGGATATGGAATTTACCGTTCAGGAAGGTAAACTCTGGTTCCTGCAGACCCGTAACGGTAAACGTACCGGTGCCGCCATGGTACGCATTGCCATGGAAATGCTGGAACAAGGCTTGATCGACGAAAAGACAGCCATCAACCGTTGCGAACCGAACAAGCTGGATGAACTGCTTCACCCCGTATTCGATAAGGAAGCTCTCCGCAAAGCCAAAGTGCTGACCCGCGGTCTGCCGGCTTCTCCGGGTGCCGCTTGTGGCCAGATTGTATTCTTCGCCGAAGATGCCGGACGCTGGCGTGCCGACGGCCGTCGTGTCATCCTGGTTCGTATCGAAACTTCTCCGGAAGACTTGGCCGGTATGACCAGTGCAGAAGGTATCCTGACAGCTCGTGGCGGTATGACCTCACACGCAGCCGTTGTAGCCCGTGGTATGGGTAAGTGCTGTGTATCAGGTGCAGGTGCCATCAACGTTGACTACAAGGCACGTACCGTAGAAATCGACGGTCTCGTCCTGAAAGAAGGCGATTACATTTCCTTGAACGGTAGTACCGGTGAAGTATATGCCGGACAAGTTCCGACACGTGCCGCCGAAGTATCCGGCGACTTCGCCAAACTGATGGCATTGTGTGACAAATACACCCGCCTGACCGTACGTACCAACGCCGATACTCCGCACGATGCAGAAGTAGCCCGCAAGTTCGGTGCTACCGGTATCGGTCTCTGCCGTACAGAACACATGTTCTTCGACAACCAGAAGATTGTAGCCATGCGCGAGATGATCCTGGCTCCGGATGTAGAAGGACGTAGAAAAGCATTGCAAAAACTCTTGCCGTTCCAGAAGGCAGACTTCAAGGGTATCTTCAAGGCAATGGACGGTTGTCCGGTAAATATCCGTCTGCTCGACCCGCCTTTGCATGAATTCGTACCGCACGATGCAAAAGGTCAGCAGGAAATGGCAGAAGCTATGGGTGTAACCATCGAATACATCCGCCAGCGTGTAGAAAGCCTGTGCGAACACAACCCGATGTTGGGTCACAGAGGTTGCCGTCTTGGTAACACTTATCCGGAAATCACCGAAATGCAGACCCGCGCCATCCTGGGAGCAGCTGTAGAACTGAAGAAGGAAGGCTACGACCCGCATCCGGAAATCATGATTCCGTTGATCGGTATCCTGTATGAATTCGAAGCTCAGGAAAAGGTAATCCGCGCTACTGCCAAGGAAGTGTTCGAAGAAGCAGGCATCGAAGTTCCGTTCAAGGTAGGTACCATGATCGAAATCCCGCGTGCCGCCCTGACCGCCAACCGCATCGCTTCACGTGCTGAATACTTCTCATTCGGTACCAACGACTTGACTCAGATGACTTTCGGTTATTCACGTGACGATATCGCTACCTTCCTTCCGGTTTACCTGGAAAACAAGATTCTGAAGGTAGACCCGTTCCAGGTACTCGACCAGAACGGTGTTGGTCAGCTCATTCAGATGGCCGTAGAAAAAGGTCGCTCTGTACGTCCGGATTTGAAATGCGGTATCTGTGGCGAACACGGTGGTGAACCTTCATCTGTGAAGTTCTGTCACCGCGTAGGATTGAACTATGTATCTTGCTCACCGTTCCGCGTGCCTATCGCTCGTCTGGCTGCCGCACAGGCTGCTATAGAGGAATAATCCCCGAAATAATTGAATCTTAATAACAGGCTGTAACTCACTGCTTTTGCGGTAGTTACAGCCTGTCTTGCGCTTGGACAGTTCGTACACTTGATCACAAAAAATAAGCCGAATAAACAATACCTGCATACACCGCGAATACACTTTTGAACTTTACAGTTAGTTTTAAGGTTAGCTGTTGTGTGTTTATAGTTCCTACGTCAAAATTAGATTTTTTAACCTGGCCAGGGAAATTTTAAATCTCATCGTAGAAATTTTATACTGCAAAGATCCCCCCGTCCAAGTATTACCCCAAAACAGGTAGGGCTAAGGTGTGGAAATCTGTTAATAAAAAGAAGTTTTATCCCCCTACCAGTCACGCTTCAAGGCCCAGTCCGAAATGTTGCCTACATACCCTGCAAAAATATTTTTCCGGGAAACCGAGGAATAACCAAAAATTATACTTACATTTGCCACGACTCAAAAATCGAATTCTATCTAGAAAAGTTAGACAACAAATGATGGTCAAAGAAGCGAAACAAACAAAGAATCATGTAACCCCTCCGGTCTTGCGGAGGCTTCCTTCCTTGTAAGGACATGCGTTTTTTATTGCTATCGGGAGATAGCAGTGTTTGTTGTGCTCTTTGACATGCCAGTACACTGACCTCCACTTCAACGGGGAAGCGGAAGTACTCTGTTTATTCCGGGCACTTCTGCTCCGGAATTATTTTTTATCGTTTTCCATCTCATTTTAATCATTTGTTGTTTTTATGAATACTCCCATTTTACGTGTTATGCGTACCGAAGGCGACAGCCTCAACGCACCTGAATATGCCGACAACCTGTTGGCCGTGGAAATCTTGTTTCCTGAACTTCCGGCAGATACCACCGAAGTGTCTGTCCGCATTTACTCGGCCGATTACCGGCTGATGGGCTCGGATGTGTGTCAGCCCTCATCCCAGAAAAAAAATCCGAAAATCCGTCTGAATGTCTGCTCCGAAAGGGAATGGAAAATGGGCGACTATCATGTATTTGTCTACCGCAACGGAAGTCCGCTCTGGTTTGCCTCCGGATTTCTGGTCTTCGAGTTCGAGGAATGGAAGAAAATGCCGTTGCAGCGTCTTGAAAAAGACCCGGACAAACGCTACTTCGCAGAGAAGCTATGCCTGAGCGAATGGTGGCCGAAAATCGGTCAGCTCCCCTTCCAGACAGACTTTATCGAGGACGTCATCCGGAAACTCCGGTCGCATGACGGAAAGAAGGCTCCCTGCCCTCACTGGCTCGTCGTCTGCGAGGACACGAAAGGCAAGGCTTTAGCCTCCGTCCTGCTCCCCAAACACTTCTGCGACAACCAGCCCGAAGCGCGCTATGTCCTCCCTTTAGAACACCTGGTGTCGGGCGCTATCCAATGGGAACACCTGAGCGCGGAAATCGGCCAGAGCAAGGTGGTCGTGGTAAGGATAGCGGAATTGCCTTACAATGACCGGACCGTAAACCTGCTGTCCCTGTTTGCCTCTGTGCTTTCGTGCGGACACTTCCGGGGCGTCACCTTCCTTTTCCAGGGAACGGAAAAGGCGGTGAAAGAGCTGCGCCTGCAATGTACACTGATGGACGCCCTGTTTACCGACGAGCAGACGTTCCACGTACAGACAGACGGGATTCAGGAACTGATTGCCCGCCTCGAAGGACAGTCCGACGAAGCCTGCCACTCCGAATGGAACGATCCGTCTGAACAAAGCGCCGAACAGCAACTCCAGCAGATGGTGGGACTCCGACGTCTGAAAGAGGACATGGAGGAAGCCCGGATGATGGCTCTCTTCCTCAAGGAGAGGAAAGAGTTATGCCTCGAACGACAGGGCGAAAGTCGTCACCACATGCTGTTCCTGGGAAATCCAGGTACCGGAAAGACCACGGTAGCCCGACTGGTGGGACAGATGTATCACCACATGGGACTGCTCTCCAAAGGCCATACCGTAATTACCTGCCGGACCGACCTGATAGGCGAATACATCGGCCAGACGGAGAAGCGCATGAAAGGCGTGCTGGAGGAAGCCAGAGGAGGGGTCCTGTTCATCGACGAAGCCTATACCTTGGTATCGCATGAAAAGGAATCGAACGATTACGGCAAAGAAGTCATCCATGCCCTGCTTACGGTACTTTCTGAGCCGAATCCGGATATGATTATCATCCTGGCCGGATATGAAGACAAGATGAAGGCCCTGCTTCAGACGAACCCCGGACTGAAGGACCGGTTCCCCCTGCAATTCCATTTCGACGATTATTCTTCCGACGAATTGCTGGAGATAGCGCACCGGACCCTGAAAGCCCGGAACTTCGCGCTGACAGAGGAAGCCGACGAGCATCTGAAGGCCGTGATTGAAAAGGCTTCTGCCCAACGCGACGGACATTTCGGAAACGGCCGATGGGTACACAACCTCATCGAACAGGGCCTGATCAAAAGCATGGCCAGACGGGTGATGTCCCTCCCCTCTTCTTCCGCTCCCGACCGGGAACTCTTCAGTACAATCGAGCTCAGCGATGTAGAGGATGCCGAACGGCGTTTCCTGAGCCCCCGGGAGGCCAAACTCACACCTTCTTTCCCACGCATCGGTTTCCGTGCCTGATGCCTGCCCCCGACGGGCGGAAAATGGAATGCCGTGTACGGACAATAAAAAAACGTCCGGACGTTTTCTTTCGCACGTCCGGACGTTTTCACATAAACGAACGGACGTATGGATTGAAACGTCCGTTCGTTTTTCTGGTATCCGTAATTATCAGAATGTCATGGCATTCATCATCTTGTCCACCAACATACCGTCGATAGGCTGCAAGTTGTATGTATAGTCCTTCTTGGCCTTGAAACGGATAAGCAGCAACTGGTTGTCGCCTTCCAGGTAAGGCTGCTCACCGATGTTGACAAAGGTAGGATACAACGCCTTCACGCCGTTGGTATGCAGACGGTCGTTCGTCATGTTCTTCATGGCTTCGATGCCCGGAGTATCGATACCCAGGTATTCCAGTTCTTCCGGATTATACGGAAGCGCGAAGCTGAACGCGTTGACCGAACGGAGTCCCTTACCGCTGACTTCCAGTGTCACGGTCTCGCCGGCACGGTAAGTCTTCTTCTGCGGAGTGATGACCAGCGAACCTGCTACCGGCGGAATCTGACGGCTACTTACACCCGATTCCAGTTCGATACCTACGGCCGAAATGTCGTAAGCGTCTATCAGACCGTTTTCGTTCAGGTCGCCCTTGCTGATGTAGCCTTCGTAATCGGAATCACCTTTCCGCAGACCGGTATAGTTCATGTACGAAGTCAGGTCGTTATGGTCTATCTTCTTATCGTTGTTGATGTCGCCCGGAATGAAGGTGTCTGTACCCGGTACGCGGAAGACATAGAGTTCACGGCCGGAACCGAAGTTACCTACCGCCTGGCTGACAGCTATCTTGATGTAGCGGGCCACCGGTTGCGTAGTGAAGGTGAAATGTTTCACATCGCCACCCTGCCAGTCGAAGGTGCCGGCAGAAGTCCAGTTTGTACGGTCCATGCTATAGAATACTTCGCCCTTCTGCAAGGTTCCGTTTCCACCGTCCAGACGAGGCAGGTAATCGAAACGGTCGAGGGTATTGATGCTCTTCAGGTCGATAATCAGATCGAACGGTACAGCAGCCTTGCTCCATTCGGTATGCCAAGCATCGGTTTCGTCGAAATTGAACAAGCGGCGTACAGGTTGTCCCGGCTGGTTCGGACAAGAGGTTTCACCCTTGATACCGCGGATAGCGAATTCCAGCGGGTCGGACTTGGTCTTTCCGCTGAAGCTGCTCCACTCGGACGCGCCCGAAGCGTTGACCGAACGGATACGGAACGAATAGTCTGTCTCTACCTTCAGGTCTTCGAAAGTAAGGCTGTTCTGGCGGATGGTAGAATAAATCATGCCTTCGGATTCGATTTCATAATAATCAGCTCCAGGTACCGGTTCCCAGGTAGGAGTCAGGGTATAGGCTCCGGCATTTTCATCGGTAATCCGTGCCTGAGGTGCCTGCAAGGCTCCGGTCTGTTTCAGCAAGTTGTCGGCCGGCGCGAATACAAAGCCCTTCATTTCCACCTGTACCCTATCAGCGGTCACATCTACCGCATGAAGCTTGACGTGAACCACCGGATTCTTCCGGATCTGTACGGAAGCGAATTCGGAACCGGAAGTAGCGAAGCGGTTCAGTTCCGGCGATTCCTCGTAATAGTATACGTCTGTTCCCTGTTCGTAAGCCTCGGCCGAAGTGACAGCCTTCAGCTTGATGCTCTTCTTTCCGACGCGTGCAACCAAAGATTTCGGAGCCTGAGTGACGTTGATGCGCAGTTCCGTCACACGTTCCTTCACCATTCCGTCATACCGGTGTATCGTCCAGCCAGAAGAAACAATCCAGGTAAGGAGTATCGTGAGTTAACAGCACTGTACCCGGACGGGAAGCGCCGAAATCGTATTTTCCGGGAGCGAAGGTATATCCCATCATACCGTAGCCGCGGGTAGACCAATAGAACGGAGTCGGCGAAGCCACACCCCCGTCGGTCCACTGGTTGGTATTGACAATTTCAATGGCTTGTCCCTTGTGTGAGAAACGGCCGTTCTGTACACCGCCGCCATAGAAATACTCATCAGGATTTTCTTTCAGGGTCAGAGTCACCTGCTGGCCGGTAAACTGAACCGGCGCGGTTTCTTCCACCACGGCTTTTCCACTGGCCAGATCGCGAATGCAGAACAATCCGCTCTGTTTGTCTATCTCCACCGCAATCAGAGGCGTACGGACGGTAATCTTCCCCTGTTCGTCCTCTAATTGCAACGTGCCCGGGTTCAGGCGAGGTCTGTCCACTAAGATCTGTGCTGGAGGTACCGCTTCCGGGTCACGGACAATCCCTCCGGCATTATCCTGGAAGAAACGTACCATGTTCTCGCCGTAGAAATCAAGCATCATGCGTTGCTGATTGGAGAACAATACTTCGACGGTCGTCGGATTGAGCAACGTAGCCCCACTCACAAGCGGTTGCTGTTGCCCTACTGCTGCCTGGATGGACTGAACGGGACGGTTGCCCCTGCGGCCGGAGCCGCCAGACAGACAGGCAAGGTGAGCGCCAACGCCCACACTTTCGGTTCATTTTTCATAGGGTCCTTTTTAGTTTATGAGTTTATCATAGTTCCGAATGGACAAAACTACAATTAAAATCCGTACCGCAAACGATTGGGGCCCCAAAACCCAAAAAACCGGAACATCTATCTGAAGTTTTTAACATTTCAGATGGATATTCCGGCCATTTATTAAGAATTTTAATTATTCAGGAATCATTCGGAAAATTTCTTTCCAGGGAAATAAGTTTCCATCAAAGCGATGAAATCGGCATCCCCTTTGAGTGAAGCCAGGTCGGCTTCCTCCTCCAGTTCCTGCCAAGTGATAGGATGACGGTTCATCAAGGCTGTCTTCAAGGCACGGAGGGCATCATCCTTACGGCCCGTCAAGGCATACAGACAGGCCAGGTTATAAATAGCACTGGTATCGCCTGCCAAGGCAACCACCTGCTTCAGCAACTCTTCTATCTGTGCGGCATCCTGGGTCAAAGTTCCTTTCAATCTGGCCAGGTCGGAGATAGCCAACGCATAATTATAAACAATGAACGCATTACCCGGCTGGAGCTCCATGGCCTTCTTGTATTTTGTCAATGACTCTTCAAACAGCTTTTCGTCCTTCCGGATGTCACCCTGCGCAGAAAGCGCATTTCCCCAGTTGTAATAGAAAGCCGGGAAGCCATCCTGCAATTCTACCGCTTTGGTAAACTTCTCGTAGGATTCCTCGAACAGCTTGTCATCTTCCTTCAGACCGGCCAGATCGGAAAGCGCGACTCCCCAATCATTGTAAGCCAACGCATTATCCGGTTGAAGCTCTACTGCCTTCGCGTATTTCTCGAAAGCTCCCTGGAAAACGGCCTCATCCTTTTTCAACATGGCCAGACGGGAAAGCAAGTTCGCCCATTTATAATATACCGGAACATAATCCGGATGAAATTTCTCTACAATCGCATATTTTTCTATCGCCTCGAGGAATACCGATTCGTTCCCTGTCATCAGTGCCAGCTCGGACAAAGCCATTCCCCAATTATCGTAAATGGCGGCATCCCGGGGAGCGTAACGCAAGGCCTGCATGTATTTCCGGAAAGCATCCTGGAAAATGCCCGGTTTGCCCATCACCTTCCCATAATCGGCCAATGCATTGGCCCAATTGTTCAACAACAGGGGATTCCGAGGTTCCAGGCTGACGGCCTTCGCATATTTCTTGAAAGCACGCTTGAAAAGGTTTTCATCCTTGCGCATCTTGGCCAATTCGAGCAATGTTTCTCCCCAATTGTTATAGGCCGGAGTATGACGCTTCTCTAGTTCGATGACCTGACTGTAACACACACATGCCTCCTCCAAACGGTTTGTGTGCTGGGCATGATATCCTTTTTCGAACCAATCCTGTGCGGTAGGTTTCTGTACCCGTTTCTGTGCGACAGCCGGTTCCGCTATTTTTTCATTCTGTTCGTCTTTCTGCATAATTTTAAATGGTATTAGAACGGACTTCTTGTCCTCAAAAAATTAATGGTCTCTCTAGGCAGCGACCCCATATCCAACCCGAAGAATGCGTCATTTCGACCAACCAGCAAGAATGAGGCCGCATGTTTCGAGTCCAAAAATACGCAAATATTCCATTCTACAAACTTCCAGTCAGAAGTTTTTTTCTGACAAGCCGGGAGGAAAAAAGGCGGACAATTATTCTATGCATCCTTTAAAGGAATAGCTGTCAGACAAATAAACGGTATCCAACAAACGGATTCCGGTGGCCGTCCGGAAAATGCGTTCCCTGACTTTCCGGACAGCCTCTTCCGCCATGCCATCCTCATACAGATTGACCAGAAAATCGGCCTCGACCAGAATCTGATGGTCTATGCCGCCGATATCATGGTAAGTATGGTGATGCCCCACCAACCAACAGACACGCTCTATCTGTCCGGGCGTATAGCCTCCAGTCTTTTCCAGCAACGCCCGTGCCTCGGCAGGCCCTTCCTGCTCCTGATGTTTCCCGTCAGAGACTCCATATTTCTGTTCAGACAGGTGTATACCTATGTCGTGAACCACGGCCGCCGTTTCCAGCACGAACCGGGTTTCGGCATCAAGTCCTTCGCCCGTACCTATCAAATAAGAGAAATAATGAACCTTCATGAAATGCTGGATACGCTTGGCGTCGCCGGCATCATAGTCCATCATGTTACGAATCAATGCATTCAGTCTGTTATCCATATTTTCCGACATTTTTTCTGTTCATAGGTCCACGTACAAACCTTCAAAGCCCCCGAAACGGAGCATCCGTTACGGCTTTCATCCATATACCCGGCAAGCTTTCCCCGCCCCGCCATCGGCATATCCGCGCCGAAAAACATCAAAAAAGCCTCTGAAAACATTGTTTCCAGAGGCTTTTTCCTGCAAGTACACCCTCAGGGATTCGAACCCTGGACCCACTGATTAAGAGTCAGTTGCTCTACCAACTGAGCTAAGAGTGCTTCTTTGTTTTTGCGGTTGCAAAGGTAAGCGGTTTTATCGAAACCGCTTACCTTTTTTACATAAAAAATTACACTTTTTTACTATCTCTCTTTCTACCAGTCGTTTCCGGAAGGTAGAAAGAGAGACAAAAAACACGGTTTGCGTCTGTTTTTATTCACTCAGGCCGGCACTTACTTCATCGATGGTAGGATTATGGCAACTCATGCCACCGTCTACCACCAATGTCTGGCCCGAGATGTAACGGGCGTCGTCCGATGCCAGGAAAACAATGGTAGCCGCCACATCTTCGGCATTGCCCAAGTAAGGAACGGCATTGTATTTCTGGAAAACCTGACGGAGATTCTCCGGAATACATTCCAACGAAGAGGGAGTCAGTACCAGCCAGGGAGCCACGGCATTGCAACGGATTCCCGAACGTCCGTACTGACAGGCAATGTAACGGGTCAGGTTATTGACACCTGCCTTGCTCAATCCGTACAACGTTCCCCGGAAATCGCCCATCAGCGAACCGATGGAAGATACATTGACAATGGCTCCTTGCTTCTTTTCGGCCATCACCGGCAAAGCGATACGCGAAATGGCCAGCATACTCTTCAGGTTGGTATGCATCACCTCGTCGAAATAATCCAAATCCAGACAGACTACATCAACATCCCGCTTCATATCGCCGATACCGACATTGTTCACCAGTACATCGATGGTGCCGAAGTGAGCCAAGGTACGTACCACAGCGGCCTGACCGCTATCCAAATCTGCCGCATCATAGTACAAAGGCAATACTTTCTCGCCATCGGCGTTCAATGCTACGGCCAGCTTCTCGGCTGCCTCCAGGTTATAATCCGCGACGGCCACTTTTGCGCCTTCGCGTACCAGACGCTCTACGGTAGCCCGACCGATGCCCGAAGCTCCGCCGGTTACCAACGCTACACGATTGTTCATTCTTTCCATAATGTCTTGTTTAGTTCAGTCAGCGTATACAACAAAACATTTCCCAGGAAAGTTCGGGCGCTAAAAAGGTTTTAACGGTTGAGCAGCAAGTCTCTAAGAATGATATCCAGCCTCCTCTCGACCTCCTCGACAGGGATTCCGTGCCCCAGTTCCTGACGGATGGAGGTCACCCCCTTATCGATGAAACCGCACGGATGAATGTAACGGAAATATTCCAGATCCGTGTTTACATTCAAGGCCAATCCGTGCATCGTGATGAAATGGCTGCTCCGTACTCCCATCGCACAGATTTTCCGCTCCTTCGGTGTTCCGGCATCCAGCCATACACCGGTAGCACCGGCCACACGCCCGGCCAGAATGCCATACGAAGCACAGACCCGAATAACCGCTTCCTCCAAGACATCCAGGTAAGACTTCAGCCCCAAATGGAAATCTTCCAGGTTCAGAATCGGATAACAGACCAGCTGTCCCGGCCCGTGGTATGTAATGTCTCCTCCACGGTCAATATGGAAGAGCTCGGCGTGGATGCGTTCCAACTGCTCGGGCGTCAACAACATATTCGTTTCTTTTCCATGCCGCCCCAATGTATAGACATGCGGATGCTGGCAGAAAATCAACCGGTTTTCATAAGGCAACCCCTTCTCACGGGCCATTACCAGCGAATCGAACAATTCGGTCTGCCGTTTCCAGGCCTCACCATAGGGAATCATCCCCCAATATTCTGTCTTCATAATCAGTCCTCCCAATACTGGCACTAGCCTGAACGCTTCTGCACACGGAACCTCAATACATCCGGTTAACGCCGAAACGGTCAGGTAAGTCCTCTTATTACAGACAGCAAGTTAGCAAAAATCCTGAAATATTCGCCTCTTCCACCTGAAACTTCTGCCGTCTTTCCCCCAAACGCCCTATCCGCCCGTTACTTTTCTGCTTTTTTGACAGAAAGAAATACCTTTTTTGATGGTCAATTCATGAAGTTATCTTATATTTGTAGTATCTAGCAATAAAGTTGCAACCATAAAATTTAAAAGAACAACATGAAAAAATCAAACGAACTGTTTCTCAAGACAATGGGACTCGCTTCGGCCCTTATGCTCTTCCAAGGATGTACCGAACAGAAAGCCGAACAAGCCCTGGGCACAGAAACACTGACTTGCGATACGACCGTTTTCCTGAAAGACGATGTAAAGAGCTCACCTTCCTGTAAAATAAACTACAGCCTGGCATTCTTCAAGATGCGCCAGGCCACAGACTCTATAGCGCTCAAGTCCAATGCGCAACTCATTCGGGCCATCGAAGAAGGAATGCCCGCTACACAAAATCCGCAGGAGTTCGTGCGACACCTGAAAGATACCCTGATTACCAACTACCGGCAAGACCTGGAAGGCCTGTACGAATACGACCTCCGGAACGGGCTGAAAGACCATGAACTGCCGGGATGGTACAATTATGAATATGGTATCAATTCCACCCTGACCGAAGGGAAGGACCATGTATGGAACTACAAGGTCAGCCATTTCGCATATACTGGAGGCGCTCATCCGAACAGCTACCAGAAATGGATCAACCTGACCGACCAAGGAGAAGTACTGACCAAAGAACAGGTATTCCTGCCCAATACAGAAGCTGCCGTCTGCGAACTGATTCTGAAAGAGCTGATCCGTACCGCCGGCGAACGGGTAGAAACCGATACCATCACCAGCATCGAAGGACTACAGGAGTACGGTATCCTGCAGATGAACGGACTCTACTTGCCCGACAACTTTCTGCTGGAGAAAGAAGGCATCCGCTTCCTGTACAATCCATACGACATCGCGCCGTATGCCTTGGGAGACTTTGAACTCCTGGTACCTTATCAAGAACTGAATACCTACCTTATCAAGCATTAACGACCTTATGGACATTATCCTGAAATATTTTCCTGAGTTGACAGACATCCAGAAAGAACAGTTCGCGGCCCTCTATGACCTGTATACCGACTGGAACAGTAAAATCAATGTCATCTCCCGCAAAGACATCACCAATCTGTACGAACACCATGTATTGCACTCATTGGGTATAGCCAAAGTCATCCACTTCAAGTCCGGTACATCGTTGATGGACCTGGGTACGGGAGGTGGATTTCCGGGTATTCCCCTGGCTATCCTCTTTCCCGAATGCCGCTTCCACCTAGTAGACAGCATCGGGAAAAAGGTCAAAGTGGCTACCGAAATAGCGCAGGCCATCGGACTGAAAAACGTAACGACCCGCCATTGCCGGGCAGAAGAAGAAAAGCAGCAGTTCGACTTTGTGGTCAGCCGGGCCGTCATGCCACTGACAGACCTGCTGAAGATTATCCGGAAAAACATCCGGAAAGAACAAATCAACGCTTTGCCCAACGGGCTCATCTGCCTGAAGGGCGGAGAGCTGGAGAACGAAATCATGCCTGTGAAACACAAGGCCTTCATTTACGACCTGAAGGACTATTTCGACGAGGAGTATTTCGAGACAAAAAAAGTAGTGTATGTAACCATCAACGGATAAAAAGCCATGAAAATCAAACGATTCGAATTCAATATGTTTCCGGTGAACTGCTACGTACTTTCCGACGAAACACGTGAGGCTGTAGTCATCGATGCCGGATGCTTCTATCCGGGAGAAGGAGAACAGCTGAAAAAATACCTCGACGAAGAAGGTCTCCAACTGAAACATGTGCTGAACACCCATCTGCACCTGGACCACATCTTCGGCAACGCTTACCTGGCGCGTGAATTCGGGCTGAAACCGGAAGCCAACCAGGCGGACGAATTCCTACTTGCCCGCGCGGCAGACCATTGCCGCATGTTCGGGTTCCGTATCAACGAAGAGCCCGCACCGCTGGGAGGCTATATCGCCGACGGTGACGAAATCTGCTTCGGAAACTCCAGGCTGAAAGCGATAGCGGCCCCGGGACACTCCCCCGGAAGTCTGGTGTTCTATGACGAAAAGGACGGATGCATGTTCAGCGGTGACGTCCTTTTCAGAGGAAGCATCGGACGGACCGACCTGGACAGAGGAAGTTTCGAGGACATCAGAAACAGCATCTGCAACCGTCTGTTCACCTGTCCGGACAACACCGTCGTGTACCCTGGTCATGGAGAGCAGACTACCATCGGTTACGAAAAGAAGAACAATCCTTATTTCCAATAAATCTGTAATCAATCACTTAAATCATACATTATGAAAACAGCAACTTTTGCCAACCGTCATATCGGCATTTCGGAAGAGGATTATCCGAAGATGCTGGAGAAAATCGGGGTGAAGAGTCTTGACGAACTGATAGACCGCACCATACCGGCAAACATCCGTCTGAAAGAACCGCTCCACCTGGATCCGGCAATGACCGAACGCGAATTTGCGGAACACATAAACAAGCTGGCCGCCATGAACCAACCGTTCAAGACCTATATCGGTACAGGCTGGTACGACACCGTGACACCGGCGGTCATCCAACGGAACGTGTTCGAGAATCCGGTATGGTATACTTCCTACACGCCTTATCAGGCTGAAATCTCACAGGGACGTCTGGAAGCCCTTCTGAACTTCCAGACCGTCATCAGCGACCTGACAGGCATGCCGCTGGCGAACTGTTCTTTACTGGATGAGGCTACCGCTGCCGCCGAAGCGGCCACCATGATGTTCGGTCTACGCAGCCGCGCCCAGCAGAAAGGCGGCGCAACAACCTTATTTGTGGACGAAGAGATTTTTCCACAGACTTTGGCGGTCGTCCGCACACGTGCCCTGCCGCAAGGCATCCAGGTACAGGTGGGCAAGTACAAGGAGCTGAACTTCACACCGGATATTTTCGGCTGTATCGTCCAGTACCCCAACAACAGCGGAAACATCGAAGACTACCGTGAATTTACCCGTCAGGCACACGAAGCCGGTTGCAAGGTAGCCGTAGCGGCAGACATCATGGCACTGGTATTGCTGGTACCTCCCGGCGAATGGGATGCCGACATCGTTTTCGGAAGCTCCCAGCGGTTGGGTACCCCACTCTTCTACGGTGGACCTTCTGCCGCTTATTTCGCTACCCGCGACGAGTACAAACGCAACATGCCGGGACGTATCATCGGACTCTCCAAAGACAAATACGGACATACCTGCTACCGCATGGCTCTACAGACACGCGAACAGCACATCAAACGAGAAAAGGCGACTTCAAACATCTGTACCGCCCAGGCACTGCTGGCTACCATGGCCGGATTCTACGCCGTATACCACGGTCCTGACGGTCTGAAAGAGATTGCCAAACGCATCCATAGCCTGACGAACTGCCTGAACAAGCAACTGACCAAGTTAGGATACGTACAGAAGAACGAACTCTTCTTCGATACCCTCCGCCTGCAATTACCGGAGAATGTGTCTACCCAAAAGTTGCAGACCATCGCCATGAGCAAGAAAGCGAACCTCCGCTATTTCGACAACGGCGATGTAGGTGTCAGCATCGACGAGGCGACTACTCTGGCAGATATCAATCACCTGCTGAATATCTTCGGTATCGCCGCCGAAACGAGCATCCAGGAGATAACCGATGTACCGGAAATGTCTTCCCTCACCCGGGAACTGAGAAGACGCACCGGATTCCTGTCGCACGAGGTATTCAATAAATACCATACCGAAACCGAAATGATGCGTTACATCAAACGGTTGGAACGCAAAGACATCTCCCTGATTCATTCCATGATTTCACTGGGTTCCTGCACCATGAAGCTGAATGCCGCCGCAGAAATGATTCCGCTGAGCAATGCCGCATGGATGAACGTACACCCGTTGGTACCGAAAGAACAGGCAGAAGGGTACCAGCTGCTCATCCAGAAACTGGGCGAACAGTTGAAGACCATTACCGGATTTGCCGGCATTACCTTCCAGCCGAACTCCGGTGCCGCCGGAGAATATACCGGCCTGCGTATCATCCGCAGCTACCTGGAAAGTATCGGTCAAGGCCATCGCCACCTGGTATTGATACCGGCATCGGCCCACGGTACCAATCCGGCATCAGCCGTACAAGCCGGATACGAGCCGTTGGTATGTGCCTGTGACGACCGGGGAAACATCGACCTGAATGATTTGCGGGAAAAAGCCGAAACGCATAAGGACGAACTGGCAGCCCTGATGATTACCTACCCGTCTACCCATGGCATCTTTGAAGCTGACGTAGCTGAAATCTGCCAGATTATCCACCAGTGCGGCGCACAGGTATACATGGACGGAGCCAACATGAACGCTCAAGTGGGATTGACCAATCCGGCTACCATCGGTGCCGACCTCTGCCACCTCAACCTGCATAAGACTTTCGCCAGCCCACACGGAGGAGGAGGACCGGGAGTTGGCCCTGTGTGCGTAGCCGAACACCTGATACCGTTCTTACCGGGACATGCTTCTTTCGACCACGAACAGAACGAAGTGGCTGCCGCACCCTACGGAAGTGCCGGCATCCTGCCTATCACCTATGCCTACATCTGCATGATGGGTACCGAAGGTCTGACCCGCGCCACCGAAGTAGCCATCCTGAATGCCAATTACCTGGCAGCCTGCTTTGAAGAGGCATACGGCACGGTCTATCGGGGAACCAACGGCTTCGTCGGACATGAAATGATTCTGGAATGCCGGAAATTACACGAAGAAAGCGGAATCAGCGAAAATGACATCTCCAAACGGTTGATGGACTACGGCTATCACGCTCCTACCCTTTCCTTCCCTGTACACGGCACGTTGATGATTGAACCGACGGAAAGCGAAAGTCTGGCCGAGCTGGACAACTTTGTCGAAGTCATGCTGCAAATCCGGAAAGAAATAGAGGAAATAAAACGGGGAGACGCCTCTGCCGACGATAACGTACTGGTGAATGCTCCACACCCGGAATACGAAATTGTAGCCAACGAATGGGAACACAGCTATAGCCGCGAAAAAGCAGCTTACCCCATCCCAAGCGTACGCGAAAACAAGTTCTGGATAAATGTGGCCCGCATAGACAATACTTTGGGCGACCGCAAGCTGTTGCCTACCCGTTACGGTAGTTTCAACTGACAGGTCCTGACCCGTCATCCATAAAAGAAGGCGCCGCAGCTTTCCCATACCAATCCGGGGAGCTGCGACGCCTTTTATCGTTAACTTCTAATCTTATCTCCGTCCGATTAAGACAATCCTTCGATTTCTCCGTTCACGATGTCGATGTGCAATGCCTGAGGCTCTTTCGGCAATCCCGGCATACGCATGATTTCGCCTGCCACCATCACCAGCATTTCGGCACCGGCATTGATGACAATATCGCGTACCGTAAAGTTAAAGCCGGAAGCTACACCATACAGTTTCGGATCGGTAGAGAACGAATATTGAGTCTTGGCGATACAGATCGGGAAATGTGTATATCCCAACTCTTCAATCATCTTCAGCTTCTTACGGGCAGCCGGACCGAAAAGTACCTGTTTCGCGCCATAAAGATTCAAAGCTACCTTACGTACTTTTTCTTCTACTGAATCTTCTTCGTCGTAAGCGAAAGTCAACGGCTTGGACGGCTGCTTTTCGATGGTATCTACCACCAGGTTAGCCAATTCTACAGCTCCTTCACCACCTTCCATGAAAGCATTGTTGATGGCAAAACCGATTCCCTTCTCAGCACAATGCTGGCGGACATAATCCAGTTCCTCGTCGGTATCATTGGCATAACGGTTGAAGGCTACGACAACGGTCTGTCCGAACGATTGCAGATTCTCGATATGCTTGTCCAGATTCTTCAATCCTTCTTTCAATCCTTCCATATTCGGTTCCTTGATTGCGTCAACACTCACACCACCGTGCATCTTCAAGCCCTGAGCCGTGGCCACCAGTACCGTCAGTTTCGGCTGCAGCCCTGCCTTACGGCATTTGATGTCGTAGAACTTTTCAGCACCCAAGTCGGCACCGAAACCAGCTTCCGTAATGACATAATCGCCGAAAGTCATGGCCAACCGGGTAGCCAGCACGGAGTTACAACCGTGCGCGATGTTAGCGAACGGACCGCCATGTACAAAAGCAGCGGTATGCTCGGTAGTCTGTACCAGATTAGGCGACAACGCATCTTTCAGCAGTACGGTAATGGCTCCAGCCACTCCCAGATCCTTTACGGTGAACGGTTTTCCCTCGATGGTGAAACCCAGCAGGATATTCTCGATCCGACGTCGCAAATCAGCTTCATCCGTAGCCAAACACAGGATAGCCATGATTTCGGAAGCCGGTGTAATATCGAATCCCGATTCACGCATAACGCCGTTTGTCTTTCCACCCAGTCCGGTTACGATGTAGCGCAAGCCACGGTCGTTTACATCCAATACACGGTTCCAAAGCACTTCCTTCATGGCAAAGCCGTTATCGCGGTTCTGATACATATAGTTATCCAGCAAAGCGGCAATCATGTTATGGGCCGATGTAATGGCGTGGAAATCTCCTGTAAAATGAAGGTTTATCTTATCCATCGGCAATACCTGGGCGTAACCACCTCCGGCAGCACCCCCTTTCATACCGAAACAGGGGCCTAAAGAAGGTTCACGCAAGGCACAGATGGCCTTCTTACCGATTTTACTCAATCCCAATGCCAAGCCGATAGACACAGTGGTCTTACCGATACCGGCTTTAGTCGGGGTGATGGCAGTCACCAGAATCAGGTTGCTCTTGTTTACTTTCTCTTCATCAATCAAAGTCTCGGGTACTTTGGCGATGTAACGTCCATAATTCTGTATTTCCTCTACCGGGATGTCATAATTACGAGCCACCTGTTTGATTTTGGTCAACTCTATACTACGTGCAATTTCTATATCAGACTTCATAACGTTGAAATTTTAAAGCCACAAAGGTAGAAAAAAAATAGGACTTTTTGCCAAAACCGTCCATCAGTCGACAGAAAAATTCAGTTTTTGATTCAGGACAACTTTTGAAACGCCGAAGTTACGTAACTTTGAAAACCATATACAAGGCGCCAGAAAAATAATAATTAAAACATTTATACACTTACACTATGATGCAAAACATCTCTTCTGCGGCATACGCAGATTCCAAACCTCATTATGAGCTCCTGGACGGATTACGAGGAGTCGCCGCACTGTTGGTTCTCTTTTATCACATCTTCGAAGGACTCTCCTTCGCTGCAGGTGGAACTCCCATTACAGTCATCAACCACGGTTACCTGGCCGTCGATTTCTTCTTTATTCTTTCCGGCTTTGTAATCAGTTATGCGTACGATGACCGATGGGGAAAAACAATGACAACCGGCAATTTCTTCAAACGCCGCCTCATCCGTCTTCATCCGATGATTATCATGGGAGTCATTCTGGGAACCATCACCTTTTTTCTGCAGGGTGGTGTCCAATGGGACGGTACAAAAGTCGCCACTTCAGCCGTCATGCTTGCCATGCTCTGTGCCATGTTCTTCATTCCTGCTGTTCCCGGCGTAAGCTATGAAGTCCGGGGCAACGGTGAAATGTTCCCGTTGAACGGCCCCAGCTGGTCGCTCTTTTTCGAATACATCGGCAATATCCTGTATGCCTTGTTTATCCATCGCCTGTCCACCAAAGCCTTGACGGTTCTGGTCGGACTACTGGGAATCGCCTTAGCCTGGTTCACCACTTTCAATGTATCCGGCTACGATATGATTGGCGTAGGTTGGACACTTGACACCGTCAATTTCTTCGGAGGCGCCCTGCGCATGCTCTTCCCCTTCTCGATGGGAATGCTGCTGGCCCGTCATTTCAAACCGATGAATGTAAGAGGAGCTTTCTGGATCTGCTCCGTCATTCTGTTACTGCTTTTCTGTGTACCGTATATTGTTACAGGAAACTCACCCATCAGTCTGAACGGCCTGTTCGAAGCCATCTGTATTCTTTTCATCTTCCCGGTTCTTCTCTGGATTGGAGCTTCCGGCAAGACAACGGACAATTTTTCATCCCGTGTGTGTAAATTTCTGGGCGATATCTCCTATCCGCTCTATGCCGTACACTACCCGATTATGTACCTGTTCTATGCCTGGCTGATTGACCATAAGCTCTATACCATCGCCGAGGCCTGGCCAATGGCACTCGCCGTTTATCTGGGAAACATCCTGCTGGCATACCTCTGTCTGAAACTTTACGACGAACCAGTCAGAAAATGGTTAACCAAGAAATTCTTGAACAAGAAATAAGCAAAAAGCCGTTTTAGTTTATCATAAAAGGTACAACTAAAACGGCTTTTCAATGTTGTATTGAGTCTGCTAAAAAGATTACAAATCAGCTATTTCCTCTAGACTCAAACCAGTAATATCCGCAATGTCTTCCGCAGAAAATCCCTTGGCCTTCATACGAACCGCACTTTGCTTCCTGGCCTCTTCTACTCCTTTAGCACGCCCCTCTTCCAGTCCTTCAGCACGGCCTTCTTCCAGTCCTTCGGCACGACCCTCGGCACGACCTTCGGCACGTTCAGTATAAATATTGTCACGTAGAATCACAATGTTATCCAAATGGCGGTAATAAGCCTTCAATTCATCCTTACTCATTTTATCAAGTTTCAAGCGTTCACGAGCGGCATCCAATCCCGGTGCCTGGGCCTTTTCGGGTATTTCTCCCGTATTCAAATAATAAATCCACTCTTCCAACGGAGTCTTTGCAACCTGATTGAAGTCATTGACTTTCAAAATGTAATATTCGGGATACAACTGACTCACTGTATCTACCTTGAAAGTCTGGCGTTGGAAAGGAGACAATTCCAACAAATCGTTCTGATGAATGCCACGGAACTCGGTCTTTCCGTGATAAACGATATCCTTTCCATGCCCCAAAGAGAAATAAACAATGTTGATGCTATACACTTTACGAACCTTGTCATATCCCTCTCCCCGATTGATGTATTCTGTCACCAGTTTGGAAGTACCGAAAAGCATGCGTTGGAAATAAGCATATTCATTGTTGTTCTGGATTTCAATCAGCAGCAACGTTCCTTTAGAATCTTCGGCAAGCATATCCACACGGTTGTACTTGTCGAACTCCTCTTCTTGATTACTCTCGCTTTCCAGCAATTTCTGAATGGTAATCTTGTCGTTCAACAAAGTGGTCAGAAGGCCTTCAAGCACGGCAAAGTTGGCCTTGTTACGGAGCAGGCGTTTCATCGCCCAGTCAAAACGTATATAGCTGCTCATACGGAATCTGTTTTATTATCTTAGGAACTATGCGAAGATAAACATTCTATCCGAACCTAACAAAAACTCAAGACTTTATTTTCGACTACTTCCTTTGCCGGATGGTCCGTCGTACCGATCTGGAAACACTCAATACCGGAAGATACAGGAAAATACCGATGACTGACATCACCAGTCCACCGATGGTACCGGCTGCCAGCGGGAACCAGAACGGGGTTTTCTCACCAATCAGGAAAGGGACGAATCCCAAGATGGTGGAAACCACAGTCAGGAAGATGGGTATAATCTTCACATTCCACGCCTTGGTATACGCCTGCAAGGGAGAGAGGTTAGGGAAAATTCTCCGGATAGCATTGTACTCGTTCAGGATGTAGATGCTCGCATTCACTGTAATACCGCAAAGCAGTACGAAGGATGCGAAACCTCCCTGGTCGAAATTGAGTCCGAACAGGTAGAAGGTAAGGAACACCCCGATGTAGGAAATCGGAATCACGAAAATGATGGCCAGCAGCTGACTCAACGAATCGAACAGGATGGCGGATATGAAGAAGATGATGGCTATCACCACCAGCAACAGCAGGTATTGACTGTTGTCATCCTTGCCCCAGCTCCAGTAAGCACTGTCGCTCTCCACCGTATATCCCATGGGCAGACGTTTCCGGAGCGTCTCGATGTCCTTCTCCAGCAGTTTCCGTCCCTGTTCCGAAGAACCGATGTACTCGTACTGCAGACACAGGCGGTACTGTTGGTTTTCCTTGGCCACCAGCTTCGGTGCCTGCCCCTTGGCCAGCACCGCCAGATCGGACAGTTTATACTGTTTCCCGTTCACAACAAACGGTACTGACATGAAGGCCCAGACATCGTAATCGCCACTCTGGCGGGAAGTCAGCCGCAGGTATTCCAGATTGTTGTCATAGACAATGCTGCCAGCCAACTGGTCACGCATGAACACCGGACGTAATACGGCAAACAGGTCGTATGCGGTCAGGTTCTCTTCGGCCATGCGCCGTTTGTCGAACTCCAGATAGAACTCTGTATAGTCGTCCTTCCACCACGAGAATTCCGAATTGACCGTCACCTCCTTGATACGGCGGTGTGTCAGAAGCAGCTTCTTCATCTCTTCAGCCCACAGGCTGAGCTCGTCGTAATTGTAGCCGTACATCTTCACCCGGAAACTACCCGCCGATTCACGGACGTCGTTGCTGAAGCCCTGATCCTGCAGTCCATAGACGGACCAGCTTCCTCCACCCAACGTAAGCGACTTGCTGATCACGTTCGATTTCAGTACATACGGGAATCCCGTATGGCTGTATTCCTTCTTGAAATACACTTGGATAGCCGCTCTACGGGCATTATAGACTGATGTCTGGAACTGACGTATCTCCTTGAATTCACTCAGATACGTCTCCATCTTCTTGATGAGCACATTCATCTGCTCCAGCGTACTGCCGTTCGGCAGGGTGGCATTGATGTAGAGCACCACTTCACCCTCGTCGCGGTTGAAGTAGCCTCCATCATACACCTTCTCGACAAAGAGCCGTAAGGCACCTCCGAAAGCCTTGTCTACAATTGGTTTTATATCTTCCTTGTATGTGGAATTGTCGAATACCCTGTTGTACAGTTCTGCCCATTCCCCCTTGCTTTCCGCTTCCTCTATCCTCTCGGGAAGCATGAATACCGGCAGGCCGAACCCCAGTACCAACAGGATACAGGCCAACACCCGGTAGCGGCACATCAACACAATCAGACTACGGTAGAAACGGGTAAAATACACGGTGCACCGTTTGACCCGCAGCCGCGGATGTGCAGGCCTGCCCCGTCGCAATCCAATCTTCTCAATCATCGGAGGTACGAAGAACAGGGCAACCAGCAGGGATATACCCAGGTTAATGATGACCACTGCCGCAAAATCCTGCAGGTTCAGCCGTATCTTCTCGTCAAGGAAGAAGATGATGACCAATGCGCCGATGGTGGTCAGCGTAGCCGCCAGCACCGACATGAAGGCCTTCAGGTTACGCCGCCTCAGGATATGGTCGGTCATGACGATGATGTTGTCTATCACCAGGTTGAGTGAAATGGTGATACCGGCCAGCGAATAAAGCTGTATCTCCAGTCCGAAAGCATAATAAAGGATGGCAGCTACGGCGATATTCACACTCAGTCCCGTAACGATGAGAAACAGATACCTCAGGTTACGGGTGATGACAGCCACGAAAAGCAGCAGGATAAGCACGGTGATTCCCGTACGGAAATAGATGGTGTCCAGCTCCTTGCTGATGTATTCCGTAGCGTCATAACCGGTATGTATCTCATATCCGGCAGGCATGATGGCCTTGACCTCCTCCATCACTTCCCGCACTTCATCTGCCAGTGTCAGCTGATTGGCCGTTTCGGTAGCGGTAATGGAGAGATAGATGGAATTGAGTCCGTTTATCCGGTAATAGGAAGTAGGTACCTCCTCGGTGCGTGTCACCCGTACCAGTTTGTCCAGTGGAACGGCATTCCCTTCCGGAGTCCTGATCTGAATTTCCGACGGACGGAAATCCCCCTCCTGTCCGTCCGTCACCCGCACCAGCCGGATCCATTCCCGACGACCGTCCGAATCATATTCACAAATACCTAGAAACTCCTGGTCGTAACGTTCCGCAATGGCCTGCTGGATATCCTGCACACCAATCTGAAGGGACGAGAGCTGTACATTGTCGTATTCTATCCGCCATTCCATGGGCGTAGCTCCGCTCAGTTCCACCTTGTAGACACCGTCCAGAGCCGAAAGGAGCGGCTTGATCCGGTCCTCGCCGTACCGCTGGATGACAATTGGTGTGGCAGGCGCGTTCAGCGTAAAGGTCATGAACGAACGCGCCGCCTGGTCATCGGAACGCTGGGAGGATATGATCGGATAGCTGACTCCCTCGGGCAACTGCGACCAGAGCTGCCGAATCAGGGTGGACACCTCGAAGCGGGTCATCTCGATGTCGGCATGCTTGTCCAGCTCCACCCGGATATAACCGCTTCCATTGTCGGAAGTGGAATAGATATTCCTGATTCCCGTCACCCGTGAAAGCATCCCCTCCAGGCGGCTGGTCACTTCCGATTCAATGACGCGGGCAGAGTTTCCCGGCATGGTGAACGAAACGGTCAGCCCCGGCATGTCGTGCGAAGGCGACAGCTTGACAGGCAGTAACGGAGCCAGGAACAGCCCTACCAGAGACAGGCAGATAAAGGTTACAATCAGGGTGAACGATGACCAGCCCACGGCACGTTTACGGTTGTTCTCTCTCATCGCCTGCATCAGTAACGGTTGTTGTCAAAATCGAAACGGTCGGAAAGCGACATACCCGACTCGAAATCGTGCAATGTCAGTTTCCGTATCTTGTAATAGTTGAACCAGTAGTTCTGGAGTGCCTGGATGTAATTCTTCTGGGCCTCCTGCTGACGGTTCAGTGAAAGAGTCAGACTGCTGATGTCAGCTTTTCCGATGATAAAACGCCGCCGTGTCTGGTCGTATGCCAGTTCGGCCAGGTCGAGTGCTTCCGAGGCGCTGGCTATCAGATCCTGCTGCACGTTGAAATCGCTCACCGTCATCATCACATCCTCTTCCAGACTAATTTCCTCCTGACGGGCGGCAATCTTCACCACATTCAGATTGTTCCTGGCCATGTTGCATTTCCCCTTACGGACACCCCAGTCCACCAACGGAATGGAAACCGTAAGCGATACCAGATCCTGCTGCAGCAGGTTCCGGTAAGCCGCCCCCAGGTTGTCAGCCACCTGGTTGAAACCTACACTGGCATTCACGCTGGCATTGAAGCGGGACTCCTTCTTTGTACGGTCCACTTCCCGTTCGGCTTCCAGTACGTTCTGCCGCTGCTCCAGGTAAGTCGGGTTGTTCTCCTTGGCCATCAGCAGGGCACGGTCGGCCGGAATGTCCACATAACGCGGACGCGACGGCAGGTCAATCTCTATGTACGTGTTCTTGTCCAGGTTCAGGAAGGTGGCCAGTGCAGACATGGCGCGCTTGCGAATAATCTCGGCATTCTTCAGGGTATTCCGGGCATTCACCTTATCCAGTTTCAGGGTCAGCAGGTCGGCCTGCGAAATGGCAGCAATCTTCTGGCGCTGCTCGCCGATGGCATACAGCGTATCGGCAGTGGTCAGATTTTCTTCGGCCAGTCTATAGTCGGTCTGTGCCATAGCCAGCGAGAAGAAATAGTTCACCGCCTCTTCGGACACACTTTCCGAATTGTAAATGAACTGCTTCTTTACCTTCTCGAATTTCAACGGTTCAATCTTCCGGTCCCAGCGGAAAGCATTGAAGCCCAACAGGTCCTGCTGGTAACCGATACGGAACGGTACCGTAGAGAACTGAGTGGAATTGACATCGCCGAAGTTACGCAGATAGTCCAACTGGGTATCTACATAGAAGGTACCACCCAACAGATCGAGATTCTGCACCAGACTCAGCCCGGCCGTAGCACTGAACATCTGCTGCTCACGGTATACGTCAACATCGGCCTGCGAATCGTAACGCTGGGTGATGTAGCGATAATACTGTGCCGGAGTCAGGTTCAGCGAAAGGCTAGGCAGACGCGCTGCCTTATACGACCGGTACTCCCAATAACCCGACAGGTACATGTTCTGATAACGGAAGGCCGACAGCGAACTGTCATTGGCCAGAGCAATGGTACGCTTCAAATCCAGACGCAACACCTGCTGCGCCTGTACTCCTGCTCCACAAAGCACCAGCAGGAGAAGTATGCTAATTCTTCTGAACATCATGTTTTCTATAGATAAACCAGTAAATCAAAGGAATGACAAACAGACTGACCAACAGTCCCACCATCATGGTGCCTATCATGGCAATGGAGAGCGGACGTTGCAGTTCGGAGCCCATATCGGAAGTGAACAGCAACGGAACCATGGCGAACACCGTTGTCAGGGTAGTCATAATGATAGCTCTCAACCGCCGGTGGCCGGCCGTATGGATAGCCTCCAGCAGCGGCATCCCTTCCTTGCGGGGTTCGTTTATCGAATCCAGTTTCAGGATGGAATCGTTCACCACGATACCGCACGATACGATGATGCCGATGGCCGACATCAGGTTCATGGTATGTCCCAGTGCCCAAAGCACCACCAGTCCGAAAGCAATGTCTATCGGTATTTCCGCCAGTACGATAAGTGGCTGTAGAAAGCTTTCGAACTGGGCACACAGGATAAAGTACATCAACAGTACGGATATAATCAGGATGACGGTCAGTTCACCCATCATCTTCCTGTTCGAAAAGAAGCTGCCACCAAAACTTACGTCCCAACGTTTATCGGCCTCTACGGTTTCCCGGACCTGTCCGATGAGCGTCGGGGCATCTTCCACCCCGTAGAAACTGATGGGAATATACTCGCCGTTACGCCCGGCCGTAATTTCCTTCAGGTCTTCATCGGGCACTACCCTGACCAGCTCGCGGAGCGGTACATACGTCCGTTCCCGGCTCCCATCCTGCCGGTTTTCCGCTTCCACCAGTGTTTCGGCAAGTACCCGGTTTACACTCTTTTCCTTCCCGGCCATACCGATGGGCAGATACTGCTGGTACGAACGGAGGGTAGACACCGTATTGTCCCTGAAAGCAGTACGCAGCACCCGTACCACCTCATTATAGTTCACATGATACACCAGCAGCCTGTCACGGTCCACTACCAGGTTAAGCTGGCTTCTGAAGGCCGTCCGCTCCGGTACCTGTCCGGTTGCCTCCGCTATCCTGTTCTCCAGTTCCTTGAGGTCGGAAGCCTGTGGGGCGGAAGTCCGGTCGGCCACCTGCAGGCGGGCCACCACATCCGGATTGCCCGTCACGAAAAGTTTCTCGAAGATAGTGACCGGCGGAGAGAAGGTCACCGACGCCTCCGGATAAGACGTACGGATTTCCTTTTCCATCAGTGCCTTGAGCGGATTGATTCCTTCAGGCTTTTCCGTCTTGAAATACAGTTCCGCCTCGCTGGCCGACAGGTCCTTCTCCGTTCCCAGAATATAGTCCTGCATCCCTACGTATGCCGTATGTTCCGTCACCAGGTTGTCCGTGCACCTCAGCAGAGCATTTACCCGCCGGTGGTTCTCGTCGATGTGTATGTTCTCGTTCCACTCCACATTCACCATCAGTTCGTTCTGGTCTATCTCCGGCATGCGTTCCTTACCTATCACCCGGAACATGAGCACACAGCGGAATGGAAAGTGCCGCCCCAATCAGGATAAGGCGTTTATGGGCGAATACCCAGTCGATACCGGCATCGTAGAACTTCACCAGCCCTTCGTTCTTCAGCAAATTCTTGAAGCTGGCGGTAAACCAGTTGTGCTTCCGGATGCCGATGCGATAGAACAGCACATACAGCACTGGCAGGGATGTCCGTAGCGCTGGCCTTCACCGCCTTGGGACGGACCGCATCTTTCGGAAGGCTGTTCATGGCAGCGTCTATCTTTTCGTTCACCTCAATGAAGGCAAGGTCCGTATTCGTACCGAACTCGAACGACAGCCGGATGATACCCGACCCGTCCCGCGTCTCGCTCCTCAGTTCGCTGAGGCCCGATACCTGCATGAGCTGCCGGCGCACGGGAGCCACCATCGTGTTCTCCAGTTCGCGCGCCGAAGCGTTCTCGCTGCTCACCTGGATGGTAATCTGAGGAATGTCGATGTCCGGAAGGAGCGATACAGGCAGCGAAAAATACGTCACCAGCCCGACGATGAAACAGGCCGTGAACGCCATGAGCACCGCTATCGGTCTATGTATTAGAAATTTTACCATGAGTGTAGCATTTTTTCGGATTCATGTCATTGCTTGTCAGATGAAGTGGCAGTCACGACCTTGACGGGAGCTTCGTGTGCCAGGTTCACATTACCGGTCACGATAACCTGTGCCCCCTCCTCCATTCCGTCACCCGTCACGGTATAACCGGTCATGTTCTCCAGTCCGGTCGTGATGTAGTTCCACATGGCCTTTCCGTCCTTCAGGGTAAACACCACCTGCTTGCCCGACCGCATCACGACAGCGGTTTTCGGAATCACAAACACATTGACTACCGAACGCTTCACGCTCACCCTGACATTCATTCCGTCGAACAGCCCGGCATTCCCCTCCACCGAGGCCTTCACCTTCACCATTCCGTTCTCGTCCACCAGGGGATTGATTTCGGACACCTTTCCATGGCAAGGCCGTACCGTGGCCGAATAAGGTGTCACCTCCACCCGGTCTCCCCGGCTTATCAGCGGCAGTTCGCTTTCCAATACCGTAAAAGCCACTTCCATGCTCCCCGTCCCGATTATCCGGCAGAAAGGTTCCGTTCCATCCGGCCGGTTAAAGCTCCGTCCCGTAAGGTTGGCCACCACTCCGTCGAACGGGGCCGTCAATACCGCCTGTTCCAGCTCATACCGAGCCAGTTCGTAATTCGCACGGATCTGTCCGTAGCCGCTTTTCACCTCCGCCAGCTTCACGATGTCCGCCGGAATCTCCTGCATACGGTCCGGAGCATATCCCTGGCCTATCAGCACGTCCTGCATTTCCAGCTCCGCCTGTTTCAAGGAGTTCTCTGCCTGTTCCAGCTTGTTTCTGAGGGTAAAAAGATCCAGTTCGGCCAGCTTCTGCCCCCGCTTCACCCGGTCGCCGTTCTTCACGTAGATGTGTGCCACAGGCTCCGATGTTATCCGGAAACTCTAGTCGGCCTGCTGCCGTGCCTCCACCTTTCCGTTGCTGACCAGTTCATGACTGAAAGTTGTCTTCTTCAGCGTCATGACAGTCACCTCGTTCTGTTGCGCAGGCAGTACCGTTTCCACTCCCTCCTTGTCAATCCCTTCGTTCTTGTCACCACTGCAGGCAGCCAACAGCCCTGCGGCAAACAGCGCCAACGGGTATCTGTAGATTTGTTTTCTCATAGTATCTGTTGTTTGATGAATATTCGTTTTTCTAATCGTTGTCTGTGTCCTTCATTTCCCCTGATGTGCCGGTCTTTTCTGATTTTTGGCCCTCCAGCAGACGAAGAACACACAAATCTACGAAATACTCGCAATAAATACAATAAAGCCGTTCTCTTTTCTCAATTATGGATTATATCCAGGTCATCTTCACCAGGTCAATAATCTCTCCTCCTTTCTTTTCTGATGTATACGATGTCAACAGATTCTGATCCGATACACTAAAATTATAATCTACAAACAGAAAGTCCTGGAATTGAAAAAACAATTTGATAGACTATTCCGCAGATGGAAACAGAAATACCATTTTGTCATTTTGATAAAACTAATGGCCGAGAATCGCTTGATTCCATACTCTCCTAAATCACATCGATTAAACGCGATTCTCAGAGGTTCTCAAATTATCAAAAAGGCAAAATAACACAAAATAAAAAGACTATTTATCACAAAATCTTATCACTTCATATCTTTATTCAGTCAAAAGAAGCAAAAAGTAGCTTCCTGTCAAACAAAATTGTTGTCAGCATCATACCAAACAGCTTACTTCAAGGTTCGAAAAAGCGATTTCAGGTGCATTTTTGAAGATGTCTGGACATCTTTACCCACTTTCCTAGGAGTTTTCATCATTTTCTCTGGAAGAAAAAATTTTTCTTCCGCATGTTTTCTGATATTTCCTGGAACTATCCGAACGGCAAATTCGGTATAAAAACTAGTTTTTCCGTATATATATGCAAAAACCGCAATATATTCCATGCCAGATTAAAGAATTACGTCAATGCTACGGTCAGCAGTTTGGTAAAATTCAAGACATTTTCATACTAAATCAAAGGTTCTACCAACTTTTTGAATCTAGGAATCCTATCGGCTAAATACTTCCATAAGAATATTTCCCAACGGAATCAAGCAGAACACTTTTAAACGTGTCAGATTAGGAATTGCGCCGAATAAATCCTATCTTTGCCTATACGAAACGTAATAAAAAGAATCGGCCATGAACAGACTCTATCCGGTAGGGATACAGAATTTCGAAAAAATCAGAAAAGACGGGTATATCTATGTTGACAAGACGGCATTGCTTTATCAGTTGGTAAAAACTGGACAATACTATTTTCTGAGCCGCCCCCGACGGTTCGGAAAGAGTCTGATGATTTCTACTCTAGAGGCGTATTTTACCGGGAAACGTGAGCTGTTCAAAGGACTCGATATGGAGCGGTTGGAAAAGGACTGGACAGTTTATCCCGTGCTGCACATGGACCTGAATACACGGAATTATTTTGATTATGAATCCTTGGTAGGTATCTTGAGTCAGAACCTGGAAGAATGGGAAAAGCTGTATGGCGACGAAAAGAAGGACAGGGTTCCCGAAGAACGTTTCATGTATGTCATCAAGCGGGCCTGTGAAAAGACAGGACATAAGGTGGTCATTCTGATTGACGAATACGACAAGCCCATCCTTCAAACCATCTCCAAACCCGAATTACAGACCGAATATCGGAATACCCTGAAAGCGTTCTATGGTGCCCTCAAGTCGTGCGACGGCTACATACGATTTGCCATGCTCACCGGAGTGACGAAGTTCAGCAAGG
>ENA-OPVK01000061-OPVK01000061.1-human-gut-metagenome-genome-assembly--contig:-NODE-61-length-91218-cov-9.806117_pt1 | contig 91218 bp, 94 predicted proteins | sample MGYA00241495_ERZ501982 | MGnify/ENA primary metagenome ERZ501982 (study PRJEB25962, sample SAMEA2042002) | human gut metagenome | biome: human gut; feature: human-associated habitat; material: faeces...
CAGTTGAACAGTAAAAATTTAAAAATATTTTTATTTTGTAAAAAAATTTGTTGATATTTTTTTCAAACGAATATATTATATATAATATATATAAAATAATCTAAACGTTGGATATTTACACGGAAAATTACAAAAATATTTTTACTATTGATTTTCTTACTATTTTTATTACTTATTTTCTTATTATTTTTACTTATGATTTTATTAATGCTGAAACTTGAGCTGGAACTCCAGCTCTTAATCCAGATTTTATTATTGCTAAACCTCCAGCTAAACTTATTGATAATGATATAAGAAATTCAATTAATGCTTTTGCTTTTCCCCCGTAAAGGAAAGCATAGCAGAGATGCTATTGATTTTCTTATTATTTTTACTATTGAAATTCCTCCAGTTGAATTTCCAGCTGTTATTTATGATGCAAAATAAGGTAAAAAGAATCGCTCTTGCTGTTTCCTTTACGGGGGATAAAGTGAAGAGAATTAATTATATCATTCTTCCAGTTGAATTTCTGGATAAAAATTTAGATGATAATCGAGATATTATATATAAAAATCTTATAGATTTTGTTACTTATTTTCACTATCACGCCCGTAAAGGGAGGCTCACGGAAGAGATCTTATTAATTCTTTTAATATATTTTCAGCTGATAATCCAGCTGTTGCTTATAATTTTAATCCAGTTAAACCTAATGAAATAGCTATTTATGAATTTATTAGAGCTTTTACCGTTTCCCCCGTAAAGGAAATGCAAAGAGAAAATCCTAATTATCTTATTGTTAAACCATATAAAATTAGTATTAATTTTAATCATAGTAAAATTTGAAGATATGCGCGTCATTGAAATTAACGATATGCTTTATAAAATTACAGATAGAGATTATACTTTTATAAAAGAAGAAGTAGAAAAATATTTACTTCGAGAAGAAAGTAAAGGTGCTATTAAACAGATTATTGATAGAGTTATCCATTATAATAAGCCAGCTGTTGCTGATTTATCTATTAAAGAGATTAATGAAGGAGAATATGGAATTAAATTTAATGAACAAAATTATTGAGATAATTATATTATAACTATTAAAGTTATTGATAGAACATTCTATAATAATTTTTTAAAATTCTATAATATTTTTCTAACATAATATAATTTTATTACTTATGAAAATTGTAGATATAAATAACAAATTATATATAGTTTCAGAAACTAAATATAAAGAAATTAAAGCTATTCGTAAAGAATATATTAATAGTATAGGAAAAGATTCTGAACGAAATAGTTATTTAAAATATATTGAATATTTTAATACTTTTGTTAAAGAGAATAAAGGAAATTCTCCTAATACTACTATTATAGATATTAGGATAAATAATAAGTAATTATTAATTAGGTTTAACTTGGATTAAAAATAATGGAAATAATGATAAAGATAAATATAATGAGATAAAATAAAAAAAAGATAATAGAGATGATAATAGAAAATATTATACTAATAATGGAATTAAACATAAATGTGATATGAATAAAGTATTTAATATAATATATAATATATAAATGTTGGGGGGCTATTTCTAATGATTATAGTGAGGATAAATGTTGAATTATTAAATATAATATAGAGTATTGTGCAGAAAGAGAAAATACTTATAATGTATAATTTATATTGTATAAGTGAAGAAAAGAGAATTATTTTAATAATAATAAAATAAATAATGATATAGTTAAATATATTATTAATAAAAATAATAATTATGATAATTATGATAATTATGATAATGTTGAGATTAGAATAAAAATGGAAAATAGTTGTTTTATTGATAAAGAAAGTAATTATAGTAAAAGTATTAGGTTGTTAAATATAATATATAGATGTGAAGATGGGGCTATTTCTGACAATAAGCAAAATAATGTTTAGTATAGTAAGAATGAATATTGTAGATAAATTATTTATAATGATGGATAAAATTGAGATAATAGTAATAAAGTGTGAAGTTGTTAAATAATAATATGGATAATATATTATATAGTTTATATGATAAAAATACTATTAATATTGGAATAAAAATATGAGTAATATAATAAATTGTATAAAAGAAAATGTTTATAATAGTAAAGTAATTGTAATAAATAATATTTTAGGATTAATTGTTAATGATAAAGAAATTAAAGATGGAGTTTATAGAGAGAGATTAGATAATATATAGATGCGAGAGAGGGGCTATTTCTAATGATCCCCCGGCTACTATTATCGGTCTTGAAGTCCCCCCGTCAATGATATTAGAAAATATATTATTTCAAGTATTATAAATATAGTTATTAAAAATAATAATATTCAAGATATAATTAAAACTACTCAACCTCTTATAATTATCAGAACAAATCTTGGAATACAAATAACTAATCTTAATATTGTTATGAAAGTAGGTATCTTAAATTTTATTAATGCTATAATAGTTAGCATAGTTAGTCTTATTGCTATTATTAACAGCGGAGCTAAGTTTATATTCAATAGTGAATATGAACAAGCTATAATTGGTGTTATAGCAACAGCTATACTTACAATTAATTTAGTTTATCTTGGTACAAGACTTGCAAGGATATTTGGGAAGAAGTAATATTCTTCCCTTTCTTTTTATTACAAAACCTCTTATACTTGTCAAAATGAATTTTGGCATAATGGTTATACCGATCGCAGTAATCGTAGCGAAGTTACTGTGAATAATAATGAAGCTCGTGCTAAAGGAGCACGTATTACAATTATGGAAACTTATAAAGTAAAGTTCCAGCGTATTGGTGTTTATAGTCATATTGATGACATTCGTTATCGTATCATTCTTGATAAGTATATTCCTGGTTATAAAATAGACGCTGATGGGCAAGTATTCAAGACTACTGTCAATTATATTGACATTCTTTCAAGTGCTTTAATTGCACAGACTATTCGTTGTATACCAAATCTTGGTATTATCCATGCTTATCTTATGGAAAAGAATTTGCGTGGAACTGGCAAACGTATTGGTATAAATGCTGCACAATTGCAAGCATATCTTACTGATGCTGATGTTACACTCGAACGAACTGAATTTCATCCTGGCGAGGAATATACTACTACCGATGGAGAAGTTTGTATTCACAAATTTGATGGTTATACTACTAATATCACAGATATAGTAATTACCGCAAATGCTGAGAGCATTGGTGATCGTATTATCAATTGTATTATGCTTGGCAGTATTTGATATTATAGTGCTTGTGGGAGAAATCCTACAAGCACTATTTTTATTTAACAACCTCTTATAATAGTCAAAATGAAACTTGGCTGGGAAATATCATATTTCCAATTAAGCCTACTTTTATTTATATTAATTTTATTCATTTTATTATTTATGATAAATGATAGAGTATTAACAGAATATTTCCTTTTTGTAGAATTAGGGCAAGTAATAGCAATAACTATTCTAATTATTTTAGCAATAATCGGATACATCCAAATAAAGAAAGAAAAATGATAATCATTTTAATAACTATTATTATATTTATAATTATAGAGATAATCTTTAAGATCATTAATAAACAAGAGTTATGATTTTAATTATATTAAAAGCTATCGCTTTAATAGTATTATATTCAATAATACTTTATGGAATAATAGTATCAACTAAATCTATTTTTGAAGATTAAAACAACCTCAAAATAATTATCATAATAAATATTGGAAAATATGGAAACAAAAGTATGTAAAGTATGCGGACAAGAATTACCTTTATCCGAATTTAGAAAATCACCATTTACTACAAATGGTATCTCAACTTGTAATAAATGCGTAGGTGATAAAATAAAAAAAACAAAATTATTTAAAGAAACAACAGGTTCTGCTAATAGTGAGTTAGCTAAATTCACTCCAAGAGAATTAATAGAAGAACTAAAATCAAGAGGATATAAAGGAAAGTTGTATGTAACAAGAACAATAGAATTGTAATTATAAATACTTTATAATAACTTTTTGTTATGGGAGATTATCTTTAGTAGGATTTTGAGTAGCTATTTATATAGCTATTTGAGGAATAAAATAAAGCTGAAGAGTAATAATTAAAATTATTAAATAATAGGAGGAGGATTAGCAATAGGATTTTGAGTAGGATTTTGAGTAGGATAAAGGAAAATTAGAGCTGGAGTGAAGACTATTAAATAATTTTAATAGGAAAAATAGGATGAAAAATAGGAGGATAAAGGAGTTGGAGAGTATTAGTGGGGGACAGACCCCTCTCCATCTTCTTTTCTCCATTATTCTCTTCCTCTAAAATCAATAGCATCTCAAGCTTATCAAGCTCCAAAATCATCCAAAAATTCAATATTTTAACTTCTAAATCAAATAATTTAATAAATTCTTTATTGTATTCTCAATCTAAACTTTAAAATTCAATAATTGAACTTTTAACTTAACATTAAATATACAAATATTATTAATATTATTATCAATATTGCTATAACTAATAATTATTCAATTAATATTATATGTAACTATATCTAAAATAAAACTATTTTTATTACCTTTATTAATATTATGATATTATCTAAATATTTAATTATTGCTGAAAAATATAATAATAGAGAACTATCCATATGGACTTGCAGAAATACTGCACAAGGGTATATAAAATTATTATTATCTATCGGATATACAAAAGAAGAAGTTCAACTATATAAACTATTAAAATGGCCACTATTTTCAAGAAAATTAAAAACATATCCAAAAATAACAAAATAATTATAAGCTATTTCTCCAGCTTTAATAGGAGATTAACCAATTAATTTTATAAAATTATTATGAAAACCGATGTATTACAAGGTGTAGAACAGGATAGTACTGTTCAGCCTGAAGTTCAACAGAGTACTTATCAAGAAGCTATTAAGACTCTTCTTGCTTCTGGAGCAAAGAAAATCACTGGCCTTAAAGTAAAAAATGTTAATTTTACTGAAAAAGATAATTATGATATGGTATCATTTACTCTTTCAAGTAAGATTAAAGGTTTTGTAAGTGAAGATAATGGCCTTACTTATAAAGAAGGTCTCACTAATGTTATTTTTAGTTCTACTTATGCTATTGCTGGAGCTATGAAAGAAGATGAAGAATTATCGTGGATGGCTAATTATCTTATTGAACATCCTAAAGCTCTTCCTATTATTTTCAATGGTGCTACTATTGATATTATTCAAAAGGAAGTTAAAGAGGGTGAAGAATATAAGAATGTATTTTCTACTCGCGATAATGTAGATCCTGTTACTTTCGACCACGCTGTTATTATTAATAACATTATCAAATTCAAACTTGGTAAAGCTGGCCAAATTGGTGCTTCTCGTCTTATGGATAAGATGCTTGAATAATATATTTATAAAGAGAGTAGTTTTAGTTATATTATTATAGCTAAACTATTCTCTTTATTTATATAATTAAGTTACCAAATTTTAATCAATTTTTATATTCAAATAAGAATACTATTATTAGTATATGAAGAAAAAAAATTATTATATATTTGCATATATCAAATAATAGATTTATATTTGAATGTTATTACTAATAAACAAACAATTTTAAATATAATATTATTATGGAAACTAAAGTTGCTAAAAAATCTGTTGAACCTAAAGTTGCTAAAAAATCTGTTGAACCTAAAAATGATGAATCAAAAGTATATATTGGTCAAGAAAAAATAGAAGATTCTAATGCTACCGAACAAGAAAATACTCCTACAAATAGTAAAGGAAGAACTATTAAAAATATTCCTAATCACATTACTGAGCTTGCTCTTATTGTTAAAAACAATGCTCAAATTCGTCGATATACTGCAATTGCTATTATTAATTATCTTTGTCAGAAAGGAGAAATTAGTAAAATTTCAGCAGAAGAACAAGCTAAAGGTAAAGGTAATTATGTAAATTTCCTTTGGGATAAATTTACTGTTAAAAGTAATGGTCTTTCTCGCGATTATCGTTATACTGAAAAGTTTTTTATCACAGCTTTAATTGGTTCGTTTACTTCTTTTGCTGCAAATTCTAAAGAAGTTATTATTAATTTTCTTAAAGAAGAAAATGCAGATTTTAATATTGAATAATATATTATGTCTAATATAGAAGAAAATGAAATAATTATTAATAGTGAATTATTAAATAATGATTTTGATGATCTTGCTTTTGAACCTGAAACTATTAAAGGTGATGAAGACAAAGAATCTGCTATTAAATATGATTATTAATTAATAAATAATATTATGAATAAGTTTTGGTGGTCAGTTATTATGATTGCAGCTATTGTAATCGTTGCTATTATTGATATTAAAACTATGCCTATTTGGGTAGTTATTGTTAATGTAGCACTTGGTATTGTAGCTGCATTTGCAGCTTTTAGAATTGGAAAAATTCAAAAGCAAGTAAAGTAATAGTCCGTGAACTTTCCTCTACGGGGGAAAATCAAAAAGCTCTAATTTAACTATTTTAAATAGCTATGAGTAGTTATGTTTCGATAGGCAATTGTACTAATTATATTATAGTTATTTGAAATAGTTATTTTATTGAACTATGGTGTAATGGTAACACACAAGATTTTGGTTCTTGGATTTCTGGTTCGAGTCCAGATAGTTCAACTAATATTAATTATTAAATTTATATTATTATGAAAACTAATAAATTTATTGAAAATTCTACGAAAGAATTACTTGATAGATTAAAAGAATCATTTGCTAATAAAAATGTAGAATATAAAGAAAGTGATCAACTTGCTTTATTAAGAAGAATTTCTAATATCAAAATGAGTATCTGTGCTGCAGAAATACATATTATAGAACTATTACAACAAAATGCTATAGATATAGAAGTATTAACTAATGCTACTGAAAAATATAATAAATTATGTGAAGAATTAGATATTCTTAATAGTTATAAAACTATTTTTGGTATTAATTAATATAATATTGGGCCTTTAGCTCAAAGGTTAGAGCAAATGACTCATAATCATTAGGTTGTAGGTTCAAGCCCTACAAGGCCCACAAGTACTATTACTCATTCTAATAAAAATAATATTACATCTTCCGTTATTCGATATGTCATAGAGATTATTTGCCCTTCTTTCTTTAATATTATTTTTAGAGTAATAGTACTTTTTAATTTTAATCTTATTATTAATTATTAGCTCGGATGGTGGAATAGGTAGACACGCCGGACTTAAAATCCTGTGGCCAGCAATGGCCGTGCGGGTTCGATTCCCGCTCCGAGTACAATTACATATATTAAGGTTCACTTTAAATGTTTAACCAAAAACTTTAAAATCATGTTACTTCCTTTAAACTTTAAAACTTCTAAAAGCGTAGCTTTAAGTATTATTAAAATTAATCAGTTTTATTCTATAAAACCATGTACTATTGTAAATGGTTTTGGTATGGATGAAATTGATAGTAGTTTTATTCTTACTAAAGCTGAAAATGAGAATTATTTTTCTCCTATTGCTGTATTTGATTTCGATGAGAAATTTGATGTAACTGGAGAAGATTTACTCATTTGTCTTGAAGAAGTATTAGCTAAACTTAAAGATGAGCTTAACTAAACATGATTAAGAGAGAAAGATTAATATCTTTCTCTCTTTTATTTTATATTATTTAATATTATTTAATTATGAATAAAGAAATTAAAGAAAACTTAACTGGACTGATGATTACTCTTGGCACAGATACAGAAAGAAAATTTGCTTGGTGTTTACGAAAAATTAATAATCGCCCATTTATTTGTATTCATAAAAGAAAAGATGGATATTCTAAATTTAATGAAAATGATTTTATTACAGCTTTTCCAATAGATGTTATAGAAGATTGTCTTAAATTACTTTTGTAATAAGTATAATAATTATTATATTATTAATAATTATTATATTTATTTTTATTTTATAAATTATAATATTATGCAAAGTAATATATTAAACATTGAAAATTGGAGTAGTTATAAAGATGAAGTAGGTACTCATTATACATATAAAATAAATAATCATTATACGTATGAATTATATATTGGTTACGATAATATAATACTTGATAATGATTTATATAATTTAACTATTTGTAAAATAGAGGAAGATGATTATTATGATATAGAAAAATGGCTCTGTTTAGATAAAGAATTATCTTACTGTTTAAATATTGCTAAAGAAAATTATAAAACTTATAAAAATAAATAATATTATGAAATTTATAATACAATATAAAAATCAATATATTAAAGTAAAAGCTAATGAAAAATATTTTCATATAGACAAATCTTATAGATTTACTTCTATTAAAAATATGAAAAATATTATTAATAAAATAAAAGAATATATTTATATGTATATAAAATATGTACCATATAATAATAATATTAAATATTATAAAGATAGCGCTAATTGTAGTATATTTTATATTCCAATTAATAAAATAATTACTAAATGGCTAATTAACAATATATGTTATTATCTTCATATTAATAAAAATAAAAATATTCATTTAAGAATTTATAAATAAAATATTATTAATCATGGGAACTTTTATTTTATTATTTACAATATTAACTATTATATTTTTAAGATCATTTATTAAATTGATAAATGATGATAGTTCTAATAAAATTAAAATTATTAATGGTATTATAATGTTTATTATGTTTATATTTTGTACCATAGGAATGTTAAAGACTGCTATTTATAATACTAATTCTGTAACTGAAATAATTAATGATTATAAATCTAATAAAATTAAAGAAATAATAATTATAGAAAATCAAGATACAACTTATAAATATAAATACTAATATGTGTAATATTTGTGATAATATAAAAAATAAAAGTTATCTATTAACTGAAAGTAATAGAGAAGAATTAAAAATTGAATTTATAAATAAAATAGATGATTTTGTAGTTAATCAATATTATATAAATTGTGCTACTGAAAATGGTATTATTGGTTATCCAATCCAATATTGTCCGATATGTGGGAAAAAACTTAAATAAAAGCTAATAATAGCTTATTTTAATAGAATTGATTTAATTAAATATAAAATTAGATCGATTCTATTATTTTATAAAATATTCAAAATTTTAGCTTAAAATAGCTGTATTAAATATAATATTATGTGAATACGTATAAAGATATTATAATAGATTGTCTTAATAATGACAAAGTTATTCCACCAAGAATTAGATTAAATATATATAATAAAATATTAAAAAGAATTATTATCGGTGATGAAAATAATGAAATAAAATATATTTGTATTGAACTAAGAAAAATTTTAAATGATTATAATATAAATGTATATAATACAAATTTTTATTATAAAGATATAAATGGTGAATATATACATAAAAATTATAAAATATGTTTTCCTGAATTTGATAGAAATTTAATACTTAAAAATACTAATTTATTTTATTCAATTAAGTATAGCGGTATTTCTTGGTTTTATACTATGCAAGATAGAATTACTTTTGTTAAACTTATGATAGATATTGTTAATAAAAAAATAGAACAAGAAAACAATTAATTAACTAATTTTATTAACCAAATTAAACATTGTAAAATTATGGCTAATCGTCATTATGATGAAAATGGAGTTGTAAGGATGTTATCTAAAAATCCTTTTGTTACAGTTGATACTGTAAATAAATCTATTACTTATTCTGAAGGTACAGGTATTCATACTTTTGGAAAGATAGATTATCTTGTAAATTATCATCAGTATCACGCCCGTAAAGGAAATGCAACAAGAGTTGCTCCTACTAATTCTGAATATACTATTAATAAAAAACTTGCTAAACGAGATAATAAAAATAGTTTTGTAAATTCTATTAAAAGTATATTTAAGAAACAATAATTAAACTATTATGCCTTATTTTGATTTTAGTGTTACTAAAAAACAAACTAACACTAATCATAAAAAAGCAAAACAATACACAATTATTAAAAGAGATATATATGGAGTTGTTCATATAGCAATTACAGGAATGTTATTTGTAAATATTAATAATACTATTGTTCCTATTCTTAAAGATTGTTATAATACTGCTAAAAAAGATAAAATATTTTCTCTTAAATTAAATAAAGACTCTAAAAGATTATGTATTGTTAGAAATAAAAATGAAAGGCTAAATTATACAAATGAGAATTATTTACCATTTGCTCCAGGTTGTATAGTATATGGTAATTTACTTCTTAATCCTTATGGAACTACTTTGTTCAATATCAAAAAAGTTATTATAGAATATGATAATGAAGAAAGTAAAATTGCGTTTAATTATTGGAAAACTAATTATGAAGAAATAGAAAGAAATAGAAATAAAAATAAATAAATGGATTTTTATAGAAATGAAAATGAAAATAAACAATCCGTAACATTTACAGATGATCAAAGTGCTGCAATAGATGAATTAATTTCATTTATTGCAGCTACTTGGTCTGATAAAGATTTTATTAGAGGATTGTGTGGACCTGGTGGAACTGGAAAAACTTTTGTTACTAAATATATTATTGAAAATTGTAAGTATAGTCATAGTGTAATTAAATGTACTGCACCTACTCATAAAGCTTGTCGTGTATTAAATAATGCTATTGGAAATATTAGAAATGTTGAAACTATACAAAGTACATTTGGTCTTAGACTTGATTTAAAATTAGAAGATTTTGATCCAGAACGACCACAATTTAATCCTATTGCTGGTCCTAAATTAGATAATATTAAATTACTTATTGTTGATGAAGCAAGTATGCTTCCAGCTAAATTAGTAAAATATATTATAAGTACTTGTAAAAAATTAAATATTAAAATTATATTTCAAGGAGATAGTTTTCAACTTCCTCCTGTTGGAGAAAAGCAAAGTTATGCTTTTACACAATGTTATAAAACAAATTATCTTAATGAAATTGTAAGACAAGGAAATGATAATCCTATAAGAGATATATTAAGCATTCTTCGAGAAGATATTAAAAATAAAACTTATAGATTTTTAGAATTTATTTCTAAAAATAGAAATAAATATTTTTATAATGATGTAAATGAAGGCTTTTTTGTTTGTGGTGTAAATAAATTTAAAGAATTAGTAGATAAATCTTTTCTTGATGAAGAATATACTAAAAATATTGATATGTATAGAATTGTAGCTTATACAAATAAATGTGTAAGTAGTTGGAATAATTATATTCGTCATACTATAATTAAAGATAATGACAAAGCTATAATTACTAAAAATGATTTAATAATGTCATATGAAACTATTGTTGATGAATATTTAAGTATAATTATTAATAATAGTGAAGAATATATTATTAAAGATATTACTAATTATGTAGATGATAAATATGGCTTTAAAGGATTTCTTGTTAAATTCCAAATGATACATGGAGGAAATATAACTAAACCATTATTTATAATAGATCATAGAGATAAGTTTACTATTCAAAAATATGATAAAGTAATAACTGAACTTATTAATGCTGCTAAATCTGCGTCTACTTCTACAAGAGGGACAAGATGGAAAGAATATTATAATTTTAAGAAAAAATATTTATTAGCAACCAATGTAATAAATAAATCTGGTAAAATTATTTATTATAGAGATATAGATTATGGATTTGCTATTAGTAGCCATAAGAGTTAGTAACTTGGCTCTTGTAAAATCCCTTTAATTGCTGGAACATCGTGAAGATAATAGTGCTACAACATAGAATGAAAATTCAAGTGTGAATGCTTGAAAAACTATTATTATATGACAATCAGCAGCCAAGACTACTCATTATGTTGTGAAACATAATAATAGTAAGGTTCATCGACTATCCGAAAGGAGTACTAATAATAATATTATAACTATTATTGGGAAAAGGGGGAAAATTATTCATAATATTATTTGGATGTTATAATTCATAATATTATACTTGTTTTGGAATATAAAATTTATACAAATATGAAAGTAAATATTTATGGAATTATAAATCCAATTACAAAAGAAATTGTTTATATAGGACAAACTCCAAGTAATTTAGATTATTATATTAAAACTAAATATTGGAAACTTAATGAAGTTAAACGTGGAAAAAGAAATTGGAATAAATTATTTCATTTTCTTAATGATTTATTACCTATAAAAGCAGAAATTACACTTTTAAAAATATGTGATACTGAAAAACCTTTTAATGATCCTGATGGATTTGAAAAAATTTATATTAAAAAATATAAAGAATTAAATCCAAATTTATTAAATGAAACAGATGGAGGAATTGGAGGTAATACTCATAAATATAAATCTATTGATGAAAAAATAGCTATTGGTAAGAAAATATCTAAAAAACTTAAAGGTAAAAAGAAACCTATTGGATTTGCTGATCATTTAAGTTTTATTAGAAAAGGTGCTAATAATCCTATGGCTATTAAGAGAAATATTGGAATATATTATAAAAATGAACTTGTATGTAAATGTAATTATGCTTTTGAGGTAAATGAATTTTTTAATAAACAAATTTGGAGTAATATATATAAATATATAAAATGTAATTGTCCATATAATTATAAAGGATATATTATAAAAAGAATAATTTAAGATATAGTCAGGCTTATAATGAAAGTTATAAGGTTATGCAAGGCTCTACTTATGATACTGTTTTTGTTGATGTAAATAATATGGTATTTGATTCTAATGGTACTCCTTATGCAAATCAAGACGAATTATTAAGAAGATTATATGTTGCTTGTTCAAGAGCAAGAAAAAATCTTATACTATGCTATGGGAATTAGAAAAAAAATAAATAAAGATATAGAGTTATTTCATAATAATTATACTTCTATACCTATTGATAAAAATAATATTTGTATTAACTGTCCTAATAGAATTTTTCATACAGGAGAACATGTAAAATTTGGTTTTGGAAATCCATCTTCAGGAAATTTATTTATATTACCTACTTTTAATAATATAAAAGAAATTATAAATATATTATCTAAAGAATATACTGAAATTACAGGATTAAATATATTTGAGAATGTTTATATTACAGCAAAAGTAAAATGTACTATTGATAAAAATTATAATACTTATTTACAATCTATTCCATATTGTAAATATTTTCTTAAATATGAAACTGAAAAATTTATATTTAGAAATATATTATGTTTATATATTAATAATAATGATTATATTGCTAATCTTCCATATCATCAAATTAAAATAATATTTAATAATAATCAAAAAGGAAGATATAATAATTTTAAAGTATTATTTGCTAATGCTATAAATTCTTTTATATGATTATTACTAAATTTTATGATATTGAAGTCTTAAAAAACTTCTTTTCTATTACTATTGTTGATATTACTTCTTATCTTAATATAATGAAAGATGCTTGTAAAATAGAAGTTAAAAAAGATAAAGAAGTAAAAACTCCTATTCCTTTAGTTCAAAAATATACTGTAAAAGAAATAAAAGAATTACTCAATCAAGTAAAAGTTGAACAATATTATATTACAGATAATGATGATAATCAATTATTATCTATGGTTTCGGCTATAAATAATATGCGTTATCATAAAGAAATAATTGATAATAATGAAGTAGATATTATTACTCATTTATATGGCTATAATAGTTCTAAATATGATGATTTAATGATTGCTGCATTATTAATGCACTTTGATCAATATAATACTACTAAAGAACTTATTAGAATGCTATATGAAACTTCGCAAAAAATAATATCTTTACAAAATAATGAAGAATTAGCTAAAAAAGATTTTTATATTGAGTCTTTAAGAAAATATAAATTACCTTTTACAGGTGTTGATATAATGACTATTTTTGCTTTAAACAAAGCAAATAGTATTATTGATAAAAATGGTGATAAAAAACCTGTTCCTAAAAGTCTTAAACAGACTTCTATTAATATTCAATGGTATGAATTATTAGAATTTATTCTTCCTCCTATTTGTGAAAAAGATGTAAATTATTATAAAGAAGATAGATATAGAGGAATGTCTATTACTCAATTAAACGATCTTATTAATGAATGGGATCGTTATATTATTAATGAATATATTCCTCCTATGATGTATTATAATAAAAATGATTGTTTTATTGGATGCGAAATAGTTAGATTATATATTGATGAAATTAGATTAAGATATACTATATCATATTCTTATAAAGTAAATGTTTTGAGTGCCAGCCGTAGTAAAATGGCTGATATTTTATTTAGTAAATTCTATTCTGAATTTAGTGGACTTCATCCTTCTCAATGGAAAGGTAAAATTACTGAAAGAAGTGCACTATCTTTTAAAAAAGTTATATTTAATTCTATTAAATTTAAAACTCCAGCTCTTCAAGAAATGCTTGAAGAAATGAAACAAATTGTTATTTTTTCTATTGGTAAAAAAGCATTAAAAGATGTTGCTCCTAAATATTCTAATTTTAAATATTTAAAAAGTGATATTAATAATGCTTGGTTTGAAATTACTATAAATAATTTAACTTATTCTATTGCAACAGGAGGATTACATAGTCAAGATGTTCCGAGAGTATTAATAAGTACCTGGGATGGTGCATCTTCCTTTACGGGGGAAACGGTAAAGAGAAATAATGAAAATATTAATAATAGTAATTTTGTGTATGTTCATTATGATATCTCTTCATTTTATCCTTCTATTATGGCTGAATATGAAATTGGTCCTGAACATCTTAATATTCATATTTTTAGTAAACTTATTAGATGGTTAAGAGATACTCGCATTGAAGCTAAACATAGTAAACAAGATATTATAGACGGTATTCCTAAAAATATTCTTGCAGAAGCATTAAAGATTGTTATTAATAGTATTTATGGAAAATTAGGCTTTGCTTATGGTGATCTTTGCGATAGACTTGCTGTTCTTAAAGTTACTATTAATGGTCAGTTAATGATTATGATGCTATGTGAAGAATTGGAGTTGAATGGGATAGAAATAGTATCTGCGAATACTGATGGTATAGTTGTCAAACTTTTTGAAAATAAAGTCGAAACATTTAAAGCTATTACTGAACAGTGGCAAAAAGATACAAGATTAAGTGCTGATAGTGAATATTATAAAATTTATGCTTGTAGAGATATAAATAATTATTTTTGTCAAGAAACCAATGGTAAACTTACATATAAAGGTGCGTTGCATCCTTTACAATATGCTGTTGATTTGAAAAAAGGATATGATATGCCTATTGTAGCTAAAGCTGTTGTAGAATATTTTATTAATAATACTCCTATTACTGAAACATTATATAAAGCTACAAATATTTTAGATTTTTGTAAAACTCAAAATATAGGAAGACAATTTCATGTAGAAGAAACTATTATAGATAAAAATGGGAATACTGTTTATAAAGAAAGTCAAAGAAATTGTAGATTTTATGTATCTAATAATGGTTCTATAATAGAAAAAGTACATAATACTGAAAAATCAAGAGGAAAACTTTGTGCAGGATTTAAAACTACTATTCTTAATAGTTTAGATGATAAAGATATTTCTTTAAGAGATATTAATTATCAGTATTATTATGATGAAGCATTTAAGATTATTAATCCTATTAAATTAGGAATTAGCCCTGCGTTAAAAGGAAATAATATTAAAAAAACTAAAAGTGGAAAAGTTTTAATTAAAAAATATAGTGGAGCTTTTAACACTTTATTTGACGATTAAATATGAATGTATTAAATAACTATTATGAAGAAGTAGCTAATAAATGGAAAAGTCAAAAAGGTATTGGAAGTGTATATTGTCTTAAACCTTTTAGTTATTCTGAATTAGCTATAAATATAATTAATAAAGTTCTTGCTAAAAATAAAGATTCAAAAATATTTATTGTGACAGATTGTTTTAATACAAGACAATCTATTGTTGATATTTTTTATAAAAATAATATTGATAAAGATACTATTAAAATTTTAAGTTTTGATTATATAAAGAAAGGATATAATTATAATTATGATTTAATTATACTTATAGGAATTAATAATTATGATAGTAGAATTGATTATTTAAAACAATGTACTAAATTTATTCTTTCTATAATGACTAAAACTATTATTGATTTTAATAATACTAATTTATTAAATAATACATTACCTATTATAATTACAAGTATAAGTAAAGAAGATGCAGTTAAAGCTAAAAGATTTTCCCCCGTAGAGGAACATCGCATAGCAATTGAATTAGATGATAATGATAAAAAAGAATATGATAAACAAACTGCGTTTATTAATAATTCTATGAATGTAATAGGTAATATTGAAAATATTAAAAGAATTAAATGTGGAGATTATAAATTAAATTTATCTGCTGCCGAAGTTAGACATAATATTGCTAAATCTAATGGATGGTCTGAAAATTTAGATATGTCTATTCCTTTTAATAAACAAATAGATGAAATTTATAATCCTAATGCGTTATTAGAAAGAGTTTGTACTATTTATGAAATAATGAAGAATCGTAGAGATTTAGTTACTGATAATAAAAATAAATTACCTGTAATATTAGATATTATTAATAGACATCCTGATAAACAATTTGTTATTATATCTAAACGTGGTGAATTTGCAGCAGAAATTACTAAATATTTAAATAATAATAATATTAAATGTGGAGATTATCACGATAATATTGAAAGTGCTATTGCTGTTGATGATAATGGTGTGCCCATATTGATTAAATCGGGTAAGGATAAAGGTAAACCGAAAATAGTGTGTTCACAAGCTATTTCCAGCTCAAATTTAAGATATTATAATGATAACCGACTAACTGTATTATCAACTAAAAACGCATCATTAAATAAGCTAAATTTAACTTGCTTCGGATTGATAATTACTTCTCCTCTTTGTGATAGTGTTATTGATATTAGAAATAAATTTAAAGAAATAGAATTTAATACTACACCTAATCTTGTATATACTATTTATTGTAATTCTACTATTGAAGCTAAATCTATTGCTGCAACAAAAGAAACTCCGATATATAAAGTAATTAATGAAACAGAAAAAGAAATTTTATACGATGAAGAAAGCGGAGATATAATTTTATAAAATTTTATTTATTTTTTTGCTAATAGATTTGGTAGTTATAAATATATATATTATAATTGTGATGTAAAACTAATACGGTTCTTTGATATATGGACGGAATAAATGAACAAAAAGAAAGTATTAGTAATAACGATACGCCTGTTGTTACTAATAACAAATCTGGAGTTCAACATTCAGTTGCCGTTCGTGATAATTTTAATGGTAATAGTCTTTCTTCAATTAATCTTTTCGATAATGAACAGTTAGCTGCCGCTACTGCATTTTTAGATAAGATTATGAGAAGTGATAAAGGTGGTATTAAAAGTGTAAATGATGGTTTAGCTATTCTTATGAGAGCTAAAGATCTTAATATGCCTTTTAGTACAGCTATTGAACATATTCACGTTATTAATGGTAAAACTGGAGTTGATATTCACGTTATTAAAGCATTATTATCGAGGGCAGGTGTTACTTGGCGTTGTATTAATAATTATTCACCTCTGTATGAATATACAGACGGTATTAATGTTTATATTGATGGGAAACTTCCAGATTTTGTTGAAAGATGTAAATCTGTAAAAGAAGCTAATGAGAAACGTATTGCCGATGAAAAGAACGGAATTACTAATGAAACAGTATATATATATCCTGTTAGTTGGTATAGTGATTTTTCAGGCAATATTTATAAAAGCTATAATTTGACAAATAAGTTTGAAGTTGCTGTTAATAGACAGCACGCAGATAGTATTATTAAATCTGGAAAAATTCCTATTTATAGAATAGCCAATCAACCTGTAGATTATATTACTAAATATGAATTTACAAGAATTATAAATGGAAATACTGTAACAGCTATTGGAGAATTTACTTATTCAGAAGCTCAAACAGCTAAATTATTTGAAAAAGATACTTATGCTAAATATCCTAAAATATTAATTAGTCATAGAGCTTTTACTTATGGCGCTCGTGATATAGCATCTGATGTTATTATGGGTTGTATGGAAACTACTGAATTAAAGATTATAAGTGGTAAAGAATTAGGTAATATAGAATTGGCAGAAGTAGAGGATTTATCTGCAACTACTAAAATGTAGTTAATATTCCTCTAAAACATTATAAACAAATTAATTTTTATTAACATTTTTTAAAACAAAATTATTATGAAAAGCGTAAATGTAAAGTTTGGTTTCTCGGCTGTTAATGCAGGTCAGCGTAATGTTAATTATGATCCGCAGGTTATTGCAGTTTCTACTCCCGGTGGTTTCCGTATTACTTCTCCTGTAAGTAAGATTTTGAATGTTCAGCATGGTGATTATATTATGTTTATTAATAATATTCCTGGTATTGATCAGGCTATTGCTGAGCGTAACGAAGCACTTGTTGAATTCTGTGATGAGAATGGTATTGATTTTGATTCTCCGGAGGCAGCTATTGCTATTCACAAGGAATTTGATAAGTGGGGTATAGCAAAGGGTATTGTAGAAAAAGATGCCAAAGGCAATGTTCGTACTACTAACGAGCGTCTTACTAAAGATGAGCGTATGAAGTTCGTAAAAGAGAATTTAGAAGAGATGCTGGAAGCTGCTATGGCTCAAGATGATGATGAGCTTAAAGCTGCTCTTTCTCGTGAAGATGCAACTCTTGAAGAAAAGATGAATATTCTTTGTCCTTTTGTTAAGGGCCGTGAAATTCCTAAATATCGTGGTTCGAAAGTAGCAAGTCCGAGCGAAGTAACCGGTGCTGGTGTTAATCTTACGTTTACTGATACTAATATATGGAATCAACTCAAGTATGATCTTGGTGATAACGCAAATAAAATTAATCGTATCTTTGATGCTGATGTAACGACTGTTGAACAGATTTTCGTATTCGACGGTTATGAGGATGTTAAGGTAAATGTTGTTATGATGGGCGAATATACCGATAAAGCTCCCGCTCGTATTGGTACAGCTAACGAAGAGTAATTCCGTTTCATATATTAATTAAATGATGGCTAAAATACTATTAATATTTAATGGTGTTTTAGCCATTTTTATATTCATTTATTAAACAATTAAATTTGCAAATTTATGGTACAAGAAAAAGATGGAAAAAGCACTACTGATCAAAGTGCTGAACCTAAAGTAATTAAAAAAGCCCGTCGTGGTATTACAAATGAAGTTCGAGGAGCTGCGCGTATTAAATTTTCGCAGCGAGATGCAAATCCTCAAAATGGACTATTTTTAGCTCATATTGAAGATATTAAAGTTACGGAAGCTACTATTGGAGAAGATTCTGTAGGTCTTCCCTCTTTTACAGAAATGACTATTCCTAAAATTCAAATTACATTTGCAAGTAATCATAAAAACATTAGTGAGCGTCGTTATATTACTCAACAATTAATGCCTGCAGAGTCTAATGTAGATACTATTCCTGGTGGTAAAGATGAATGGAAAGTTAATTCTATTCTTCAAATGATGAAACATTATATGGATGTATTTATTCTTAAAGGCCGTGAAATGACTGAAGAGGAAGAAAATGCTCTTACTTTGCCTTTTGAGGATTTTGACGAAAACGGTGAATATATTTCTATACCCACAGAAGAAGTTATTGCTGGATGGAAAACATTATTTACTAATTTTGTAGCAATTATGCGAAACGATCGTGTAGATAATGGTATTCCTGTTTATAAGAAATCCGCAAATGAATTTATTACTATTTGGCTTAAACTTCTTTGTTGCATTAAACAAAAAGGAGCTTGGAAAGCTATTAATAGTGGAAGAAACGCAGGAGATTTAGCTGTTCCTGGATTTGTAGGAGAAGGTATTATTGAAATTTATAAAGCTAACGCACTTCCTACTCTTCGTGTAAATGTAAGCAAGGAAAGTATTATTTTGCAAGAAATAGCTAAAACTCCTACTATGCCTAATGTAGGTTCTACTCCTGGTATGCCTGGTGTACCTATTACTCAATCTGCTCCTGGTATGGTTATGCCTGAAAGTCCTATTGATTTTGGTGCTCCTGCAGACGGGCTTCCTTTCTAAAATAATAAACAACGACAGTATATTTAATTTCATATTGGGGGAGGTATTTATTAATACCTCCCCTTTCTTTATAGTATGAAAAGAAATATAAATAATGCTAAATTAGATAAAAATTTTATTCTTTCTAAAATAAGTCAAATAAGTATATTTTCTGCATATTTAGGTTTAAGTGAAGAAGATATTAAACATTGTATTGATACTGGAGAACTAATTATTTCTCCTTTAAGATATGATCGTCATCCTACTTGTGGATTTAGATATGATAATAGGGGAAAACTTAAATTTAAAGATTTTGCAGGATTTATATGGGGAGATTGTTTTGATATAGCTGCCTATGTAATTTCATATACATATAATAGATCTATTGATATTACTAATAAAAAGGATTTTATATCTGTATTAAAACATATTGCATTTACTTTTGGAAATATTATTTATGGAAACGAAAAAGATGAAAATGTATTAAAAGATCTTTCTATAGGAAGAGATAATATTAAAAAAAGTAAACCTATTATAGAATTTGTAGTTAGAGAATGGAATAAATATGATATTGAATATTGGGAAAAAGGAGGAGTAGATTTAAATTGGTTAAATATTAATTTTATATACGCCGTAGATCAATATTATATAAATAGAAAAACTAATCCTCAACCAAAATATATTTATGATAAAAAAGATCCTTGTTATGCTTATATAACAGGTAGAGATAATAAAGGAATACATGATGTTAAATTGTATTTTCCTAAAAGAGATAAACATTATACTAAATTTATTACTAATTATAATCATTTAGAAGGTATTTATAATCTTGAAAGAGATGATTATGATTATATAGTAATTACTAAATCTACTAAAGATAGAGTAGCTTTAAGTAAAATGCTATGGGCGATGTCTTCCTTTACGGGGGATGAACTAAAAGCAAAAATCGGAACTATTAATATTCCTGCTGAAAATTATAAATTAAGTACTGCTGAATATTATTGGTTGTACAATAAACTTGCTATTAAAGATAGTAAGCGATTAATATGTTTAATGGATAATGACAAATCTGGATATTTAGAGGCAATATATTTGAGAGATGAATTTGGTATGTTGCCAATTTATATCCCTAAAATATATAATGCCAAAGATTTCTTTGAATTAAGAAGTATTTATGGTTTTAATAAATGTAAAGAATTTATTATAGAAACTTATAACAAAATTAATGATTATGTTACAAGAAATCAATCTATTAGGAATAAGGAAACAAACGATATTATGCCATTTTAAAAAAATATGCGATTTAGCTGTTATGAAAGAAATAACTGAAACTGATGAAAAAAATATTGATAAAGGATTAAGATTTAATACAGGAACTCAATTTATAAAAAGAGATAAAATTATTTTATATGGAGAAATAGATTTTAATAATAAAAATGATGTTAAACTTATAAAGAATAAAAATTTAATGTTTCCGGAAATAGTAAGTAATATTGTATATAGCACATTCGATTATAAATCTGGAATAGCTACTCCAATAAATAATGTTTATAAAATGACTATTGAAGTCGATCCTGTTAAATGGTTTATGTATAATTATTGTTTAATAGGAAAACCTAAAAGAGTTATAGTGTATAAAACTACTAAAAGTTATTTATGACAATAATCATAGATGAAAAAGAATATTCTTTTCCTGATTATACTTTAAATTATTTAGATTATAGAGATTTAGATAATCGTATTAAAACTAAAATTCCTCAAGATATATTTAATTCTTTATTAAACGATCTTGATTGTACTAAAGAGTTTAGTTGCGGTCGTCCTATGATGACTAATTATCCTATATATGCAAGAAATATTAATGCTTATTTTTATATATTAGAAACTTTAAATTATACTGAAAATAATGATGAATATAAAGAATATATAAATAAACTTATTGATGTTCATACTAAAAATATAAAATTTGAAATTAATAATCCTTATATTCCTCCTATTACTAAATCTAAAAAATCTAAAAGAAAAATTATTACTTATAAAACTAAAGATCTTATTACTGGAGAAGATACTTTTCTTATACAAGATATTAAAACTAAAAAATATAAAGTTAATAAAGATCCTAATATTTTAAATAAACATAAAAAACATACAGGTAGAGATTTATCTGAAATGTATTTTGATTTTACAAATAAAGAAGAATATTAATATATGAACGAATATAAGCCTTTGTATCGTAGAAATAATTTAGGCCGTCCTTGTTTTTGGGAAGCGAAAGCCAGTTGTTCTCCTACTCAAAATATTATTATTGTTTCTCATGGAATAGTAGGTAAAGCTATTCAAGTAGAAGAAATACACGTTGCTCGTAATCCTAAAGATGAAGTTGAATCAAGATATAAACAAAAAAGAAAACAAGGATATAAATTTCTTGATGAAATAAAAGATGATAATTGGAGCACGCCCGTAAAGGAAGATGCACTCCTAACCTATCTTGAAACTTATTTACCTTATGATAGAACTACTGCTGATGGAACATTACTTCCAATGTTAGCTAAAACATTTAATAATACTAATAATAAAATATTTAATAAAACTCCTATTAGAATAGGACAATATAAAATTAATGGACTTCGTTGTATTATTAGTGCTAAACGAAATAATACCGATATGTTTAAACCCATTACTTTAAGATTTCAATCTCGTGAAGGAACTTATTGGAATAGTCTTTCTAATCTTGAAGATTATTTATTAACTGTTATTCCTAATGAATTTCTTAATAAAATGATTGATGAAGATTGGGAGTTAGATGGTGAACTATATCTTCCTGGTTATAAAGTTAATGAAATTAATCATTTTGTTAAAGATCCTAAATGCAAAGAAAATAAATTTATTCAATATTGGTGCTATGATGCTATAATTGACGATACCCCTCAATATAGACGACTTGATATTCTTGGACAAGTATTTGAAAATAAAACTTATGAATTTACAAGTTTAAATAATCATTTAAATAATAAAGAAAGATTTATTTATATTAATAATTATACTATTGAAAATGAAGACGATGCTGTAAAATATAGAAATTTATTTATTGATCTTGGATTTGAGGGTTTAATTCTTCGTGATCCAGATAAAGAATATCAAATAGGTAAACGTAATTTTTCTATGATTAAATTTAAAGATGTTATGGAGGGATCATTTAAAATTATCGATATTTATCCTGAAGGAATTTCAAGAAATATTCCTTTATTTTTGTGTAAAAATGATATAAATGATGAAACTTTTGAAGTACATATTAACGGTACTTTAAAAGAGCAAGAAAGATATTTATTTTTTAGAGATAAATTTATAGATAAAACATTACATATTACTTTTGGTGAAAGAAGTGGAGTTTATCGTGTTCCTTTTCACGTAAAAACTGTTCGTCTTGAATAATAATATGCTAACTAATATATATTCTTATAATATAATTAATCCTGTTGTTAATAAAAAAAGAGCTTGGTTTGATATTAAAAAAGGATTAATATTTATGCCTACTAATATTAATTATAGATATTTTGTTGAATGCGCTCTTAATGTTGATAAATTGGGTAGACAATATTATATTTTATTATCTAATCATAAATTTAATGAAAATTGTAGGCTTTGTCAAGTTGATGGATATGGAAGAGTAAAAATTCCTGTTAGAGGAGAATTAAAAGATTATCTTAATTCTAATTATAATTGTAATTTTAATATTAATATGAAATTAATAGATAATTATGATATATATGACGTTTATTGTATTTCTATTTGAGGTATTGTAAGTGCTGGACTATATGTTCAGCACTATTTTTTTTTGATTAGCGAGGATATTTATATATAATAAATGGCCAAAATAAGCTATTTTAAGCTATTTTACAGCAAAATATATAAATCTAATATATTTATACGAATTAAAAATATATACGCTTAAACAGCTTATTTTAACTTCAAATTATATAATATTTTTTTAGAAAATATTAGGTAAAGTCATATATTATTTATATATTTGTATCTATGGATATTAAAAGTAGACTAATTATAGGTTTATCTGGACAAAAAGGTTCAGGTAAAGATTTAACTGCCTCTATTATTGATTATATTATTAAAAAAAATATTAGAGGGGCAAATTATAAAGATTGGGTATTGCATGATGTAATTAATAAAGAAAAAGAATTAAAAACTATTGTTCATTTTGCTGATCCTTTAAAAGAATTTATATCTAAACTATTTAATATTAATATTAAATATTTTTATGATAGAAATTATAAGGATAATAAATATATTAAATTAGCTGCATATACTTCTGGAAAATGTACTATTACAAATGCTTTTATAAATGAAGAAGAAGCTAAAAATAAAAAATACTTAATAGTTACTTATGATGAATTAATTAAACTTCCTCTTTCATATTGGATGCTAAATAATAATATGTGTATTAAAATTAGAACTTTACTACAATATATTGGAACTGATATAGGAAAACAATTAATTGATAATAGTTTATGGACAAAATTAATTGCTAATACTATAAGTACTAAAGCTACTAAATATAGATTATGTATTATTCCTGATGTTAGATTTAGGGATGAAACTGAAATGATAAAGAAATTAGGTGGTATAATTATTAAAATAAATAGAAATACTGAAAATAATGATAATGATAAACATATTTCAGAGTGTATAGATAATATTAAAGAAGATTATATTATAGATAATAACGGTACTAAATTTAATCTATTTTATAATATATTTAATATTATTAATACTGTATATAGGGAAAAACGAGAAATAATAGAAAGTAAAAATAATAATTGACATCCTTCCTTTACGGGCGGAATAGTAAAAAGAATTAATTATGATTTTAATAGAACCCAAAGTAGAATTATTAAAAGAAGATAATTTTTATTCTCATGTTGCCAATTGTGCCAGAGTTTGTTATGCTTCTAATAATAATTCTAATATAAATGATGAGCAATTTTGTAAGAATGTTTTAATAGCAAATAATCATTTATCTATGTTTCGTCATGCTACTATTTATTGTAAATATGATAAAGATTATTGGAATAGACATATAGTAGATAATTATTTTTATTTTGCAACAAATATAGAAATTATTGATAATGAGGATTTATATGTTGTAATGAATGGACAATCTTATTTAGAATTTAAAAGAAATAATATTGTTAAATATAATGAAATAGCTAAACATATTATAAAAGATCTTCCTGACGATCTTAAAGAATATAAAAGATTTACTTTTAAAGTTACTACTCAAATTAGTACATCAAGAGAATTAAATAGAGTTAGTCCTAACAATATTGCTGAAAGAAGTACAAGATATTGTAATTATAGTAAAGATAAATTTAATAATCAAATTTCTATTTGTAAACCTTACTATTATGATAATTTAGAAATTGCCGATCAATTAGCATTTATTAATAGAATGTCTAAATATGAAAGTAATTATCTTAATAGAATAAATAGAGGATGGAGTCCTGAAGACGCAAGAGAATTTCTTCCTTTATGTACTGCTACTGAGGTAATTTATACATATACTGTAAAAGAATGGAGGCATATTATAGATCTTCGTTATTATGGAACTACTGGAAAACCACATCCTAATGCTAAAATTATAGCTGGTTTAATTCGTGATCAACTTATTTATTTAGGATATAAATTTAGAGATTAATATGTATATAATTAAAGCAATAATAGATAATATTGAACAATATTATTGTGGAGAAATATATAAAGAATCTGAAATAGAATTTAACTCAGATATAAATTTAGCTACTAAATTTTCTGTTTATTTTATTGTTAATTTAAAAGTAAAAGAAATTAAGTCTATTATTAAAAATATAAATATACAAGATATAAAAATTATTAATATTAACGAAAATGAAATTGCATTATGAATTGGAAATGTTTATTATATGGAGGATGTGAATACGAAGTTTATAAGGAAGATCCTTATGTAGATACAAGAGGAAATATAATAGGAACAGTATTTGTTCTTAAATGTAAAAAATGCGGAGATTTAAAAGCTAAAATAGTAATTAATACAAATTTATATGGAAGATAATATTTATAAAATTCAAGAAAATATAAATAGAATATTTATTGAAATAGAAGAAAATGCTGGTGAAATTACTGAAGAACAATTAGAACAACTTAACATTAATCAAGAAAATCTTAAACAAAAACTTTCTGATTATAATAAAGCTATTCAAGTTTATAAAAATTATAATGAAGGTATTAGTAATGAAATTAAAAGACTTCAAGAATTAAAGAAAACTCGTACTAATAGAATTGAAGTTTTACGAAATACTATGAAAAATGCTGTTATTAATTTTGGCACTGATGGTAAATCTGGAAATAAAATTATTGAATTAGAAGATTGTAAATTGTTTACAAAATCTACTGAATCTGTTATTGAAAATAAAGAAAGATTAGATATTTTAAGATATGAATTTATTGAATATTGTAGAGAATTATATAAAAATGATTTATTAATTACAGGAGATGATATTGATATTCAAGGTTTAATTGATGCTATTAATGCTAAATGTATTGCAGAAAGAGGAGAAGCTTTTGCTCCATTTACTATTTATGATTTTATTTGTGTAAATATTATTTTTAAATTTACTGTTTCATTAAAGAATTTAATTGAAAGTAATAATTATTTATTACAAGCATATTATGGATTAGATTATTCTACTGGAATAGATATGGATATAGATAAAAATACTGTAAAATATATAGTTAAAGATCAAAATACAAATAATAACATTACTATTGGTAATATTGAAAAGAACAAAGTATTATGTATGAAATAAATAATAATGATTCTAATTTTATAATTTTTCTTAAAACGGAATTAAATAAATTAGAAAAAGATTATGGAAAAGATTATATTGATACTGTATTTGATATTATATTAAAATTAAATAATAATATTTATAATATAAATTATAATGATATATTAAATAAAATTAGTAGACTTATAAATAATTATCCAGTAACACCTATTGATTTAAATAATGAATATAATACATGTATTTATATTAATAAAGATGAAAATAATAAATGGTATTATAATAGAGCATATAAAATTATTGTAGATACAGTATATAATCTTATTGATAATAAAGAACTTTATATTCCTCGAAAAGAAGAATTATTTAATAAACGTATTTATATTACAAGAGGAGGAGTAATTGCTGGAGAATATATTAATAAATGTTATATTAAACATAATAATTTTTATCCAAGAGATCCTGTAATTATTAATTGTTCGAGAATTACTAATCATGATGATATTGATATATATACAGTTGATTCTCGTTCTCCTAAACTAAAAGTTCTTAAAGAATTTTATAATGTTTCTATTAATATAGATGATAAATATAAGCATATAGATATTCGTAAATTTAAAAAGTTATGATAACGACTGTTACAATAATTTTAATAATAACTATTATAATAGTATCACTATTATTTGGTTATTATTTTGGAAAAAGCGTAGGAATTACTATGGCTATAAATTATATTGAAGATAAATATACTAATAAAAATAAACAAGTTAGTAATATTTTTAAAAGTATTTTGAATAATTATAATAAAATTAAAAAAACTACAGCCGCTCCTATTATTAAATTTTTAGTAATGTTTGGATTTAATTTCATAATGTTATTATTATTATTTTTATATTATGAGTTTCAATGTTAAAGGACTTCCTTTTAATTATAAAGGAGTTGTAGATGTTTCAGATTGTGAAACTGCCGCAGATGTTATTAAAAAAGCAAGACTTAATTGGGAAGTTGGTAAATGTAATATTGTGGGTAAAATGCCAGCTCATATTAATGAAGATCTAAATGCGGATGCTTCCCTTTACGGGGGAGAAGTATATAGAACTTTTGAAAATAGTTATGCTACTTATCGTAAAGATTTAAATATTCCTTTAGGTATAGTTAAAGGAAAATATACACCTGTTCAAAATATTGAAGCTTTTAATTTCTTTGACGATGCTATTGGAGTTGATAAAGCAATTTGGCAAACAGCTGGAATTTTTGGAAATGGAGAACGTATATTTGTAAGTGCTAAATTACCAGATACTATATTAGTTAATGGAGATCCAGTAGATAATTATTTAGTATTTACTAATTCTCATGATGGAAGTTCTGGTGTTAAAATATTGTTTACTCCTATTAGAATTGTTTGTGAAAATACATTAACTGCTGCTATTGCCACAAGTTCTAATTTTATAACTTTTAGACATACTAAAAGTGTTCATTCTAAAATAAATATTGCAAAAGAAATACTTGGCATTTGTAAACAAAAGAGCGAACATATAAATGAATGTTATAGTATTCTTGCAAATAAATCTATTTCCGATAATAATTATATAGAATGGCTTTGTAGTAATATATTAACAGATAAAGAATATCAAGATGTTATTGATTCTGGATATACATTTGAAGCATTAGTTAATAAAAATTGGAGAGCTATTGACGCAAGTGGCGTTTCTATGCGTAAAGTTAATATTTTAAATAAAACTTTTAATTATTATTATGAAGGCCCTGGACAAAAAGAATTTGTTGGTACTTTATGGGGGGCTGTAAATAGTATTACTGGATATTATTCTAATATTGATAATAGTGAAGGTATTAATCGTATGGATAGTATCCTTTATGGAGATAAATCTCGTAAAATTATTAACGCTTTTGACTCAGCAATAAAATTAGCTATAGCTGCGTAATATATGAAAAATATTAAAACTTTAGTAATTAAACATTTCTTTTATGAAGCTATTCAATATAATGGAGAAAATGCTTTAGATATATTAAATTTTTGTAAATATTGTTATATTCAAAATAATGCAATTTTAGTTTATGTTAATATTATAATAGATATTGATGATTGGATTATTAAATTAACAGATGATTATTATACAGTTTTAGATAACAAATTAAAAGAAGAATTATTTAAAGAATAATTATGGAACAAAATTCTCAAAATTCAGTTAAAGTAACTTATGAAATTGTAGATCCTAAAATAAATGAAACTACAATTAAAATTGTAAATGCTTATAGAGAAGAAGAAGGTAAAAAAGCAATAGATAGCATTCTTCCTATTTATGCAAATCCTGATGATGCTGGAGCTGATATCTACGCTACAAGTTGTGAATACGATGAAAAAAATGACTGTTGGGTATATGGTACTAATTTCAAATTTGAACCTCCTAAAGGTTGGTATCTTGAATTTAGACCTCGTTCTTCTAATCGTAAAACAGATTGTTATTTAGCTAATACTCCTGCAACTGGAGATTACGGTTATAGAGGAGAATATTTATTTTGTTTTAAAGATCGTACATCTAAAAATATTCGTAACGCTATTAATAGTATTATAAATTTTATTAATGCTTATTCTGATACTATTGGAATTTCTAATAGATTTTTAGAAATTATAAATAAATTTAAGATTCATAATAATCCTCCATATAAAGTAGGAGAACGTATTGGTCAAATGTTTTGTTTTCCTTATTATAAAATTGAATTTGTAGAAGGAAAACTTAATCCTGAAGAAACTGAACGGGGAGCTGGAGGACACGGTAGTACTGGACGATAATATGATACAAGTTTTATTAATAACACAATCTGATTGTATTGGTTGTGAAATAATGACTGATATTATTTTATCTATTAAAAAAACTTATGACGATAATAAAAATATAAATATTAATATTTGTAATAAAGATTTTATTGATAGAAATATATTAAAAGAAAATAATATAACTGATTTTCCTGCTACTATAATATACGATGATAATTATAAAAAATCTATTACATTTTTAGGTACTATTCCTTTTATTCAAATACAAAAAGAAATAGATAATATTATTAATAAATAATTATACATAATTAAAGCTGGTATTGTCATTAATGATAGTACCAGCTTTTACTTTTCCCCCGTAAAGGAAGGAGCAAGAAAGGATGCTTTTACTTTCTCTAATATTTATTATAAAATTATTAATAGTACGAAATATAATATTATAGAAAATAATTGAGAATCATTTGATTTGGCAAACTATTTTATAAAGATATATAAACTATTTACTTTTAATATATAATTGATATAATAGCTTATAAATACTGTTTATTCGTAAATATCGATCATTTATTCAGTATTGTTCAAGCATAAATAAACATTACTATAAACAAAAAGAGAGTTAATAACAGTATTAAAAACTGTATTAACTCTCTTTTTTTTAACAATTAGGTTCCACTAATCTTCAATCCAATTAGCAACATTAGTTGCAATATCCATAGGAAGATTATTATCGCTTAAACGATAAAATTGATTATTTTTATCAAGATTTTGAAGTCTTCTAATAACACGTAATAAAGGAATATTTCTTTCAAGTAAAATAGTAAATTTATTTTGTCCTTTATAAAGACCTCTATCATAAACTGGATCAAATTCAGGATCAATCATAGCGTCAATAATAAGACTCATAGCTTTAAATAAATCTTTAGGACCAGATAATGCAGCAATTGGACTGCTATAAAGAGTTTTGGCTTCAGCAACAAACCCCCAAGGAGTATAAGCTCTACTTTCAGTAGCCCATCTATCAGCTTGATATAATATTAAATTATACCACGTACTATTAATAACTTCTTCATCGTCGTCATCAGTAGCTAAATGAAGAACAATAGCCATTAATATTGCAGAAGCAATAGCAATACTATCTCCTAAAATTCTACGAAGATTATGCTGTTGCCAATCAGGAAGCATTTTATAATTAAATCTAAAATTAATAAAAGTATCAATAAAAGATTTAAATATATTTTGAATACTATGAAGAACTATATCAGTAGTAGTGCCCCCTTTAGCTTTAGCGTTTTTAATATCATCTTTAAATTCATGAGCAAGAAAACTAATAAGATCAATATAAGAGCCTCTTTCAATACTTTCACGCATTTCATTATAATAGCCTCTAACTCTCCAGCGTTTAAGAATACCAGGATATAAATGTTTCTTATATTGCATTAACAATCCTCCATACCATTCAGCTTCTATTTTTGCAGCACCAATTTTATCATAAATACCGTGAATTTTATTATTAACATTAATAACTTTATCTCTAAATCTACCAAACATATCTTTAGTAATAACACTATCAGGTTTAATTCTTGCTACACCATCAACTAATTCAAATTGACTTGCAAGAGTATCAAACCTTTCAAATTCTTTTTTAGCAGATTTAAGATTAGCATCACGATTTTTTATATATTCATTAGCAAAAGCTTTGCTGCAATGAGCTTTAATAAATTCAGCGTTTATATCTTTACTAAATTCAGCATAACTTTTTGCTTCATTAGCATCAGAACGAATATTATCAATAAATAATCTATAAGAAGCAAGCAATTCAGGATCGTCTTTAACAAGATCGCACATAGTTTGAATTTCTAAATCACGAGTAAAATTAGCAAAACTACCAATATACCAATTACCATTGTTATCTTTAATAATTCTATGACTTTCGAGCATAGCGAGCATTACAGTATTTTGCATATAATGTTCACCAGAACTTTGTAATCCATAAAGACTATCACGAATTTTTCTAATTCTATCAGTAGCACTTTCAATACCTTTAAGTTCAAGCATATTATCAATATCTACAACTCTTAATAATTTAATAATTCCATCAGTAAGATTTAATGCTTTGGGAGAATATAAATTAGCAATAATAGCAGGTAAAGCTCCAAAATATCTTGCTTGAGCTTTATTCCAAGTACTATTATCAAAAAATTCTTTCGCAAATACTTCTCCAGCAATATTAGTCCATCCTGTCAATACGTTACCTATACCTCCTGTAACATTAAATATCATATACTTCGCAGAAGTAATATTTTGCATTAAATTAGCATATCTATCCAGTTTACTACCTTTCTTAAATTCTCCAAGAACAATACGATTATAAAAATTATTAATTAATTCAATAGTACGTGTTTGTTTTTCAGTTTGATATTTAGTTTCAATATCAGTAGAATTAGCATTATCTCTTTTTAGTTTACCACTAAAATAAGAAGTCTTATAAGCATCATTAGATTTAAGCTCATCTAATAATAAATAAATATAATATTTAGCTCTTTGACGAGCATTATAATCAATAGCTTTAGTAATATACTCTTGAAATACTTCTTTCCAATTATCATCTAATATAGCATTATCTAATTTTTCATTATTTTCATCAATTTCTTTATTTTGTTTTTTAATATCTGCAAGATATTCATTATAACTTTCTTGACTTTCAGTAGATAATTTAGTACGAGGAATAATACGTTTTTTATAGCCTTTAGCTTTTAATAATTGAAGCATAGGAAAATCTACTTCTCTATCGTGAGCATAATCAACATCATCTTCATATCTTCTTTCAGATGGAGTATTAATAGTATATCCAGTTAAACCAATAAGATCTTTAGCAAGACTCTGAGTAGTTATATCATCTTTTCTTCTACGGGGAAGATACCCTCTATCAATAAATCTTTTCATAGGATTAGTAGTAGCATATTCATTTAAAGTAGACTGAAGTAATTCAATCATAGCTACTTCTTTAGAAGAAAGATTTACTTTATTATTATATTTTTCAGAACCATTATAATTAACACTATAAGGTTTATAATTTTTATTCTTATATTCTTCTTTTACATATCTTGTTCTATTAGAACCAATAGCATCATAATATTTTGGATCATATTTATCAAGATTATTTTTAACATCTAAAGTAGTCCAAATACGAAGAGGTTCATATTTTCGAGTATAAGGATTAAATACATGATTTTCTTCAAACCATTCTTCAAAATTATTATTAGCTATAGCTTCATTTCTACTTCTTTCATAATATTCAGTAGTAATATAATCTACATTATCAGATATAATCTTTTTAGCAAGAGTTTTATTATGATCTATATAGTCTTGACTTTTAGGCTCATAATATCCAAATAAATCGCTATTAGGAACAATTTTCTTATTTTTAATAATAACTTCTCCATTTTTACCAATAGCACAAAATATACGTTCCCATAAATCATAATTAGCAGTACCTTTAAGATTAAGTAAAGCATATGAAAGTTCTCTATTAAAGGCTTTTCTATTTACTCTAAAATTTACTCTATCTTTAAATCTTTCAGCAAGAGAATCATCGTCGGGTCTATTTTTTCTAATATCTCGAAGAACATCATATAAATTAGCTAATTCTTCTATACGTTCTTTAGGAAGATTAAATAATAATTTAGTACTTATTTCTCCGTTTCTATCAACAGCGTGTTGTAAAATATCATTTATCTTACTAATAGTTTCAATTCTTTCAGGACTACGTTTTCCTTCATCATTACTTCTAATTTCAGTATAAAATCTTGAACTTAATATAGGAAGATTAGCTGGAATTTCTTTTATAAGAGTTTCATTACTTAAAGAAGACTCATAATCATAACCATATTTTTTAAGAGCAGCATCTTTAATAATTTGCTTTTGTTCTTTAGTAAACTTTCTACCATCAATAATTCCTAATTTATCTTTATATTCAGGATGACTATCAAGAATAGTAGCAATTTCACTTTGTCTATCAGCATTGTCTTTAAATTGTTTAAATGCCCAATCAATTTTATCTTTAAGTTCTTTATTAATAGTTTTACGAGCATTTAAATTAATCCAATTAAAGGCATTTCTATAATTTTCATCTTTAAGTTTTTCTTCAAGAACTTCATTAGGATTATTTTCATCATATTTCTTAATAATATCAAGATAATATTTTAAGTCTTCATCAAATCCAGCAATAGGAGAATATTCAAAATATTCACTATTAAGCTTTTTAATTTTATCAATATAATCTTTTAGCGCATTTGCTTTAACGATTTCTTCATCAGATTTAGGACTATAATCTTTATTTAATGAAGAAGTCATAAAATTAATTTCATTAATAAGAGCAATTTTTTCTTGTTGTTGTTCAATACTTAATTCACTATCTTCTCCAGGAGTCATTTCATAAATAGTAGTCATTATTTCTTTATATCTAACAAATAATTCTGGAGCAGTTTTTAAAATACTTTCATCTAATTTATTTTTAGCAATATAATATTCTGGAACAACCTCCATATTAACGTTATCAGCATACCATTTATCTCTATTAAGACGTGCTTTATAGTATTCTATACTAAATCTACCATATTTGTCTTTAGCTTCTCTAACAGCATCTCTTAATTGATCTCTGTCAGTAATAAATTTCTGAGTATAAAGAGTAATAAATTTACCATTCTTAACAATATCGCCCCATACAAATTTACCAGGTATTTTCATTATTTCATCATACTTTCTTAAAAATTCCTGACGAGCTTTAGGTGCATCTACTAAATTAGCACCATTAATAATACCACCAATAAATTTAACAATAACTTGAACTTCACTATTACTTAATTCAGAAACAGAACTAAATAAACTATCAAAAATATCAGCATCGGAATATTGAGTACGAATACTAATTATATTATTACGAATTAAAGGATTAGTAGAAACTTCTTTTCCAAAATAATTATCCATAATAAGTTTCATTGCTGAAACAATTTTAGGATTATTACGAATATTATTAATAGAATTTCTAATAGATTGAATTTGATCTGAAATAACTTTATCTACACTTGCAATATCAAATTCAAATAATCCACTTAAAGAAGTACCAAAAGAACGAGCGTTGAGAAGTGTTCTAACATATCTATCTAATTCTCCAGGTTTATTTTTTATAATATCAATAACTTTAGGGTTATCAATTGATAACCATTCACCATTTTCATCTTGAATAAAATTATTAATTTCTTTGTTAAGCATATTAGAAACTGTTTTATAAAATCCAGCAGCACGAGAATATATTTCTCTTGTATGATTTTTTATAGAAACAGCGGAATATCTATCAATATCACTTTCTTTTAATAATTCAGCAACTTTTTCTGCAACTTCATTACCATTAATACCTTGCCGATTAATGTCATTAATAATTTTAAGAGATATTTCTTCAACAGTAGTTAATTTAGAAGAATCAATAGTTTCATAACTATCGCCTATAATATCAGTAATAGCAAATGGAGCTATATCCTCGATGTTTTCCTCTACGGGGGAAAAGTATTGAGAAACTTCGTAAATATTAGGAACTATTAATGAATATTGACCAACAGTATCAGCTATATTTTTTTCTTGTTCATTAAGTTTATTATAATATTTATCTTGTTTAGTTTTAAAATATAATTTTAAATTATTACTTGGTTTAACTTTTTTAATATAATAATCTTCTCCATTAATAGTTTGTATAGTAGTACTACCAATATTAGGTAAAGCAAAATTAATAATTTTGTTATTATCAGCTATTAATGCTTTATCTGAATTTTCTTTAAATTTATTTATAAGTTTATTAATAAATCCATTAGGATCAGTACTACTTAAGTTTTCAGTAAAATAATTTCTATTATTTAATACATCATTTATTTTAGGTTGAATAAATCTTTTAATAGTATATTTAGCTTTATTTTCAGCACTTGCAGGTCCATCTTCTTGAGAAATAATTATATTTATATCAGATTCAGTAGAAGCAGCAGCATCAATAATTCCAAGATAATATTCTAATCTTTTAAATTTATTATGATTAGGATTTATACTATATTCATTAGTTTCATTATTATCTAATAAATTAAGAGGTGCTAAATATAATCCTTTATCTTTAATTATTACTTTATATAAAGTAGTAACAGATTTTTTATTAATATTACGAGTTATACGAATATAAGAAAGACTATCAGAAGAAATAAATCCTGGTTGTATATCCCCCGTAAAGGAAGACTCACCTGTAGTATCTTCTTCAACCCATTTACCAATTCCTGTATATTCAATAAAACTTATTCCATCTTTAGTATAAGGAATTTGAACAATATTATCAGATTTAAAGAATTTATTAAATCTATTATCTTTTTTACTTAAAAATACATTTTTAATAATACCACTATGACTTCTAACAAATCGTTCAAGCATATTATAAATATCAGTGCCTTTAGAATCAAAATCATTAACATTAAATAAAGTAGCAAAATTATCTATTATAGTAGGAACAATATTAGTACCATTATATTGAATAGGCTTTAATAAAAATTCATTAACAACAAGTTTTGTAATAGAATTTCTTTTAAATCTAAATCCATCTACTATAAAAGCATATTTAACTATATCAAGCATTGCTAATTTAATATATGGATGTTTATTAAAAGAATCTAATTTAGATTGAATAAGAATATCTTCAATATTTTCTATATTATCGTGAAAATATAAACTTTGTCCTGTATATCCTTTTTCTCTAACATTACGTTGATTATAAGTATTTACATCAATATATTTAAATATTCCAGGATCTTCTGAAAAATGTTCTTTAATATATAAAACTTTTTGAACAGGAGTAAGTTTAGCAAAATTATTTATTTCTTCTTGAGTAGGATTATTTATATCTACTGTATCAAATTTAGTAGTTTCATAATAAGTAAAACCATTTATTCTTGCTTCTTCACTTTTCCAATAATCAATATTTTCATTAGCTAACTCTTCTCCATATTTAGTATCAGTTATAAACTTACCCATCTCATTAAGTGTAATTGGAGTAGTAAGAATTGGAGTAAGTTTATAAAGATAAGAAACCATATATTGAATTAAATCAATATATTGTTCATCATTTAATTTAACATTTAATTTTTGTTCAATATTATCAATTATTTGTGCAACGTCTTCACGTTCCATAGTAAATAATTGACTATTTATTTTAATAGATGGAATAGTCGCATATTGCATAAATGCAGCTAAATATGGATAAACACTATTTTCAATATTTATATTTTCATCAATAATATTAGGATATAAAGCATCAACAAAAGTTTTATCTTTTACATATAAAGTAGAACCTACTAAATCTCTATTGGAAGTATATTTTTTAGCATCTTGTAGTATACGACGAGTACTTCTAATAGTTTGTTTTGCTCCAAATTTATCTGGTTTAGTAACTTGAAGAATTTTTTCAATATTATTAGAAGTAATTTTTAATTTATTAAATTGAATAATAATATATAAATCAAATAGAAAATCATCTTTTACAGAAAATCTATTTAATAAATCTTCTTGGCTTAAATTTACGTTTACATTATTTGTTAAATGTAAATAATCAATATTTAAATCAATACCAAATCTATTTTTAAATTCTTTTCCATATAATTTAGTTAATTCACCAAGTATATCATTAGTAGAAGTAAAATCAGCAATCTCTTTACCATCTACTTTTATATTATATTTTTTAGCAAGTTCTGTAATAGCAACTTTTATAGGACTTTTATTTCCTATATTAGTAAATATAGAATTAGTTTTAAAATAAGCATTAACAATTTCTGTTACAGCAGGTTGCTGTAAAAATGCAATAGCGGTAATATAATCAGAACCTATATCTAACAAAGTTTTAAATACACCAAATGTATATTCATTTTCATTATATACAGTACCAGATTTAATAGCATCAAGAATATGTGCAGTAGTTTGAGAACCGTATGTTGTAAGTAATTGACCTACAATATTTTTATTATTAACAGTATTTCCTATACTATCGTGTTCAACAATTATATATTTATTATCTTCACTTAATTTAGCATTAGGCCAAGCTTTTTTAATTTCATCAAAATTATAAATTTCATTATTAGGATATTTTATAGTAATAATATGATTTTTAGATAATTTAGTTTTAGCATAATTACATATACTTACAAATGTATCTCTATTTACAGATGCGGCTTTAAGGCGAGCACCAGACATAGCGTTCTCCATAGAATCTAATTGGTCAAATAAATTATATGTAGAACGACTGGCAACAGCATCTGAACTTTCTATAAGTTCTTCATAATGTTCACGAAGTTTATCAATATTATTTTTAGCATCTTCTAAAGCTCTAAAATTACTTTGAGAATAATTTTCTTCTTTAGCGCTTTGAGATTTAAAAATATTAATAATACAATCTAAAATTAAATTATTTCTTGCTTCACGAGTATTTTGATCTTCAATACTTAACTTTTTAAATTGTTTTAAAGTAATATTAGGATTTTTTATAGCCTTATAAATTTTATATCTATATTTAATATCTTCATCGGTATTACCATCATTATATTCTATTTTATGAATTAAAGCATCCTCTGGATCAAAATACATTTCATAACAAATGCCATAAACACTATCTACATCAAAATCAGAACCTGTTTGTGGAACCCATTCGTCTGGAACAACAATAGTAGAACCTTGAGAATCATCAAGAAACCCAACTACTTTAAGTATAGCAATAGATTGTTTGCCCTCAGTAGGCATACGATAGCCTAAATGTAAATCAAGTCCTTCTTTACTTATATGATCTAATTGTTCTTTAGTAAGATTTTTAGGAAGTAATTTACTCCAACGAGGAAGCATAACTTCTATATAAGCTTCTTGTTTAACAGAAAGTATTTTATTATTTATAAATTCATAATGATCGTTAACTTTTTTAGCATAACCGTCTTTTACTAAAGATTTCCAAACTCTATTAGCATCTTCTGTTCTACTTAAATTACTTGCGCTTACTAAAGTTTTACCTTGTTTTCCTAATTCAACAGCTATTTGATAATAAAACGCTTTACCATAACCTTTGCCTCTAAATTCTTCGTCAATAGTAACTCCCTGTCCAATAGAAGCAAGAGAAACTTTATTTTCATCTAAATCTTTTTTTCTCCAAGATTTAGCAGATTTAGTATTAAAATCATAATAAGCATCTATATAAAATTCTCCAATAGCATTACCGTTTTCATCACGACCTATAAATACAGCACCCATTCCATTTGCATCAGCTGTATCTGGAGTATAAGTTAATTCTATTTTAACATTTTTATAAGGATTTTCTACTTCATTATATACAGTAGGATGATATTCTAATTTTTTACTAAATCCAACATTAGTAATTTGCGCAGCATGCCATCCAGGTAATTTTTGTTTTGTAATAGAATTATTAAATATAGATTGAGCGATACTTTGTAATTTAATAGAGGCATAATTCATAAAATTAGGCATACGTGGAATATGCGTAACAGGATCAGGTGTTACATAATCTAAAAAATTACTATCTAAATTTAATCGTTTAGCTTCTTCTTGTGCTCTTTTATAAAAAGAATTAAAATCAATTAAATCTCCAGAATTATTCTTATTTACAATATTTCTATTTTTATCAACTTTCAAGTCTAAATTATTAAGTAATTCATTAAAACTATCTTCAATATTTTTACAATATGCCTTGAATAAAGTATTAACATATTTAGCAGTTTCTTCAGTAGTATTATCTATAATCTTTTTAAATAATTGAACTGCAACTTTATTACTTGCATCTACCATATGTTGAGGAACATCTTGTTGTTTATATAAATATCTATAATAATATGTTCCTATTACATTGCCTTCATTAAGTTTATCTTTAAAAACTGTTAAATTATCCTCTGTTACATTACCCTCATTATCCCAAAATGTTAATACATCTTTTTTAGCAGCTTTATCAGTTTCTTTAGTATTTACTTGATCAATACCATATTCAGTCATTAATTCATATAATTGATACAAACTACTATCTTTAGGTAAAAGTTTAGGAATTAATACAAATTCGGCATTTTTAATTTGTCGAGGATAATAAGTTTCAGTAGTAGCATCATAAGCATGATCAAAATAAAAGTTTTTCTGTACTTGAATTTTAGCATTAATTCTATCCAAATCAATATCTTTTACATCTATATTTGGATCTAATAATTGAGTAATTAAATCGGCATATTCATAATAAGTGCCGTCAGCAACTCTACGTCTAATAAATTCTTCAAATGTTATATAAGATTGAGCATCATTAGTAATAATACCTTCTTTATATCCTCGTGCTATAAATTCAGCTCTATCTTCAATATTCTTTCTTTCTTTATCAGTTAATTCTTTATTTCCATATTCTTTTTCAAATATGTTAATAAGTTCTTTTTTAATAGCTACATATCTATTAGAGCCTCTAACAGTATTATTAATCGTAATAGCTTTAAATCCATTTCTAATAGGAATAGTAATATTATCAGTGCTTATTCCTTTACGGGGGATGGACAATTGATCTATTGTTTTTAATCCACCATTATAATCATCTAAAAGATCATATCCAGTATATGCTTTTCCTTGAGCTTGAACTTCTTTAGCTCGTTTAAGAAAATCTTGATAACTTTTATAAAATTTACTATCACCTTCAAATATGTTATCAAAAGCTATTGTGTTAATAGTATAATTTATAGCAAATTCTTTTATTTGATCTATATTATATCTATCTCCAATAGCTTCTGTATATTGACTAATTCTTTTTTCTATTTCTTTACTATAATTAATAAGCCATTCTTCAACAATATTTTCAATAGTTTGTTTAGAACCATCATCCAGATTTAAAGTATAACCATTAGCGCCATCAGGAGAATAAATAGTATTCATGAATTTTCCCCCGTAAAGGAAAGGCACTCCAGCTTCTTCATTACTTAATATTTCAGCTGGATTAAATCCATTTACAGGGAATAATCTATTAAATTGAAAAACATTACCGGTTAATTTTCCATTTTTAATAATACTTCCTCTATAATGATAATATTCAAACAAACCATCTGTATTATCTTTAGGAGTAAATATACCATTATTATCAATAGTGCCAACTTTAGTAAGTTGTTTAAAACCTTGTTCTAATTCTCCAAGAACATAATTATAAAATATTCTAAAAATAGGATGTTTTTTATTAACAGATTTTTCATTAAATAAACCAGAAATACTATGTTTAGGAGCTTTTATAATAAAATTCTTTGGAGCGTCAGATGGAGTTCTCATAAAATACCATCCTTTATTAATATCAGCAATTTTATCATCAGTAGTATAAGAAATAAGTTGGCTTATAAGATAGTCTGTTTTAGACATTGTAGAATATAATGCAGACTTATCAGTTACATAATCTTTAATGCCATTAAATAATGTATAATCTAATAATTGTCTTGCATAAGTATTAACAAACGTTTCTCCTTGTTCATTAATATCAAATAATCCCCTACTAATTTTTCTACCTCGTTCATCATATTGATCAAAAAGTATAGGATTATATTTATATTGATCACTTAATGAAACAAATTCTCTTAATTTATTAAGACCCGCATTAAGATCTTCTTCAGTAGAAAAATTGATTTGTTTAAATAAATTAGTAATCCAACTATTTCCAATAAAATCTGCGCCTAAATTTCCATCAGCGTTTCTACTATTCAAATCAACTTTTACAACACTATATTTAACTAATGAATTACTTATACTATATAATGAATTAATAAACGCATCGCCAAATATAGTGTCATCTATCTTAAAAACCGGTCGTTCTTCATCAAAACCTATTCCAGCTTCAATAGCATATTTTTTTCTATTATAATAATCAGCTAAATTTTTATTATTTCTTAAAATTTCTTGTTCATATTTATCTTTAGATTTTTTAGCTTCATTTAAGAAACCATCAAATATACTAATAAATTTTGTATAATTATCTATTTTATTTCCATCATTAATATATTTATCTATAGCAGAAACTTCTGCATTAGGAAAATATTTAAGATAAATATTTAAAAACTTATGATGAAGATTTAATAAAATATCATTTTGAGCATTACTTCCAGTTTCTTCTTTTTTAGCTAAATTAACATAATCATATAATTCTTGAATATTTTCTAAATCTTGAGCAGGATAATTAGTGCGAATAGTACCTTTTATAGCATTATAATATTGATAAAATATAGCAGTAATAGGATCAGCAGTTGCATTACTATTACTAAATTCAATACCAGATTCAGAAATACTAATAATAGTTTTATTAACTTTAGGATTAGCTAATTGCCCAAATACATAATTTCTAAATACTATATCGTTCTCCATATCTTCAGCAAGTTTAATTAAACCCGCATAATGAGAAATATTGTTAGCAACATTTTTAATTTCTTCAATTAAAGATTTAGGAGAAGTAAAAGTGCAAAAACTATATATTGCAGATATAGCTTTATTATATCCAATAGGAGTTTCTACTCCTAATTCATTATTAAGATCTAAAGTTTTAGACTCAGCACTTTCTAAATTAGGAATAGTTTCAAAATATAATTTAAGTCTTTGAGAAACAGTATTTAAATAACTACCTCTTGAAGTTAAATCTTCAATATGAGATTTCATCATTTCATCAATACCATCATTTTCTTCATCAACAAAATTAATATCTTCTTCATTATTAGCTTTTTCTGCATTAATAATATCAGATACATCCTTAAATGTTTTAGTTAAAAATGTAATACTACTATTATTAATTACTTCTTCATAAAAAGCTTCTTTATTTTCAAGTAATTTATTTACAAGATTTCCATAATTTTTAGTTTTAATATCTCCATATTTAGCTGCAATATTGCCATAAATAGTATATAATTCTTTAATAGTATTTTCAAAATTTTCTTTATCTTTAATAGCCTTATATTGATTAGCTTTTCTACGAAGATCATTAATTTTTTCAATATATTTTTTACCTGTAGAATTATTCTTAAATTCATCAGAATTAATCAAAGGATTAATATATTCTGTAACAAATTTAGAACGAATAGTAGTACTACATCTACGCAAAATATCTGCCCTATCTTTACGATTAACATCTTTATTTTTTGCTAAATCGTAATATAAAGCAGATATTATACCAGCAGTATGCCGATAAGCTATATATTTAGCATGAACAGAACTAAAACCGTTTAATTCTGTACCTATACGACTACGACGAAAATTAACAACACTTGGATGTTGTTTTTTATAATATTCATTAAGTAATCGTACACAAGTATTATAAGGAGTATTTTCAATACTACCTCTCCATTTAGAATCTTTTGATGCAAATTCAATAAAATTAGCATCTTCTTTTAAATAAGCAGCTATAATAGCAGCTTTCTTGTCATTACCATTTGCTACACCTTCTACGATAGCAAGTTCTTTAGGATTTAAATTAAGTCCTTTAATTGTACACGGCATAATTTTAAGTTTATTAGTTTCACCAGAATAAACATTAAGATTTTAACCTTATATGTTCAGAAAATTATTATAGGAAACGAGCCGTTTTTAGCCCGTTTCCTATAATTAAAATTTATTTATATACAGATCATCAGCAAACTATTTTCATCCAGCCATTTTTAACAAAACGAGCCATTAACGGCTTATCTTGCTCATTATAATTATTCAAATATTCATTTACCGATGCCGTTATATTTTCATTACTTTCAATAAGTTTATCAGTAACAGCAAAAACATCATCTTCAAATTCAGTAAAAGTATCAGTTTCAATATCTTCTAATTGATTTTTAGTTATAATATCAGCAGATTCTTCTTTAGTTTCAATAGTAGTGTCTTTTTGTTGTTCAACAGTTTGAATTTCAGCAATAGTGTCATTAAATAAATTTCCAAATAAATTATATTCACGTGCTAATATAGTATTATTTTCTATATTATCAAATTTTATACCAAATATTTTTATTAAAGCATCTATAATACGCTGCCAAAGAGTTTTTGGAGTTTGTTTATCAATAATAGCTTTATCAGAAGTACTTTTAATTTCATTTAAAGCATCAATAAGAGAACGCTGAGTAAGACTTTCAACAAGAAATTCTTCTGCAAATAAAGAATCTCTTTCTTCTTTACTTCTACTATTCCAATATTCTTGAGCAGATTTATCAAGATAATTAAAATAAGTATCAGGATTTAAAATTGTATCAAAAGCTGAAATTAAATGACCATATTTATCAGAATTAGATTTAATAGCTAATTTGGCTTCATTATAAATATCTAATATTTCATTAACATATTCTTGTTTACGATTTCCAACTTGTTCATTAAGAATTTGATGAAGTCTTTCGTGAATAAGAATACGCATAGCTTCATATTTATCTTTATTTACAGCAGTAACAAAATGTTTAAATAAAAGAATACTATTTTTATTAGTTTGTGCTTTAGCTTTAGTATTTCTTTTACTATATCTAACTTCTTTTGGGAGCAAATCTAAATCTTCTGCAATATTAATAATACTTTCATCAATTCCTACTTTTTCTGCAATAGATCTTCCAGAATAAACAGTTTTAGAACTATCGCCATCAAAAATATCATTAGGAGTAAATAATCTATCTTGCTGTTCTTCCTTTACGGGCGTGCTCTTTTGAGCTTCAATAAAAAATCCTTTTTTATTTACTTCAAAATAATGACCAAATTTATCAACATCTTGATTAGTATTAAATGCGTTATTTTTAAGTATAAATTCAGTAAAATTATTATAAACAAATTCTTTTCCATTAAGAGTAAGAACTAACTTACCATTTCTTTTAGAAAGATATTTATTAATTTTACCATTAATAACATCTTGATTTCTTATAGCAACAAAACTTTTAAAATATTGAGTGTTACTTAATATTTCCTCAACAATATTATCAATAATTCTTTCATTTCCCTCCACTTTAGATATAATCTGACCAGCAGAAGAACTATTTCCGTTCTTATAATATCTAATAGCAGTACTCTCTTCATTATTGTCTTTTTTATATCTATAAGCAACTAATGTATAATTATCCTTTCTTCCTTTAAAAGCTAAAGCCGTAATATCTCCAATAGAAGCTACGCTATAGCCTTTAAATAAATTATTAAATCCTCTATTATTTCCTCCAAATAAAGAAGCTAATTTATCTGTAAATTCATCAAAATTACCTCCAGATAATCTTTCTTTAATAATATTTTTAAGTTCTTCTTTAAGATCATTATATATTTGATTAGACTTATCTACTTTATTTTCTTCAGTAAATAAAGCATAAGCTGGACTTCCATCATTATCTTGAATTAATAATCCCATAGTTTTTATAGTCATACCTCTTGATGGATAAGTAGTTTTAGATCCTTCAATATTAACAGTACCACTATTCATAACAGCTATTACAGGATTATTCTCATAAGTAAATTTTAAAGCAGGAGAATTAATAGGCAAAGATTGCTGAGAAGTAATAGGAACTCCTGTAACAGTATCTTCTACAGTTATTTTATAATTTAATCCATTATCTGCAATATCTTTAGTTTGTTGTAAATTAGCATACATAGAAGATAGCCATCTTCTATAACTTCTAATCTTTAATTCAGGACTAATATTTATTCTATCATAATTAAGAACAGATAATATTTCATTAGCAATAATTTTAGCAGCATCAACAACTTTATAAGTATCGACTCCTATATATCCATCATCTATTAATTTTTTAATTATAGGATGATTTACAATAATTTTAGCTCCATCTATATTACTTACAGGAGTACCTTTACTATTAACAAATTCAAAAGGCTTTTTAGATTGTTCAGAAATAGAGTTATAAATATCATCTGTTTCTTGTTCAGAAAGACTTTCATTAATTATAGCGCCAACTTCAATATTAGATTCGTAAATACTTAATATATTAAGTAAATCTTGAACATCTTCAGATTGTTCTATTAATTTAGTAAATAATTCATCAAAATAAGGACTACTATAAGTAGAGCCGTTTTTAGTAATATTATATCTAAAACCTTTTTCTTTAGGCATATATACTGTATTACCATCAGAACTTGTAGTAGGAATAATAGAATATCCAATTTCAACGCCATCCTTTTTAAAGAACAATAATTTACCGTTACGTTCAATATCTAATTTATCTCCAGGTTTAAGATTATAATATATTTCTCTTGCTTTACTATCAGTTCTAACTTTATTAGCAACAGCAGTTCTTAATCTATTATTAACTACTTCATATTCTCGTTTAGCATATTGAACTTGCTGAAGAAAACAATTAGCTCTTTCTAAAGCATTAGTGAAAGATTTATCAGTAATATTATTATCTTTAACTAATCTAACATTTTTAAATATATATTTATTATATTCTTTATTAGAAGTATGATTAATAATATAATCATACATATTAATATAAATTAATTTAGCTTGTTCATAACCAATATCTTTATTATTAATTAAATAATCAAATAATTGAACAATATCTATAAGAGTGCTACCATTTTTATTTGGCTTAATATTTACAGATTTTATATATTCATCTAAAAATTTATCAATAGTATCATTAAGTTTAGATGTAGGAATAGCTGGACTAATAGCGTTTTTAGTAACATCAATGTTATCAATTATTTGAGCTGCAAGATTAGGAAGTCCTTTAGCATGTAATCTATTATTAATGTGTTTTATAGCTATTTTTAAACCTTTAATAGCTCCACTTTTAATAAGATCTTTATTATAATCTTCTAACTCAAGTTTATCTTCTATTTGAGAAAGAAGAGTTTTAGCGTTATCGTTATTAAAATTTTCTCCATCAAGTCCTTTATATAAATCTTTATTATTTCTATACATCTGAAGAGCAAACAAAGAAGCACTTGATGTAACATCAGTTTCTCCTAATTCATCATTACTTGGAATATTTATGGCTTCTCTAATTCTAATAGCATCTTGTAAAGCTAATGCTTCAGCTGGATTTTGTTCTTCCTCAAAACCTACTACTGTTCTATCTTCAATTAAATCTGGAATAATAGGATTAATAGTTTCAATTGGAGCTTTTACCTGTTCCCCCGTAGAGGAAGGCTCACCTGTGGCTTTTTGTACATCATTAATAATTTTAGTAGTTTCATTATTATTATCAATAATTTCTTTTTCAGTTGGAATAGGATGTTTTTCTAATATTTCTTCTCGTTCTTTATTAACAGTTTCATTGTCATTATTATTATTTTTTATAGATTCTATTTTGTTAATAGCTTCATCTCTTACTTCTTTGAGTAAATAATAATATTCAAGATCATTACTTGCTCCAAGATTTAAAATTTCAATATCTTTTTCTAATTCTGGAACTTTTTTAGCAAGAACATCATTAAACGCTTTAGTTGGATCGACTGAAGTTTCTATATAATGTCCTATATTAGTAAAAGCATCATTGAGTGCTTTAGAAACAGTTTGATCTACTACTCTATTAATTTGATTATATCTATCTTGTAATTGTTGTTTAGTAGTAGGAATAGAATTACGAATATCATCAGTTTGATACAATAAAACTGTTTTATTTCCTATAAATTTAGAAATAGCGTCAGGCACATTTGAAAAATCGTTATTATAATAATCATTATCTACATTATTTAATAACCAATTTTCATCAGCATTTATAATAATATTTCCAGAGTCTTTAGTTTTTAATTCTGCAACAATAGTATTTTTATTTAATCTATCAACAATATTTTGTTTCTTTTCTTTTAATTCTTTTATTAATTGATTCTTTACAATATCATCAGTATCTTTAAGTTTATATATATCATCAATATGTTTATTAATTTCAACTAATTGTTGTATTCCAAATTGATATTCATCAATATATGAATATCTACTAAATTCGCCATTAGGATCTAATTTAGCAATATCTGTATCTATTCTATCTATTGCTCTATTAATTAAATCTAAATTAAAATATTTTTTAACATTTTCTCTTGCAATATTTCTAATAATTTGATCATTATCACCATCTATAGAATGAATACCTTTATATATTTCATTTTGATATAATTCAATAGTATTGTTCATTCTATTAACTAACTCTTGAGTAAAATTAGTTTTATTTTTAGCAATATTTATATTAGCTGCATCAAAAAATTTATTAAATTCTGGATTAGTAATATATTCTTGTAATAATTCAATATTTCCTGCATCAGCTGCATTTAATACCATATCTACTACAAATTCATTTGCTAATCTATCGTATATAATATCAGCTTCATCTTGAGTTATATTTTCATAATCAGAAATAGTTCCATTTTCCTTAATAGGCTTAAATGGATTTTTTCCTTCATCGAGTAAAGATAATTGCTCAAGATAATCATTAATTTTAGCTCTACGACCAAGAATTTCAGCTTCTCTAATCTTTTCAAAAGTTAATTGACTACGATTATAATCTTCAGGAGACATATGTTTTTTATTAATCTTTCCCTGAATTTTATTTTGAAGATTCCCTAAACCTCTACCAGCAGCTTGAAAACCTACTCCTCCAAGATAACCCCAAACAGCTTGCTCCCATATTTTAGGATCAGATAAATAAGAACTTAAATCTCTTGGTCTATAAGTAGGATCAAATATAAGTTCTGCAACTTCTTTTCCTTTTTCAGTTTGAACACCTTGATAACCTTCTTCAAAACTTTCAGATAAATTTTCTGCAAGAAAAGTAGAATTGCCTTGTAATAATCTTTTAATTAAAGATTGTTGTTCAATATCTATATTAGCTGCATCGGCATTTAATTTGTTAGCAGCTTGTTTATTTATATATTTTAATTTAGCTGTGGGTTTAAGTTTAAAAGCTCCTTTCCATAGACTACTAATAGCTTTAAATTGAACAAAATCCATTAATACCATAGCATAATCATTAAAAAATGTTTCTCCAGCAGAATCACTTGCAATTTTTTTAGCTATTTCATCATTACTTAAACCAACAAATTCAGGATTATTTTTAAAAAATTCTTCTCTTTGTATATCATTAAAATTTTGTAATCTTTCTATGGAAGTATCATAAATATCTTTATAAACTTCACGAGCTTCCATATAATTTTCCATAGTTCTACTTAATACAGCTGTTGCACCAAGATCTAAAACAGTATTAATACTTTTAGCAGTTCTTGCAGGATTAGAAGTTAGATGACTTTTTTCAGCAATTTTACCTATACCATAAATTCCTTTATTATATAATTTTCCAATAGTTTTAGTTCCTTTGCCTATTTTTCCAAGAGCTTTAATTCCTTTCATGATACCCGTAGACGGAATAAGCATAGATAGTGTAGATGCAACACTAATAGCATTATTAGCCCACCATCCAAAATCTCCAATATCAAATGATTTTCCAGGATTTTCTTGATATATAGCAAATCGTTCTCTAATAGAATCTTGAGCTTTTTCAAGTGCTGTACTTACTGCATTAGTATAATCATTATAACCGTCATTAGCTATAAGATTATAAACAGCATCATACATATTAGAAAATCCAGAAAGCGTTCCAAGAATAAATTCGTTTGCAACAGCTTGTGTAACAGCGCGACCTGTTTGTTCAATCCAACTTTGATTTTTAGCTCTTTGTTTTTCAGCTTCTTCTCTTGTAGTATAAGCATTTAAATAAACATCATAATCAGCAAAATTTTCATAATCTTCTTTACTAACAGAAAATCGAGGGAGATTCTCAATTTGTTTATTAACAGCTGAAAAACCATAAGGATCTTGAAAAGGAGAAGGTTTATTATCAGTATTTCCGAAACCAGAAAAAGGAGAAGGTTTATTACCCTCTCCTTTCATTATTCTATTCATTTCTTCACGTGTAAGTTTCATAATTTTTCTATATACTCATTAGTAAATATCATTGCTGTTTCTGGATCAAAACCTTTAATTATAAGAGAATTATAATAAGCTTGCCCTATTGCTTCTTTATCATTTTCTGTATATTCACCATTGCGTACTTTATTTTCTACAACACTCCACAATGCAAGTTTTTCAACATCTTGAAGAGAAATATCTTCTTTTATAGTTCTTAAATCTTCATCTTGTAATATAAATTTACCGGTATGTTTATCTTTAACAACAATATCTGTACTATATGGAGTATCATAAGAAAACGCTTGATAAGCATATGTAACATTATCTAATAATAATTTTGCTTGAGTGCTTATACTATTATTAACAGCATCAATAGATGGATCATTTAGTCCTTCTTTTAATATATATTCTTTAACATCACTGTCATCTGTAACAGTAGTTTTAATTTTCCATCCCATAGTAGGAACATATGTTAATTGATGCTTTATATTACTATCCTTATAAGTTGGAATTTTAATACGAGCATCTTCTATTTCGTCAGAAGTCATATCTCTTAATGTTCCATTTTTATCAACTACTAAATAATCACCTGAAATCATAAGTTGAGGATTAGCTTTAAATATATTAGTATATCTTTTTACAATATCGTCTCTACGATCTTTTTCAAGTTTAGCATCAGCAGGATTACTAATAGTTTGATATAATTGATCTCTCATATAATGTTCAGGATTTGTATGAGAAGAAACTGAAGTATCAACAACAACTTCATCACCAACTGGAAGAATATCTTCTTGTAATTTATTAGCTTGTTTTATTATATCAGTATAAAGATAATCAGCTTGAGATATAAGTAATTCTCTATTTGGATTATTAAAATGAACTTCAAGAGGGACAATATTTCCATTTTCGTCTACTCGTCTAATTGAAGTATATTTTTCTCTTCTTAATCCTCCTCCAAAAACTCTACTATCTAAATTTGTAGCTTTTGCAGCTTGAACAAATTTATAAGTTCCATCTTTATGATCTGAAGAAAGAACTAATCTTATATCTCCATTTTCAGTATTATATTGTTTAATTTCATAAGTATCCCATAAATCTCCAATATTTCGTTTAAAAGTATCTAAATCTCTTTGATTTTTTAATGTTATAGCTATGCCGGCAGAATTATCTCCGAATAATCTATCAGTAATATTAGCAAAACTTTGTTTCCATTCTTTCATAGTATCAGTATCATCTGGTGATATATCATCAATAATTCCACTATTTACTTGCGATATAAAATTAAAAGCACTTATTTTATTTGGGTCATTTACATCTCCAATAACATTATTAATAGTAGCTCTATATGATAAAGTAGCTCTTTTAAAATTATCAAATTCTCTCATAACATCTATAGCTACTTCACCAGAAATATTATTATTTTTTGCCCAAGTACTTAAAGCATCTGGAGTAGTATATAAATTAAATTCTGGAATATTTATATTAGGATATTTTTCATTTAATTTTTCAGTATAAGTACTTCCAATAGTTCTAACTCCAGTTAAAACTTCTAATCCGGGGTCGATTTTAACTTGAGCTCTTGGGCCCTTTTCAACAATAGTATTAGCTAAAAAATTATTTATTTGTTGATTATTTCCACTATTATTTGCTTTAGCTGTTACTTTAGCTTTAGCGATTTCATTTATCATAGAATCATTATAAGCAGTAGAAGTATATATTCGTCTATATTGTTTAGCTCTAATAAATGGATCTATTTTATCATTTACATATTGATCAAAAGATTTAGTATATCCTTTTGGATCAATTACATCATTTGCAATATTAGGATTTTGACTATGATACCATTTATCAATTTTATAATCCTGTTCTAAACTTGCTCTAATTGCAGGATTTGCTTTAATTGCAGCATCTACAGCAGCTCTAATTTTTTCTGGAGGAAGAATCTCATATTTTCCAGTTATTGAATTATATCTTGCCATAGTACTATTTTCTGTATAAGTATTAGATACTTTACCTGTAGAAATATCTATAAAAGTAGTATTTTCATATCCTCCAGCATCAGGAGAAACATATTTAAGAGCTTCATTATATATTTTATTCATATCTATACTTGACACAGGTCTTTCATTAGGCTCCCATTTAGTACCTCCAATTACTTGTCCTTTATCATTATAAATATCATTATATCTATATTTAGTATTTGCTCTATAATAATTTTTATGATATTCAGATAAATCTTGTCGCTCATTAATATTATTTAAATATGCAGTATAATCTTGTTGTGCTCTAATACGACCTATTAAACCTGGATCAGAAGTAATATCGCCTTGAGCTTTTACTAAATCATCATAAGCCCCAGCAGCATTTCCATAATTTAAATTATTATCAAGAGTATTCCTAATTTGTTGAATTTTATTTTGCCTCCATTCATCTTCAGCTTCATTAAGAGGAAGCTGAGCCATTGCAGTTTGAAGTTGAGAAGCAAGTTGCATACTTTTTTGATGGCCTTGTTCAAGTTCTCTATAAGTATTAGCAACAGTTTCTAAATTAATAGGAGATACTCGTTGTCTTATAATAGGATTAAAACCTTTCATAATATTATAAATTAATTTTTCTTATTTTTAATCCTTTTACCATTTCTAATCAAATAACTAAAATCTACACCTAAATCTTTTAATATTTCAGCAGTTACATTAGGATTTGCGGCAGCAATTGTAGATAAAGTATTATTAATATTTTTTCTTTGTTCAATTCCACCAATAATATCTTGTACTGTTGTAGTTAAACCTCTAATTAAATCAGAAGTATTTTCAGCATGTTTTTCTAATAACATATTATCAAAATTACTTTTACCTTCTCTCCACCTATTATACATTTCAACATTACGAGCTGCAACATTTTGTTGATTCATATTATCTTGATTTAATAATTGGGTTTCAGCATTTTCTTTAGTGGCATAAAGATTATTAGTTTGTAATAAAGCATTAGTGCGAGCTATTCCTTTACGGGCGAGAGCCACACGAGAACTTGCTGTATTTGCATCAATATCTCTGTTAGTAGCTTTTAGATATTCTCTAATTTTATCTAATTGAGGATTAATATTAAATCGAGTTTTAAGTTTTTTTGCTTGAATAGGAAGAGGTGCAGAATTATATTTCATATTATTTAATGTACGCCTATTGCTATTATAATTAGTAATAGATCCAATAGTATTAGTTACTCCTCCTATAATATCTCCAAGAGTAATTTCATTAAAATGCCCAGCAGCAGGACTAAATTTATTATTAATATTATTTGGAATATTATTTAATTTTTTAATTTTTAAAGCATCATCTGTACCAGCGGCATTAGTTAATTGTTTATATACATTATTAGGAGATAATCGAGGATTAGTTATGCTTGCTTCTTCTATTATACCTTTATATTTAGGAGTATTAATATAATCAATATCTTCATTAATTCCCATTAGAGCTTTTTGTCTTTCCCCCGTAAAGGAAGATGCAGGGACTAATTTCTTTTTACCTCCAACATTAAGTTCTACAAATATGTTTTTTTTAGTTTGTCCACCCATACGTTTAAATCCTGGAAATTTTGATTTATATTCATTACTAAATTTAAGTCCATCTTCTATTGAATTAATATGAATAGTATCTCGTCTTTCAATTGCTCTATTCATACCATCAAAATCAGATTGTTTATTTACAGGATTAGTCATATCTATTAATCCTCCTTTTCCATCATCTTGTACTTCATTATATAAAAATACTTGCCCATTTTCATCAGTACCTATTGCTACTTTATTAGTAGCAATATAATTAGGATTTTGCCAATCTTTAATAAATTTTCTATTAGGATTACGCATTCTAATAAAATCTGGAGTATTTTTTTTATTTATTCTATCATATATATAATTTATATTAGGGTTATCTTTATCACCTCCTAATTCAAAAAATGAACTTCTTAATATAGGATTTTCATTAGGATTATAATCCGTATTAACAGATTGTTTTTCTATATAATTATTTAGTTTATTATTATTATTTATTTCATCATATATTTGTTGTGCTACTTTATATCTATTAGCAGCACTTTCTTTTCTTCCTTTAGGTCTTACATATCCTAATGTTAAAGCATAATTTATTCTTTCTAAGTCATTACTATTAGCAAATTCATTATAAGCATCTACAGCTTTCATATAACCAGATCCTTCTCCTCCATGGGTCCAACTAACAGTATCAGTAGTATCTCTTAATGTTTTGTTAATATAATTTATTTGATTATCTAATTCTTCAATAGCTAATCTTTTTTTATCAATTCCTGGATACCTATCTATCCATTGTAATAAACCTGTATCTTTATATTGTTTTCCAGTTTCTTTATCAGTTCTTATGGTATAAGGATTTGCTCCACTTTCTTCTACTATATTTGCTAAAATAGCAGCAATTTGTTTATCATTATATAAACCAGAAGATTTTAATTTATTATAAATATAATTTAAATTGTTTACTTCATATCCTCTATCATTAGTAGTTTTTAAAGAAGTAAACAATAATTTTTTACCACCATTTTGATATTTTTTACTACCATCATCATTATAATTATTTCTATCTTTAAATTCTTCTTGTTCCTTAAATACTTTATTGGCATTTTCACCATTAATTACTTTTTCAGCAGGACTTTTACCATTAAGCATAGGAACTGCACTAAAAACTTTAATAGAGTTTTTAGAGGTGTGAACTACTTCACCACTTTCAACTTCAAGACCATTCTTATCATCAGCACCTAAATCAATACCTCCTTGTTCGTGCTTTCTGCCTTGCATATAATAAAAGTTATTTCCAAGAGGAATAGCTTTTCCTCCACGAACAACTTTAGGATTTAAAATATATTTCTTCATATAATATTATAGTTAATAAATAAATTTTAGGCTGTTTAATTTAATGTATTTCAATTTAGATATATTTATATTATTTTCAATATTCAATCAATATAACAGCCTAAAAATAGTTTTTATTTATGCTTTATACGTTTTTTGCCCCCGCATCGTAAAGTATTTGAGCGATCGACAAATTGATTATTTTGTTGTTGAGTAGTAGGATTAGTAGCAGTATTAATATTATTATTAATATCGTTATTATTAGTATTATTCATATAATTAGGAGTTTTTATTTCAACTTTAGGGCCAGTAGTACTAAATCCATCAGCTTTCTTTACTTGTTTAGGAGCAGAACTTGGAGCAAATAAAGAATCAGCCAATCCTCCAATTCCAGACATAGCATCTCCAATTTCTCCACCAACTCCATTTTGCCCAATTAAAGAACCCATTTTAGCTTTCTTTTGACCACCGCATTTAAATATACGATTAGATTTAGTTTTATTAGATTTAATTCTATCATTAAATTTTTTATCTCCTCCCATTTTTAAAGTAACTTTTTTATTATATTCATCTACATAATCTTGATCGGCAACAGCAGCAGTAAGGGCTTGAGCTTGAGCTTTAGCATCATTTTGATTTTGCTCAATTTGTTGCTGTTTCAATTTTTCTCTTTCAGCTTTACGTTTTTTAGCTGCACCAATAGCCGAACCTGCGATACTTGCAACTCCTCCAATTAAAGCACCAAGAAAAGCTTTTTTTCTATTATCAGTTTTAATTACTTTTTTCATAACTTTCTTTGTTTAGAAACACTACCATTTAAATTTTCAAATTCAATACAAACTTTATCTTTATTATCAAATGTAAATTTAATAACTATATAATTTCCATAAATACGAGTAAGTTTATCAGAACCATTTCCAGCATAAGTAGAAATTTTATTTCTAAAATAATTAAAATTCCAATTACCTAATTCAAACCAAGGTTTGAAATATCTATTAAATTTATTAGTAGTATCTACATTAATATTAATTTCTCCAGTATTTGTAAATTCACTAAATATTTCTAATATATCTCCAGCATAAGGCTGCATACCTTCCTTTACGGGGGATATACTAACAAGACTATTTGATTTACTTACTTTACGAACATTATATTTAATAAATTCTAAAAATTTTATAGCATCATAATCTTCATTAAGAATAATACTTATAGAAGATGGATATGTAGTAGAAAAACTTAAACTTTCATAAGTACCATAACTTTTAGCATCAGTAAAATTATATATGTCGTTATATAAATTATTCCCGCTTACTAAATATAATTTAGATTTAGTATTATATCCTTGAATAAAATTATAATCGTGAAAACTAACAAAATTACCTAATTCATAATTATAACTTAAAGTTTTAGTAGTATTATTAGATAACTTTAAACTAATTAATAAACGTTTATTAAATTTATCATTACCAAATCTAACATTAGTGGGTTTATTATCTTGTAAATATAAATAAATATCTTGATCTATTAAAGATAATTGGCCATTATCAAATTTATAAAATCTGGTAAAATCATTATTATAAAATATATAACCAAATTGATCTACAATAAAAGCTAAATCATCTTGTAATCCTCCAAATCCTAAATCAGAAGTAAATACTTCTACATAATTAGTATCAAAAGCATCAGGTTGTAATAATTGTAAACTTTTGTCTTTAGTTTGTAATGTAGCATCACCATTAAACATAAATAAACTATGTTCAGTGTGAGCTAATAAATAAACACCAATACCTACTAAATTAGTAATAATACCTTTATTCTCATTAATATTTTTATAGCCTTCAGTAGGAAATTGTCTCCAAGCATTTACAGCACTTTCATCTTGAATAACATTACTTCTTCTAATAGTCTTATCAAATTGAGTAATATTTAATATATCATCTCTATAATTGTTATAAACAGTAGGAATAAAGTCATCTTGAGATCCTTGAGAATTACTAAATAAATCAATAGAATTTTTTGGTTCTACAATTAAACCTGGCCAATATCCTTTAGCATCAACGTCTTGCTCATTAGGTTTCATTATAGAGAATATAACATTCTGAGGATTATTATTAAAATATTTACTTTCGTAATAATATGTATCTATAACAGGAAACTGAATATAATTTAAAAATGGAATATTTAAATGAAAAACTTTTTCTGAAGTTTCATCAAGTACAGATAATCCTATATTTTTATCCGAATTATCAGGAATACTTTTACTTACTTTTCCACGAGTATTATATAAATTATTATTTTCAGAATTAAATGTAATCCCATTTCCATTATATACAATTACACCATCATAAGTATATACTCCGTTAAAGCCATCGTTTATGTCAGTATTTATAGTACCAGATCCATAAATTATATTACCTATTCTAATAAGAGTTTTTTCTTTATTTACATATAATTTATTATGATAATTATAAAGACTTGCAATATATGTATTTACCCTATATTTATCATCAGAAATAAATAATTGTTCTATATTTTTTAACTTAATAGCGGTACTTAATCCTCCTCTGTCATCTTTAACAGAATCAGCTACTACTAATTTATAATTGTCAATAGGATATATTTTATCTTGTATAGCAGTATAATTAATTAAAGATTTATTTAAATCATAAGCATAATTTATAGAACTGTTTCTGTAAAGAATATCAGATTTACTTATTTCTGCGATAAATCCATCATTTCCTTCAGTAGTAACAGTTATATTTCCACTATTATTATGTTTACAATATTTAGTACTTTTAGCTTTTATTCTTATAAAATTATAATCAGTAGATAAACTATCTTTAATATCAAATGTACTACTATATAAATACATATCAGAGCTTACTTTATTATTTTCATAATTTTTAAAAGTAACTCCTTGCCCAATATTATATTCGATTGCACTAATTTCTCTCGCATCTTTATTAGTAAGAAAACCTGTTACTTTTTTAGTAGACTCAAATTTTTCATAACTAATAAAATAACCTATATAATCTTCTGGTATTTTAACTGTAACTCGCAATCCGTATTTATAATTCACTATTCCTTCATAAGTAGAATAATATTCTTCTTCAGGTATTTTAAATAATCTTTCGTTGTTTTTATTAATATACACTCCAAAATTACCAGTAGTGGCTCCGTTTACATTTCCGCTATTAAATATATTAGCTATTTTTATATCATCATATTTAGTAATATTATCTGCAAATAAATCTCCATATAATGATAATAAATAGTTTTTTATATCACTTTTAGAAGCAGAAGAACCAGAACTGATTAATTTATTATTAAATTTATTAATATTATATATATTTAAATTTCCACTACTATTTAATACATTTTTAAATTCTTTTAAAGTATATTCTTCATTAACAGCTATATACCCTTCTGTCAAATTTTTAACAGGCAAATATATTTTAATTGGTATAAAATATCCATTTCCAGTATTAGTAGTAAGATATGTTTTATTATTTATTCTATATCCATTAGTAGCGTGTCCATATTTATCTATATAATGAATATAAAAACTATACACTTCTCCAGGAATTAATGTAGACTCTTTTAATCTATCATTAAATGAACTAATAGTATCTATACATTTTTTTTGAAAACTAATTATATAATTAGTAGCATCAAATATTTTAAAATTTGTATGATTTCCATTACTATCTACATCAGTTTTAAAACAATATTCTATTGAATCATAAATTTCTTCTCCTATTTTTATTTTACAATATCCAGGAAGAGTAGAACTATCGCTTGGATCTTTCTTTATAGTTATAGAATTTATATCTATAACTTTTTCAGTAGTATTGCCTTCTTTAGTAATTTTTACTATTAAATCAATAGAATTATCTACATTTAATATTTTATTAAAAGGAATACTTTGATTTGTAATATCAGAAATACTATTTATATCTAAAAAATATTGTTTAGGAGTTTTTAATTGTTCTTGACCAGATCGAACATCCTTTCGTTTTTCAGTTAAAGTAACAATTTGTTTTAATGTACTTACAGTATCTTTATTTGTAGATGAAAAAGCAAAATTAGTAGTATTTACTTTTAATGATATAGAAACACTATCTATAATAGATTGATCTATTTTTTTATTTAAAGTCTGTTCTTTATAATTAGATATATATAATCTATTTTTATAATTAATTATATTTTTTACATTATAATAATTATAATATGCAGTAATAAATTCAGTAATACTTCCCTCAGATAAACATTTAGGATTAAATATATAATTAGTATTTGATATATTTATATCATTAGTAATAAAAGCTTTAGTATAAGCTTTACTTGCACAAACAAAACCTAATTGATATTGGTCAAAATTATTAAAATTATTAAAATTTAAATTTATAGCAAAAGTAGTATTAGATATTTCAGAATTATTACTAAATCCATCATAGCATCCTGTACCAAATCCGTCTATAGGAACTGCACTATGACCATCATAATCATCTACATTATATAAATCTAATTCAGCAGCATTTCTTCCAACTCTATATTGATAAAAACAATATCTAAATATTTGTTGTCTATAAATATCATCAACAAATATAGGATAACCAAAATTATACCATTGTGTATAATCAGTTTTATTTATTTTAAATCTAATATATAAATATGTCCAACCTTTATAACAAGAACCTTTAACATAATAATGACTTTCAATAGAAGGCAATTTAACTTCTGGAATAATTGAAGAAATTTCATCTTTAAATTGATTATTATCTATATTAGTATCATTAAATTTTCCTAAATTAAATACTCGTAAAGGCTCATCAGTATTAGTATTATATAGCGATATTGCTATTATTAAATCATTATTTACATTATAAGTAAAAGTGCCTTTAATTTTATTTATATTATTTAATAAATATCCATTATATATAATTTTACATTTGTTTTCTTTTTCATTATAACGAGCAATGGCACTTGTTGCTTGCCCACTTGCAAATATTATTATTTCATCATTACAAGGTATTGCTCCTATTATACTATGGCCACTTCCACCAAATTCATTATTAAGCGTATTATATATAATTTCATTTCGTTTTAAATCCTCTTCATTACTAATTAAAGTTAAATCGTTAGTAACTTTTACATTAGTAGCATTAACTAAAGATAATGAATCACAATCTTTAGGATGTTTATTTAAACTTAATTTAGGAGTAATATTCATTAGCTTTTAGGCATAAAAGTAAAATTATAAAAATATGATCTCCAAGCATTAGTATTAGAAATATCTAATTGTTTATCTAATACAATAGAAGTTTTAACTTTAGGCTTTAAACTAATCCAATTTACATAAGGATTTATTGCTGGATTATTACCTTGAAGAGTAAGAACAGGATGTTTATATCCTCTCAATAGCATTTTATACATACAATAAGAAGCAATAGCTTCTATAAGATTTCCATTATCAGGAATAACAGGTAAATCACATTTAAAATAATCACTATAATAAGTTTCTAATTCAATATTTTCTATAATAATTTTATCAGTATCAAATGATAATTCTATTTTATTATCTCCTATTATAACATAATTTTTATTAATATTAACTAAATTAGAACTAATATCTTTAATTATATGTCTATCTTCAAATTTAGGAGAATTAGTATATTCAGCTAATTCATTAGGAGCATATTTAGCTGAATTATTAATATTAATACTAACTGTATCAGAAATAGCTTTTTGATTTTCCCCCGTAAAGGAAGAACAACAGCGATTATTCTTACTATCTAATTTATTTATTTTACAACCATTACTATCATAAACAGCAAATCCTTGCTCTGAAATAGGGCAAGGAGATATAGCTATTCTTTCATTAACAGAAAGAGTTCTTTGTTTTTTAATAGTATTAAATACTTTTAATTGAGCCATAGCGTCAATAGTCCACGCTGCAACACGAGGTATCCAATCACTATTATCAGGATTGAAATCGTTTTCTATTTTTGCTATTATGCGCTCCAAGTTCGTATTCATGTTGACTTTCATTTCTTATAAATTTAACATAATCTTCTGGAAAACGATAAAGAAGAACATTTATTTTCTTATTTAAAGATAAAGGTAAATAATAAATATTATCACGAGTATCACACATATTTGCTAATTCTTGTTCACTATAATGTTTAATATCTCTTTTAGCATACATAGTACATTCAAAATCAATTTCTTTATTAACAATAATTTTACTATTTATAAAAGTAATTTTATGAATACTTGTTAAATTTTTAAATATTCTATAATCTACTCCATCATATTTTATTCCGCGAGCGCTATACCAAGCAGCTTCTAATTCATTATAAACTTTAACACCTTCTTTAATTAACTTTTCCTTATTTCTTTTAGTAGCCATCCAATCTACAACTGTTTTAGGATTGACATTTTTAAATATACTAACAATTAAATCCCCTGTACCATGAGCATAATTATAGGCATATCCTTGTAAAACACATTTATGAACAGTATAATAATAATCTCTTAAATAATTTAAATATTGTTTATAATTAATATTTTTTTGTTTAGTATATAATTCAAAAGCTATTCTACTATTATAACATTTTTTAAGTACTACACAATATTTAACTATTTGCAATAAAACAATTCGTTCCTCTCCACTTTCGTATTTTTCTAATAACTTTTTAGCAATATTATATAAATCTTCGGATTTGTTATAAACTTTATTTACCCATTCAGATTCATATTTATCTAAATCAATATTAAAAGTATTTTTAATATATTCTTTCTTTTCTGTTAAATACGCATAAGTATTATCTCTAACAGTACGAGAAGTTTCTAAACTTCTTGCAGCTTCTTTAGCATTTATTTTAGATTTTCCAATAAATGTATAAAAATGTTCTTGATTACTAATATCTGGTTTCATATTATATTAACCGTTTAATTTATTAGGAACAGAAATTGTATTATCTTCTCTTGGTATTTCTAAATGAAGTCTTTGAAGAACCATATCTTTAATAGGCCCTATAAGATCTTCGGGTAATAAAAATTCATTATCATCTATAAAAGGATCATTAATATCAATTTTTCCATCAACAGTTTCAGTTTCTATAATATGAGGATATTCAAATATACTTTCAATTACTATTTTATTAATACCTGAAAATTCTGTATTAGGATTTATATAAATATAAATATATTCATTAATATAATCATAAGCAATAGTATTACACATACCAGGAAGATATTTATTAAATCTAACGCTTGCCTCTTTAGTAAAAGGTATTTCATAAACATTAACACTTCCTAATGTTCTAACAGAATGAAAAGGTAAATTAATAGGTAATCTTGTAGGACGAGGTACTTTTTGAGAAGTTCTTTTTATTAAAGGAAGTTTAAGGTCTTTAGCTTCTTCAATATCTCCATCAGGAATATCTATTAAAGTAGCAACAAATTTTTGTTGTAAAACTTTATCAGAAATAGAATGATTATTATAACTTTTTCTAATAAGTTCATTTCTATAATGTATAATTTCTTGCCTAATAGAACGACGAAGAGGAACATTATTTGGAGCTTGCGCAATATGAGCAATCTCTGAAACAAGTTGATTAATAGATGACATAATATAAATATTATTATTAGTAATTCGATTAAATATATAAAAATTATTTGCAATTACTTGCATTTTAATAATATTTTTTTAACAGAAATAATAAAAGCGCCGATACAAATATATCGACGCTTACCAATAATAATAATCATATAATTTTAAATAGCTCTAAAATAATTCCAAACTTTTTCTATACCTGCATCTTCATCTTCAAACCAATTAACAATAGCGCTTTCTATAATTTTATCTTTAATATTCTCTATATTATCTTCTCCAAACCATTCTTTATATAATTCTATATTATCGTGATATTGAGCATTAAGAGCAACATAAACATCCCAAAAAGTAATATTACTATTTATAGATTTAAATTTCTTATCATATAGTTTTCTAACGTCAATTGGAGTAAACATTGGAGAAGTAATTTTATTACCTTTATTATCAGTATGATACATATTATCTACTTGATAAGTTGCATATACTTCATCAAAATGTTTTCCTCTTAGTTCTTCATGAATATCTTTCATTATACACCAAAACATTTCATTATCTTTATCATTTTTATTTTCTACAATATCTTTAAATCTGCAAATAATATTCCAAGCAGTTTCATTATCTAATCTAATATGATCTTTATAATGATCTATTATATGTTCAAAATTTTTCATATTTATTGTTGTATTTTAGATAACATTTCTTTAAATTCATTTATATCATCTTTATCTAAAGCAATTGCTTTATTAATAAAAGGAATTTTAATTTCAACATTTCCAGCTCCAATCTTAATTCCTCTCTCTTCCTTTACGGGCGAGATTATTAAATTATCTATCATATCATTAAGTATTCCATCTGCATCTATCATACCATTTTCATCAGCTATAATAGATAACGCTTGATTTACTTTTACTATATTATTATTTATAATTCTTGAAAATATAGGTCTAATAAATACATTTACTAATTGATTATCTTTAGATAAATTAGTAAGTTTAATATCTAAAAACTCTACTAATTTATTAATTAATTCATCTTTATTAACCATAACTTATTTATTATTTATATTTTCACAAAATTCTTTATATGTTAAATTAGGATTTGCTTGTGCAGCAATTTGGAATTTTTTAAATGTTTCAAGTTCCCTATTAGATTCTGCAATTATTTTATCTTTATTAGTTTTAATTAAATTTAATTGTTGAGTAAGTAATTTATTTCCTATTTCAGAATTTTCTATAACATTTTTTACAGAATTAACTAAAGCCTCTTGAACAAGAATTTTAAGTTGAGTATCAATAGATATATAATTTTTATCACTAAAAAGAATATTTCTTTGATCGTCATTAAGACTTTTAATTTCATTATCTATTTTATTCCACAATGACTCAGATTGAATAGTTTGTTTTACAGTAGAATTATATTTATCTTTCATTAATTGTAACTGTCTAACTCTTTCATCTATTTCTTTATTATAATCAATTTCAGAACGAAAAGGATTTTCTAAAATAGGATCATATTTAAAATTAAAACTATAAGGAGCATTCATAATTATATGATTTATATTATTAATAAAATAGAGGGAAATACTTCAAGTTAAAGCTCAAAGTATTTCCCCCGTAAAGGAAGATATGCGAGCTATCTACTATGCAGCAGGAGTAGAAGTCGAATTATCTACACGACAAGGATTATAAGAAGGATAACCAGTAACAGTAGGAGTATTAGGCAATACAAGTTCACCGGTGATCATACGACAAGTACGACGGAACAGATTGAAATCAGCATGCTCTGCAACTCGACGAATATCAGACTGAATAAGTGCGTCTTGATAAGGACGAGTAGCAATTAATACAGCTACTTGTTTTTCCAACTCACCAACGCGAGCATTAGTAATATCAAAACTATCACGAGTACTCTTATATAAACCGAAATCAGCATCTACTTGACTTTTATAAATACCAAACATCTCAGCATTTATTTGATTGCGATCATTAAAACGAGCAGTTTGACCATTAAAAGCTAATTGCCACATACCATTAACAAGTTCACACTTATCTTCTTTTTCCACAGTAGACTCTGCACCTAACGCAGCAGCTCCAGCAGCACCAAAACGATTGCCAAATAAACCACCACCGAGACCACCACTAAGCAACCATAAAGCAGTACCTGCAATACCAAGTCCAAGACCTGCACCAGCAACACCTTTAGACGCATAGTCTTTGTGAGAACCAACTTCAACAAGTTCCTCACCATTTTCACGATTAATAAGTTTCATTGTTGTAATAATTTAATAATTAATAGATAATTTATAATTGTGAATATCCACATCACAAATATTGCAAACACTATTAAATGTATCACAACGATAATAAAAAATCCCTTAACTCGCTATAAGTTAAGGGATACTATTAGTAAACGGTTACTAATAAGAATTTATATTTATTTTTTATGTATTCTTTGAAGTTTAATACCATCAAAATCTTTAAGACTCCAACTTAATTCATTAAAACCAATTTCTTTCTTTCCTTTAGGAATTATTCCAGCTCTAACATAATTATCAAAAGTTGCTGGACTACAATGCAAAATATGTTCACAAGCATAAGCTTTGCTAATACGTTTAACTCCTTTATTTAAAACAGATAACGTCTTAACAAGTTCTTCCATTTCTTCTTCATTTAAATTACTATTTCCTGCATCAATATTAGAAATAGCATTTTGTAATTGATTCTTTACTACATCTAATAAACAGTTTGTCTTTTCCATCAATGAAAATATTTTTTTTTTGCTGTGAATATATAATATTAACAGTAGTATTATTCCTGCTAATATGTAATATGATAATAATAAATATGAATAAGAACATTCAGTTATGCAATATCTAATAATAAATATTATTGCTATAATAAGTGCATTATAAGTAATAACAAGTTTATGCCATATACAAAAATTAAAAGCATAACTACAAACATACATTAATATTACTCCTGCTACTGATGTACCAATATTAAAATTAAATATATCTACTACTATATCATTACAACCATAATAAGCAATAGTATTGGTAACAAGGATACCGATAGCTGTAACTACCGGTATCCACTTTGCACATAATAGAAATAATTTATGTTTATTCAACATTGCTATTATTTCTTTTTAGAACCACTTTTACCACCTTTCTTAATATCACCAGAATAAGGTCCTGCTGTACCAACACCTTTTAAAGGTTTTCCTTTACCTGCCATAACTTTAATAATTTTAGGTTAAACATCAAATATCGTTATAAATATAATAATTTATATTTAATAAACAAATATTTTATTATTATTTTTTATTATTACTACTTTTGACTTTAATATACTTAAACCAAGCATAATGTTTTCTTGTATCAATATAATTTAAATTATCATCATTATTATGAGCTTCTTCTTCAAAAGAAACATCATGATAAACATCATTTTGTTTTTTGTGAAATAATCTAATGATTAAATATTCAATTCCATACCATAAATAAAAGAATATAAATAATAATTCTATCATTTGTTTAGTATGAATTTTTTCATGATTAATAGTTTTATCGCTTAAATTATCACCTTTATAAAAAACTATTCCACAAATATTAATTGCTTTATAATTTCCAAATGGAAACCATTTATTCTTTACTAATATCATTTTGTTTATAGCCAAGATTAAGTTTTATAATAATAGGACGTAAAATCCAACTCCAAATTAAAGGAGCGGCAATAGAGCTATTTATTAATTTAATAATATTTTCATATTCATTAAAATAATAAATACAAAACATTATTATCATTGATATTGTAGTAATTATACGTTTAGCTAATACAGAAACAGGTTTAGGCCCGTTAAGACTATCAAAAATTTTTATTAACCCATATGTAATAATATTGACCATTAAAATATAAACATAGTCAAAATTATCTATAATACTATTAATTATATTTTCTTCCATAACTATTGAGCTTCTAAAGCATCTAATCTGGATTTAATAGAAGAAATTTCAGAATTAATAGAAGAAATGCTACTATCTTGTTCAGAATTTTTAGATTTTATAGATGCAATTTCAGAATTAATAGTATTTATATTATCTTTATTAGTTTCAAAATAATTTATAAATACTCTCTTAATCCATTTTGGAACATCTAATTGAAAAATAGCTTTAATTAAATCTTTCATAATTGTAATTTTTATAAGTTAAACATAATTATTTTAATTTGCTCCACCGCCACTACTTGAATATAATAAAGAATAAAAAGTTTTATATGCTATTATATTGTATACATTATTTTCTACATTTCCATAATATATTATTCCATTAAAAGCACAAGTTATAGAATAATTAGCAGTAATCAAATCACCATTTTGCAATGTTTTAGAAACATTTAATATAGTTAAAGTTTGTTTTATAGAAGAATTATCTTTAACTATTATATTTAGTCTATTTGCATTTTCAACAATATTAATAGTTTGTAATAAATTTGTAGTAAATATATCAGCAGGAACAATATTTTTCATAGCTTTAGAAATAATAACTTCTTTATTTATTATAGTATTACTAACAGAATTAGTAGTAAATGATTTACTTGCAATAGTATATATTAATTCACTAAGATCTCCATTTTCTTCATAATTTATAAAATGAATTTTAATTCCATCAACAGTAGAAGTTTTAAAATATATAACATTGTTAAATATTATTGCAGGAGTGTTAATAATTTGATTATGTAATTCATCAGTAATATTTCCAAGTTTTCCTGTAATATCAATAAATAAATCAGATATAGATGAAGAACTTCCAGTATAATTATTTATAGATACAGCATCAAATTTTTTAGTAGATTTATTATATTTAAGTTGTTTATATTGATCAGCACTATAATTACTTATAAAATATATAGCATCTTCTGTTTCTTCTCCTCTACTAAATTCAATAATTTTATTATCTGTTGGTTCATATATAATTTTTCCACTTATTGATATTTTATTTGCTGTGGAATCATCAACTGCATTAGTTATATTATCTTCTTTAACTATAATAGATGTAGGATATATAGAATTTATTAAAGCACTATGCCAATCACTAATATTTATTTTATTTCCACCTAATACTTTATAACTGTGATGATTAAATATTTCTTGTAAAGACATAATAAAATCTGTAATTACTTCTCCAGTATCTAAACTAATAATATTAGTAATTACACTATATTTTCTAAAAGATGTTAAAGACATTTCAGTATTAGAATATAGACTACATACTCCATAATATATTACATTATTAATATTATATACAGAAGAAAATGATTGATTTTTTTTATTTTTTAAATTATATTTTTGTATTTGAGCAAGTCTTGCTTCATTTGTATTAGTAGTAAAATATAAAACATTAAGATTTTCTTGTATATTTTGTTTTTCATTATCAGTTAAAGATAAATTAGCCTTATATAAACAAGTTTTACCAATATTATAAGTATTCATAGTTTGTACAGTACCAGTAGATTTATTTAAAGCATAATAATTTAAAATACCATTACTATTATAGCCAATAAATCTAATATTATTAGTATCAGATAAATCTACTTGTGTATAAATAATATTATTATAACTAATATGAGCAGTAGTTACATTAGGGATAATTTTATTAATTTCTAATTTATTATTATTAGTATTACTTGTAATAAATAAAGTAGCATTATTATTTATTAAAGTAATATTATCATCAGTAATATTATAAGTTTGAATACATCCTTTATTTTCTATATCAATATTTATACTAATATTTGTACTTACTGTTGTATAATCTCTTGTTAATATTTTGCAATAATAAGATTTATTATTAGTATCTACTATTCTTAATAACATATTAGCACTACCACTATTACTTAATAATTTAACTTTTAAAGCAGAAATTCCATCAGTAGCGGTACTTAAATCATAATTATTAGTTAATCCACTTAAATTAATAATGGATAATTTATTTTCAATAACATTTAATCTATCATTAAAATTTTTATCTAAATCTACAAAACTATTACCACTCCATCTGTAACTATGATTATTGGCTTCATTTATATAAATTTTTCCATCTTCAGGATCAATAATTTCCCAATCATTTTGAGAAGTATTAGCATTAGTAATTACTATTTTATTATATAAAGACTCAGAAGTAGGACTATTTACAATAAAACTTTTATTAGTATAATTAGCTTTTCCTATATTATTAACTAATTCTGTTTTAGTAGCAAAAGCAGCAATATCAATAACATCATCTACATAAGATGGAAGTTGTTCAGCAGGAACTTTTCCACCAATTAAATCGGCTTTTTTTTCTAATGTATCATCAATAATTCCAAGCCATTTTATAATCATTATAAATAAAGCTTTTATGTGTTTATGAACATTAACAAATGTTAATGTTTTTAACATTCTATCTTCATTAATCATAATTTTATAATTTTATTATATTTATTATTTAGTTTGAATAGTAAACATTACAGAAGTACCATCTTCTTGTACTTTACATATATGTAATTCTTTATAATTATATATTATTTGACCATCTCCAAAATTAAGACTTGTATTTTCTGGTAAATATTCATTAATATCCTTAATAGCGCCTTCAATAAAAGTTTTATTTAATTTTATTATTCCATTCTTTAATTTACCGCCATTAAATACTAAAGTACAATCTTCTGGAATATTTATAGTTTTACCATTTAAATCAAAATCATATTTAATAATATATTTAGTACTTTGTTTATCAAAATCTTTTTGAGTAATAATATTTTTATAACTTGTATATATTTCATTTACTACTTCTTCAATATTATATTCATTAGTAAAATAATATTTTTTATGATCAGAACTACATATATAAATATTATTTAATAAAGGATAAAATTTATTATCTATTTTATTATAATTATTATAATCTATACTATCTCCATATTCGTCAATAGAAGATTTCCAATTTACATAATATACAGTTTTTTGTACATTATCTATTGTTTTATAAGATCTTGCACAAAATCTATGATTATATACATCATATACTATAATATCATCATTAGCTAAAGTAAGTATATCATTATCAATATACAATACAGAATTATCTTGACAACCATCAATGTTAATAAAATCATTAAAAATATATGTTCCATTAGCTTCCGCTATGTTTTCCTTTACGGGGGAAAATCTACGACGTATAACTTTAATTCCTTCACTAATAAAATTAATAGGATCAACATTTCTATCTTTAAATTGCAATACAGAAGTATTATAATTAAAAGTGGATTTTTGAATAGTTAAATCTTCTTCATCGGGATAATTAATAATAACTCCTTTCTTATTTTCAAATAATTGTTTAAGAGAATCACTTAACATATTAATAGTTATAGAAGAATCAGGAATATGAACTTTAATTCCTTTTTCAAATATATCGCTATCGTATAAAAGTTTATCCCAATGTTTATTTAATAACCAAGCTGTATTACTACTCGCTACATTATCATTTCTATTAAATCTTTCAGTAATTAATTTATTATTAATATTATCATAATATGTTATTGTTAATCCACAACGTCTTAATTCTTTAGGAACTTTATTTCTTGTAATAGTATTATTATTTTCAAATTCAATATAAATATGATTATAAATTTTTAATATTTTATCTAAAGAATTTTTACTATTCTCATCAATAACATTTTGAATATAAGTTAAAGGAGTAATTTCTTCATAATTACTATTAGTTTTAGAATATAACTGTTTTCCAGACATAATTAAAATAATATTATAGTTTTTAAAGCTATTTTAAGCTATTATAAATTAAATTTTATATAGAACATATAAATATATTAAACTATAAATTTTTAATCTATAATAGCTTAAAATAACTATTTATTTTTATTGTATTACTTTAGGAACCGCCCATACAAAATATCCATTTTCATTACCATTTTGAAAATATCTTATAAAAATAGCACCAATTTTAGTACAATCATTAGTAGCCGTTAGCATATTTATATTAGTGCCCTCAAAATAAACTCCTCCAGTATTTTTTCTATTAACAATAATAATAGCTAAAGGATCCCCCCAACTATTAATATTATTGTTTAACTTAAATTTAGGACTTGCATTTCCTACAACTATATCATTATATATATAATAGCATCCTCCATTAATAGTGCTTCCAGGAGTAAGAATTCCTAAAATTATATCTCTTCTTCCTAAAGTAACATCAATAGAAGAACCATTCATAATTAATCCACTGCTAACACCGGGTCTAACAATTCCTGCACTATTAGAAGTTGCAGCATTAGGATATAAATTTCCATCCTTATCAATAGTCATTTGTCCATTTGCAGGTATTTTAATACCTCCTAAAGTAGTTGCAGAAGCAATAGGTAACGTATAGCCAGAACCACCAGAACCTATATTAGATAAATTTATTACATTAGTAATAGAACAAGAAACATTATTATTATTATCATTAGTAGTTAAAGTAGCTTTAACTTGTTTTAATAAATCTGGAATAACGTAAGTAATAATTAAAGTTTTAGCACTAACAGCTACTTCACAAGGAACATTAATATTAGCTTCAGCTCCATCTTCATAAGAAGATAAATATAATTGTACTTTTTTACCATATAAAATAGCATCTCTAAAAGAATTAAAATTAGATTTTCCCCAAGTAGTTAATGTAAACGCTTGTCCTTGAGAAACACTAAAGAAATTTTCATCATTTATAATATATTCATTATATATACTATCTAATTTAGTTTTATCGTCAGCTGACATTAGACCAGCTCTTGATTGATCAGCTTCTGGAAGTTGATAGTCTTTATATTTATTAGCCGTATAACTACCATCGTTATTAGTTCTTTCTGAATAAGTAGTACGAATTATAACATCATCGTTAGGACCTTGAGCAATTACAGATACATCAGTAATTAGTTTATTAGGAACACTTTTTAATATATTTTCATTATTCAAACCACGAGCTCCATCAAATGCGGTACCAGTTGTAGTACCAATTACTATTCCACCATTAACAATTTCTACTAAAGTAGTACCACTCCAACGATACATAATTGCTCCATTAATATTATCAGGAACTACATATATAACATCTGAAATAGGATCAGAAGTAATACCAGATGTAGCAGAAGAAGCAGTAAATATTTTTTTAGTAGAAGTAACATAATATTTATATCCAGCAGTCATTCCAGAAGTAGGAGTAGACTCTACTATTCCTCCAAGTAAATCTATTACGTCGTCTACATAAGAAGGTAAAAATTTAGAAGGAATCAAAGTATCATCATCTAATAAAACTACACCGCCTGAACTATTAGCATTATATAAATACGTTAATATATCACTATTAGTTAATCTACTAATGCGTAATTCATTATTTTCAATAATACCAGATATAATAGTATCATAAACAAAATCATTACTTTCTTGTAGATAAATTAATATTCTTAAAGTAGAACCTACTTTACTAATATATCCAATATATTCATTAATTGTAGTACTACTTTCATTAAATATAAATCTAACTAAAGTATTATATTTAAAAGAATTTACATATTTATTATAATCATCTATATCGGCTATACTATAAATATTTGTAGAAATATAATTAAATTCAAAAGTAGGAATATCGTCATATTTTCTTGCATAAGTAATCCAATTAGGATTACTCATTTCAGTTTCAGTATCTATATTAAAATTAATTTTACATTTATATAATTTTCCATTATTTATAATTAATGTTTCGCCGTAACAATTATCTAAATTTAAATAATTACTATTTGTATTAACAAACGCTGTAAAAACTAAATTATATAATAATTTATTATTAGAAGAATCAAAAAATTTACCTATAAATGTAAATAAAGCATTATTATTAACATTATTATTTTCTATATAAGAATTTAATTCATCTTTATTTATAATATCCAATGTATCTCCATTAACACTAAATTCAATAGTAAATAATTGTTTAGCTTGTAAACTATTAATAATTAATTGTTTTAATTCAGGGTAATTATTTATATTATTAAATATATAATCTACTCTATTTAAAATAGCTACATTAATTTTATTTAATAAAACTTTAAAATCATCTATATTATTAAATATATAATCTACTCGATTATATATATTTGTATTAATTAAATTTTTAAGATTAGTATAATCATTTATATTATTAAATACATTATTAATATTTTCTTTTATTAATTCTTTAAATATATTATATAAATTAGTATAATCTTCAATATTATTAAATATATTTTCTGTAACTTCAGTAATTTGTTGAATTAATACATTTTTTAAATCTGGAAATTTATCTATATTTGTAAATATATATTTAATAGCTTTATAAATTTCATCTACTAAAATATCAAAATTATAACCTTCCCAATTATCTTCATTTTGAAAATTAATATCTGAAGTATCATGAAGTTTATATCTACGAGTCCAGGATAAATTATTTTCATCAAAATATGTAATTATAAGACCTTTTTTTCTAACTATATTATCTATTGCCGCAACAGTAGTAGCAAAACTACCTTTATATTCAACAAAAATAGAATTATACATTGCTAACAAAGTATCTAATCTATTTCCATTTGCGGCATTATATATAGCTTGAATAAAAGTAACAGGAAATATCTCATTCCATTTTTTATTATCTTTACAATATTTTCTTAATTGCTGTATATAAACAGCATCTTTATTATTATCCATATATTATTTACCTAATAAATTAAATAAATATTCTTTAGTAACATAAGTTTCTTTTATATTTCTTCCATCTTCATCACAAATAGCTCTATCTGCTACTATATTAGGAAGTCTCGCATAATCAGTAGATATAGGTTCAGAATCAATAGCATCTTTTATATATTCATGATAAGTTTTAGTACTATCAAAAGCATTTATAGAATCTATTATATAAGAAGTATCTTCTTCAATTACGTATATTTCAGCACCAACTAATATTTCTCCAAATTCAAGAGCCTTTAATTCATCAATAGTATTTACTACTATTCTACCTGTTGCAACTTTAGAATTTATATTACTTATTAATTGTAAAACTTCAGCTTTAAACCCTTCATAATCTTCTTTAACATCTCCATTTAAATCTGCAACAGGTTGCCAATATTCTTCATTAGTTAATTCTATGCCAGCTGGAACTTTTTTTCGAGATATATAACTTGCTAATTGACCATTATGAACTAAACATAAATCATCATAAGATTTATTTATATCATATTTACCATTACAAGTAAGTCTTACTTTACCTAATTGTTTAATAATTAAATCTATTGTTTTCATAATTCTCTTTACCTTATCCCCCGTAAAGGAAGAGCAACGGCAATCTATTTATTATTATAATCATCTTCTCCTAAAGCATAAACTTCATCATAATTATTACTACTTGTATTAGCTTGTAATAATTGTCCTGTTTCTTCATCAACTTCAAATTTAGGAGTTTCTCCTCCACAACTAATAATAGCTTTTAATATTCCGTCTTCACTAATAGGCAATGTTATATTTCCTATAATAGTTTCTTTTCCAGTGCCATTATATATTAATTTTATTTGAGCATTTATATATTTTATTATAGTATCAGCTTCTTTAGTTTTATTAATTTGATATGCAGCACAAGCTGTTTGAAACATATTCCAACAAGTAATAATATTTTTATTATTTCCTTTACAATTAGCGGTACAATCATTTAACATCTCTATACCTACATCAGTAAGCATAACTAATAATTTATGATATGTACAAACATACTTTGCAGGAATAACCATATATACAAAATCAGGATTAGCTTCAACAAGTTCTTCAGAATTAGTAAAAACTTGTGAGAAATTAGTTTCCGACATACATTAATTTATGATAAATATTAATAATATTTTGTTGTTGTTCAGTTGTTAATATTTTATTTATAGATATTGCGTTTCTAACTATATTTAAACAGTTAATAACACAATTAGATTTTTCAGTAGGAATATAACCAATTTGTAATTGATTAATATTATTAATACATAAGTCAGTTAAATTAGTAATAATTTCCTCACTTAATTTATCTGTATTATTAATTATATTCATTTGAATACTTTATTGTTTATATAAATAATATAATTTTCAAAAGAAATAGATAATTTACTAACATAACTAAATATTTTTGTTTCTTTATCTAATTTACTATTATAAACTAATTTTATAGTATTATCTATTAAATCATTTTTCCATTGTTCTTTTAATATAGTAGCTACATTAATTCCATTGATAGTATACATAGATAATGTATTATAAGTATTATAAAATTCAGCGTTTATAATTGTTTTAATATTATCTACTATATTATCTTTATTATCATTTATATTATTTTTAGCAATAACATTTACTATATATTCAGTAATGTGCATTCTTGCACTTTCAAAAGAATTTTTAATAGCGTTTTTACATTTATCTTTATCTTTATCTATAATATTATTTATTACATTATCTAAAAAATTACTTATTTTAGAAATTGCTTCTAATAATTCATTAGTTATTTTAATAGCATTTTTTTCTTTTTTAGTATCAATAATTTTAATAACTATAAGATAAATAGCTACTACTATTGCTGGAGCAATACCTTGTGAAATAGCTGTTTCAAATAAATCCATATAATGTTAAATAAAAAAAAGAGAAGTTGCTAATATTATTAATTAAAATAATATCAACAGCTTCTCTTCGATTAATATTTATTAATATTTAAAATTAATACGAAAGCGTCTATATTATGCAACAGATTTAATACCAGCAAGAATAGTATCCATAGTAGTTATTTGAGCTGCCCCAGTAGGAATAGCAATTTGTACAATCTGATGAACTAATTCATCACGAGTTTTAACATCACGTGGAACAGCAAATCGTAAAGTATAAACTGTATAGCCTGCATCCGTAGTATTTGTTCCAGTATTAGGATTAAGAGGATAATTAGGATATAAATAATGAACATCGTCCATATAAGTATATTCAAATCCTGCGTCGGCAGCAGCCATATTAGCCATCTTCTTAATTGCTTCTGCATCAGCAATTCCAATTTCTCCACGAGTTGTATAAGTTACAGTAGTACCACTTAAAGCATCTGCCATAGTAATTTCATAATCAACAGCAGGTTCAGTAGCGGTAACTATTACGGTTGCTGCAGATACAGTAGCAGTTAAGCCTAAAGTAGCAGTATTATTATTAACATAATTTGCTATTTTAGCAGCAACTTGTTCAGCAGTTTCAGTATCTTTAAACACATGAATAGAAGCAGTCCAATTACTACGTTCATTAAATTGAATACCTTTCTTTGTAAAAATAACAGTATGATCGCACATTATAACAGGTTCAGGAACAGTAAATTTTGCAGTAAAAGTTTTAGCAGCAGAATAAGTAGATTTACTATAACTAAAATCTTTATTATAAAAAGGAATAATTATAGGACCTCCATCTTTACTTGCTCTACCCATAACTATTTGTCCATAACCTGTAATTAATTTGCCAGTAGCATCAACAGTAGGAACACCGTTATTCATATAATAAAATCCAAGTGCTCCAGCTGGTGCTTTATCTATTGTAGTAGATGCAGCAATAGCTGCAACATTACCAGCAAGAAGAAAATTTCTCATATCTATTTATATATAATTAATTAGAAGTACTAACAACACTTCTTAAATATAACTCCGCCGCAGCTTTTACAATATCAATATGTGTATATTCAGGTAAATCACAATTGATATTCGAAGAAGAAGTGTCATTTATATAAGTTATAATATTAGGTTTCTTAATAATATTTAATACAACCTTTGAAGGTTTTTTATGAGTATTAATATCTTTAGTATTATCTCCAGTATATATATCTATTATAATAGTATTAGTTTTAGAATCAGAATTATCTGTAAATACTATAATAGGATAATCAAATGTAGCTCTATTACAAAAATCGTGTAATGTAGAATATAAATAATCATTATCTACTATTCTTGCAGAAAATCCACCAAATATGTCATTATAATATATATAAGAACTCGTAAATAGAAAAACATTATTATTATTTATTTCAGCAGTAAATTTATTTTCTTCTTTATTAATAGTAATATTGGATATTTCTAACTTATCAATTAATGTACGTAAAACATTTATTTGACCTATTTTAGCATTATCAATATAAATTTTATTATTACCACTCATCTTAACATTATCAGCAATGACTTTTTTAATATAATCATTTACTGCAATATTAAGACAAGTGTCAATATCTTCGGATAGAATTGCCCGTACTGTCTGCATTCCCATTTGTTGAGCCAATTCTCTAAACATTACGTGCATTTCTACTACTGTCATAAATTATACGTTTTTTAATTTATTTTTATAGGCATTAACTACATCAGCATTTGCAGGATTTTTAAACCAAGCAACAGCTTCTTTAACATTAGCGCCTATAAATTCTCCTTCTGGAGTAATAATATTTTGATTATACTGACTCCTTACAAATTCACCACGCTCAATTAAAATTTCAATAATAGCTTTAATCTTGATATCAGCATCATTAAACATCTTATTAAATTTAATAGGCTCATCAGAAGAGAATTTATCTAATTCATTCTCTTTTATCATACGATCTTCAAGAGAAGATAATATAACAGGTTTACCTACATTAACACAGTATTGAGCATAAATAGCATCAAATAATTCATCATCAGCAATCATACTAACAAAATTAGCTTTTGCTTTATTATTCTCCAAACGAAGTTTACGTTGCAAATCAGCTTCCTTTTGATCGTCTTTAAAATAAAAACGAATACTCGGATCACTATTAATTAAAGCTGTATCTTTAGCAATATCTTTATATAAAAGACAATGACGATACATTAAATAATCTTCAATATTAACAGGACGACCAAATTGATATTTAGAACTCTCAAGATCATTAATTGCGGCTATTTTAGCAGCAAGAGCTTTCTTAAGTTCTCCAAGATTAGATTTATCAGCTTGACGATATTTCTCTTCAATTAGTTTTTCTTTATCTTGAATAGCTCTAAAATCTATGTATCTATCATAACGAAAACTAATATCAAATTTTTTGCCAAGTTCATTAACTGAAATTTGAATATTATTTAAATACTGTTTAACACGAGTAATAAAATTTTCGTTATTAGGAGAAAGACCTATTAAATCAGGAAAATAGGCTTCAACTTCACCCTTATTAGAAGATAATGTACGAGAACTTGTAACTGAACTTCCAATAAAATCTCTACGTTTAGTTAAAGATTTATCATTAGCTCGTCTAAATAAAGAATAATTTTTAACTAATGCAATAGTAACACTACGTTTATCTATATATTCTCTATTTTTTACATTAATATCCTTTTCTTCAACACTACCAGGAATAGGTTCAGGTTTTTCATCCACACTTTCCTTTACGGGGAAACCGCCAAAAGCAGTAACTTTATTATCAGAGCTTCCTTTAGATCTATCAGATAATCCAAAGTTTAATTTAGCACTGTTATTACTTGTATTATTTTCCATAATTAAATATTCATTAATTTAAATTAAAGTACACACTTTAACAAGAACATCTTCGAAGAGTTATTTACTTGAAGACCTTGAGAGTGCTTAACCTCATAACGACTCATATCAATTTCAGTCGAAATGTAATTGGTTTCAGGTACGCCCCAAGATGCAGGAATATCAGTAAGACCTTTAAATACTTTAGCCTTATGAATTTGACCCTTTTGACGAACAACTCGAACATTCTGAGTTCCATCATAAATAGAGAAATCAATAAAGCAAGCTTGATGCGAAGTAATAGGATAACCTGTACGAGGATGAATTTCACCATTCTTTTTAGCAGCTTCAGCAATAGTGCTCTTATCAAAGAAAGCACAATGTTTAACCGTAATAGTGTGTCCATCAACAGTCTTATAACGACGGAAGTATTTACCATACGTTAAACCTGCGTCAGAACCATCAATCATCTTATCGCCAAGAGGAGTAACAAAACCGTTCTCTTTAGCATCTAATCGCATAGCTTCATCAAAATCTTCAATGAAGCCTTTACCACCCATAAGAACAATGTTCATTTCACCTGTATCAGTATCACGATCAAGAACATTGCCAATAGTACGCTTAATTTTGTTTAAAGTAAGATATTCGCCATAAGTATCATAGTTAGACTCACGACAAATCTCTAACATACCAGCAGTAGTAGGAATAGGCTTACCGTTATCGTCATCCTTAAGAGTTATTTCTCCATTAGGTAAACGGTTATATTCTGCCATCCAAAGACGCTCTTCATTATAAACACGACGCTCAATATTAAATTGGCGCATCTCTTCACTAATCCACAATTTAGAAGCCTTACCAGCACCATCTTTAAATTCATATTCGGTAACTACATTGCTAATATTACCAGCAACTTCTTTAGATTTACGATAGAACTCAAGTTGAGAAGTCATACGACCAGGCCCCATAACATTGCTACGGTTTCCTTTAGAATATGACTCAGAAATAAGAGGAGCACCCATTGACCAATATTTACCTTTAGCAAGTAAAGCAGGATCAATAAACGCATCAGGATTAGGCGACATAAGTTTAATTATATAACCATATCCATAAGCACTCTCACCTAAATCTCGTTGAATACGAACTTGAGTTTTTCCATCAGGGCCAATAAGAGTGTGTTGCTCAATAAACCAATGAGTAGAAGTATGAATTTCTACAGGAGCACCGCCAAGACCAGGTTTATTACCACCAGAAAAATGAGTAATAAAATCATCAAATTTCATACGACCCATAGTCTTCCAAGTCCATTGAACAGTTTCAATATCTACTGTACCAACACTGCCTTGACCCTCAGTCATAAACAGAAGCGGAAAACGATCATCGTCCATACCATAATTATAGGTAAGGAAAGAATTTATTTCGACAGGTTTTTGTAATTGAAGATTAGCAATACTCTCTTCATTAGAGTATCCGCGATCATCATAATTACCTCTCGAAAGAACTCGCATTGAATACATAATACAAATAATAATTAATTGTTAATAACCAAAATCAATTTTTCCTTTATTTTTATCGGAATTAGGTTTAGTTATTTTAATTCCAGTAGTGTTTCTTGTTTTAGCTATAAGTTTAAGTTTTTTAACTTCTTTATCATTAATAGCCATATCTACAAGGTTAGAATAACTTCCACCAACAAATTTTAAATAAGCACGAAGAATACTATCATTGCGTCTTGCTTCAGGAGTTTCATTTTCTAAATCATATTGATAACGAGATTTACCATTTTTATCTATTTGGTAAATATACTTAAAGAAATCATCAGGAGTAACAGAAATTTTCTTTCCATCTTTATTAATAATAATAGTATCTGGAATTTTATATCCAGCAATATTACGACTATCAATTACTTCTTTAACTCCTTTCCAATATTTTTCTTCTTGTTCAATAGCGTCACGTTCAGCTTGTTCAGCTTGTTCAGCAATAGCTTTACGTTTTTCTTCATCTTTTTCTTTAAGAGCTTCAAGTTCTTCTTTAGCAACATCAGCAAGAGTTCCAGTTGATTTAAGATAATTAATATAACTATCTACATCTCCCTTACGATTTTGCTCACTCCAGGACATTTTAATTATTTCTTCTTGTTGTGCTTCATCATCATCTTTTAAAACTATATTACTTCTATCTTTAATTTCTAAAAATCCATCTAACGAATTTCCATTTGCTATATAATATGGAACTAAATCTCTAAGAATAGGAATTTTATCATAAAGAGTATTAATTGCGTTTTCAGCAATTTCTTCCTCTCTATTATTAATTACTGCATCTATATAAGATTTAATACCATTAGGTGTATTTTCAAATTCAATAGGTTTATCATTTTCATCTACAACTTCTACATCGAAAAGTTTACGAATATTATCTATTGAAATTTCATTTTCTGAATTATCATCATTTACTGTAAAAGAGTCAATAAAATCTTTTACATCTTTAGCTTCTTTAAAAATATTTCCATTTTCATCAACAATGTTACCGTTATCGTCTATTGTATATTTTTTATCATCAATATCTAAAACAGTACCAGGTTCAATAACAAATTCAGATTTAGATTTATCATCATTATCATTGTCATTATTATCATTGTTATTATTATCAATATTATTATCTACATCATTATTATCATTATTTTTATTTTTATCTAAATCAGTAGTAGAATCATTATCATCAGGAGAACTTAAACCGTTACTTTTAGATAAATCAACAGCATTGCCGTTATTATCTTTTGTTACATCTGCATTATCAGCATTATTTGTAACACCATAACCAAAATCATTCATATAATTAGTTTTAAGTGAATTATTATAACCGATTATAAGCAATAAATTTGTTATATCCAATAATTAGATGAAAATAATTAAAAATATTATTCGTTCCAGCATATAAAAAATTATAAAGCTATTTTAAGTGGCTTTTACCATTTCCCCCCGTAAAGGAGAGATTTCGCGTTCGAATATTCTACATCATATTCTCATTTAACGCCAAATTTAAGCTTAAAATAGCTTATATTTATACAAAAATAGTCCGACAATATATGCCGGACTATCAAATATATCTATAAACACTATTTATTTTTTAGTTTTAGGATTATCATATTTATTTTTATTTTCTTTAGCAATAGCTAACTTAGTTTCAATATCTTTAAGTTTAACAGCTCTATCTGCCGCTTTACTTTGAAAATCTAAAATATTCTTTTCTCTCGCTATTTGATTTTTATCTCTTTCAACATTAGCTCTTGCTTGTTCAAGACGCTCCATACCAGCTTGTTTATCTTGATTAGAAACTCCATTATCGAAACTAATCATATTAGCATCAGCTTTAATAAGTTCGATTTGCTGATCAAGATATTTTTCAAGTTCAACAGTTTTACGATCTTCTTCTCCTTTTGCAGCAATTTTTTGAATTTCAAATTCAGCTTCCATTTGTTTAGTTTGTTGTTCTAATTGTTGCATAGACTGTTCGTGTTGTTGTTGTAATTCTTGAAATTTCATTATTAACTTTTTAATACTTGCAACATTATCTCCAGCAATAGCAGCAATAGCCATATCCATATTTCCATTTTGAGCAGCACTAAAAGCAAATTGTTTTATTTGATCTAACTTTTCTTTCTCTTGTACACTATTTTTTGCTTTAATAATATAATCTGCATAAATATGAGAATCAACGTCTAAACTAATATATTTAAGATTTTTATCTTTATCTCTATAAGATGTATCTAATCCATCAATCCAAGCAAGTTTACTAAAATCTAAATCACGAGCATAATCTCTTTCTCGCATACAATCAAATATAAATTCTATTATAACAGAACCCATAGATCCTCTCATAATAGCTTCATCAGTTACTCCTTTACCTGCACTATTAGCTATTTGGCCATATCGTTGAGGAGTCATATCAACTTGATCCTTAGCAGCATTATCTATTTCAATCATCAATTGAGTAAGTTGATTAATATAAGCACTAATATCAGCAGTCACCATACGTATTTGTTGTGACTTTAGCATATTAGTATCTTCTTCATCGTCAATATATAAAACTCCATCAGCAGCCATTCTATAAATAGTTTCATCAGGATTTTCTCCTAATAAAGATTTAGCTATAACAAGAACAGCAAGTTTATTCTTTGCTAAAGCCATTTCTCTATGATATGCAACTATATTTTTAAATACTTGATAAGGACTAACAATCTCTACAATAGAAAACTTACCAAATCCAGGAAGTAATTCACATAAACCATTATAAGGAAGTTTACCTTTACGATTATATGCAATAGCACGAGCTTTATAAGGATAGATTGCTGTATTACGAGTACCTATACGAACAGACTCATATACTTGAGGCTCATAAAAATATTCAATAGAAATATCTCCTATTTCTGGATTAATTGTATAATTATCATCAACGACTCGTTGAGCTATGATACCATTATCTATATATGTTAAAACGCCTCTTCTAATTTCTCCTCTCCATACAACATGCCAAACATCATATAAATTAGAATTAGTATCTCTAACTAAATATGGAGATTTGTTATAGAGACTACGTTCTGTTTCAGTAAATTTATTACATATATCAGGATAATAAGAATAATAGTCCGCATAAGTAATATATGATGCGTCAGTAGAACTATGTTGAGCATAATATGTTTCTAAAAACTTTTTGTCTTTATCATCTAAATATTCGTCAAAAGTATCTATTATTTGTTGATATGTCATTTTCATACGTTCAGCAAACATATCATAATCTTCAACAAACATACTATTATTAGGAACAGGAAAAGCATCTATTGGAGAAATAATTTTTTTTACAAATTTATTTCCTATTATATCAGTATATGTATAACATTCTCCAAATGATACAAAATCAAAATAGGCTTTAGCATAAATTAATGTAGACTCAGTAATATCATCTATAACATTTAATAATTCTTGTCCTTGAACAGATATATCATCAATATAATTATTTTTAAAATCCTCAGTAAATTTTTCAATATCTATACTTTCTTGAGGGTTAAATTGTTTAGGATCATTACCTTCATTAATATATTGTTGATAGCTTTGAGTAATTCTTGCCGCTAATTGAGCTTCTAAAATAGAAAGAATTTCTTTTCTTACAGCTGCATCCTTAGCCATTACAACATCTGGATTATTAGCACCTACAATAAAATCGTGAGGATTTTTAATATATTCAGAAACATATCTTCGAATTATGCCTTTCATAATATCATAATTGCGAAGAGTTGCTGGAAATCGAGTATATTTTTCTTTATTAGCATTATATGGATTAAGTATTTTTCTATAAAATTCATCAGGAACTTCTCCATTCAATATAAGATATTTTTTTTCTAAATTATCTTTATCTGCACAAGATTGTCCCATAGATATTACATAGTCACAACATTGAGCATACCATTCAGGTTTTTCCTTTTCAGCATTAGAAACTCGTTGAGAAGGAAAATTATTAGCATAAAAATAATCAATTACTGCCATATTATTAATTATATAAATTTTATATTAATACCATTCTCTATGAAAGAATGATTTATTATCATCATCTGTTTCTGTTGTTATTTTCTTTCTATGAGCCATTTCATCTTTAGCAGCTATATCCATAGCTTTATATTCTATTCCTCTAATAATCATTTCAGACACTCTATCAAAGTTTCCAAGTGCGCTCCATTTCTTTAATTCAAGTATTGTTTGATAATCATATATTCTATGAAAATTTCTAATAGGATTGCCATTTTCATCTTTACCTATTTCATCATATAAAAATTCTTTAAGTAATCGTAAAGCGTCTAATTTTCGTTGATTGCCACCTCCAATGTTATATCCATAAGTAGTAGAAATTTTTCCTTTAATAGTATTATCCCAAACAAACAAAGGTTCTTTAGCTAAATATTTTGTAGCTCTCCAATCTCTAAAGTTTTTAACTGTTTCTCCTCGGTTTACCTCGACACAAGTAGTTCCAATACAATTATAATAAACAGCTAAATAATAACAAATTCTATCAGCTTCTTCAAGAGAATCTGGACGACCATAATAAGATGCAACAAGTTTTTGTTTAAATCCATTTTTAATACAAGGATTCATCCAAACTTTAATACTATTATGAGAATGTTTATTAGTAATTTCTTTCTTATCTTTATCTATACCTACAGGGTCATAAGAAATACTATATCGTCCTACAGGAATTTCTTTTCGTAAACCGTATTCAGTATAGTTTTCATCATATTCTGGAGGGAACCATCGTCTAATACATCCGTGAGGATCTTCATTAGCCCTACGAGGAACTCCAATAATATAATCATAAACTTTTTTGCCTTCTTTACTTAATCGTTCATTACTTTTAAATTGTATTCTACCAGTATCGTCTAATTCAAGCATTCCATCAACATAAAAATCAAAATCTTTATCAATTCTAAGTCTTTCTTCCCAAGCAGTTAATTCTTCAGAAGTAAAGATATTTTCAGCTGCGCTACTAAAACTTTCAGCAGGATAATTAGCATACTGTCCTAAATAATTAATATATTCTGCATAAGTTTTAGAATCATTTTTCTTTTTTATTCGTTCTTTTTTAGCAATAGCAAGTCCTATATTTAAATTACTATTACCATCCTTATCTACTCCATAAATACCAGATATTTCACCTTGTAGCCCCCAACAATAAGGTTTAAAGAATCCACAAATTTCATTTCTACTATCTCTGTCCCAAACATTCTCAAAAGGCATAAAATTATAAGCACGAGGATTATAAAAATTCTCTTCAAAGACTTGCATATTTCCAGAAGTAGCAGTACCCCAAGCCATAAGAATACCAGTAGTATATGCACCAGTTCGCATAGCTGGTTCAGTAACATTCATAAATTCATCAAAGTTATCCATTGTAGATAACTCTTCAACTTTGATGCAGACAGCATCTTTACCAATAGCACAATCAGGATTATTTAAAGCACTAACAGAAATCAAAGAACTTTTCCAAGAATCATCAGCCTCTATACCACTTGGTAATTTATATCCAAGACGAAAATCTTGTTTAACAGGAGAATATATACCTCTAACAAAAGGAGTTTTTTCTTCATAAAATTTAAGATCATTAACAGAAAAATCTGTTAAACCTCCTGTTTGAATAAGATATTTATTATCAATAGCTACATGAATAGCAACTTTTCTTGATTGAGCGTTTACTCTATTAGCACTATCAGCAGCCATCATATATGAAAATCCACCACGACGAGTTTTATCAATAATTAAATGAAATCCATTATTTTCTGCAAACTCCATACAGTGAAACATCCAAAATTGGCTATCAATAAATTTAGGAAAATCATAAACTTTTTTAGCAGTATTAGTATTACCTCGTTTAATAGTACTTTCGTCAAGTTGCTCCATTCGAGTATAATTAAGAAAATTATAATGAGAACCTGTTATTCTAACTTCTTTAATAGTACCATCTGGACATAATAAACAAGGAGCACTAAAACCTTTAGTTCGTCTATATTCTTCTCTTTTTCTAAATTGTCTATGAGGAATACTATCTACTTTATATTCACAATATCGTTTATATCTTCTATAATAATTTCCAACTTCATAAAATAGCTCAGTATTAACAAACTTATATTTTAAATCAATATTCATTAAAAATCCACCACTATCACCTATAAGAAACAAATTATCAGGATCGACATATCCAGCTTCAGTAGCAGTTTTATATTTAGATTTATCCTCTTCTATAAACTTAAGAAATGGATAATCTTTAGCATCTAAATTATCTACCATACTATTTTATAATTAATATTAGTGCTGCAACAGCAATAACTCCACAACTTGTTCCAATAAGTATTTTATTTCTTTTTTTATATTGTTCAATCTGTTTATTTAAATTATTATTAATAGTATTATAAGACACAATTCTATTTTGCATATCTCCAACAATAACAGAATATTCTTTTAGTTCAAGTTTTTGCAGTTTAATAATATCTTCTTGTTCTTGCATAACTTTCGTAAAAGAATTTCGTTCTATAAGCTTAATATTAGCTTGTTTTATAAGTTTAATTGGAACAATACAAGTACTATCAGGAGCTAATTGGATTTCCCCCGTAAAGGAAAGTTCACTAACTTTATTCTGACACCAGCTTTTGAAACAACATAACAGTAGTGCTATCGTCAGCATTAATAGCAAAATTAATTTCTTCTTTAACATTTTCTTTAATATTATAAATTATACTATCCTTTTTAATTATATTATATTCAAGGCTATCTATTACTATCCTATTATATACAGTATCTGGTTTATTAATTATATATTTATCATTATTTATTTCTTTTTGTTTAACTACATATCCTATTATAAAAAATATAATAGCTATTATAATAACAGCTATTATATTCAACATATTATTATTTTTTTCCATATTTAACTAAACGATTAAATAACTCATCATCATATTTTCCAGTTTCTTTTAAACCAACAGCTTGTTGTGCAAATTTAATAGCTTTAACAAGACCCATATTAATAGCAGTATCAAATATTAAAAAAGATATATCAAAAGAAGGAATTAAATCTAATTTAAAAGGATCCCAAAAATTATCTTTATAAAAAGAATGAACAAGCGCCATTAATTTTTTATCAGAAAAACATTTATCATTAAATTGTTTTTTATCTTTAGGAAGATTAAATTCTTTCTTATAATTATCAATAATTTTCCAACCTTTCCAAATTTTATGATAACTTCTTGCTATTCCTGCAAATGTTTCTCCTCCTGCATCATCAGGATCAAAAACATATCCACCCTCATTTTTAAGGGCTTTTTCTATTGCTTTTTTATAATCAGCCATCTTTACAAATTTTATTAAAATAATTAACAGCTTTATTAACTACTTTACAATAATTATCTGTATTTTTAGAATAAGTATATATTTTGATTGTTCTAAATTTATTAAAGAAAATCATATAAGGAAACTTAATTTGAATACAAAATTCTATAATAGTATCACTAACAGGAGGATCATAATATTTTACTTTAAATCTTTTAGATATAAGACGAATAGTCTTATATCCATTATCTTTAATGTTTATTATTTTAATTTTACTCATATTATTCATTGAGAGTTCTATTAATCCAACCTCTTAAAAATTTAATATTATTTCCATTACCAGCTAATCTATTATATTCTTTAATTTTAGCAAGTTTATAATTAGCTATAAATAAATCTTGTCCAAGACTATCTCTAATATAATTTAAACTATCTTTATATAAAGATAATTCATATTCTAATCTAATTATTTTAGCTATATTTTCTTGTTCATTTATAGTATCTTTAACAGGTACATATACTATTTTTTCAATAGGAACAGTATTATTACAAGACGTATTTATAATAGGAACTATAAATAATAATAAAATTATATTTTTTATCATTTTATAAATTTAAATTAAATTGAGTATTAATTTCTTTCGCTTTAAGGTTTTTTCGTCTATCTTCTAAAATAGATTTAACTTCATTAAAACGATACATCATTTTATGCAAAGTAACTTTTTCTTTTGGATTAGTTTTAACTTTAAAAGTTCCATCTGGATATTTCTTAGGCATACCATATTCATTAAGAACAAAATCACTATCTATATGAGCAAGCCATAAACCGGCACAAGGTAAACCTAAAATACACTGAACCATTAAAGCATAAAGAGAAAGTTGAAGATTATAAATACTTCCATTACAATTAGGAAGTCCTCCTATAGGAGGTAATAATCTATCATTAGTGCCTACCCATATATCAGTTTCTTGATGAGGTTTTTGAGTTTTATCTTTTTTATAATATCCAGATTCAAATTTAAGTCCACCTCTATTTGTTTTCCAATCACCAATAACAAATTGATCATCTCTTAAACAAAGAACGTCAATTGTACCACTTACCAAATAATCTATAAGAAAAGCTCCAATCTCAGAATAAATTTTATATCCATTATTTTTATAATAATTAAATACATTATAAATTTCTGAATATTTATTTTCAGTAACATCTATAAATTCATCAATATCTAATTCTTTAACATTTAAATTAATATTAGGTAAATCTGCAACTGTAATCATTTCTCCTTCTTTAGGCAAAATGTATCTTATAGCATCTTTAAATTTAGAAGCAGATTTAATACCATCTTCTAAATTATTATGAGTTTTTGTTCCTCTATCACAAGCCTCATCTCTAATAGCATCCCATTGTTTAGCAAGTTTACTTTCAGAGATACCAAGTTCTTTAGCTTTCTTTTTAAGCCAATAAGACTTATTAAAACTCGGTTGATACTCATGTAAAAGAGTAGTAACAGATTTATAAGAATTTCCTAATGTATCGATATAAGAATGATTAGCTTCTTTAAATATAAGTCTAATATCATTATATCTGGTATCTCTTAATTGTAACATAACTATATTATTTATTATTATATTTAAAACTATTAATAGCTTCAGTTAAAAAAGATGAAAAACAACAAACAAATTTTTCATTTCCAGATAATTCTACTTCACCCATAGTATCTAATATAGCATGAGTTAATTCATGAAAAAATGTATTTACTTTAACATTATTATTTTGTTTATTATCTTTATTAAATGTATCAGCAATATTTATACATCCTTCTGCAAGTAAACAAGTTCCTAAAGCATTATTGTCACAACGATCTACAACATTAACTTTAATGTTAGACCCTCCTAAATTAAATTCATCTGGTATCTTAAAATCCATAATAATTATATTTTAATCAGCTTTCATACTACTTAATACCGAAATACCTCCACGAGCAATTTTTTGTTCTTCTTCATATCTAAGATTATCTTTTGCTGTATTAAGAGCTTTTTGAAGATTAGGTATTTCTTTTATTTGAGAACTTAAATTATTAATAGTTGCTATTATAGCTGGAATATCTTGATCAGTAACTCCAGCAGCAAGTTTGTTACTTAGTAATTCATTGCATTTATTAGCTACCACACTTGTAGTATGTAATGCTCTTAATAAATTTTCAATAGCAATGCCAGCAGGTCCTACGGCATTATCATAATATCTTTTAATAAGTTTAGAAACTAATACATCAGGTATATAATCTTTAGGAAGATCATATTGAATAATAGCTTCTTTTAGAGCTTCTGAATCATTAAGCCCTTGTTGCTTTGCAGGACTTCTTGGATCAGCAAGATAATATATAACTCCACACTCCTGTAAATATTTCTTTTTATCTTTAGATGTATCTCTTGAATATAATAGAAAAACATCTTTATCGATAATTTGATTTATTTTTGGAGCTTTAGGTATTCCTGTATCATCAACAGAAATAAGATTTTCTATAATAAGTCCGGTCATTTGTTTGTCTTATAAATTTCATCAAATTGTTCTTGAACGTCTGGATCAAAATCAATAGGTTTACAAGCGAAAATACTAAATATATAAGCATCAGCATATCCTTTTCCATAAGTACTTAACAAAGAAAAATATTTTTTACTATTATTTTTTCTAATAGTTGTAATAGCTTGTTTAGCACTTGATTTTAATCTAATATTTTCTTTTTCTAATTTATATATTCTATAACAATATTCAGCATAATCTTCTTTAACCATTGTACGTCTTGCAAATTTCATTTCTTTAGTATGCTTTCGCATAGCTTTATGGAGAGGATTTTTTCTTAGTACTCCAACATAAGGAATAGCTACAGCTTTACCTAATTGTAAATGTTTTGCAATATTTCTTTCAAGACTTTCTACAATAGCTCTTGTTATAGCTTCATCTTCAGGATTTTTAAAATTTAATTCTCTAATAATATCATCTTCTGTTTTATATATTATAGGATAATCATCACTAAAAACTTCAGTGTCATTAGCAACATTAATATCTGCCATATTAATTATAATTAATAGAATTAGATATTATTACATTCACGCCCGTAAAGGAAGAATTGCAACAATATCTAATTCTCATAATATTTTAATTAACTTTATTTTGTTCTACAAACACTTCATTAATAGGAGTTGTAATATCATAAGAAGCGTGTATATCACAAACAGGAATAATTTTAAATTCAGGGAAATAACAATAAGGAGAATTATTTTTACTTTCTAATATAGTTTTACCTTCTTGTTTAAAATATTCTCCTGTCATAATATCTTTACTTAATTGAGGATCATCTTTAATAAATGATCTAACTTTATCAATACTAATTGCGTTATTAGGAAGATTAATATGCTCTCCTCTTTCAATTAAAGACCTAACTATATTTACTTTATATCCTACTTTAGTATTTACTTTATTTGCATCTTCATTAGATATTTTAGCAATAATAGGTATAACTCCTACTTCTGTAGGATATTTCTTATCAATTGAAGCACTAAATTCAAATAACTTGGTTTTATAAATAATAGCAACTATTGCATAATTAGGAGCAAGATTTATATTACTTGTCATTGAATTTAATATTTCTGGAGTAAATTCTTTAATACTTGTTGGAATAAGTAAAGAATACTTTTTAAGATTACTTTCAAGTTTAATCATAATAATTTAATTTTTAGATTTGTTAATAGTTGTGCCTTTGCTATCACCAGCTTTAAGATAATTAATAAATTTGTTCATAATAAAATTATAATTAAAATTAGATTGTTCACTAATTATAATCATAAAATTCTTACTATCCAAATTTATTTTTCGTCATCAACATTAATGATATTATATAGTTATAAATTTATAACAATAGCTTTACATTTATTTGTAATAATATTTTCAGGACAATATTGAGAATTTAAAGAATATCTATTTTTAAATAAATTATCAGAATCTGGAATAAATTGTTTAATAATAATATTTTTCTTATAAAGACTATTTAAAGAATCTTTAGCATTAATATAACCATAACCGGTAGATTGTTTTATATCAATATAAAAATCACTATTAGCATCAAAACTATATGATAATTTATTATATTCTTCATATAATCTAATTTTAGATTCTATAATATATTTTAGAACAATACATTCTCCTTTAGACAAATCTTCAAAAACTTTTATAAGTTTTATAAGAGTATCAACTTTATTATTGTTATTTGCTTTATGAATAAAACAACTTTCATTATTTCCTATAACATCAAATGTATTTTCGTTAATAATCTTTCCATTAAAAGTTTCACAAACCATATTATTAATAACTTTTAGATTATATCTCAAAAGTAAGTATTTTTTTTGAAATATCAAATATTTTTCTTAAATTATCAAATGTTATGAAAAAGCTGTTAGAAGTGCTTCTAACGCAAAAACTAAAGATCGTGCTAACAATTTTTGTGCTGAAAAATTTAGCTTTATTTCGCGCGCGCTACGCGTCAATGTACCGCACGTGCGCGCGCTCGCGCGTAAGAAGTATTTATATATTATTAATATATAAATATCTAATATATAATTATATATATTTATATATATAATTATTTT
>ENA-OPVK01000068-OPVK01000068.1-human-gut-metagenome-genome-assembly--contig:-NODE-68-length-83535-cov-3.654217_pt1 | contig 83535 bp, 87 predicted proteins | sample MGYA00241495_ERZ501982 | MGnify/ENA primary metagenome ERZ501982 (study PRJEB25962, sample SAMEA2042002) | human gut metagenome | biome: human gut; feature: human-associated habitat; material: faeces...
GTGGATTTACCGCCTTCTAACCTTACTTATGCAATAAAAAACCAAAACTTAAAACAAAAAAGGGGTTGAAAAAAATAGAAATAACATATATAATGAAAATATAACTATAAAAAATGAACAAAAAAGAGAAGGGAGCGATTTTTATGAAAATAAAAATAACAGGAAAGGAACTAAAGATAACAGAAGCAATAAACGACTATGTAGAAAAAAAATTAGACAGAATTGATAAATATTTTGAAGAATCAGAAGCAGAAGTTACTTTAAGAACTGAAAAAACAGAACAAATAGCTGAAATATATGTAACAGCAAACGGAGAAAAATATAGAGCAGTAACAGAAGATAAAGATATGTATGCTTCTATTGATAAAGATATTGATATATTAGAAGGACAAATTAGAAAAGCAAAAACGAAAAAAGAAAAAATGATGAAAGATGCATCATTAAAAACAATGGAAGTTGTAACAGATAAAGTTTCTGAAATAAAAGATGAAATAGTAAAAACATCATATTATGAAATAAAACCAATTACACCAGAAGATGCAGTTTTAGAATTACAATCAAAACCAACACATAACTTTTTAGCATTTATAAATGTTGAAACAGGAAAAGTAAATGTTGTACATAAATTAAAAGATGGTAAAAACTACGGATTAGTAGAACCAGAAGCATAATTTATATATAAAAAAGGCAGGAAATCAAATCCTGCCTTTATGTATGCTTAAATATAAAACATAAATAAAACAAAAATTTAAATTCCTACCAAATGCATAATCTTAGATTAAGTTATAATAAAACTTAACTATTTCATATTTCTTTCAGCTTGTTCTATCATTTTTTTAACCATTTGTCCACCGATTTTACCAGCATCTTTAGCTGAGATGTCTCCGTTATATCCGTCTTTTAAGTTAACACCAACTTCACTAGCTACTTCGTATTTGAATTTGTCTAAAGCAGTCATAGCTTCTGGTACTAATTTCTTGTTACTTGAGTTTGCCATTGTTTTTTCACCTCCTGTAATATTACACTAGAAAAAACTACTGCTTTTTCTAATACTATCATTTGCAAAAAAGAGAAAAATAAACAGGAAATTTTTAGAAAAAATAACAACTTAAAAAAAGATAAATATATTGACATAATCCTTAAAAGGTTATATAATACACAAAAAGGAGTAAAATGTTATGAAAAAAAGTAATATGTTTAGTAATTCAATAAACTTTTTAATAAGAAAAACAGTAAAAAGAATTGTTTTATTTTTTCAAGCATATATTTTTTTGAGTTTGGAAATAAATAATCTATTTTTGTGTGATTTTAAAAGATGATTTGCTTTTGTGCTTTTTGTCTTTTATTTTTTTTAAGAAATAGGTTTCTATCTTTTTAAAAAGTATAATGTACATTTAATATATTATATTTAGAAATGATAAAAAACTATTGGCAATAATATAATTTTAGGTGTAAATTTATTTACATATAATAATATTTGAAAGGAGGAAGAAGCACATGGAAAAATACGAAGAAATAGAAGAATACTATGAATCAGATGCATGGGCATTTTCTGCTTGTGGAGATTAACAAAAGAACTTTGTGATGAGGAATATATAGGCTTATATGCGTATATATTCCCATTTATTATATTAAGTAAGAATTATATTATAGATTAGGATAAAATTATATAAAGGAAAGATAACTATGTGTAAAAAAATTGCTATAATTGGAACATCATTTGGGAAAATTGATGATACTTTAAAAATAAATTGTTTTGAATTAGGTAAATGGCTTGCAGAAAATAAGTACTTAGTTATAACAGGTGCTTGCCCTGGAATTTCATATTATGTTGGTGATGGGGTAATAAAAAATGGAGGAAAGGTTAAAGGTTATACACCAGCAAAAGATATAACAGAGCATTGTAATCTTTATAAATTTCCAAATGAAGGATATAGTGAATTGGAATTCATAAAAGAAAAATATGAAATTAACGAAGTATATTTTAGAAGATCAATAAATGCGATTCATAATGCAGATATAGTTGTAAGTATAGATGGTGGAAGAGGAACAATGAGTGAATTATTCCTAGCAACATTTTTTTCAAAGAAAATAATTTGTGCTGATTTTTCTGAAGGAGCAACTAAAGAATTTATAAAAATACATCATTATCTTAAAAATGTAAATATAGAATATGGAGAAGAAGTATTAATAGCAAAAAATTTAGAGGATATAAAAAATATAATTAAAAAATTATGCAGTTAGAAAAGAGGAATTATAATGTCAATTTTAAATGATATTGAAACTAAGAAAATGATTAAAGATAATAAAATTATAATTGATCCTTATTTTGAAGAGTTTCAAGGACCAAATTGCTATTATTGTCATTTAGGTAATAAATATTATAAAAGCAAAAAAGTAAACAAGACAATCGATATTGAACATATAGAGGATGTTAAGCAATGTTTTGAGCTATTTGAAAATCAAGAGAAAATTATTATAAAACCTGGTGAATTTATATTAACTGAAACGTTTGAATATCTTGGTGCAGACAATTCACATATTATCAGATTGTATAATACTACTACATTAGCAAGATGGGGAATATATCATGCTGGATTAGGATTTGTAAATGCGGGTTGTGGCTACAAAGAGCCAATAAAACTAACACTTGAATTAGTAAATCTATCTCAAAATGTATTACGATTAAAATGTACAAATATAAAAGATAAAACTATTGATTATGGAACAGAAGTATTAAAAATATGTGTTGTGCCTTTATCTAGTGAAGCAGAAGAAGGTTATAGTGGTATTTATAATGGAGACAAATTAGTTACATTACCTAAAACTAAAAAATATAACAATATATATAAAATTGATGAAAATTCATGGCAATACAAGAAAGAAGGATAGGAAGATGGAAAATTATATAAAAAAGAATTCAATTGGATTAGCATGGAGAAATGCTATAGAAAAAGTATTTGAAAAAGGGAAAACAGTACATGATGGAGAGGTGAAATTACATGAATTATTGGGATTACATATAACAATTGACAATCCAAGTGAAGATGATGAATTTATTAAAAAAAATGGAGATTTATCTATGATAGAATGGATGAAGAATAATTTTTTCTCAGATAAAAATGTTTTAGACTGGGGATATAGTTATGGACAAAGACTAACAAATTATGAGGGAATTAATCAAATAAAGAATGTGAAAGAGAAGTTATTAAAAAATCCAGAATCTAAATCAGCAACAATTTGCTTAAACAACCCAAAAGGAGATGAAAAACATTCTCCATGCATAAACATATTGGATTTTAAACTAAGAAATGATACTTTAATACTTAATACATTTTTTAGAAGTCAAGACATATGCAAAAAAATGTATGCAGATACAATATGTTTAACAGAAATATTAAATGATATGGCAGAAACTTTAAAAATAAAAAACACACAATTAAATTTATATATTATGTCAGCACATATTTATGAAAATGACTTTAAAAGAGGAAAGGAACTAATAAATGAATGAATTAATAAATAATCAAAGTGAATCTGAAATTCTAAAAATTGTTAAAGATAATCAAAAAAATTTTGAAGCAAATAAAAAAATAATAGAACAAATTTTAATAAAAGAAAGAGGATATTTAGTAAAAATAAACAAGAATGATTCAGTTGTATTGCTGGTTTCAGGAGGATTAGATTCTATAATAACTATGGCATATATTGTAGAAAAATTTGAAGTTAATGTGTATCCATTGTTCATAAAAAGGGGAGCAAGAGCAGAAAAAAAAGAATTGGAATCAGCGAAATACTATGTTAAATTTTATCAAGAAAGATATGGAAGTAAAATAAAAGACCTATTTGTATTAAATGATGAAGATATACCCGCAAGACAATTAAAGAGTTATTTTCCTCAAGAAAGAATAAAAGCTATTGGACATCCATTAAGAAATTCAACTTTACAAAATTATGCTGTTATGTATGCTACATATGTAAATGCTAAATTTAATGAAAATGTAAGAACTATATTAACAGGTTCTGTGGGGGATGATACAACTTGCCCAGAGTTAAGTATATTATCTCTAAGAAGTCAAACTTTGAATGTGTGTATCAATTTAGGAGATTGGAATTGGCAAATAACTTCACCATTAATTGATTTAGAACTTACACCTAAAACTATATTTAAAAGAGATTTAATATTATGGGCAAAGGAAAAAGAAATATCATTAAGTAAAACAAGGACATGTGTTTCTGAAGGTGAAATTTCAGATGGTACATGCAATGAATGTATAAGAAGATTAAAAGTTTTTAGAGAATTAGGACTTAGGGATGAAATTGAATATCTAAGTGATGAAAATTTTTAATAGAGGTGGACAATGATAGAAATTAGTGAATACTACACAACGAATAAAGGAAAATTAAAATTTTTATGCGATGATAAAGAAATAAACAATAGACCAGCTTGGATAAAAGTACTAGAAAGTGATCAACCAATAAAGTTTTTAAAAGTAAATACAGAAAGTGGTAGATTTTATTATACATCTTTTGTTGAAAATTATTATTTAGTTGAAGATGCAACTAATGAAGAAATTGGAATCTTTTATGATGAAATAAGTGAAATATATAATAAAAAAATGCAAAATCATATAATCTTTGGTAATTATATTTATGATAATATAAAAGAAAAATTTAGTTTTAGTAGCTCAATTTTGTCTATCTGTTCTGGTAGTGGTATAGAAATGAAAGCATTATTAAAAAAAGAATATAAGAATATAACTTTATTGGATGTTTCAAAAGATATGATAAATATAGCTAAGAATAATAGTGAATTTAAAGACTGTAAATTTATAGTATCCGACTTTTTAAAAGCTGATTTCAAAAGAACAAAATATGACGTGTTAGTATGTTCAATGGGAATACACTATTTTAATGGTGATAGTTTACAGATGTTTTTGCGTAAGTGTAAAAGCATATTAAACAAAAATGGAGAAATTCATATTTTAAATATAAATATCCCAAAAAATGAATTAAACAAATACTTTAAAGAAGTAAAAATTGATAATTATAAAATTGTGAATGATAATAATAAAGAGACAAAAGTATTTTATTATATTGGAAAATTAAAAGAGAGTGAATAATTGTGAAATTAGAATTTTTATGTGATAGTTATAAAATAAAAGAAATAGCAAGATTAAGAAAAATTGATTTAAAAGAAATAAATGATACTATTCTTTTAAAAAAAGCTGAAGAAAATAAAAAAAGTATTAAAATAGAATGGCAAGAACATGAAAAAAAATTAATGTCATTAATTAATATGATTTTACCAAATTTAGATGATGATTTCGTAATTAAAATATATATATTCCCGAATGAAGTTCCAGTAGGAGCATGTAATTGTCAAACAAAAGAAATATTATTTGGTTATAAAAACGAATATGATGGTTTTCATTTAGTAACAATATGTCATGAAATTACACACATATTAATATATAAATATAGAAAAGAAAAACTTATTTCTAGAGTAACAGATGAAACTATAGCTTTTTTAGTTGCAGAATGTGAAATAAGAAAACAATTAACAGGTAAGGAGTATTTTACAAAATTTTTTGATGGTAATTTAAGTGAATTGCACAATAAAGCTGTTTATACGGCAAGAAGCAATTTAGATATTTGGAATGAATATATAAAAGAAAAAGAAAAAAATGTGGAGAAACTATTATTTGAGATAGAAAAAAACGTATCAATAGAGGAGAAAGAAAAATATAATTCTGCTAAATTAAAGGATTTTTTAAATTAAATTTTGGAGGTAATTCATTTTGGAAAACGATAAACTATACATTAAAGAGAATGTAATAATAAGAAAAGAAAACTTTGGTGCGATTATTTTATTAAGAAATGGGAAAAGATTTAATGTTTCTTTAGATAATTATAAAATATTAAAGAAATGTATTGGAAAAAGTATAAAAGAGATTGCTGAGGAATTAAATTGTAATATAGAAACTATTTCAAAATTTATTGAAAATGCACTAAATAAAGAGATAATTATAAATAAGGATGCAGGGCATTATGGTAAAATTATAGAAGTAGATTATAATATAGAAAACAGCTTGATTTTTCCAAGATTTGTTTCACTTGAAATAACAGAACAATGTAATTTGAAATGTAAACACTGTTATACTTCTGCTGGAAATGGAAAACCTCACTTTTTGGAATTGAAATATGTTTATAAACTTATAGATGAATTATCAAAATATGGCTGTGAATTTTTAGCTTTAGGAGGAGGAGAGCCACTGTTATATGCTGATATTGAAAAAGTTATAAGATATGCTATTTCAAAAGGTGTAGAGGTTGAATTAGTATCAAATGGGATTTTATTTGACGATAAGATGATTGAAAAATTAAATATTGCAGGTCTTAAATATGTTCAAATAAGTTTAGATGGAGAATCTTCAGAAACATATTCTAAAGTAAGAGGTGCAGATTTTTTTGATAAAGTAGTATGTAATATAAAAAAAGTAAATAGAGAATTTAATACATCTATTTCTACAGTCTTGTGTAAATATAATTATGATAAGATATTTGAAATTATTAAAATTGCTAATGATATTAAGGTTGATTCATATAGAATAATGAAATTTATAGAAACTGGAAGAGGAAATGATAATAAGAATGTCTTACAAATTACACCAGATGAATTTAAACAGTTTATTGACAAATTGAAAGATAAAAGAAAAGATTATAGAATACCAGTAAGAATAGATGAAAATATGATGGATAATTTTACTAGAAAAAAAATCCCGTGGTTAAAAGATGGTTTGTATGGCTGTTCTGCTGGAAGATCAACAATATCAATAGATGTAAATGGAAATATTTATCCATGTTCCTTTTTGAATTATGAAGAGTTAAAATGTGGAAATATTAAAGAAAATTCATTGTTAGATATTTGGAAGAATTCAGATGTTTTAAACGATTTTAGAAATATTAATGAGTTAGATGGAAAATGTAATGACTGTGAATATAAGAATAATTGTCAAGGTGGATGTAGGGCTTCTGCTTATGCACAAACAAGAAGTATTAAAGGAGAAGATGGAACATGTTATATAAAATAAATGATAATGTAATATATAGAAGGGAAATGGATAATGTATTAATGTTATCGCCTAAGACAAAAAAATTATTCATTTTCAAAAAAGATGTAGCAGAAAGTATAGATTATAATAATAATACTATTAATTGTAATAATGACAAAATAATAAATGTTTTAAAAAGAGAGGAAATTATATATGGAGAATAATTACACTACAGCACCAATTAATGTGACTATGAAGTTTACCAATGCATGTAACTTAAATTGTTTACATTGTCATTCGAAAAGTGGAGAATCTAAATTAAACATGAGTAAAGAAATGGCTTTTGATATCATTAAACAACTAAGGGATAATAAAGTATTTGGTATAAATATTAGTGGAGGAGAACCCCTTTTATATCCATATTTTTTTGAAGCTGTAGAATATATGAATGAACTTGGAATTAGAGTAACAGTTTCAACAAATGCAGTTTTAATAACAGATGAAATAGCAAAAAAAATGGCTGAAAATCAAATAAAAGGTGTGCAAATATCACTTGATGGATGTGATGAAGATGTACATGATAAAATAAGGAATGTAAAGGGTTGTTATAAAAGAACTTTAAATGGTATTGATTTGTTAAAAAAATATAATATTCCTGTAATGCTTGTTACAGTTATTTCTAATCAATCTGTACAAGAATACGAAAGTATAATTGATTTTGCATATAGAATTGGAGCAAAAGCACATAAGACTAATGCAATGTTACCAATAGGTAATGCAAAAGAAAATATGGATTTAGTTAAGGATAAGTTTTTATCTGAATATATCGAAGTATGGAAAAAGAAAAAAGAAGAATATAAAGGAAAAATGGAAATAAAGGGTGAAATGGGATTTTTAATGCAAATGGGGTTAGAGTATTATCATTCGGAAAAAAATCCTAGTATATTAAATGTAGGTTGTCCAGCTGGAATAAATACTTGTGCTATTCTAGAAACTGGAGATGTGGTACCTTGTTCTTTTTGTGCTGACGTTATATGTGGAAATCTTAAAAAAGAAAAATTTAAAGACGTTTGGACTAATAGTGAAATATTTAATAAATTACGTGAAAGAGATTTTGAATACTGTAATAAATGTGAACATAATAGAAATTGTGGAGGCTGTAGAGTAAGAGCATTATATAAAAATAATTTATATGGAAGAGATCCATATTGTTGGAAGTTAAAATGAAAGGTATAAAAAATGGAAAGAAATTTTAAATATACCAATATAGATTTAGGAATTTTAACTGTTAAAATTCCTATTATTGAAATTGGAAATAAAAATAGTGATAAAAAATTAGCCATAACATGTTGTGTACATGGAAATGAAACTTCTAGTCTATTTATTATTAATGAAGTGCTTAATATAATTAATGAAAATTTACTAAAAGGATATATAAAAGTAATATTAATATCAAATCCTATTGCAAATTATTTTAATAAAAGATGTTCACCTCAAGACATACAAGATATGAATAGATTAGCACCAGGTAATAATAATGGAACAGTTACTGAAAGAATTTGTAGAGTTGTAATGAATGAAATAATTTCTTGCAATTATTATATAGATATTCATGAATGGAGTTTACCAAGCTTATTACAGGGTATAGTATTAGAAAACTCGCAGAATAGTACAAAAGAAATATCTGAAAAAATGATAGATGTATTTAAACCAGATATTTTGACTGTATTAGATTCTAAATATATACATTCTATTTATGGTTTTATAAACGAGAAAAGACAAATTCCAGGATTTACAATTGAATTATCAAGTGATACTGTTAATAATAAAATTGAAGAGGAAAGAGTAGTTAAATCTCTAGTAAATCTTTTAATATATTTAGATATATATGATGATACAAAATACAATTATCCAATGGATAATTATTTGGTGATAAAAGAAGTACATAGATATATTGCACAAAAAAGTGGGTTGTTTTTTCCAGATAAGAAAGTAGGAGATAATACAAAAAAAGGAGATAGAATAGGTTATTTACTAGATTTGAATTTGAATGATAAAATAGAATTATATAATGTAGGTGATTATACGACTGTTTTAGAATTGTTACCCAAAAAATATGTAAATGCAGGAGATTTAATAGGTATAATTGGAAAATAAGAAGTGTGAAGGGATTGATTAAGATGTTACAAATAGATTTCTGCACAGGAAATAAGTCAAAATTAAAGGAAGCAAATGATTATATAAATTCAAAAGTAAAAGATGTTTCTTTGTATTCGAATAAAATTGATTTTACAGAGATACAATCTATCTCTCAGCAAGAAATATTATTAGATAAAATGAAGCAAGCAATATCAAAAACTGATAGACCATTCATAATTGATGAAACAGGTATATATTTTAATAAATATAATAATTATCCTGGAACTTTAACAAAATATGTAGTAAAGTCATTGGGAATAGAAGGAATTAAAAGATTACTTTCAGACACTGACAATACAGCTTATTTTAAAACTACAATTTTATATTCTGAGGATAAAAAAGATTATAAGTTTTTTGAAGGAATACTACAAGGGAAAATTGTAATTGATGAAAATAAAATAGATAATGTAGATTTTCCATTTAGTAGTATGTTTATTCCAGATGGTTATAATGATTATTTGATAAATATATACAATAATAACAATTTTTTAGATCATAGAAAAAAAGCATTAGATAAGTTAATTATGTATCTAAATAATAGATAAAGTTGATTATTAGATTATAAAATTCTATAAAAATATTGACATATGCATAATGTTTGTGATAAAATTCATACGAATAAAAAAGAAATTATTATAAAGTAGAACCTATGAAAAGCAAAGTAGATTTTGATAAAGTATAGTTAGAGAAAATAAACCAAAGGCTGAAAGTTTATTATATACACAGAATTAAAAATTCACTTGGAGGTCTTATATTGAAAATAGAGTAGATATAAGCGGTAGTATCCGTTATAATACATATAAAGAGTATTTATTGTGTAATAAATAAAATTAGGTGGTACCGCGGAAAAGCCCTTTCGTCCTAAAACGAAGGGGTTTTATTGTATTTAAGAAAGGGGAAAGAAATGGAAGAAAACTTAAATAAAATTAAAGAAAGAATAGAATCTCAAATTTCAAAAATTCAAGAAATGAATGACCTAGATAAGTTTAAAAGTGAGATTTTAGGTAAAAAAGGTGAACTGACACAAATACTAAAGAATATGAAGAATTATGATGAAAATGAAAGGCGTAAGGTTGGAAAAGCAGTAAATGATGCAAAAAATAATATAGAAGCTAAAATTGAAGAAAAAAGAGAAATTATAAAGAAAATAGAATTAAGTAAAAGACTTGAAAAAATTGAAAGGGTAGATTTCTCATTACCAGTAAATGATGAATTAGGTTCATTACATCCTATAACAGTTGTTCAAAGAGAAATTGAAGAAATATTTAGAACTATGGGATTTACAGTAGAAGATGGAAATGAAGTTGAAACAGAATATAATAATTTTGAAGCTGTAAATGTACCTAAATATCATCCAGCAAGAGATATGCAAGATACATATTGGCTAGAAAATGGTCAATTATTGAAAACACAAACATCTGCAGCACAAAATAGAATAATGAAAAAATATGGGGCTCCATTAAAAGCTATATTTCCAGGAAGATGTTTTAGAAATGAGAGTTTAGATGCATCACATGAAAATACATTCTTTCAATTAGAAGGAATGATGATAGATGAGAATATATCAGTTGCAAATCTAATATATTTCATGAAAACGACACTATCAGAAATATTCAAGAAAGATTTAAAAGTAAGATTAAGACCAGGATTCTTTCCTTTTGTAGAGCCAGGATTTGAATTAGATGTTAGTTGTATGTACTGTAATGGTAAAGGATGTAAAGTGTGTAAACATGGTGGATGGATAGAATTATGCCCATGTGGATTAATCCACCCAAATGTACTAGAAATGGGAGGAATAGACCCTGAAAAATATTCAGGGTTCGCATTTGGATTAGGTTTATCAAGATTAGCAATGATGAAATATGGAATTAATGATTTAAGATATTTAAATTCTGGAGATTTAAGAGTATTAAAACAAATAGGAATTAAGTAGGAGGAATAAAATGTATATTTCAATGAATTGGATAAATGATTTCGTAGATTTAAAGGGAATCAATTTAGAAGAATTAATAAATAGATTTACATTGTCAGTAGCGGAAGTTGAAGGAACAATTAAATACGGAGAAAATATCAAAAATGTTATAACAGCAAAAATTGTGGAAATAGAAAAAATAGAGTCTTCTGATAAATTAAGAAAAGTTAAAGTTGATAATGGAAAAGAAATTGTAACATGTGTATGTGGTGCAAAAAATATTAAAATTGGTGATATAGTTCCATTTGCACAAATAGGAAGTATGGTTAATGGAATAGAAATAAAACAAGTTCAGATGGCTGGAGAAACAAGTAATGGAATGTGCTTATCAGAGAAAGAACTTGGGATTTCAGAAGATCATTCAGGAGTAATGGTTTTCGATAGTAATACTAAATTAGGAGTAAATGTAAAACAATTATTAGATATTGATGATACTGTATTTGAAATTGATAATAAATCTTTGACTAATAGACCAGACTTATGGGGACATTATGGAATTGCAAGAGAAATTGCTGCATTGACAGGGAGAAAATTAAAAAATATAGAGGTTGAAAACTTAGAAGAATATAATAATCTTAAAGAAGTAAGAGCAGAAGTAGAAGACAAGGAAAAATGCTATAGATATACTGCAATAGAGGTTGAAAATATAACATCTAAAAAATTTGATATTAATAAAAGAATTAGATTATATTATTGTGGAATGAGATCTATAAATCTTCTTGTTGATTTAACAAATTATATTATGTTAGAGCTAGGACAGCCAATGCACGCATTTGATAAGAAATTAGTAAATAAAATTAAAGTTAAAAGTATAGAAAATGATATAGAATTTAAAACTTTAGATGATGTTACAAGAAAAGTAGATAAAGGAACTTTAATGATTTGTAACAATGATGAGCCAATTGCAATAGCAGGAATTATGGGAGGGGCTAATTCTGAAATTACAGATAGTACAAATTCATTAGTTTTAGAATCTGCAAATTTTGATTCTGTATGTATTAGAAAAAGTACAGTTGAGTTAAAGCTAAGAACTGATGCAAGTGCTCATTACGAAAAAAGTTTAGATCCTGAAATTACAGATATAGCTATAAAGAGATATATCAAATTATTAAAAGAAAATGATAAAGATATAAAGATTTCATCGAAATTAACAGATATATATGTAAATAAATATCCTACTATAAAAATAAAAATTACAAGACAATACATAAATAGTAGAATAGGTACAGACTTATCTTTAAATAAAATAAAAGAAATATTAAGCTCACTAGAATTTGAAATTGAAGAAAATGGAGAAATTTTAACTGTAAAAGTGCCTTCATTTAGAGCAACTAAAGATATTAGTATAAAAGCTGATTTAGTTGAAGAAATTGCAAGAATTTATGGATATGATAATATAGAGCCGCAAACCAAAAATCAACCTTTAAGAATTGTAGAAATAGATGATGAAAAGAAAACTGAAAATACAATAAAAGATTTACTTGCAATTAAATATGGATTATCAGAAATTCATACGTATATTTGGTATGACAGAAAGAAGAATAAAGAGCTAAATTTAGAAGTTAATGAAAACAATATAAAATTAGCCAATAGCTTAAATGCAAACTTTAATGTTTTAAGAGAATCTGTGATTCCATCCTTACTATACACATTAAGCGAAAACATAAAATATTATCCTAATGTAAATATTTTTGAATGCGGTAGAACATTTGAATATCCAAATAAAGGGGAAGAGTGTATTGAAAATAAAAATTTAGGAATTGCTTTATGCAGTAAAAATAAGAGTTCTAAAGAACTAATTTATAAACGGAATTGAAATGATTAATTCTATTGTTTCTCTTAATAAAAATGTTGAAGTGAAAATGTGTGATAATGATAATTATAAATATAATTGGATTAGTACTATAAATTCTGCTGAAGTTAAGTATAATGATAAAAGCATTGGCTATATTGCAGAATTAGACATCAATATTAAAGATAATATTGATAAAAAATCTAATATAGTGGTTATAGAGTTAAGTTTAGATGAGTTAAATAATATAACTGAAAAGAAGAGAATATTTAAAGAATTCTCAAAATATCAAGCAGTTGAGATTGATATAAGTGTAATTGTAGATAAATCAGAAAAATATGCATCTATTGAAAAATGTATAAAAAATGTAAATATTGAAGACTTATTAAAATATGAGCTAATAGATATATTTGAAAATCAAAAGATATTACTAAATAAGAAAAGTATTACTATAAGATTTACTCTTTTATCAAATACTCATACATTATCTAGTGAAGAAATCAATGATGATTTAGAAAGGCTGATAAGTGAATTCGAAAAAAATGGATATATAGTTAAAAGGTAAAAGATTTATATACAATAAATTTGAAAATTATTATTAAATAAATATTATAAAAATAAAACAGAGTTTTTATCAAAAATGGTAGAGACTCTGTTTTTAAAAAAATATTGAAAAATGTCCAATTTTTAAAATTTATATATTAGTAAATATATTGTTGAAAAAATGGCTATCCTGCGTCGTTACATTTTGTTAGAAATTTATTTAATATGCAAAAAGCACACTTCATAAATTTCTAACTCATGTGGCTAGCGTTATAATCATTCTTTTCCGAACTGTACATATAAGAAAAGATGAGGGAAATGAATATACCAATAAGCAATTTAAAAGAAAAAAGTAAACTATAAATCTAAAAAAGGAATAAAACATGATTATTTGTTTAAAGGATTATTATATTGTGCAGAATGTGGAGCAAGACTTAATATAACATATTAAAACTATGCTTTAAATAGATATGACGAATACAGACACACAACAATTTATTATAGCTATTCAAGATTATATAGTGATATTTGCATAAGACATTCTAATATGATTTTTGAATTAGAAGAAATATTAATAAATCATATAAAAGTTGTATTCAGTAATTTATAAATGATAATTTAGAGAATAAATTAGTGAACATTGCAAAAAAGAGAAAAATAAACAGGAAATTTTTAGAAAAAATAATAATTTAAAATATTGCAAATTAGAATTTTTATATATATAATAAGATACGATCAAAAGAGGAGTGAAAAATATGTACAAATTAGTAGCAGTTGATTTAGATGGTACAATGTTAAATAGTTATGGAATTGTAACAGAGAACACAAAAAATGTAATAAAAAAAGTTATTGAACAAGGAACAGAAGTAATTATAGCATCTGGAAGACCAATAGATTCTATAAAAACAATTGCAAAAGAAATAGGAAGTAATAATTATTTTATTGCAGGAAATGGTGCTCTTATTTATGATATCAAAAATGAAAAAACAATATACGAAAAATATATTACAAAACAAAAAGTATTGGAAATAATAAAAATATGTGAAGAAAACAGTATAAGTTACAATGTATATACTGACAAAACAATATTAGCAACATCATTAAAATATAATGTTTTATATTATTACAAAGAAAATTTAAAAAAAGAAGAAAATAAAAAAACAAACATTAATATAGTTAAAGACATGTATGAATATGTAAAAGAAATGAAAGAAGATAAATTTTTAAAAATTACAGTATGTGACGATAATAAAACAGTATTTAATTATATAATGAAAAAATTAAAAAAAATAAATGGAATTGAAGTTTTAGATGTATCACATATGTCAAGAAAAGTTATAAGGCAAGGGACTGAAGATATTCCTATAGAATATTATTATACAGAAATTTCTTTATCAAATGTAGATAAATGGGATGCTATAAAATTTTTGATAACAAAACTAGAAATAAAACCAGAAGAAGTCATAGCAATTGGAGATAATATAAATGATAAAAAAATGATAGAAAATGCAGGTCTAGGAGTAGTAATGCAGGGAAGTACACCAGTAGTAACAGAAGTTGCAGATTATATTACAGATAGTAATAATGATGAAGGCGTAGCTAAAATATTACAAAAATATTACAAGAATATTAACTTTTAATTACAGTTAAGAGATTAGATTGATTTTAGGTAATATTTGAGGTAAAATTAAATAAAAGATTGTAAAAAAATATATACAAATAAATTTTAAGGGAGGAATTTGTCATGGCAACAAATCCAATGCAAAGAAAAGCAAGAAATTCATTTTTATTAGGAATGTTAGTAATGGTACTGATTTCAGGAGTAGTAATAGCATTTTTATTTATTCAATTGATGAATAAAAATAAAAAAGAGCAAGAAGAATTAAAAGCAAGTGTAAAAGCTTATGTTTTGAATAAAGATGTAAGCTCGGGACAAGTTATCACCACAGATATGTTAAGTCTACAAACTGTTAATAAAAATTTAGTTCCAAGTAATGCAACAAGTGATATTACAATGATTCAAAATTATGCATTACAAGATAAAGAGGGAAATGACATATATACAAAATATGATAAAAACAATAATCCTAAACTATATATTAATAAAAATAATAAAGAATATGAAGTACAAAAAGAAGATGAAACAGATAATTATTATATAATAGGTTCAAATAATTCAAAGGAATATTTAGAACTAAATAGTGTACCACTTATAGCTAAAGTAACAATGAAGAAAAATACACTTTTAACAACAGAATTATTAAGCAAAGGTGATAATCAAGTACAAGATGATGTTAGAAAACAAGAATACAATATGATAGTTTTACCAATAGATTTAGTAACAGGAGACTATGTTGATATAAGAGTAATGTTTCCAAATGGACAAGATTTTATTGTAGTAGCAAAAAAAGAAGTTGAAATACCAACTATTGGTACAGCTGATTCAGAAGATACAATATGGATGAATTTATCAGAAGATGAAATATTACATATGAGCTGTGCAATTGTTGATAGTGCACAAGTAAAAGGTGCTAAAATTTATGCTACTAAATATACAGAAGCAGGAATGCAAAAAGCAGCAACACCAACTTATCCAATAAATGAAAGTACTTCAAAACTATTACAAAGTGATCCTAACATTCTAGAAAAAGCAATGACAGAAATCAGAACAAGATATGGAAATGGAAATAGTGCAGAAATTAGAAACAATTATATTAATAGTTCAATCAACAATCAAGGAGAACAAGCACAATCAAACTTAGAAACAAAAATGGAAGAAAGTGTAACAAATTCTAAAAATTCAAGAAAAGAATATTTAGATTCATTATCTGGAACTACAACAGAATAATATAGAAAAGGAGAAAATACATACATGAAGAAAATAGGATTTATAGGGGCTTATGACAAAACAGATTTAATAATATATATAGCTAAAATACTAACAACACTAAAAAAGAAAGTGTTGGTAATAGATGCAACTACAAAACAAAAAGCAAGATATGTGGTTCCAGTTATAAATCCTACAAAAATGTATGTAACTGAATATGAAGAAATTGATATAGCTGTTGGATTTCCAAATATAGAAGATATAAAAAGATATTTGGGATATTCAGAAGAACAGGATTTGGATTATGACATAGTTTTAATAGACACAGACAGTATAGAAGGATTTAGTATATTCAAACTAGAAGAGTCATTTAAAAATTACTTTGTAACATCATTTGATGCATATTCACTAAAAAAAGGACTAGAAATTTTAAGTGAATTAAAAACTGTTGTAAGTTTAACAAAAGTACTTTTTGCTGAAGAAATGTTAAAAGAAGAAGATGATTATCTTAATTTTCTTTCACTAGGATATAAAATAATTTGGAATGAATATAGAATATATTTTCCAATAGAAAATGGAGATTTAAGTGTAATATATGAAAACCAAAGAGTTGCTAAAATAAAATTTAAAAAATTAAGCATACAATACAAAGATGGATTAGCTTATATGTCAGAAGAAATATTAGGAGATGTTAGCGAAATGACAATAAGAAGAGCTATTAAATTGATAGAAAAAGGAGTATAAAAATGTCAGTTGTAACATTTTGGAGTGATGGAAGAGAACAAACAGGTAAAACGCTATCTATAGCAGCTATTAGTACATATATGGCGGTAGAACATAACTATAGAATATTAATCATATCAACAGGTTATAGAGATGACACACTAAATCAGTGCTTTTGGAAAGAAAAGAAAGTTAAAAGAAATTTCGGGCTATTTGGTCCAAATACAAATGAAATATTAGAAGAAGGAATTGTTGGTTTAGCTAAAGTAGTAAAAAGTAACAAACTTTCTCCAGAAAACATTACAAATTATACAAAAATAATATTTAAAGATAGATTAGAAGTATTACAAGGATTTAGAGGGGAAACAAGTGATTATGACGAGCTAGAAAAAACATATCCAGATATTATAAACTTAGCTAACAGTTATTATGATTTAGTTTTTATAGATTTAGACAATGAAATGAATCCTAGCATTAGAGAAATGATATTAGCCAATTCTGATTTAATAGTTGCTAACATTAGTCAAAGATTAACAAGCATTGATAGATTTATGGAAACAAGAGAAAACACACCTATATTAAATTCTAAAAAAACATTGTTATTAATAGGAAAATATGATAAGTTTTCAAAATATAGCATAAAAAATATTACTCGTTATATGGGAGAAAAAAATAAAGTATCAACAATACCATATAATACACTATTTTTTGAAGCTTGCGAGGAAGCAAAATTACCAGATTTAATTTTTAATCTTAGAAAAATAGATGAAGAAGATATAAATGGATTCTTTTTATCAGAAGTAAAAAGAACGTCAGAAAATATTATGTATAGATTACAAGATTTAGCAATAAAAAGGTAAGGAGGGAAACCTAAATGACTATAACGAACATTGTGTTAACATTAGTAGTTTTATTAGTTGCAGGATATGCAATGTATTATATAATAAAGAAAAAGAAAACTGCTAAAGTAGAAACAGCAGTAGATGTAGATGATAAAACATATACTATAGATGTAATGACAGAATTCGTAAAAAAGAGATTAGATGAAATAACTAAAATTAACTTATATGATATAGGTCTCTCTGAAGAAGAATTAAAGAGAAGAAAAAACAAGAAATATGAATTAAAGAAAGCTTTAAAAGGATGTACATATGGAGATGTTAACGACAAAAGATACATAAAGGAATTAATATTCGATTTATTACAAAAAGAATATGGAGTAACAGAAACAAATATATCAAAAGCTATACCTTTTGATATCCCATCACTTTTAACAGCACAAGACAAATTCGATATTTTAATTTATGCATACAAAAAAGAATTTGCATATGAAGCATTAACAGAATTAATCAAAAAATATGATTTAGCAGAATTAAAATATATAGAAGGAGAAACAAAGCCTTCTTATGTAATTACAAGTGATGAAATTGAAGATATATATGAAAAAGAAAATATAGTATTATCTTTTTCAGACAAATTAAGTGTTGTTGTACAAAGAATATATCAACATTACAAAGGATACAGTAGCATTGATGAAGTAAGAGATATGAATATAGATGGTGTTTCTGGTGGTGTATCTGGACTTCCAGAAAGTTTTTTGAGCCAAGTAGCACAAACTGATAGCGATTACTTAAACCAGGTATCAGAGCACAAGGTACCAAGAGCATGTGATAGTATTTGGATATTTTTCCAAGGTAAATCAATTAGGTTAGCATTTTTATCTTTTGGAACAGAAGCAGAATTAAAAAGAGTATGTCAAAACATTTACAAATATAACAATCCAGGACAATTATCTGACACAAATGGTTATAAAATAAATGAAATGAAAGATGGTTCTCGTGTTGTTGTTGTAAGACCAAGTTTCTCTGAAACATGGGCATTCTTTGTAAGAAAATTTGACGTAAAAAGAGCTACATTAGAACAATTAGTAAGAGACAAAGGAAAAGAAGATACTATAGAATTATTAAAATTCTTAGTAAAAGGAGCTAGAATTACAGCCATTACAGGTGAACAAGGTTCTGGTAAAACAACATTACTTATGGGAATGATTGAAAATATATATGAAACAATGAATATACGTGTTCAGGAAACAGCATTTGAGTTACACTTAAGAAAAATATATCCAACGCGTAACATTTTAACATTCAGAGAAACAGATACTATTTCAGGACAAGAGGGATTGGATGTTCAAAAGAAGACAGATGGTTCTGTTAATATCATTGGTGAGGTTGCAACAGACCCCGTAGCATCTTGGATGATTCAAGCAGCTCAAGTTGCATCTAAGTTTACATTATTTACTCACCACGCAAAAACATTTCCTAACTTAGTTACAGCACTAAGAAACTCGATGCTTAGAACTGGGGTATTTACAGACGAAAAAACAGCGGAAGAACAAGTTGTACAAGTTCTAAACTTTGATGTACATCAAGTAAAAGACTTTAGAGGAAAAAGATACATAGAAAGAATTACAGAATGTATTCCAATTGAAAGCAAAAGTGAATATACATTTGATCATAGAAAAGAAAAAACATTAGAAGGAAAATTTGATAAATTCTTTGATAATGCTACAAGATTTTTTGAAAAAACAACAGATAAAAAATTATATACATATAGAAACATTTTAGAATATATAGATGGGGAATATGTTATAACAAATCCAATAACTCAGACAAACTTAAGAGAAATGAGAAATAATATGAGTGAAGCTGACGTAGAAGAATTTGATAAGTTTGTAGAAAAACATTGGGGAAATAAATTATCTGAGAAGGAAACTGTAGAAGTATCTGCAACAGTAGAAAATAAACCAAAAAGAAGAGGTAGAAAACCAAAAACAACACAAGCATAATATGAAAAGATTATGTAATTGAACTAAAATAATGTAGAATAAAACAACAAAAAGGAGGTGCTAATATAAGTGAGTAACCAAATGATATTATATATTATGGGTGGATCAGCTGTAACTTTAGTTATAATAGTACTTATCTATTTTATATTATCTAAAAAAATGCAAGGATCTGAATATAGAAAAATTCAAAAATTACAACAAGGAACAAAACAAAAGAGCTTTTCAACAGAAGTACTATTTCAAAAATTATATTTAACATATATAAAAATTCCATTTATAAAAAGATATGCATTAAAAATTAGAAGAAGATTGGAAATTATTAATATAGATGATGAGTATAATACAAGAAAAGGAACAGCTAAAATTTTAACAAGAACACTTGCTATAGTAGTGCCTGTTATGATATTAACAATTATGATTTCATCAAAAAACTTTTTATTAATGTTTATATTATTATTGTTTGAATTATTTATGATAGATACATTAATAGATGGTTCTGTTGATAAAATTGATAATAAAATATTAAAAGAACAAATTGATTTTTTCTCTGAAATAAGACATGCATACCATGAATACAACATGGTAGAAGAAGCAATATATCAAGTATCGCAAGATGATGAAAAAGATGTATCAAGACAAGGAGAAAAAATATATGAAATATTAATTTCTGATGATCCAGAAATGGAATTAGAAAAGTATTACGATATAGCTCCAAATAGCTTTTTAAAAGAATTTGCAGGAGTGTCATATTTAACAAAAGAATTTGGAGACAGAAAAGTAGATGGAGCATCATTATATTTAAAAAATGTTAATAATATTACACAAGAAATGCAATTAGAGATATTAAAAAGAGACAAATTAAATTATGTTTTTCAAAGTTTATCTGTTATTGCAATAGCACCAGTATTATTATTAGAGCCTTTGAAGAATTGGGCGATTTCTAATTTCTCATTTACTGCTAGTTGGTATCAAGGAAAAGCAGGAATGATTGTACAAATGCTTATATTATTAATTACTTTTGTATCTTATGTTTTAGTTAGAAAATTAAAAGACAATGGTTCAACAGCCATAGATACAAGAACAGAAAATCCTTGGCAAGAAAAATTGTATAAAAAGAAACCTATAAAAAAAATAGTAGACTTGTTTATACCTAAAAAAGGTACTAAAGAATATAGAAAAGTAGTGCAATTACTAAAAGATGCAGCATCTCCACAAAAAATGGAATGGTTATTCATGAATAGAATTGCAATTGCAATTGTTACATTTTGTGCTTCTATAATTATATTTACGCAATTACATGTAGTGGCGATCAATTACATATATACAGAGCCGACAACAGATTATAATATTATAGGCGGATTATCTGAAAAAGATGAAAAAAAGGCTATGGAAATAACAAAACAAGATAATATTATATTAGATCAATATAGAGGAAAACCAAAAACAACACAAGAACAAATAAAAACATCTGTACAAAAATTAAAATATTACGAAGGAGCAGAATCAACTGAAATAGATAAAGCTGCTGAAAGAATTTATAATAAATTGCATGTTATTAATACTGAATACGTTCAATGGTTTGAATTACTATTAGCATTTGTTTTTGCAGTAATAGGATATATGGCACCACTTTGGATATTAGTATTCCAAGCAAAGATGAGACAATTAGAAATGGAAGATGAAGTTATGCAATTCCAAACAATTATACTTATGCTTATGAGAATTGAAAGGGTTAATGTTGAAATAATTCTTGAGTGGCTAGAAAGGTATTCTAACATTTTTAAAGCACCAATTACAAAATGTGTTAATAACTATGAAGCAGGAGCATGGGAATCTTTGGAAGCAATGAAAGAAGAGGTTAACTATGTACCAATGATAAGAATAATTGAAAGTTTGCAAGCAGCAGTTGAGAAAATACCAATAACAGATGCTTTTGACGAATTAGATTCTGAAAGAGATTACTATCAAGAAAAAAGAAAAGAATCAAATGAAAGATTAATTAAAAGAAAAGGTATGATAGGTAAAGCAATAGGTTTTGCACCAATGGTATGTTTGTTTGTAGGATATTTAATTATACCATTAGTATTTATTGGATTAACTAGTATGTCAAGTTCTTTTAGTTCTATGACAGCAACAACTACTAAATAGACAAGGAGGACATAAAAATGGAAAATGCAACACGAGCTCTAACTATGGCAGGAGGAATATTAATAGCATTAATGATTTTAGGAGCATTGTTTCTTATGTTTAACAATTTATCAAGTTATCAAAACCAAAATGACACATCAACTAAAAGTACACAAATAGCAGAGTTCAATAATCAATTTGAACCATATAATAAAGATAATCTTACGCTTATGGAGTTACACAGTGTTTATAATAAAGTAAATAGCAACAATACTAAAAATCCAGAATATAAAATAGAGATGATTTATGAATTTAATTCTAATCACGAAGATGGAAATTTAAAAGAAAATTTCAAAAGTAATTTTACAGCAATAGAAGAGGCAGAAAAAATGAATAGTACATTTAGCTGTATAAATATAGAAAACAAAGGTGTTGATGGAAGAATTAGCAAAATAGTATTTAAAGATACTACCCAGGAGGTAAAAAGCTGGGTTAGAGTTAAAAGAAATTAGGAGGTAAAGCAATGGAAAATGCATCAAAAGCTTTAATTATGGCAGCAGGAGTGCTAATAGGAGTATTAATTTTATCTTTAGCTGCGTTTTTATTTCTAGATTTTGGTGCAACTTCTGAAAGTGTATATAGCCAAATGGAAAGTCAACAATTAACACAGTACAATGCACAATATACAGTATATAGTGGAAGGAATGATATTACGATATATGAAATTATTTCTTTAGCTAATTTAGCGAAAGAAAATAATGATTATTATAAATATTATACTGATTATGAAGATGTATATAAAGTACAAGTATTCTTTCCGAAATATCAAAATTTACAAGACGAATCATCAAATGAAAAGCAAAATTTAATTAATTTATATAATGCAGTAGATAATAATGGCAACTTGATAACAAAATTTAAATGTAAGACCATTGAGTACCATGATTCTGGAGGAAGAGTAAGATTAGTGAAATTTGAAATATAAAATTCATATATTTATTTTGTGACAAAAATCTTAAAAAAACTTGAAGAATAAAAGTATAAATGATATAATAAAAAGGATTTATGATGAAAAAAATAGCAATATTTTTATTAATAATAATAGGTATAGTATCAACTATTTCTTATTTATATTTAAATAGTATTAATAATCAAAGGATAGCTCAAAAAGAAAATATAAAATTTGAAATATATAAAGATGAAGAAATAACTGGAGCTGAAGTAACTACTTTAATTAATAAAGCAATTAATTCAAATCAACAAAATGAGATAGAAAAAGATAAAAAAGGTAGATATATAGATAATGAAACTAATTCAATAAATATAGATATTAAATTTATAGATGATGATGTTACTTATAATATAGAAAAAATTTATAATAATGGAATGGACAAGTTCTTGACATATTATAGAGATATAAAGTTTAAATGTGTAGATGTTCAATATCATGATAAAACACAAAAGATTAAATATATGTTGTTTGAACAAATTACACAATAAAAATTAGTTATTAATATTACTAGGAAAGAAACTAGTATAAAAATATATAAGAAAAAACAAAGGAGGAATTTTTATGGAGAATGCATCAAAAGCATTAATTATTGCAGGAGCTATATTATTAGCTATACTATTAATATCATTAGGAATAATGATATTCAATCAAGCACAAGATACAGTAAACAACAGCGGAATGACACAAGCTGAAATAACAACGTTTAATAATAAGTTCTTGAAATATGAGGGAACACAAAAAGGGTCAGTTGTAAAGTCATTAGTAAATGAAGTTATAGCAAGCAATGCTGATTCTAGTAATCCAGTAGTTAAAGTAAACGGAGCTGGTGGAGGCATAACAACATCTGACATTGATACTACAGCTACTTATACGGTTGCATTAGAATATAATTCGAATGGTCGTGTTGCTAATATTACTTATAGTACTAAATAGTAAGGAGGGATACTATGGAAGAAAACATAGCAGATGCATTAAAAATGGCAGGTTCAGTTTTATTATTTGTTATGGGACTTTCCATAGCTATTCTAGCCTTTTCACAAGCTAGAGAATCAATGGATATTGTTCTATCATATTCTGATAGAGAATCATTATCAATAGAAGGAAATCCAAGATTTTATTATCTTTCTAAAGATAATGACACAAGCAGGTATGTGGGAAAAGAAACAATCATTCCAGCTATATATAGAGCATATAAAGAAAATTATAAAATTGTATTTAAATTTCCAGATGATTATTATTTATTTAAACAAGAAGTAAAGAATGCTAAAGGTTTAAACAAAGAAAAAAAAATAAGCACTTTAGATTTAGCTAATCAATCACTTTCAAGTGATTTAGCAAGTAGGCAATTTTTAAATGGAATTATCTATGGAGATTTTGAATATGAAAATGAAAAATCTAAAAATGATTATATAAATAAATTTAAAATTACCCCAAACGATATTAGTTTGTATCAATATCTTACAGAAAAAGAAAGTACATATAAGATTAAAGAATATTTAGGTACTTATTATATAGAAGATGTTAATGGAACAAGTGAAGTAAATGCTGTAAACAAAACAGAAAAAAGAGTAATAACTTATGAATTTGTGAATCGATAAGTAAGTATAATATATTTAAAATTTATGTTATAAGTATTAGATAAATAAAGGAGGAATAAAAATGAGTGATACTTTAATAACAATAATTGCAATAGCACTAGCAGCAGTATTAATGTTTGTATTTCCACTAATGACAATGTCTGATAGAACAGATGATGTAGCACAATTAACAGTGGAAACAGCTACAACAGAATTTGTTGATACAGCAAGATCAACAGGTAAAATTACAAAAGCTAATTATGATAAATTTATAGAAACAATAACCTCAACAGGGAATACTTATAATGTAGATATGGAAGTTCAAGTAAAAGATGATAACCTAGGTAAAAAAGTTTCACAAGCGACTGCCGATAAAATAGGTGAAAATGTATATTATTCTGTTTATACTTCACAAATTGAAGAGGCTATTAATAGCAAAAATGCTGCATATTTTTGTAAAGAAGGAGACATTGTTTCTGCAAGTGTAAAAAACACAAATCAGACAATTTCACAACAGTTAAAGAACTTTTTTTACACAGTAACTGGAAATGATTCATATACAATTGCCGCTGAACATGCAGGAGTAGTTACAGCCAATGGAAAATAATAAATAAAAGATATAAAAGGGGATAGCTTGTAATTGTAATATTGCAAGCTATTTAAACTAATATAATAAAGAAAGGTATAAAATATGAAATTACAAGGGTTAGCTGTTATAGCAATTATTATCATATTACCAATGACTATTATATTGAGTTCATATTCACAAAGCCAAATAAAAACATTACAATTACAAACACAGTATGATTCTAAATTGCAAAATGCTACATATGATGCAATTAAAGCATTTCAATTGAATATGTCTAATAGTAGCACATCAGACTTGGCAAATTCTAAGATGCGTGACATAAAAGCATCAGTTAATACTTTTTATAACTCATTAGCAAGTCATTTTAATATGGTTGGATATGGAAAAGATGTATTACAAAATTATGTTCCAGCAATCGTATATACTCTTTATGATGGATATTATATTTACTCCGCTTATGATAATACATTAGATGCAGAAGATAAATTTGACGAAAATGCAAGTTATAAGAATGGGGAAAGCATATATGGATTAAAACCTTATATATATTATAGTTGTAGATATAAGCCAAACGGTAATAGTGATTTTGTTATAACATATTCTTTAGATAGCTATATTACAATACAAGGAATCATTGATCGGAAATCCTGTTAATGAGTCAGGTTATTTATTAACAGGGGTGGATAAAGATAATTCAAACAATTATACATATAGAGGAGTAGAAATTCTGAAAGAGGAGTCAATAGAAAATTTAAAACAATATGTATATGAAGCAGGTGCAACACCTTCTTCAGGTGAAGGAAAAATAATTTTGGTAAATAATAATTTAGCAGGAAGTATTAATAAATATTTTTGCAGAAAATTAAACGGAGTTAAATATTATATTAAAGAAAACAATGGAGTATTTGCAGTAATAAATGATACTATTTATAAACAAAGTGATATATCTGAAGATAATATAAAAAATAATACCAATGCTATAAAATATTATGAACAAGCATACAATATTAAAAAGTTTATAAGCAACAATAGCACTTTACAAAATTTAAAAGTTGAAGATGCTGTTGATAGTTTGGGCAATAAATATACTACAGAAACATATTATAATTATGGCAAGATATTTGATGAACTTTTTGATACAACAGGAACATATATTGAAGACTCTAATTCTAATTTTAATGCTCATAAATTACAAGTTATAAAAAATTCAATAGAAAGCAATTTAATGGTAGCTATAGCAAATTATAATAATGTATCAACTTCGGGTGTAAATTTTCAAATGCCTAAATTACAAGATTATGAATGGGAGCAAATAACACAAAGCATTTCAATGATTACATTTCTTCAAGGATTAAACATAGGTGGGAAAATTTATAATGGACATGCTATTGTTACTAATAATAATAATGAAGAATATGTTTCAGAAGATTCAATTTATATTTTGGATAATCATTTGAATACATATTATAAAATAACAGATCCAGATTTGTTAGAGGGTCATGACTTGTCTGCTCAAAATGCTACAGGAATACTGAATAGTGATTTTGAAAGAAGGACAGCAACAGCTACATATGGAACTGATGAATCAAAGATGGAAAAAACAATTTATTATTACCCAAAAACAGAGTTTGCTTCTTATAATTCAATTATAAATGATAATGGAAGTAGTAATAAAGAAGATGTTTCAGAAGATGTTTCAGAATATGTGAATACGTTAGCAAAAGCAAAAAAACGGAAGCGGAAATAAATATAGATTAGCACAAATTTATTATATAGCATTAGGAAGAGAACGTTATGGAATGTATAGAGTAACAAACTTTTTAGAAGATGTTCAAGAAGATTTGAAATAAAAAGGTTATTAAATAAAAATGAAGGGCTAAAACAAAAAATGAAAAAAATAAACAAAGATTATTTAATATCAGCGGTACTATTTATTATAATAATAATTATTAGTTGGAATTTTATAAAAGGATTTAATTCATATGATACATATAAAATGTATCAATTAGGATATGTAAAATACGCAAAACAATTATTTTTTGCGGATGGAAGAATATTTTCAGGTTTTTATATATTAATAGCTCAATTGTTTAATATACTTGAGGAAGATTTATACCATTTTTCCATTATTCTATGTATTATTATTGTTGTTGGAAATATAATTTATTTTAAAAAGTTGTTGTTAAAAATATCTGATAAGAAATTAAATGACTATTTAATGTCTATATTAGCATTCATTACAATATTTAATTTTTCGTATGTAGATAATATGAGATTTATAGAAATGCCAATTATTGCATTAAGTATATTTTGTTATATGATAGCAGCTAAAAAAGCAGTAATAGATAAAAAGAATATGAAAAGTTTGGTATACCTTTTAATTGCAGTATTTATGTATCAAGCAACCATAAACGTTTTTTTTATAATGACTATATTTTTGTTATTACAGAAATATAAAACAATTGATAATCAAGTTATATTAAAAGCAATTAAGATTTTAGCTTTAAGCATAATTCCAATTATTGTAAATTATCTATATATGGAGATATATGGAAGCTTGTTTGTTTATACAGAAAGAGGAATGATAAATATTAAAATGATTCCTTTGAAGTTTATTGATAGCATGCTTACTTTAGTAAATGTATTTATTTATTCGAAAAGTGTTCTGCCTAAGTATTTTTATTGTATAATGATAGTAATTAATATAATACTACTATTCTTGCTATTATTTAAATATAAAGAAAAGAAAATTTACGATACATATTATTCAATAGTTGTAATACTAATAGTTTCTTTTTTTTCATGTTTACCAGTTATATGGTTTTTTACTATTGAAGATATAAATTCTTCGTTATCAGGTAGATTGTTTTGGGCTGTTGGTGCTACTTATGGATTTATGATGATACTGGTATATTTGAATACAGATTTAATAGAAAAAAATATATATAAATTTGTATATATCGGATTAATACTTATATATGCAGTTGCTTTATATTATGGCATGAATAATGTAATGAAAGAAGAAAGAGCAAAAAATGATATGGATAGAAGTATATGCTATATGATTAAGGAGAATATTGAACAATATGAGAAGATTAATAATTGCAAAGTAGATAAATTAAAAATAAAAGTTGATGTAACATTTGAAGGATTATCAAAAGATAATGAAAAATTTAGCAAAGAAAGAAGTTATATAATGTCAGGGATGTCAATAGGAAAATTATTAGAATTTTATTGTGGAATGAAGATGGTTATTCAATATATACCTGAAAAAGTAATCAATTTTAAAAAGAATATAGATTTTTATTATGAAGAAGATATAGCTTATGTGTATATGAATATTTAGATAATGTATATAAAAATAAAAAAAGTTAATACTAATAATAGCAAAAATTAAGGAGAATTTTATGAAAAGAGTCTTAAAAATGCTATTATTAGTATTTTTTTTAATTATTATATATGTATATACATTATTAATAGAATCAATACCAAATGAATTAGTGATATTTGAGGGAGAAAATATTTCAATGAAAACATTATTAGGCGTAACAATAAAAGATAAAAATAATCAAACAATTGAAGTATCATCTAATAATGAAAATTCATTAAGTAATGAAACTGGAAAGAAATCTTTAGAGGTTAGTTTATTCAATAATATATTATTAAAAAACGTAGATGTAAGTGTATTACCCAAAACTACAGTAATACCAGTGGGAAAGATAGCAGGATTAAAATTGCATACAAATGGAGTATTAGTAGTAGGAATGTCTGAAATAGAGGGACAGGATAAAAAGAGACATAAACCATATGAAAATACAGGAATAGAAGAAGGAGATACAATAATAAAAATAAACGAAACAGAGATAGGATCAACTAATCAATTAATAGAAACTGTAAATTTATCAAAAGGAAATAGTATACAAGTAAAATTTATTCATGAAGAAGAAACAAAAGAGTGTAGTATAACACCTGTACAAACAAGTAGCAATGAATATAAATTAGGATTATGGGTAAGGGACAGTGCAGCAGGAGTGGGAACAGTTACTTTTTATGAACCATCAACAAAAACATTTGGAGCACTTGGTCATGGAATTACAGACATTGATACAAATGAATTAATAAATATTGCATCAGGAGAATTTATAACTACCAGAGTACTAAATATTACAAAAGGAGAAAGTGGAGAACCAGGAAAGATACAAGGAACAATAGAAAATCAACAAAACATAGGAACAATTAGCAAAAACAGCAAATTTGGAATTTATGGAAGAGTAGATAACTTATCTAGTTTAAATGTTGATACTTCAAAGAAAATGGAAGTGGCTTTAAGGAATGAGATACAACTAGGAAAAGCAACAATTTTGTGCAGTTTAGATAATCAAAAACCACAAGAATATGAAATAGAAATACAGAAGATCTATACAGAAAACAATTATGATAACAAAAGCATGCAAATTAAAGTAACTGATCAAAAATTAATTGAAAAGACAGGAGGGATAATTCAAGGAATGTCAGGTTCACCAATTATTCAAAATGGGAAATTTGTCGGAGCTGTAACTCATGTTTTGGTGAATAATCCACAAGAAGGATATGCTGTATTTGGAGATATTATGTTAAAACAATCAAAATCTGTACAACAATAATTAAAAGTTCATAAATAATTTATTATATGAGTGTATAAAATTAAAACAAATAATTGATAAATGAGACAAAATATCGCTATAGGTAAAAAAATGTAAAAATATGCAAAAAAATATTGCATATTTTTTTTAATGATAGTATAATGAGCATAGCTTTTGTTAAGTATACAGAAATAAAATATTCAAATTTTAGTATTTTGGGAGGTGATAAAATGGAACAAGAGTTATTGAAAAAGATATTAAAAGAAGTCGAAAAAATAGGTGAATTATCTAATAAAGTAGATAGATTAGAAAAGAAAATAGATAAGATAGATGAATTAGAGGTAAAAGTAAATAAAATAGATGAGTTATCAGCCAAAGTAGATAAAATAGATGAGTTATCAGCTAAAGTAGATAAAATAGATGAATTATCAGCTAAAGTAGATAAAATAGATGAATTATCAAATAAAGTAGATAATCTAGGAAAAGAACTAAAAGATTTCAAGAAGGAAGTATATCAATTATTTGAAAAGAATACGAGAGAAATAGCAACAGTCATAAATCAACTATCAGAAAGTATAAGTACAAAAAATCATAGAAATTCTGAAGAAACAAAGCAAAGATTAGAAAAAAATGATAAAGAACATAGAATTTATGAAGCACAAATAGCAAAGTTGCAATTGACCACTCAATATTTAGAAGAAAAAGGCAAAAAATTAGCATAAAAAATACACATATAATGTGTATTTATGTGTATTTTTAGCTAATTAGCATAGGACCTATTTTAGTTACTGTACCAGCACCAAGAGTCATGACTATATCATTTTGTTCAATATTATTTTTTATGTATGAAACACATTCATCAAAATCTGGAATATATTTTGCTTCCTTACCTAAAGAATTTATTTTATTAACTAAATCTTTAGAACTAATTCCATAAATATTTTTTTCTCTAGCAGCATAAATATCTAAAACAATTATATGATCGAATGAAATTAAGGCATTTGCAAAATCATCTAATAAATTTTTTGTTCTACTATAAGTATGAGGTTGAAAGATTACCCAAGATTCATGATATTTTTTATTCTTTAAAGAGTTAGCAGTCGCTTTTATTTCTGTTGGATGATGACCATAATCATCATATACACTTGCTTTTTTATCAATTTTTCCTTTATATTCAAATCTTCTATGAGCTCCTGTAAATTTCGATAAAGCAACTTTTATATCAGAAATACTAATACCATATTCTATTGATAAAGATATACAAGCCAAAGCATTTAAAACATTATGAGTTCCAGGAACAGATAATTCTATAGTATCTAAAAATTTATTATTATGATATAAATCAAATTTAGCAAAACCATCTTCATTAAAAGATATATTTTTTGCTGAAAAGTTGACATTTTCATTTTTTATTCCATAAGTAATTGCTTTTGCTTTTGTATAATTTGGTAATTCTAAGCAATTAGAATCATCACCATTTATAATTAATAATCCATTATCTGGCAATAATTTTGTATACTTAATAAAAGCATTTTTTATGTTATCGAAAGTTTTAAAGTAATCTAAATGGTCATTATCAATATTTAATATAATTTCAGCTTTTGGACTAAATTTTAAAAAACTTTCTACATATTCACAAGCTTCAATAATAAAGTGCTCACTACTTCCTACTTTATAATTTCCATTAATTTGTTTTAAAAAAGCACCAACTTGAATACTAGGATCTTGTAAACCTTCTAGAAAACAAAGAGAAATCATAGATGTAGTAGTTGTTTTTCCATGAGTTCCAGAAATACAAATAGTATCTTGATAACAACGAGTTAATTCACCTAAAAAATCAGCTCTTTCAATAGTTGGGATATGTAATCGTTTGGCTTCTAACATTTCAGGATCATCTTGTTTTATAGCAGCAGAATAAACTACAGCATCAGATTTAGCAACATCATCTAAAGAATGACCAATTGTAACATGAATTCCTAGATTATTTAATTTATTTGTTGTTTCAGATTCAACCCAGTCAGAACCAGTAACATGAAAACCAAAATTCTTTAAAATTGCGGCTATTCCACTCATGCTAACTCCACCAATTCCGATCATATGAATATTTTTATATTTTTTTATATTATCTATATTTGGCATTTAACTACACACTCCTCTTATATAACGTTTCAATTATATAATTATATCTAGAAAATTTCAATAGTTTATTAAAAAATATAGTGTAATATATGCTAAAAAAATATAAAAGGTGAAATGTTTTATAAAAAGTAAAAATAAAATTTAAAATTTTGTAAAAAAAAGAAGGAAAAACTTTTTTTATGAAGAATAATATAATTGTACATAAGATTAAACGAATATGTACAAAATATATTTAAAACTTAAGGAAGGCGGTGCACGCAAAATGCAAATAACAGATGTACGTTTAAGAAAAGTAAATTCAGAGAACAGAATGAAAGCTGTTGCTTCTGTAACATTCGATAACGAATTCGCAGTTCACGATATTAAAGTTATCGAAAGCCAAAATGGATTATTTATAGCTATGCCTAGCAGAAAAACTCCAAACGGAGAATTCAAGGATATAGCTCATCCAATCAATGCTGAAACTAGAGAGAAAATTCAAAAAGCTATTTTAGAAGCTTATGAAGCTCCAGAAACAGAAGAATCAGCAGAATAATAAATAAAAAGCACTTTTACTAGTGCTTTTTTTGTTATTGCCTATAACCTTTTTTGTTGTATTTTTTTAAAAAGCTTGAAAAAAAGCAAGAAACAAGATAAAATAAATAATAGTTTAATTAATAAGTAAGGTGATAAAATTGTTTTTAATTGCAGGATTAGGAAATCCAGAGGAAGATTATAGCAATACAAGGCATAATATGGGCTTTGATACAATTAATAAATTAGCAAAACAATATAAAATAGAAGTTAATAAAAATAAATTCAAAGGATTATATGGAATAGGAAATATAGAAAATCAAAAAGTAGTGCTTTTAAAGCCACAGACATTTATGAATCTAAGTGGAGAGAGTATAAAAGAAGCAATCGATTTTTATAAAATACAAAAAGAAAATATAATAATTATATATGATGATATGGATGTAAAACCAGGAACCATAAAGATAAGAAAAATAGGAGGTCCGGGCTCACATAATGGAATGAAATCAGTTATCCAAAACATCAAAGATAAAGAGTTTACTAGAATAAGAGTAGGAATAGGAAAACCAGAAAATAAAAGTGATATGATAAAATATGTAATAGGAAATGTTTCAGAAAGTGATAAAAAAATACTAGATGAAGCTACTACTATAGCTAAAGATGCTGTTATAGAAATTTTAGAAAATGGTGTTGACAAAGCTATGAATAAATACAATTAAAACAAAAAAAGGAAGGTAAATATGACAGAGTTATTAATACAAGAAAATCAAGAAAAAAAACAAATTGCATTAGTAGAAAATGGAAAATTAATAGAATATTATGAAGAAGATAATAAGACAAATAGAAGAGAAGGAAATATTTATATTGGAATAGTAAAAGATATTATAAAAGGGATGCAAGCAGCTTTTGTAGATATTGGAACAGAAAAAAACAGCTTTATACATTTAAAAGATATCTTACCAAAAATAGATGAAACAAAAGAAACGCAAGATGAAAATATAAAAATTTCAGATATAATAAAGCCAAATCAAAAATTATTGGTTCAAATAAAAAAAGATAGTAACGAAAAAAAGGGTGCAAGAGTATCAACACATATTAATTTACCAAGTAAATATATAGTATTAATGCCTAATACTGAAATTATTACAGTTTCTCAAAAAATCGAAAGTGAAGAGGAGCAAAAAAGACTAGTTAAATTAGTAAAGGAAAACTTAGAACAAGGAAATGGAGCTATTATAAGAACATCTGCACAAGGAAAAGAAAAAGAAATTATCGAAGATATAAAAAATATTCAAAATAAATGGAATAAAATTATTGAAACAGGAATTAATCCTAATCAAAATAACCCAAAACTATTATATAAAAGTGAAGATATTATAGATAAAATGTTAATGGATATGACAGATAAAGAAATATCAATAAAAAGGGGAAAAGATATATTTAATACTTATGGCATAAATAAACAAATCGAAAAAATTCAAAATAGAAAAATATGGCTAAAATGTGGAGGATTTATAACAATAGATAAAACAGAAGCATTAACAGCTATTGATGTAAATACAGGAAAATATACAGGAAATAAAAGTTTAAGACAAACTATTTTAAGAGTAAATCAAGAAGCAACAATAGAAATAGCTAAACAACTAAGATTAAGAGATATAGGTGGGATTATTATTATTGACTATATAGACATGAAGAATCAAGAAGATAGAGAAAAAGTAGAAGAACTTCTAAAAGAGGAATTAAAAAAAGATAGAACAAAAACGCAAGTAGAAGGTTTTACAAAATTAGATTTAATGGAAATGACAAGAAAACACATTTGTAGCCACAAAGAATGAGACAAGAGGGACAGGTCTTAAATGTCTCATTTATATGTAAAGAGTAATATTTAAAGTATAAGAAGTTATAAAATAAAAATGAGACATTTAAGACCTGTCCCTCTTGTCTCATCTCAGAAAGGAAGAAAAAATGAACGTAGGATTTGTATCACTAGGATGTAGCAAAAATTTAATTGATACTGAAGCAACTATTGGAAAATTTAAGGAAAATAATTTTAATATTGTGAATGATGAGAAAAAAGCAGATATAATAGTAGTAAACACATGCGGTTTTATAGATTCTGCTAAGGAAGAGGCTATTAATACTATTTTAGAAATGGCAGAGTATAAAAAAGGAAGATGTAAATATTTGATAGCAATGGGGTGTTTAGTTCAAAGATATTATGACGATTTAATAAAATTACTTCCAGAAGTAGATTTATTTATAAAAATAGATGAATATAATCAGTTATGGGACAAAGTAGAGGACTTAGTAAAAAGAAATATTGTAAATAAATCGGAAACTAAAGCCATAACAAAAATAACAGAAATTCCACAAATGCCAATGTTTGAACAAGGTGAATTTTTGGATAGAGTTGTTACAACTGGTAAAAATTTTGCTTATTTAAAAATTGGAGAAGGATGTAGTAATAATTGTACATATTGTGCAATTCCATATATAAGAGGGCCTTTTGTTAGTAGAAAAAAGGAAGATATTTTGCAAGAAGCCAAAGAACTTGCTAAAAAAGGAATTAAAGAGCTAATTGTAATAGCACAAGATACAACAAAATATGGAGTAGATTTATATGGCGAAAGTAAGTTGGCAGAATTGTTAAAAGAATTAAGTAATATTAAAGAAATTAAATGGATCAGATTTTTATATTCATATCCAGAAGGAATTACAGATGAATTAATTGATGTAGTATCTTCTAATAATAAAATTGCGCATTATTTTGACATACCAATTCAACATATTTCTGATAGAGTACTAAAAAGAATGAACCGAAGAACAAGTAAAAATAATATTACAAAATTAATAGAAAAAATCAGAAATAAAATACCAGATGTAACATTGAGAACTAGTTTAATTGTAGGATTCCCAGATGAGACACAAGAAGATTTTAATGAGTTATTAGAATTTGTAAAAAAAGCCAAATTTGATAAATTAGGAGTTTTTATGTATTCAAAGGAAGAAGGAACACCTGCTGCAAAATTGCCAAATCAAATTCATGGAAATACTAAAAAGGCTAGATATAGAAAAATAATGGAACAACAAAGTAGAATATCGAAAGAAAACTTAGAAAAAAAGATAGGAAAAGAATATGAAGTTTTAATAGAAGATATATCTTTTGACAAAAAATATTATATAGGAAGGACAATACAAGACGTTCCGGAAATAGATGGGAGAGTTTATATAAGAAATACTAATATAGATAAACCAGATAACATTATAAATCAATTTAAAAAATGCAAAGTTATAGATGTAAGTAATTATGATTTAATAGCAAGATTTAAATAATGGAGGAAAATATGGATAGAGATTTGGATAAAGAAAAAATTATTGAAAAAATGAGAAGTCTAAGAGATAAAAGAGACTTAGAAATTTTAAACCAAGATTTAGAAGAGGTTAATTTAGATTCAGATTATCAAAAGGAATTGCCTGAAAATAAAGTATTGAATATTAAATACTTAGGAAAAATAGAGATAAATAATGAACCGAAAGATATTTATTTAGTATTAGAACAAAAACAGAAAGATGATGGAAGCAAAATTGAAATAGAAAGATATTGTACAGAAGATGGAGAAGTATTAGGAGGAAACAATAATTCTGATCAATTTAATTTTATAACACCAAATGAAAAATATAAAGATGTAGAAGGTTTAGTAGAAAGCTTACAAAGCTTAGATAAACAAGGAATTTTAGATTTAAACGAAATAGAGCAAGAAAGATTAGAACAAGTTGCAAAAGAATTAGGAATTACTGTTGAGAAAATAAAGAAAATAAGTGAAATAGATTCAGAAAAAACAGTGGAAGATAATGAAAAAGAAAATTTAGAAAAAGATAAAAATCCTGATAAAGAAAAGAAGACTTTAAGTAAGAAACAAGTAGAAAGTATTTCTACAAAGCAAGAAATAAAAACAGAGCAAAAAGTGACTGATAAAGATACAATGGCATCTTTACTTAATGTACAAGGAAAAGGGTATAGAAAAATTGCAATTGTATATTCTGATAAATTTAAAGAAGCGGGTAATACTACTAAATTTTCATTTGTAGGAATTAAACAAGATGGTTCAGCAGAAAAAATTGATACAATAGAACAAGCATACGGAACTAATCCTACTAAAAATGTACATAGTGTTAATAGAGACGGAAGCAAAATAGAAGAAGAAAAAGTAAATTCTATTTTTAAAATAAAAGGAAAAACAGAAACACAAATTGCAGTTGATATAGGAAATATGGGAACTATAGAGCCATCATTGGTTAGAACACCAGCGCAAGACAATGAAGAAGCAATAAGCATACCAATTGAAACTTCTAATATACGACCAACTACAAGAGAAACAAGAGAACTTATGAATAGAAACAGAAATACTAGAGTAAAAGAAGAAATTCAAAGAACAGAAGATCATGAAAAATTAGGATGTGAAGATTTTTCTATAAAAGATATTGATGATAATCCAAACAATAATACACATGAGCATCAAGAATTTAGCGAAGAATATTTAGATAAATGTTCATCTGAAATATTATCAGAAAGTGAAACTATAGCAAACACATATAATAGAAGTGATGTAAAAGCATATGTAAAAAGATATCTAGAAAATGGTAATGAAACAATTGATACAGAAGATCTAATTAATAATGTATCAGAAGAGATGGAACAAGAGGCAGAAAAAGAACATCCATTACACCAAAACACAGATAGAGATTAAAAGAAAAAGTCACTAGAAGATAGTGACTTTTTGTGCTATTATAAAATAAATATTGATTATAGAAAAATTTTAATGTTAATTTAATAATCAAATGTTAAAATATAAAAAGGTGATAAATATGAGAATTTTAATAATAGAAGATGAATTTAATTTAGCAGATGTTATTGCAAGTAGATTAAAGAAAGAAAAATATACGGATTTGAGATATTAAATAAAATTAGAAAAAAAGGAATAAAATCAAAAGTTATAATGTTGACAGCAAAAAACTTATTAGAGGACAAACTAAATGGATTTGATAATGGATAATGGAGCAAATGATTATGTAACAAAACCTTTTTACATTGATGAACTAGTAGCTAGAGTAAATGTACAACTACGAAATGCAGATTTATTAGATATGGCAAAATCAGAAAATAAAGTTAAAGAAACATATAATAATGAAGATTTATCAAATATGGAGTAAATGCAGAATTATACAGGTTCAACATGAACCACAGTTTTATATACTTTATCTAGATTATCAACTGTAAGTTCTAAGCTATCAGCTAATTTGTGACTTTCAAAAGTAGACATATTACCATCAACGCTAATAGTAATAAAAACTAAATATTGACTACCAACTGGAGTGGATACAATTTCAGAAATTTTTTTTATTTCTTTGTAGCTATGTGTTATGTCTAAAATAAGATCTTTTGTTTTATCATCTACACTAATATCCATTAAAACATTATAACTTTCTATAAAAATAGTAACACCAGTATAGCAAATCCAGACAGAAATTCCAATTCCAACGATACTATCAAGCCAATATATTCCTGCTAAAGTAAGAATTACAGAAATTAGAGTAAAAGTAGTTATAATACAGTCATTTCTATGATCTTTCATGTTGGCTTCAAGTAGAATACTATTATATTTTTTATAGGCTTTTAGAGTGTAAAAAAATAAAAACAATTTAGTAACAATTGTTGCAATACATACAGCAACCAAAAACCAAGAAAATTGAAGTTTACTGCCTATAATTAAAGTGATAATAGAATCAAAAAACAACTTAGCTGAAACAAGAATCATAGCAATACTAATAAACATAGAAAAAATATATTCAGCTTTTCCATGACCTAAATTGTGATCCTCGTCATTTGGTGTACTTGCAATTCTATTACCGATAAAAGTCATAAGAGAGGCAAAAATATCTCCTGCACTATTTACGCTATCTGCAATCATAGCTTGACTTTTGCTTATAAAACCAACTGTAGCTTTTATTATTAATAAAAAGATATTACCAATTATTCCTAAGATACCAGCCTTTTTTGTATCTGCAAATTTTTCTTCCATTTATATCGACTCCTTATTTAAATATTTTATGATTATAACATATATAATATAAGTAAAAAAGAGATTTTCGAAATTTAATTTCCTGAAATCCATGTAATTTAGCATGAATTATAAAATTGTAGGTTGAAAAATGCTAAAATTATAAATTTGCAAAAAAAAACAATAAGTGCTATAATGAAAAAAATACAAAAGTGAAAAACGTTAAAGAGGTGAAAAGATGGCAATACTCACAATTATATATATATTAGTATTTATTATATTTGCCTTAATAGCATATGCAATACTACAAATAAAAATGTTTGGAATGAAAATAAAAGATTTTTGGTCATTTATAGAAGCAAATCAAATGTTAGATAAATTATATAAATTTGCAAGGCAATATGAAAATATGTCTCCGCAAGAACAAATCATTTATTTAGCTGAAGCTGAAAAAATATTTAATGCATTTGATAATGTACCAGATACATTATGGGAAGAAGAATATGATAAGTATAAAGAAGTATTAAAAAAATATAAAGATATAAAAATGTTAAGGTGGGCCTCAACATCAAATAAGAGTGAATCTTAAAGATTCACTCTTATTATATTTTTATAATAACTAAACTAAATGCTAGATAAGCATATCTAAATGCTTTTTTCATAAATAATCTAGATTTTAGAATTTCAAAAGATTCTGACAAAGCACAATATTTATCAACAAATGTTAGAATAAAGCCTTCTATAGATTTTGGAAATGCTACTGTAACAGGCCACATATGTTTTTCAATTATATCTTTTTCTTTATCATTTAAATCAAACAATTTAGATGCGTTTTCACAAGCTGTTTTTCCATGAGTAAAAGCATGTAATCCTTTTCTATCAGGTTGTCTTTTTCTCCAATCATATAAAAATAGATCATGCAACATAGCTGCTCTTGTTGCAGATTTATAATCTAAATTTAACTTTTTACAAATACAATAACAGTGGTATGCTGCTGTATAGCAATGTTCAAAACAGGTTGTTTCGTAATGCTGTTTGAAATTTTTCATTTGTTGAACTGTATCATTTGTTATTAAAGGATATATAATATCTTGAAATTCTTTATTTTGACTTATTATATCTTTCTTATATTGTTCCATAAAAACCTCTTTTAATTATGTACTTCTTTTAAATTATAGCACAAACAAAACATAGATTGCAACATTTTGTAAATTTAATTTATAGGTTTAATGCCTCATGTCATCTTATGCAAAGAACCAAAACTGAGATTTATTATTTAGAAATATTAAAAACTAGTTTGTTAATAATATTTCTAAAATTTGAACTGCATTAGTAGCAGCACCTTTTCTTAGATTATCAGCTACTACCCACATATTTAAGCCATAAGGAACACTAAAATCTCTTCTAATTCTACCAACAAAAACTTCATTATTACCATTTGCTTTAGAAGCAATAGGGTATTGTTCTTTTTCTATATTATCTACTAGAATAATCCCAGGAGAATTTTGTAACAACATTCTAACATCATATAAATCAAAATCTTTTTCAAATTCAACATTAATAGATTCACTATGGCAATTAACAACAGGAACCCTTACTGCTGTTGCTGTAATTGGTAAATCAGGCTTTTGCAAAATTTTTCTTGTTTCATTTATCATTTTATGTTCTTCTTTTGTATATCCATCGTCCATAAAAATATCAATATGAGGGATACAGTTATTGTGAATAGAATATGGAAATTTTTTTAAAGAATCCCCATAAGATTTATTTTCTAAATCTTCTATGCCTAAACGACCACTTCCAGAAACAGCTTGATATGTTGAGTAGACAATTCTCTTAATATGATATTTATTATCTAAAAATTTTAAAGGAATAACAGCTTGAATAGTAGAGCAATTTGGATTAGCAATAATTCCTGTGTTATTAAAAATTTCTTTAGGGTTTATCTCTGGAACAACTAAAGGAACTTCTGGATCCATTCTAAATATACTACTATTATCAATAACAGTACATCCACTTTTAACAGCTATTGGAATATATTTTTTAGAAACTTCACCACCAGCACAAAATATAGCATAATCAAAAGATTGTTTAAAAGAGTTTTCAGTTAATTCACAAAGAATATAATCTTCACCTAAAAAATTAATTTTTGTACCAGCAGATTTCTTAGAAGAAAATAATGTATAAGTTACATTAGAAAAATTTTTTTCTTCTAAAACTTTTAATACAGTTCTACCAACTAAACCACTACTGCCAACAATTGCAACTTTATATTTTCCACGCATATAAAATACCTCCGTTTATTTTATCTATATAAACATATGCAATAAAAATGAAAAAAGTTATTTTTTATTTTAAACGTAACGAAAAAATAAATAAATTTGAATGAAAATATTGCATTAATTTGTCAACAATAGTATAATATAAAAAGTGGCATAATAATATTATAAAAAGATCTTAAAAAAGAGAGGGAAAAAAATGGATTATTTATATATACTAAGAGAAGCTTTGGTCTGGATTATAACAATATTTTGGTTATATCAATTATTAGTAAGTTTATGTTCTTTAGTAAAAATAAAAGATAAACCTTTAAAAGTAAAGAAAGACCATAGATTTATGGCAATCATACCAGCACACAACGAAGAAGCTGTTGTTGGAAATTTAATTGAAAGTTTAAAAAAGCAAAATTATAATAAAGATTTATATGACATTTATGTAATTGCAGATAACTGCACAGATAACACTGCAAAAGTAGCAAAAGAAGCAGGGGCAATTGTATATAAAAGATTTGACGAAACAAAAAAGACAAAAGGGTATGCCTTAAATTGGTTTTTACAACAAAAAATAGAAGAAAATGCTCCATATGATGCATTTTTTGTATTTGACGCAGACAATATAGTGCACCCAGATTTTATTAAAAATATGAACAAAAAATTGTGTCAAGGTGAAGATGTTGTTCAAGGATATAGAGATATAAAAAATCCAACAGATAGCTGGATTACAGCAGGATATGCTATTTTCTATTGGACAATGCACAGATTTTATCATTTAGCAAGATATAATTTAGGATTATCACCATTACTAAACGGAACAGGATTTATGGTAAGATTTGATGTAGTAAAACCTCAAGGATGGGATACAAAAACATTAACAGAAGATATAGAATTTTCATTAAAAAGAATAATAAAAGGCAAAAAATTAGGATGGGCAACAGATGCAATATGTTATGATGAACAACCAGTAGGATTTGTTCAAAGTTGGTCACAAAGAAGTAGATGGACAGTAGGCCATATTCAATGTATTCATGAATATACAAAGAAATTAGCTATAGCGGCAAAAGAAAACAAAACAATGATGAATTTTGATGGATTACTATATATAGTAGGAAGTATACCAATGTTTATTCTTACATTGTTGTTACTAGCAACTAACTTTTTAATGTATGCAGGTGATGGAATGACACAAGCAGAATTAATGATGAATATGCTTAGATATTTAGTTCCAACATTTTTATTACCAATTGCAACAGGAGTTATTGCAATGTATTTAGATAAAAGACCTATTAAACCAATGCTAAAAGGTTTAGCATGTTATCCATTATTTATGGGATCATGGTTGCTAATCAACTTTAAATGTTTATTCAAAAGAGAGACAACATGGGAAAAGATTAATCATGTTAGAAATATAAAAATAGCAGATGATGGTTTACAAGAAGGATTACAAGAGGAAAGAAATTAAAAATATAAACACAAAGAAAGTTGACTTTTAAGCCAACTTTCTTTAATATTTACAAAAAGGAGAAGAAAATGATAAAAGAATTATTAAAAAAAGAAAATTTATTACATATAGCAATAATTTTATTAGGAACAATATTAATTCTAATACCAGCTTTTCATAGTAATATATGGTTTGATGAATCATACAGTGTAGCAATATCAAATCATTCTTTTAGTGAAATATGGACAATAGGCGGAAATGATGTACACCCTATTCTTTATTATTGGATGCTTAAAATAATAAATATTTTATTTGGAAGCAATATAATTATATATAGAATTTTTTCTGTTTTAGGAATTGTTGGATTAGGAATATTAGGTTTTACTCATATAAAAAAAGATTTTGGAACAAAAACAGGGCTATTATTTACATTTTTTAGTTTCTTCTTACCAGTTATGTTAAATTATGCGTTAGAAATTAGAATGTATTCATGGTCAATTTTCTTTGTTACATTAATGGTAATTTATTTAAATAGATTTATAAAGGACAAAAATACTAAAAATTTAATTCTATTTGGAGTATTTAGTATAGTAAGTTGTTATATGCATTATTATGCTCTTGTTTGTGCAGGAATAATTAATTTAGGATTAATTATTTATATAATTAAAAATAGAAAAAGCATAGAAAATAAAATAATAAAACAGTTTATTTTAGTAGAAGCGTTACAAGTGATACTATATATTCCATGGATGTTTTACTTTATAAAACAACTAACAAGAGTAGGGGGAGGATTTTGGATTAGAATTGAATTTCCTCAAATATTAATTGATATTATAAATTTTCAATTTAAGGGAAGTTTAGAACAAATAATACCTACAATTTTTGCTAGTATACTATTGATTTATATTTTATATATTATTATAAAAAATATAAAAAAGAAAGAGAATATAAAAGAAGGAATAATACCAATAATAATATATATATTGGTAATTGCAATAGCAGCAATAGCTTCATTAAAATCTCCTATTTTATATGCTAGATATTTATTTCCTATATCAGGACTTCTAATTTTTTCAATTTGTTATTTTTTAGCAAAGGAAAATAAAACATTTATTATAGGAATGATATGTGGTGCAATTTTAATAATGTCAGTAATGAATTTAAAGGAAAATATTGAAGAAAATTATGATATTTCTAATAATGAACCATTTGCTTATTTAGAAGAGAATTTACAACCAGAAGATATAATAGTATATACTAGTATAAATAATGGAGGAGTAGTAGCAGCATTAATTGATTCAAATCAGCAGTACTTTTTAAATGTGGATAATTGGACTATTGAGGAAGCATATAAAGCGTATGCTCCACAAATGAAAGTGGCATATAGTTTTGAAGAAGCTATGAAAGAAGCAAAAGGTAGAATATTTATAATTGATGATGGTAGTTTAAGTTGTTATAACAGATTAGAAAATAAAGAAGAATATAAACAAGTTGAAATCAAAAAATTTGAACCGAAATATAAAGAGTATACTTACCAAATTGTAGTTTTGGAAAAAATAAAATAAAAAACTATAAAAAAGCTTGCATTTATACCAAAAATTGGGTATAATAACAATGGAAACTATGAAAGACTTAAGAAGAGTGGGAACAAATCCCACTCTTAATTATTAGAAAAAAATAAATACTTATGATTAGATATGTTAAAAAGGAGGGATATTTTGGCAAGTATAGAAGAGAGAGTGGAAAGCTTATTAAAAGAAAAAATTGAAGCAATTGGATATGAACTATATGATGTAGAATATAGCAAAGAAGGTAAGAATTACTTTTTAAGAATATTTATAGATAAAACTGGAGGAATTGACTTAAATGACTGTGAAAAAGTGAATAATGAAATAGATGAAATTTTGGACGAAGCTGATTATATAAAAGAGCAGTATTTTTTAGAAGTTTCTTCTCCAGGTATAGAAAGAATCATAAGAAAAGAAAAACATCTAAAAAAATATATTGGCCATGAAATTAATATTAAGTTATTTAAAAAAGATAAAAACGGAAACAAAGAATATCAAGGAATTTTAAAAGCATTTGACCAAGACAATATAGAATTAGAAGAAAATATAAAAATTGAAAGAAAAAATATAGCACAAATTAAAACAGTATATAATTGGTAAAGGGAGGAATAAAAATGAAAGATCAAGCAATTGATAACAAAGAATTAATTTTAGCTTTAGAAGAATTAGAAAAAGAGAAGGGAATAAAGAAAGAGTACTTATTAGAAGCAATTGAAACAGCATTAGTAACAGCATATAAGAGAAACTTTGATTCATTAGAAAATGTAAGAGTAGAAATGGATCATCAAACAGGAGCAACACATGTATATGCTATTAAAGAAGTTATGGAAAAAGCAAACGATGAAGATACAGAAATTAGCTTAAAAGAAGCTCAAAAGATAAACCCAGACTTAAAAGAAGGGGATACAGTTGAAACAGAAATCGTTCCAAGAGATTTTGGAAGAATAGCAGCACAAACAGCAAAACAAGTTATTATTCAAAAATTAAGAGAAGTTGAAAGAGAAATAGTATATAATGAATTCAATGAAAGAAAAGGAGAAATAGTTTCAGGACTTATTCAAAAAGCTGACCACAATATTGTCGTAATGGACTTAGGAAAGTTAGAAGGAGTAATGCCTTTAAAAGAACAAATTCCTACAGAACATTATAAAGTAAACGACAAAATAAAAGGATATGTTTTAGATGTAGAAAAAGGAGCAAAAGGTGCTCCACAAGTAATAGTATCTAGAAGTCATCCGGATTTTGTAAGAAAATTATTAGAATTTGAAATACCAGAGATATATGAAGGAGTAATAGAAATAAAAAGTGTTTCAAGAGATCCAGGATATAGAAGTAAGGTTGCTGTTTATTCACCAGATCAAAACATTGACCCTGTAGGATCTTGCGTAGGACAAAAAGGAGTAAGAATTCAAAACGTAATTAATGAATTAAATGGAGAAAAGATAGATGTTATTGAATGGAATGAAGATCCATCTATTTATATAGCTTCAGCTTTACTACCAGCAAAAATATTGGCTGTTGACATTAAGGAAGAAGAAAAATTTGCGCAAGTTGTCGTACCAGATGATCAATTATCTTTAGCAATTGGAAAATCAGGACAGAATGCAAGACTAGCAGCAAGATTAACAAATTGGAAAATTGATATTAAGTCAGAAACACAATTTAGAGAAATGATAATAAAATCACAAGAAAGTGATAAAAAAGAAACAGAGGAAGAAACAGAAACCGAATAAAAATAAAAAGCAGACATACAATAAAGGAGGGACAAATATATGAAAAATCAACCAACTAGAACATGTATGGGATGTAATGAAAAAAAAGCAAAAAATGATTTGATAAGAATTGTTAAAAATAAAAATGATGAAATTAATATTGATAGAACTGGAAAATTGGATGGAAGAGGAGCTTACATATGTGACAACGTCCAATGCTTAGAAAAGATAATAAAATCAAAGAGATTAGAAAAAATATTTGATAAAGAAATATCAAATGAAATATATGAGAAATTAAGAGGTGTAATTCTTGATAAATAAAAAGATATTAGGATTAATAGGATTATCAGCAAAGGCAAGGAAAATAAGCTTTGGATCAGATAGTGTGGAAGATAGTATAAAAAATAGGAAAGTTACTTTAATAATTGTAGCTGAGGACTCTTCTGAGAGGACAAAAGATAAATTTAAATATTTAAGCGAAAAATATAAAGTGCCAATTATAATAATTGGAAAAATAGAGGAATTAAGCAAAGCAATTGGTAAATCAAATAAGGCAATATTAGGAATTGAAGATATAAACTTATCAAAAGAAATTCAAAAAATAAATAATGGGGGTGAAGTTATTGGGTAAGATAAAAATATATGATATAGCAAAAAAGCTAAACTTAACCAGTAAAGAAGTATTAGAAGTAGCAAAAAAGCTAAATATTAATGTGAAAAGTCATTTGAGTGGAATAGAAGAGGAAGAAGCGAAAAGAATTGAAGATGATATAAACAAAAAAGAGAACAAAAAGCAAGAAAAAGAAATAGTAAAAAAAGAAAAAATAGGAACAAAAAAGGAAGAAAAAGCACCTGTTATTATTAGAAGAGAAGTTATTATTTCACAAGAAGCAGAACAAACAAAAAAGAAAGAACCAGTAAAAAAGGAAAATAAAAAGAACAATGTAGGATTTGTAGAAAGAAAACAAAACAAAGACTATAATATTGTGTATAGAAATAAACCGAGCAAACCTATGACAGTTAGCGAGCTATTTGGACTAAAAAAAGAGGAACCAAAAAAAGAAGAAAAAGTTAAAGTTGAACAAGAAAATAAAAAAGAAGAAATGAAAAAAGAGGAAGTAAAAGAAGTAAAAAAAGAAGAAACATTAAAAAAAGTTGCATTAGATTCTAAACCTCAAAAGCAAGAAAGAGAAAACAAAACGATTGGAAGAGAAAATAAAATGAATAGAGAAAATCGAGACAATAGACAAAATAGAAATAATTATAGCCAAAATTCTAATAATTATAATTATAATAATAACAATAGAAATAATAATAGGTTTAACCATAATAACAATAGATTTAATAATAATAACAGCAATAATAATGGCAGATTTAATGGTAATAATAACAATAACGGAAATAATAGGTTTAATAATAGAAATAATAATGATAGATTTAATAAAAGACCTTTAGACGAAAAAGGAATTGAAAAAAATATTAAAAATATCATGTCAGTTGAAACTGTTGAAAAAGAAAGTGTTAGAGAATATAATAGAGGAATTGATAAACAAAAAAATAATAATAAATTTGAGGAAAATAAAGGGAAAAAATCAAAATCAAGAAGAAACAATTCAGCAGGAGATTTTGATGAAGGAAAACTAAAAAGCTTGAAACAAGCAAACAGATTGTCAAATATGTTTGATGAACAAGATGGAGGAATGTTAGATTATTATGATTTAACAACAGAGAGAGGTAGAAGAGGCAAAAAGAGAAAAAATCAAAATCAAGAAGAGAGAACAAAACAAAAAATATTCCAATTAACAGAAATTGAAATTCCAGAAACAGTAACTGTAAAAGATTTAGCAGCAGATATGAAAAAAACAACTGCAGAGGTAATAAAGAAACTATTAGGATATGGAATAATGGCTACAATTAATCAAGAAATAGATTTTGATACAGCTTATTTAATTGCACAAGAATTTGGAATTACAGCAACTAAAAAAGAAACAGTAACAGAGGAAGATATATTGTTTGATGATTCTGAAGATAAAGAAGAAGAATTAGAAACAAGACCTCCAGTAATTGTTGTAATGGGCCATGTTGACCATGGAAAAACATCACTTCTAGATGCTGTTAGAAAAACAAATGTGATTGAAGGGGAAGCAGGAGGAATTACACAAGCAATTGGTGCATATAAAGTAAAAGTAAAAGATAGAGAAATTACTTTCTTAGATACTCCTGGACATGAAGCATTTACAGCAATGAGAGCTAGAGGAGCTCAGATTACAGATATTGCTATTTTAGTTGTAGCAGCAAATGATGGGGTAAAACCTCAAACGATAGAAGCTATTAATCACGCTAAATCAGCAGGAATACCTATTATTGTTGCAATAAATAAAATTGATTTACCAGATGCAAATATAGAAAAAGTAAAACAAGAATTAATGGCATATGAATTGGTTCCTGAAGAATGGGGTGGAGATACAATATATGTACCAATATCTGCTAAAAAAGGAGAAAATATTGACCAATTATTAGAAATGGTACTATTAGAAGCAGATGTATTAGAATTAAAAGCAAATCCACATAAACAAGCAAAAGGAGCTGTTATAGAAGCAAGATTAGACAAATCAAAAGGAGCAATTGCTACAATGCTTGTACAAAGAGGAACTTTAGATGTAGGAGATACAATAGTAGTAGGCTCATCTATAGGAAGAATTAGAGCGATGAAAGATGATAAAGGAAAAAGTGTAAAAGCTGCAGGACCATCTACACCGGTAGAAATAATGGGACTAACAGAAGTTCCAGAAGCTGGAGATACTTTCTATGAAGTTAAAAATGAAAAAATGGCTAAACATTTAATAGAAAGAAGAAAACGTCAAGCAAGAGAAAAAGCAATTAACAGTGCAACAAAAGTAACATTAGATAATCTATTTACACAAATGGAACAAGGAAATTTAAAAGTGCTAAACCTAATTGTAAAAGCAGATGTACAAGGATCTGTTGAAGCAGTAAAACAAGCAATGGAAAAACTAGAAAACGAAGAAGTAAAAGTAAAAGTAATTCATGCAGCTGCAGGTGCTGTTAATCAATCAGATGTAACACTTGCAAAAGTATCAAATGCTATAATCATAGCGTTTAATGTAAGACCTGATAATATGGCAAAAGAAATGGCAGAAAAAGATGAAGTAGAAATAAAACAATATTCTATTATTTATCAGGCAATAGAAGATGTAGAAGCTGCGATGAAAGGAATGCTAGATCCAAAATATGAAGAAAAAGTAATTGGAAATGCAGAAGTAAGACAAACTTTCAAAATATCTAATGTTGGAACTATTGCAGGATGTTATGTAATTTCAGGAAAAGTAGAAAGAAATGCGGGAGTTAGAGTGATTCGTGAAAATGTAGTAATACATGATGGACATTTAGCTACATTAAAAAGATTTAAAGATGATGTAAAAGAAGTTACTAAAGGATTTGAATGTGGAATTCAGATTGAAAATTATAACGACATCAAAGAAGGAGACGTAATAGAAGCATATATTATGGAAGAAATTAAGAGATAATGTCCCTTTTTAGGGATATTTCTCTTATAAAAGGAGGAAAAATAAAATGCCAGAAAATCAGAATAGATTAGGACGCATTGATGAAGAATACAAAAAAGAAATAAGCCAAATCATTAGTTATCAATTAAAAAATCCAAATGTAACAGGATTAATTAGTGTAACAAAAGTAAAGGTAACTAACGACTTAAAATATGCAAAAGTATATGTAAGCATTTTAAATTCAAAAAATTTAAAAGAAACAATGGAAGGATTAAAGAAATCTTCAGGATTTATAAGAAGTGAATTAGCAAGAAAAATAAATTTAAGAAATACCCCAGAAATTTTATTCGAATTAGATGATTCTTTAGAATATGGAGCAAAGATTGATAGCATATTAAAAGAAATTATGCCTAAAAAAGAAGAGGAGAAATAAATATGACATTAGATGAAATATTAAAAGAAATAAAAGTGGCTCAAAATATTGTAATCTTAACACATGAATCTCCTGATGGAGACGCTATAGGTAGTAGTTTAGCTATGAGACTTATGCTAAAAGAATTGGAAAAAGAATGCGATGTTATTATTCCTGAGTATTCTAGACTATTTGACTTTTTACCAGGTATTGAGACAATAAAGAAAGAATCAGAAATAAAAAACTACGATTTAGCAATTGCAGTAGATTGTGCTGACATAAAAAGAATAGCTAAAAAAGAATATTTTGAAAATGCTAAAAAAACAATAGTAATTGATCATCATGGAAGTAATAATATGTTTGGAGATTTAAATTACGTAAATCCTGTTTCTCCAGCATGTTGCGAAATATTAGCAGGAATAGCAGAATATTTTAAAATGAAAATAACGAAGGAACTTGGAACATGCATAATGACTGGAATAATAACAGACACAGGAGGATTTAGACACGATGGAACAAATTCAGAAACATTTGAATTTGCAGCTGAATTAGTAAGAAAAGGAGTTAACATTCCATATATATATAAAAGAACCTTAAATACTAAAACTAAGGCTAATTTTCTACTAACTAAAAAGGTAATTGACAGAATGGAGCTATTAGAAGATGGAAAAGTAACATTTACATATATCACTATTAAAGATGAAGAAGAAGTAAATGCAGAACCGGGAGACCATGAAGGACTAGTTGAAATAGGAAGAGACATTGAAGGTGTAGAAGTTTCAATATTTGTAAGACAAAAAGAAGAAAATGCTTTTAAAATTTCATTGCGTTCAGGAAATGAAGTAAATGTTTCAGATGTATGCTTGATGTTTGGTGGAGGAGGACATCCACGAGCAGCTGGAGGATTAATACAAGGAACTCTAGAACAAGTAAGAGAAAAAGTCTTAAAAGAAGTAAAAAAAGCATTGTAAGGAAATAAAAAAATGGATGGAATATTAATAATAAATAAACATAAAGGATGTACATCTCATGATATAGTACATAAAATAAAAAAAATAACAAAAGAGAAAGTGGGACATACAGGTACTTTAGATCCAATGGCAACAGGAGTGTTGCCATTATTAATAGGGAAAGGAACATTGTGCTCAAAATATTTAATAGAACACGATAAAACTTATAAAGCTACACTAAAATTAGGAATTGAAACAGACACAAAAGACTTAGAAGGAAGAGTGATACAAGAACAAGCCGTTGATATTAAAATTTTAGAAAAAAGCAATGTTGAAAATATATTAAAGAGTTTTATTGGAAAACAAGAACAAATACCTCCTATATATTCTGCAATAAAGGTTGACGGAAAAAAGTTATATGAATATGCTAGAGAAGGAAAAGAGGTTAGAATTCAGCCAAGGACAATAGAAATATATGACATGAATTTAGAAAAAATAGATAGAGATAATAAAGAAATTGTATTTAAAGTAAGTTGTTCAAAAGGAACATATATTAGAAGTTTATGCTCAGATATTGCTAAAAAGCTTGGCACAATAGGTTGTATGTCAGATTTAGAAAGATTATGTGTTGGTAGATTTGATATTACTGAATCTATAACTTTAGAAACAATAAATAATAATATAGAAAATATTAATAATAATTTAATAACAATAGAAAGATTATTTGATAAAAGTAAAAACATAATATTAGAAGATAAAAAATTAAAATTATTCTTAAATGGAGTACAATTAAAAGTAAAAGAAAAAGATGGAGCTTTTAAAATTTATAATAATAACAAATTTATAGGTATTGGTTGCATAAAAGATAATATTTTAAAAAGAGATATTATTATAATATAAAACCTTATATAGCAATAAAGAATGTAAAGCAAAATGTTTTGTTATTTAGTATATTATAAAAATCACTTTCATATATTTAATTAAAAATATATGAGGAGTGATTTTTTTGTATTATATTCAAGAAACTGACAAGCCTAACTTTATATTAAAATTATTTAATATAGTAAAACTCAAAGAAAATAAAATAATATTACCAATAGAAGCTGAAGAAAAAATGGATTTAAAAAAGAGTAAAGTATTGGCAAATAAAACTAAAAAGATATTAAGCAAAACAAATTGCAATAAGGTAATTTTAAGTAAAGAAATAAAAAAACAACAGGATTATCAAAATTATTTATATACATATAATTTTGATATAATAGATGGAAGATGGTTGTTTGAAGTATTAATGCTTAAATCTTTAAAATATATAATAGAAAAGAAAAATATGAAAAAAGAAGAAGTGTCAATATCAATATTGGTAAATGATATCAATGACAATATTTTAGAAAATATAAAAGAAATAGTAAAAGAATATAAAAAAATTAATATCGTAACAAATCATATAGAAAAATTTAAGAAAATAGAAAAACAGATTTTAGAAAAAGAAGGAATTATGTTAGTAATTAGTAACAATAGAAGAAAAAGTCTTTTAAAATCTAAAATAATTTTAAATATTGATTTCCCAACAGAACTGATTAACAAATATCAAATATATGAAGAGGCAATTATTGTTAATTTAAAAGGAAATGTTAAAATAGAGAAAAAAAGATTTAATGGCATAAATATAAATGATTACGAGATATGTTTTAAATATGAAGATGAATTTGACTTTGAGAAAAAAGAAAAATACAATAAGAAGGATATATATGAAGCAAAAATTATAAAAAAACAACCGAATAAATTTATAATGAAGAGAATTGATGAGGACCAAGTGAAGATAATAGAATTGGTGGGAAATAAATCAACAATATAAAAAAGTAATGTTTACTATGTATATGATCAACATGCATACTATTTAAATGAACTGTAATATATTTAATCTAAATTACTAAAATTTTATTTAAAAGCTTTTCTTTTTTTACAAAATATAATATAATGTACATGCATAAATTTATAATTGGCAAGGAGGGAATAAGATGCCAAATAATAGTAGAGAAAATAGAAGTAATAGACAAAAAAGTAATGAAAAAACAAGACAATACAGAACTCAAAATAAAAAAAGAAAAGCTGGTAAAAGAGCAAAAGCTAAAAAAGTAGATGATTCTACTAAAATGTATAAACCAGTTGAGAATAAAAAAACGAAAAAAGTGAAAAAGGAAAAAAAGCATCCAAAATTGAGAACGGCTATAAAAATAATGTTAGTTATATTTTTATTACTTTGTGTAATAGGTGCAGGAATTGTAGCAGGAATGTTTTTTGGACTATTTGGAGACGATTTTGAAATAACAAAAGAAGAATTAAAAATAGGAGCATCTAATTCAGTTGTTGTAGACTCAAATGGAGGAGTTATTGCCAATTTAAGTGGTGATGAAAAAAGAAAAGTAATTACACTTGAAGATATGGCAGATTACTTACCAAAAGCATATGTTGCAATTGAAGATGAAAGATTTTATAAACATAATGGAGTAGATTTAAAAAGAACAGCAGGAGCAATATTACACACTGTAACTGGTAATAGTTCGTATGGTGGTAGTACAATTACACAGCAATTAGTAAAGAATATAACAAAAGATGATGAATCTTCAGGACTTGCAGGAATTTTTAGAAAAGTAAAAGAATGGGCAAAAGCTTATCAAGTAGAAAGAATGATATCTAAAGATCAAATATTAGAATTATACTTAAATATTTTATATGTGGGTGGAGAAGGAAATCTACATGGAGTGGAATTAGGAGCAGAATATTATTTTAATAAAAGTGCAAAAGATTTAAGTTTAGCAGAATGTGCATTTTTAGCAGGAATTAACTCATCACCTAATTATTATAATCCATACAAGTTAGCTTCAAATAATGACACAGAAGAAAAAAGAGATGAAAGAATAAAATCAAAAGTATTAACAGTATTAGCTAAAATGAAAGAATTGGGATATATTCAAAATGAAGAAGAATACAATGAAGCTGTAAAACAAGCAGAAGAAGGATTAAAATTTGAAAAAGCTGCTATTGCAACAGGAACTACTTATTCTTATCATACAGATGCAGTAATAGACCAAGTAATTAACCAAGTAATGGATGAAAAAGATATTTCAAGACAATTAGCAGAAAATTATGTGTATAGTAGTGGATTAACTATTCATTCAACAGTAGATTCTACTATACAAGCTAGACTAGAAGAAGAATATGCAAAAGAAAAATATAAAAAGACGAGCCCTAGTAAAAAGCAAACAACACAATCTGGAATGGCTATTATTGATTATAAAACAGGAAATGTTGTAGGAATTGCAGGTGGTTTAGGAACAAAAGAAGGAGCTGGATGGAATAGGGCAACTCAAATGAAAAAGCAAACAGGTTCTTCTATAAAACCAATAGCAGACGTGGCTCCAGCATTAGAAGAAAAGGTAATTACTCCTGCTACAGTATATGATGACGTAAAAACTGATTTTGGTGGAGGATATACACCGAAAAATGATGGAGAAAGATATAGAGGAATTATTAATATAAGACAATTTATAGAAACTTCACAAAACATACCAGCTTTAAAAATAATGAAAGAATTAACACCAGAAAAATCTATTCAATATCTTAAAAAGATGGGAATAACTTCATTAGACGATAAAAAAGATAATGTATTATCATTAGCAATTGGAGGTATGACAGACGGTGTTAGTCCATTAGAAATGGCAGCAGCATATGGAACTATTGCTAATGATGGAATTTATATTACACCAACATTCTATACTAAAGTAGTAGATAGTAGTGGGAACACAGTATTAACACCAAAACAAGAACAAGTAAGAGCAGTTTCAGAACAAACAGCATATCTTACTAAAAAGATAACTCAAGAGCCAGTAAATAGTTCAAGAGGAACAGCTACTTATTGTAAAATATCAGGAATGGATGTAGCTGCAAAAACAGGAACAACTGACAAGAGTTATGACAGATGGTTATGTGGATTTACGCCATATTATTCTGCCGCAACATGGTTTGGATATGATGACAGTGAAGAAGTAAAAGGATTTTCTCAAAATCCAGCAGGTCAAATATGGGATGCAGTAATGACAGACATTCATAAAAAGTTAGCAAATGCATCTTTCCAAAAGCCAAGTGGAATTGTAGAACAAACAGTTTGTAGAACAACAGGATGTTTAGCTACAACAGGATGTACAGATACTTATAAAGAAATATTTGCATCAAATAATATACCTGAAAAATGTCAAGGACATGGAAGTCAAAAATTATGTACTGAATCTGGAAAAGTAGCAAATGAGTATTGTCCAGAGACAAAAGTAAACAATTATGGTGCGACAGTACCAAAAGAACAATTAAAACTTTGGACACCAATAAGTGGAAAAAATAGTTCTTCCGGAACAAAAGTTGAAGAAATTTGTGATATCCATAAGAAACCAGAGGAAAAACCAAAAGAGCCTGAAAAACCAAAACATAATACAACAAACACAGGATCAGAAACCACAACAAATACAGGTGGAAATACAAATACAAGTGGAAATACAAGCACAGGTGGAAATACAACGAATACAGGTGGGAATACAAATACATCTGGAACTGAAGATCCAGGTGCTGAAACATAATATTGTAATATTAAGCAATAAAATTGCCAAAATTAATATTTTTGGCAATTTTAGTAAAAGGAGAGAAGTTTATGGATATATATTTTTATAATACACTTACAAGACAAAAAGAAAAATTTATACCAATTGACAAACAAGAAGTAAGAATGTATTCTTGTGGACCAACTGTTTATAAAAATGCAACTATAGGAAATATAAGAACTAATATATTTCAAGATGTTTTAAGACGAGTATTGAGATATAATGGATATAAAATAAAGCATGTTATGAATATAACAGACGTTGGACATTTAGTATCAGATGGAGATGAAGGAGAAGACAAAATGCTAAAATCAGCAAATGAAGAACATAAAACTCCTTTAGAAATAGCAGAACATTATACAAAGCTATTTTTTGATGATTTAAATTTATTAAATATAGAAACACCAGAAATAATATGCAAAGCAACAGAACATATAAAAGAGATGATAGAATATGTTGAAAAATTAATAGAAAATGGATATGCATATGAAACATCAACAGCAATTTATTTTGATATATCAAAATTAGATAAGTATCCTATATTATCAAACTTAAATATAGAAAATCAAAAAGCTGGAGCAAGAATTGAAGTGGATCCAGAAAAACGAAATCCTCAAGACTTTGCATTATGGATAAAAGCACCAGAAAATCATTTGATGAAATGGGATAGCCCATGGGGACCAAGCTATCCAGGATGGCACATAGAATGTTCAGCAATGGGGAAAAAATACTTAGGAGAGCAATTTGATATTCATACAGGAGGAATTGATTTAATTCCGACTCATCATGAAAATGAGATTGCACAAAGCAAAGGTGCTTGTGGAAAGATACCAGCAAGATACTGGATACATGGAGAATATTTACTAATTAATGGTGGAAAAATGTCAAAAAGTCTTGGAAATGTATATTTAGTTAAAGATTTTATAGAAAAAGGATATGATCCAATAGCATATAAGTTATTTAGTTATTCATGCCATTATAGAAATAAACTAAACTTCACATGGGAAGGATTAGAGGCGGCATCAAAGTCATTAGAAAGATTACGTAATAGTTATCAATTAAATTTAAATGGAACAGACAAATTAACAATTGAAGACAAAGAAAAATTAAAACAAATAGAAGAAGGCTTTCATAAAGCTATCAATGATGACTTAAATATGCCTCTTGCAATGAGCTTCGTTTGGGAAGCTGCTAAATTTGAAAAGAAAAATCCAGAAATTGCAGAAATTCTTACTAAATTTGATAATATTTTAGGGATTAAGATTAATGAAGAAAATTCAGGAAAACAAGATATACCAAAAGAAATATTAGATTTGATTGATAAAAGAAGAATTGCAAGAGAAAATAAAGAATGGAATAAATCTGATGAATTAAGAGACTTGATAAATCAAAAAGGATATGATATCAAAGATACAAAACAAGGAACTGAAATCAAAAAAAGATAAGGAGGAATTTAATATGTCAATATTATTACCAGGAGGAGCAGGATATATAGGAAGTCATACAGCTGTAGAGTTATTAAAAGCAGGAAAGGAAATAGTTATAATAGATAACTTTTCAAATAGCAAACCAGAAGTATTAGATAAAATAAAAGAAATATCAGGAAAAGATTTTAAATTTTATGAAATAGATTATTTAGACAAAGAAAAGTTAGAAAAAGTATTTGAAGAAAATAAAATAGAAGCTGTATTAAATTTTGCTGGTTATAAAGCTGTTGGAGAATCTATTCAAAAGCCATTAGAATATTATCATAACAATATATCAGGATGTTTAGTTTTATTAGAAACTATGAAAAAATATGGAGTAAAAAAATTTATATTTAGTTCATCAGCTACTGTGTATGGAGAACCAGAGAGAATACCATTAACAGAAGATTGCAAAATAGGAGGAACTACAAATCCTTATGGAAGTTCAAAATTATTTATAGAACAAATATTAAAAGATTTATATGCCTCTGATAATTCTTGGGATATTTGTATTCTAAGATACTTTAATCCAGTAGGAGCTCATGAATCTGGATTAATTGGTGAAGAACCACAAGGAATACCAAATAATTTGATGCCATATATTGCAAGAGTAGCAGCAGGAACATTAAAAGAATTATCTGTATTTGGAAATGATTACAATACACCAGATGGAACAGGAGTAAGAGATTATATCCATGTTGTAGATTTGGCAAAAGGACATGTAGCAGCTTTAAAAAAATTGGAAAAAGAAGGAGAAGGGTTATATATTTATAACTTAGGAACTGGAAATGGTTATAGTGTATTAGATATGGTAAAAGCTTTTGAAAAATCAACAGGAAAAGAGGTACCATATAAAATAGCTCCAAGAAGAGAAGGCGATATTGCAACTTGTTACGCAGATCCTAAAAAAGCAAAAGAAGAATTAGGATGGGAAGCAACAAAAACACTAGAAGATATGTGCAAGGATTCTTGGAGATATATAGAAAAAAATAGTTAAAAGAGAGGAAAAAACATGATAGACTTTAAAGAAAAAATAGCAGAAATATTAGCAGATGCAACAAACTTAAATGAAAAAGAATTAGAAAGCTATATAGAAATGCCAAAAGATTCCCAAAATGGAGATTATGCATTTCCATGTTTTCGTCTTGCAAAAGAGTTACGAAAGGCTCCTCCAGTAATTGCTAATGAAATAAAGGAAAAAATAGAAACTACACCAGAAGAAATAGAAAAAATGGAGGTAGTTGGAGGATATCTAAATTTCTATATAAATAAAGATATAATAACAAAAGAAGTGTTAAATCAAATAGAAAATAATAGAGATAACTATGGAAAGTCTAAAATTGGAAAAGGGAAAAATATAGTAATAGATTATTCATCACCTAATATAGCTAAACCATTTCATATTGGACATTTGCGTTCAACAGTAATAGGAGGAGCATTATATAAAATATACAAGCATTTAGGATATAATGTAACAGGAATAAACCATTTGGGAGATTATGGAACACAATTTGGAAAATTAATAGAAGGCTATAAACTTTGGGGACAGGAATATAATATAGAAGAAAATCCAATAGATGAATTAACTAAAATATATATAAGAATAAATAATCTATGTAAAGAGGACGAAAAAGTCTTAGAAGAATGCAGAAATAATTTTAAAAAGTTAGAAGATGGAGATAAATATTGTGTAGAACTATGGGAAAAATTTAAGAGTTTAAGCTTAAAAGAATTTCAAAAAGTATATGATTTATTAGGTAGTGAATTTGACTCATGGAATGGAGAAGCTTTTTATTCAGATAAAATGCCAGAAGTTATAGAAATATTAGAAAAAACAGGAAAACTAATTTCGTCACAAGGAGCAAAAATTATTGACTTAGAAGATAAAGGAATAAATACTCCATGTATAATAGAAAAATCTAATGGTTCTACAACATATGCAACAAGAGATTTAGCAGCAATTTTATATAGAGCAAGAACATATGATTTTGATAAAGCTTTGTATTTAACTTCATATGAACAAGTACTACATTTTAAGCAAGTATTTGAAGTAGCAAAATTACTAGGAATAGACAAAAAATATACAGATGGATTACAACATATACCTTTTGGAATGGTATTACTTCCAACAGGAAAGATGTCAACAAGAGAGGGAAAAGTAATAAAATTAGAGGATTTGTTAAATGAAGCAATACAGAGAGCTAAAATAATAATAGAAGAAAAAAATCCTAGTTTAGAAAACAAGGAAGAAATAGCAAAAAAAGTAGGAATAGGAGCAGTAATATTTAACGATTTATCAAATAGTAGAGTAAAAGACGAAATATTTGAATGGGATCAAATATTAAACTTCCAAGGAGAAACAGGACCATATATACAATACACATATGTAAGAACAAAAAGTGTAATAGAAAAAGCAGGGAAAATACCAGAGTTAAAAAGTGTACAAATAAAAGAATTATCAGATGAATATTCACAAAATATAATAAAATTAATATACAATTTTGAAAATGTATTAAAACAAGTAACAGAAAAAGAAGAGCCATCTATTCTTGCGAGATATTTAATAGATTTAGCAAAAGCATATAGTGGATTTTATAATGAGAATAAAATCATAACAGAAAATAAAGATACACAAAATGCAAGAGTCTATTTAACTTATGCAGTAGGACAAGTGCTAAAAATAGGAGCTAACTTGCTTGGTATAGAAATGCCAAATAAAATGTAGTAATAAAAAAATAGTCTTTTTCAAAAAATATTTAGAAAGAAGGAAATAAAATGTCAAAGGAAAAGAAACATAAAAAAGGTTTAACAGCTTTTGGAATAATTGTACTAGTACTAATTCTTATATTGGCAATAATAATAGGTGGAACGTATTGGTATATAAATAGTAAATTATCAAAATTACAAAAAGTGGATATAGATGAAAATGATTTGAATGTTTCAGCACAAGCAGAGGAACAATTAGCTGATTATAGAAATATAGCAATATTTGGAATAGATTCAAGAGAAGATACATATGACAAAGGAAATAGAAGTGATTGTATTATAATAGCTAGTATTAATAACAAAACCAAGGATGTAAAACTAGTTTCTGTTTATCGTGATACATATGTTCAAATCGAAGGGCATGGACTTGATAAAATAACACATGCATATTCATATGGAGAGGCACCACTTGCTATAAAGACTTTAAATACTAATTTAGATTTAAATATTAAAGAATTTGTAACTGTAAACTTTGATGCTGTAAAAGAAATTATAGACGACATAGGAGGAATATCAATGAATATAACAGCAGAAGAAGTACCTCATATATCTGGAATAACAAAGGCAGGAACATATAATTTAACAGGAGAACAAGCATTAGCATATGCAAGAATTAGATATGCAACAGGTGGAGATTATAAAAGAACAGAAAGAATGAGAGATGTATTAACTGCAGTAGTAAACAAAGTAAAGACATTTAATATTAGTCAATTAAATACACTTGTAGACCAAGTGTTACCAAGAGTATATACAAATATAACAGCAAATGATATATTTGGATTATTGCCAAGTGCTCCAAACTTTAAAATAACGGAAAGTTTAGGCTGGCCATATGATACAAAAGGAAAAACTATGGATAGATGGTATGGAATTCCAATTACATTAGAAAGTAATGTAACTAGATTACATCAAGAGGTATTTGAACAAAAGGATTATTCGCCATCAGATACGATAAAACAAATAAGCAATGACATAATTGCAAAAACAGGATATACAAAATAACTTAAAACAAGAGGGGAAAATAAAAGTGAAATTAATAAAGAAACATAGAAACGTTTTTTTAAGGATGATGGATATTATAATAATTACAGCAGCATATTATGTTGCTGCAATTATTATAGAAAACCAGGTGGAATTATCTAAAGAAATGCAAAAAAATATAATAGATACAATTATATTAGCAACATTGATTTATCAGATTGTATTAACAAGCTTTAGGACATACCATAATATAACAAGATATGAAAATGGTAGTGATTATTTAGTATATATTTTGGCATGTTCAATATCTTGCACTATAATGATAATTTTTAATCTTTTAAAAGTAATACCAATTGCAAACGAAAGAGTAAATTTAATAGCAGAACTTATCATAATGCCTGTAATAATAGGATATAGAGTATTTATTAGAATGATATTAACAAGTCAATATAAAGATACTGAAGAAGATACAGAAAAGAAAAATGTACTAGTAATAGGAGCAGGAAATGCAACTAGAATATTATTAGAGACCATAAAAAGTAGTATGAAAGATACATATAAAGTAATAGGATTAATAGATGATAACACAAACAAAGTAAATTATGCAATATCAGGAAATAAAATACTAGGGACACGTTATGATATACCAAGAATTTGCAGAGAAAATAATGTAGAAGTTATATTTTTTACAATATCAAATATTTCACAAGAAGATAGAAAAAAGATATTAGAGATTTGCCAAGAAACAGGATGTAAAGTAAGAATTTTACCAGGAACAAAAGAATTAATAAAAAATAAACCTTTAGAACAAAATTTTAGAGATGTACAAATAGAAGATTTACTAGGAAGAGAACCTATAAAATTAAATAATAAAAATATAGGAGAATTGATAAAAGACAAAGTAATATTAGTAACAGGCGGAGGAGGTTCGATAGGCTCAGAATTATGTAGACAAATAATAAAATTTAAGCCAGAAAGATTAGTTATAGTAGACATTTATGAAAATAATTTATATGATATAGAACAAGAATTAAAATTTAATTATCCAAAGATAAAAATAGATGCAATAGTTGCAAGTGTAAGAGAAACAGAAAGATTAAACGAAATATTTAGTGAATATAAACCATATTTAGTATTTCATGCAGCAGCACATAAACATGTACCACTAATGGAAACAAGCCCATTAGAAGCAATTAAAAACAATGTATTTGGAACATATAATGTTGCTAATTGTGCAGAAAAATATGGAGTAAAAAGATTTATATTAATTTCAACAGATAAAGCAGTAAATCCAACTAATATAATGGGAGCAACAAAAAGATTATGCGAAATGATAGTGCAAGCAAAAAATAAGGACAGTAACACTGAATATGTAGCTGTAAGATTTGGAAATGTATTAGGAAGCAATGGTTCAGTAGTGCCATTATTTAAAAAACAGATAGCAAATGGAGGACCAGTAACAGTAACACATAAGGAAATTACAAGATTTTTTATGACAATACCAGAAGCAGTATCACTAGTATTGCAATCAATGTCAACAGCTAAAGGAGGAGAAATATTTGTACTTGACATGGGAGAACCAGTGAAAATATATGATATGGCAGTAAAACTAATTAAATTATCAGGACTAGAGCCAAATGTTGATATACAAATAAAAATAACAGGGTTAAGACCAGGAGAAAAATTATATGAAGAGTTATTGATGTCTGAAGAAGGATTACAATCAACAAAAAATGATAAAATTTATATTGCAGAGCCTATGAAAATTGATATGAAAATGATTGAGAAAAAATTAGCAGAACTTAGAGACTTACTTGAAAATTGTAATAATGAACAAAAAGATGAAATTAAAAAAGTTATAAAAGAAGTTGTACCAACATTTAGAGAGCCTAAAGGGTATAATGAAGAAGCTTAATTGCAGTTGATACAGTGAATAAGTGAATAAAGATATTTATTTTTAAAAACAAGAAAGAAGGAAAATAATGGGGAAAAGGATATTTTTAGCTTCACCACATATGTCAGATGAAGAAAAAATAGCCAAAGTAAGATTTTGGGCAACTCAAGCCAGAGAAGAAGCACGCCATTATGAACACAAAGAAATAGGATATAATTACAGAATGAGCAACAGACTTTTTTTACATTGACAATATTGTAATAATAGTGTAAAATAAGACTGATATGTCTAAAGATAGAAAATCAAAAAAAATAGTCAAGCATATAAAAAATGAAAGAAGGATTTTATTAAATGAAAGAAATAAAGCCATTTGAAAATAAAGTTTGGTTATCTTCACCAACAATGCATGATGAAGAATTACAATTTGTAAAAGAAGCAATAGAAACAAATTGGGTAAGTACAGTTGGCGAAAATATCAATAAATTAGAAGAAATGGTTTCAAACTATGTTGGAGTAAAACATGCAGTAGCATTAGCAAGCGGAACTTCTGCTATTCATTTGGCAGTAAAACTTGCAGCTCTAAAAGCATATAATACAATGACAGGCGTTGGAGATGGAAAGGGTGGTTCACTTTATGGTAAAAAGGTTTTCTGCTCAGATATGACATTTGACGCAACAGTAAATCCAGTAGTTTATGAAGGTGGAATACCAATTTTTATTGATACAGACAAAGAAGACTGGAATATGGATACAAAAGCATTAGAAAAAGCGATAGAAATGTATCCAGAAGTTAGAATATTAGTTTTGGCACATTTATATGGTGTTCCTGGGAATATGGAGAAAATTGTAGAAATATGCAAAAAACATAATATTTTAATAGTTGAAGATGCAGCGGAGGCACTTGGAGCATATTGTTATATAGATGGCAAAAAGAAAATGGCAGGAGCTATTGGAGATTATAATGCAATTTCATTTAATGGAAATAAGATTGTAACTGGCTCAAGTGGAGGAATGTTCTTAACAAATAGTGAAGATGATGCTAATAAAGTTAGAAAATGGTCAACACAAGCAAGAGAAAATGCACCTTGGTATCAACACGAGGAGCTCGGATATAACTATAGGATGTCAAATATTATAGCATCAATAGCCAGACGGTAATATGTTACATATAAGTGAACATATTGCTCAAAAGAAAGCAATTTATGAAAAATATAAAGAAGGATTAAAAGACTTACCTGTAACAATGAATCCTTTTGATAGCAAAAAAGTAGAGCCAAATTATTGGTTGTCTTGCTTGATTATTGATAAAGATGCAATGACAAAGCAAGTAAGAGGAGAAAAAGAAGCTCTATATAAAGAAAAAAAAGGAAAATCTTGTCCAACTGAAATATTAGAAAAAATTGCGAGTATAAATGCAGAAGGTAGACCAATTTGGAAGCCAATGCATATGCAACCTATTTTTAGAATGAATCCATTTATTACAAGAGATGGCAATGGTAGAGCTAATACAAATGCTTATATTGCAGGAGAAAATCAAGATGTTGGTATGGATATTTTTTCAAGAGGTTTGTGCTTGCCTTCTGATAATAAGATGACTCCTGAACAACAGGATAAGATTATAAAAGTTATAAGAGGATGTTTTGAATAATGGAACATAAAAAAGGTATATATGAAAAGTATATAAAAAGATTATTGGACTTGATTTTAAGTTGTATTGCTTTAATATGTTTGTCTCCAATTTTGCTGATTGTTGCAATTTTGGTAAGAGTTAAATTAGGAAGTCCGGTGATTTTTAAACAAAAAAGACCTGGTAAAGATGAGAAAATTTTTACTTTATATAAGTTTAGAACTATGACAGATAAAAAGGATGAGAAAGGTAATTTATTACCTGATTCTCAAAGATTGACTAAGTTTGGAAAGTTTTTGAGAAGTACAAGCCTAGATGAGTTACCTGAGTTGATTAATATTATTAAAGGTGATATGAGTATTGTGGGGCCTAGACCACAACTTGTGAGAGATATGCTGTTTATGACTGATGAACAAAGAAAAAGACATTCTGTTAGACAAGGGTTAACAGGGCTTGCTCAAGCTAATGGAAGAAATAATATAACTTGGGAGGATAAGCTTAATTATGATTTAGAGTACATACAAAATATAACATTTATAGGAGATTTAAAGTTAATTTTAAAAACTGTTTTGAAAGTTTTTAGAAAAGATGATATAAATACTGAAGGAATGGATACGGCTGAAGATTTATGCGATTATTTGTTGAGAACGAATAAGATAACAGAAGATGAATATAAAGAAAAGTTGAAGATGTAATTAGGGAGATAACATGGAAGAGGAATTAGTATCAATCATAATGCCTTCATATAATACTGGAAAATTTATAAAAGAAACAATTAATTCAGTAATTGCTCAAACATATAGTAATTGGGAACTTATAATTGTTGACGATTGTTCAACCGATAATACTGATGAAATTGTAAAAAGTATAAATGATAATAGAATTATTTATTTAAAGAATGAAACAAATAGTGGAGCTGCTATTAGTAGAAATAAAGCTTTAAGAGAAGCAAAAGGCAGATGGATTGCATTTTTGGATAGTGACGATTTATGGAAAAATGATAAATTAGAAAAACAAATTAAGTTTATGAAAGAAAATAATTGCTATTTTAGTTATACTAATTATATTGAAATAGATGAAAACGGTAATATAAATGGAAAAAGAGTAACAGGACCTAAAAAAATAACGAAAACAGGTATGTTTAATTACTGTTGGCCAGGTTGCTTAACTGTAATGTATGATGCTAATAAAATAGGATTGATTCAGATAGAAGATATAAAAAAGAATAATGATTATGCAATGTGGTTAAAAGTTTGTAAAAAGGCAGATTGCTATTTGCTAAGTGAAGACTTGGCAATGTATAGAAAAAGAAGTGGTAGCATAAGTAATCATAGTTATATGTCATTAATTAAATGGCATTATAAATTGTATAGAGAAGCTGAACATCAAAACATAATTTATAGTTTGTTTAATACATGTAGAAATATAATGTTTGGCTTTTATAAAAAGAAAAAGTATTGTATTAAGAACACAATTAATTAAAACGGAGAATAAAAGAAAATGGAAAGAAATAATATTTTATACAAAATTAGAAGAAGATGCCAAGTAATAGCACATAAAATGTTTAGTAATGAATTTATGTCTAAGTTGTATTTTAAAATTGTATTGAGGGAAAAATTAGATTTAAAAAATCCAAAAACCTTCAATGAGAAATTGCAATGGCTAAAATTATATTATTTTCCTAATAATGAATTAGTAATTAAGTGTGCAGATAAATATGAGGTCAGAAAATATATAAAGGATAAGGGGTATGAAGAGACTTTAGTCCCTTTATTAGGTGGGTGGAATGATTCAAAACAAATTGATTGGGATAAATTGCCAAATCAGTTTGTTTTGAAATGTAATCATGGTTGCGCATATAATATTATTTGTTATGATAAAGAAAAATTTGATAAAGAGAGTTCAATAAAATTGTTAGAAAAGTGGCTGAAGGAAGATTTTGGAGCATTTAATATTGAATTACATTATTCAAAAATAAAACAACATAGAATAATATGTGAAGAATTTTTGGGTGAAAATCTTGTGGATTACAAATTCTTTTGCTTTAATGGTGAACCTAAGTTTATATATGTATCAAGTGATTTAATACATGATAGGCAAGCAAAAATTGGCTTTTTTAATTTAGATGGAAGTAAAATAAAATTAAAAAGGGATGATTATGAAAATATTGATAATATAGAATTGCCAATTTTTTATAATGAGATGCTTAAAATGGCATCAAATCTATGCGAAGATTTCCCTTTTGTTAGAGTGGACTTTTTTGTAACTAAAGACAGATATTATTTTGCAGAATTGACTTTTACACCAAGCGCTTGTATGATGCCATTTAACCCTAAAAAAGTTGATTTAGAATGGGGAAAACTTTTAAATATAAATGGTTTAATTTAAAAATAAGGAGATAGTTATGGCTAAAATGAATGTTAATCCAAATAATTGTTTAATTAAGAAAATTATGGGAATTATACAACATTATGATTCAGATAAATATTGGAAAAGAAGAAAAATTGTTGTCAATCCTGCTGATAAAACAAATAAGCTAATCAAATTATATTACCTTTTCTATATAAAGAAATGTGATGCATACAACAATGCTTCAATGGGAACAGACTTAAATCAAGGAGCAATATTTGAAACAAGACCAAAATTACCACATGGGTTAAATGGAATTATTGTACATTTAAAAGCTCATATAGGAGCAAATGCAGTAATATGGCAACAAGTTACTATTGGTAGCTCTGGAGGAGGAACACCATGGATTGGTGATAATTGTAAAATTGGTGCAGGAGCAAAAATTTTAGGAAAGATTAAAATAGGAGATAATGTTACAATTGGGGCAAATACAGTTGTAACTAAAGATATTCCAGACAATTGTACTGTGGTTGGTCAACAAATGAGAATACTTGAAAATAAAGATATTGATAAGAAATAGTAAATTAAGCATAAATGTGAATTTTATGGAGGAGAATATGAATATTTTATATCTGTCAAATCTGACAGGAAATTTATTTGCGGGACCTAATAATAGTGTACCAGCACAAATAAGGGCACAATCTAAAATAGACAATGTTTTTTGGTATAATATAAACAACATGAAAAGAGACGAGTGGAAAGCATTAAACTGTTTTAATTTAAAGGACTATCCTACGGGAAGGTTAAAAGATTTACCAACACCATTTAATAAACCTGATATTATTGTTATTGAGGAATTTTATTGCTTTCCATTTTGTAAATTAATTAAAGAGGCAGTAAAAAATAAAATTCCATATATTATTATTCCAAGAAGTGAACTAACAAAAAATGCTCAGAGAAAAAAGTATATCAAGAAATTTTTGGGAAATGTAGTATATTTTAAAAAGATGGCTCAAAAGGCAACTGCAATTCAGTTTTTATCTCTTCAAGAAAAATTAGATACTGGCGAAAAGTGGAATAAAAAATATATGATTATTCCGAATGGGATTGAGATTTCAAATAATAAGAAAGATGGTTTTTCTAAAAATGAAATTAAGGCTACATATATAGGTCGATATGAGTTGTATCAGAAAGGATTAGATATTTTGATAGATGCTATTGCAAATACTCAAGATATATTAAGACAAAATAATTTTATATTGAATATGTATGGAGTTGATCAAGAGGGTACAATAAAGATTATAGGAAAGAAAATAATAGAATATGGTATAAGTGATTTGGTAAAGATCAATAGTGCTGTTTTTGGAGAGGAAAAGAAGAAGATTATCTTGGAATCCGATGTTTTTGTTTTAACATCAAGATTTGAAGGTATGCCAATGGGACTTATTGAGGCATTATCATATGGTATCCCTTGTTTAGTTACAAAAGGTACTAATATGAGTGAAGATATTAATAGCTATAATGCAGGTTGGACTTCAGATAATACAATAGAAAATTTAAAAGATGCTATAAAAAAAATGTTAAAAGATAAAGAAAAATTTGAAATAATAGGCGATAATGCAAAAAAATTATCTTTAAAATATTCTTGGAAACAGATAGCAGAAAAAACACATAATGAATTCGAAAAAATTATTTTGGAGGAATTGAAATGAACATAATCAAAAATTTATTAAAGATATTACCAGATAAGTTATATTTGCAGCTAATGTATTTTAAACATTTTAGAAAATTTATTAATTTTAATAATCCAAAAAGTTTTAACGAAAAAATTCAATATTTAAAATTGAAATATAGAAGCAATGAACTTACAGAAATGGCTGATAAATATAAAGTTAAACAATATATTTCTCAATTAATAGGAAATGAATATGTTATTCCAACATTAGGAGTTTGGAATACTACTGAGGAAATTAACTTTAATGAGCTTCCAGAAAAATTTGTTTTGAAGTGTAATAATGATTCAGGAGGAGTTGTCATATGTAAAGATAAACAAGCTCTTAATATAGAAGAGACAAAAAAATTTTTAAACTCTCGCTTAAATAATAATGGATTTTGGTATGGAAGAGAATGGCCATATAAAAATATTAAGCCTTGTATAATTGCAGAAAAATATATGGAGAATAATGGTCAAAATGAATTAATTGATTATAAGTTTTTTTGCTTTAATGGTCAACCAAAAGTTGTTTTAGTGTGTTCAGAAAGATTTGCATCTAAAAATATGTGTGAAACATATTTTGATGAAAATTGGAACTTGCTAGATATAACGGAAGCTAATCACAGGATTGATAAAGAACAAAAAAAACCACAAAATTTTGAAAAGATGAAGACAATCTCTCAAAAATTAGCTAAAGATATGCCTTTTGTTAGAATTGATTTTTATGAAATTGAAGGTAGGTTATATTTTGGTGAAATAACATTTTTCCCAGCCTCAGGATTAAAAAAATTTAAACCAGAAAAATGGAATAACATATTTGGAGATATGATAGATATTAGTAAATATAAATAAAAGTATGGAGGATATATGAAAAAGAAAGTACTACATATTTCATGTGGCGGATTAGGATATGGTGGAGTTAGTTCAGTAATATTTTCAATTGTTGAAAAACTGTATTCTAGATTTGATTTTGAATGCATTGTTTTTAAAAAAAGATGTAATAGAGAAAAAGAATTTTTAAAATATGGAAAATTGCATAGAATACAAGCATATAATGATGATGGAAAAAAACATTTAATGGAATTAATTTTAAGACCGTTTAGATTGTATATAAATATCTTTAAAATTTGTAAGAAAGAAAAATATGATGTAGTACATGCTCATAATTACTTTGATGAAGGAATATGCTTATGGGCTGCTAAAAATGCTGGAGTTCCAATCAGAATTGCTCATAGTCATAGTACAATGTCACCTCATAAAAAAAGATTCTTGGTTAAATTACAAGAAAAAATAAATAAATCAATGATAAAAAGATTTGCAACACATAGAATAGGATGTTCTGATGCTGCTTGCAAGGATTTTTTTCGGTGATATAGAATATAATGTAATTTTCAACTCAGTAAATTTAGAAAAATTTGCCCCTAAAATGTCAAAGAATAATGACGATTTAACATTTATTCATGTTGGTAGATATACATATCAAAAAAATCAAGAATTTATTATTAAAATATTTTATAATATTAAGAAAAAAATAAAAAAAAGTAGGCTAATGCTTGTTGGGTTTGGAGAAGATAAAGAAAAATTAATTAAATTAGTTAATGAATTAAACTTAAGTGAATCAGTCTTTTTTATACCCGGAGACAATAGAGATATTTCAAAAATTTATGATGAAGCAGATTATATGATTTTTCCTTCAATATATGAAGGATTTGGGATTGTTTTGTTGGAAGCTCAATCAAAAAGAATTCCATGTTTTGTTTCGGAAGCAATTCAAAAGGAAGTTGATGTAGGACTACTAAATTATATAAACTTAAGTGAGTCGGAAGAGGAGTGGGCAGAGAAAATTTTATTATACATCAATAAGAAATGTAAAATTAATGACAATACAATATCAGAGAACCTAAAAAAATTTAGTATAAATACAATATGTGAGCAATATGCTAACATATATGGAGGAAACATATGAAAAAAATTAAAGAACAAGGTTTTAGTAAATTAATATTTTTTATATTTGAGATATTTTCTATAATTTCTTGTATTAGATGTATGATATTTATAAATATTGAGAATAAAATTTTTATAACATCATTGCCTTTTGGCTTTTTACTAATAACTTTGCTATTTTATAAAAATTATAGAATTGCAAAAGATAATGTTACATTTTTAATAATTGAAACTTTATATTTTGTAAGATTATCGCTTTTGCCTTTTTTATATTCTTTTAATTGTAATATTCAATTGTTTGAGGGAAAAAAATATGTAGGCTCGTTCATAAATAAAAGCTGTTTGTTAATGTTGTATGAATTTTTGGCTATACAATTTATAATATATTTACATATATATTTAAAAAACATTAACAAAATCAAAGTTGTATATTCAAGAGTAAAAGGAGATATAAGTAAATTTCTTATTATTGGAATTAGTTGTTTTATTATAATAATATATATTTTTATGCCTCAATATTCTGTAAAGTTTAAAAATATTTTTGATTTATCAGATGCAAATTTTACAATTGCAGAGTCTAATATAACATATCAAATAGGATCAGTAGGAAGAATTATAAAAACACTTTTCTCGATGTGTTTTCAAATTTTTAGAATACTGTTTCCAGCATATATTATTAGAAAGTTATATGAAAAAAAATCGAATTCAAAATGGATTATGGTAACATTATTAATAGCTTGTCTAACACAATTTTTATTTTTAACATCTACTTTTGCAGAGGCAATAGTAGCATGTTTAGCGATTATTTTATATTATATACATTTATTCCCAGAAAAAAAGAAGAAAATGTTTAAATTAGTTATAATATGCACATTAGGAATAATGATACTTTATTTTTCGGTTAGATATTTTGTAAAGATAGATACGAGCTTATATAGTAAATCAAATGGTCCAATATTATATATGACACAAATAATTAGTGCATATTTTACTGGTGTTGATAATGTAGCTGCAATCTTTAATGTTGACAAAACATTTAAGCTAGAAGCTTTTAAAGCCGGATTACTAGGAGCAATTCCATTTAATTCAACGTTATTTGGAAATAGGGGAAATAAGCTACAATATTTTTATAATAATTATAATGGAGCTTATGGACAAATTCCACCTACAATAGGTGCAGGGTATTATTATTTCGGAACATTTTTGGCTCCAATAATATCAATGCTCTTTGTAAAATTAAGCTTAGTATATTATGATAAAGCGCAAAAGACTGATAAATCAATAAAATATATTGCTGAAATTTTTTGCAGCATAATTTTTGTACTAGGAACAGTTATGTACAGCCCATCAATTACTTTAGCATGGTTTTTTGGGTGGGGAGTACCTATGCTAATTTTGACATCATTCACGGGTGAAAAATAACAAGGAGGATTACGTGAAAAAAGTTTTAAAGAATATATTTGCAAGTGCATTACCTCAAATAATGAATATAATAACCAATTTAATACTTCCATCAATGATAATTATGAGATTTGGATCAGAGATTAATGGATTAATTTCTTCGATAAAAGTAATTATTTCATATGTTAGTATTATTGGAGCTGGTATAGCAACGGCTACAACACAAAAACTATATGAACCAGTTGCCAAAAATGATATAAATACAGTAAAAGGAATGATAAATGCATCTAATAGGATGTTTAATAAATTTGGTTTTATATACTGCTTTATAGTATTATTTGTTGCCATTTTATATCCGCTTTCTTTAGAAACTGATATAGAATATATAACTGTAGTTTTATTAATGCTAGTAATGAGTATTTCAGGAGCATCAGAATTTTTTGCAGTAGGAAGATGTCGTTCGTTATTATATGCTGATCAAAAAACTTATGTGTGTACTACAGTACAAGCATTAAGTATATTTATTAGTCTTGTTTTAGCAATAATTATGTTAAAATTTAATATGAATATTATAGTAGTTCAATTGGCAATTTCTTTAGTATATGTTTTTAGAGCAATATTCTTGATTGGATATATAAAAACAAATTATCCTGATTTATCAGATTATAAAAAGACAAAACCAATAAATTCAGTTGTAGAAAAAAGAAAAGATGCTATGGTTCATCAACTTTCAGGCTTAGTAGTATCTGGTTCTCAGGCAACAATACTTACTGCAACATTAGGATTAGAATCTGCTAGTGTTTATGCCGTTTATAATATTGTATTTTCAGGGCTTCAATCAATTTGCTCTAATTTAATAACGGCACTTACACCTTTTCTTGGAAGAGAGTATGCTCTTAACAATCGAAAAAAACTACTAAAGATGTATGACTTTATAGAATTTATGTTTTTTAATATAGTAACTTTTATCTATTCAGTTACAATGCTTATGATAGTTCCATTTGTAACTATTTATACATATAATGCAGATATAAACTATATTTATCCAATATTTGCAGCTATTTTTGTATATACATCGGCTTTTTATATTTTAAAAATGCCAAGTAATGCATTGATTAATATATCGGGACATTTTAAAGAAACACGATGGAGAGCTATACTGGAAGCAATATTAACATTAGTATTAAGTTTTATATTTACCAAAAAGATGGGAATCAATGGAATAGTATTGGGTACAGGTATTGCATTAGGATGGAGATGTATAGATACAATATTATATACTAATAAAAAAATATTACTTTGCAAAAATTATAAAACTTTTTTTAGATTAATAAGAGTTTTTATATTATTGAGTATTACAGCATATATTTCATTGAAGTTTACAATAGAAATAACAAGCCTATTAGAATGGATTAAATATGCTATAATCTATTCTGTAGTAATTTTTAGTGTTTTAACAATTAATATTGTAATCTTTGACTTTTCTACATTGAAAGAATTATTTAAAATAATAAAAAAAATTATTAATAGTGGAAAAAAATTATAGTTTTATTAATTAATTATAGAAAGAGAGAATATAATGAAAAAATATTTTATCACAGGTACAGCCGGCTTCATCGGCTCAAACCTTGCAAAAAGAATATTAACAGAAGAAAAAAACGTTCAAGTCATAGGACTAGACAACATGAACGAATACTATGACATAAAAATAAAAGAATGGAGACTAGCAGAACTAAACAAATTTGACAACTTCAAATTCATAAAAGGAGACTTAGCAGACAAAGAAACAGTAGAAAACATATTCAAAGAATATCATCCGAACATTGTCGTAAACTTAGCAGCACAAGCAGGAGTACGTTACAGCATTACAAATCCAGATGCATACATACAATCAAACTTAATAGGATTTTACAATATATTAGAATGTTGTAGACATTATCCTGTAGAACATTTAGTATATGCATCAAGTTCATCAGTATATGGAAGTAACAAGAAAGTACCATATTCAACAGATGACAAAGTGGACAACCCTGTATCATTATATGCTGCCACAAAAAAGTCAAATGAACTAATGGCCCATTGTTATAGCAAATTATATAATATACCATCAACAGGATTAAGATTTTTTACAGTATATGGACCGGCAGGACGACCAGATATGGCTTACTTTGGATTTACAAATAAACTAATAAAAGGCGAGACAATAAAAATATTTAATTATGGAAATTGCAAAAGAGATTTTACATATATAGATGATATTGTAGAGGGGGTAATAAGAGTAATGAAAAATGCCCCAGAAAAGAAAAATGGCGAAGATGAATTACCAATACCACCATATAAAATTTATAATATAGGAAATAGTCATCCAGAAAACTTGTTAGATTTTGTGCAAATTTTACAAGAAGAATTAATAAGAGCAAAAGTATTACCAGAAGATTATGATTTTGAGGCTCATAAAGAATTAGTACCTATGCAAGCAGGAGATGTTCCTGTAACATATGCAGATACAAAACCACTGGAGGAAGATTTTGGATTTAGACCAAGCACACCACTAAGATTAGGATTAAGAAAATTCGCAGAATGGTATAAAGAATTTTATATGTAAACAAACTTGAAAAGAGGTAATAAAAATGAAAATTGCAGTAGCAGGAACAGGATATGTAGGGCTATCAATAGCATGTTTATTAGCCCAAAGAAATGAAGTAATTGCATTAGATGTAATAAAAGAAAAAGTAGACATGATAAATGCAGGAAAGTCACCAATTAGAGACAAAGAAATAGAAGACTTTCTTGCAAACAAAAAATTAGACTTAAAAGCAACATTAGACTATAAAGAAGCATTTGAAGGTGCAAAATTTATAATAATATCAACACCAACAAATTATGATGATGAAACAAAACATTTCGATACAAGTTCAGTTGAGGACATAATCGAAAAAGTAATTTCAATGAGCTTAGACACAACAATGGTAATAAAATCTACTATACCAGTAGGATATGTAGAGTCAATAAAGAAAAAATATGGAATAACAAATATAATGTTTTCACCAGAATTTTTAAGAGAAGGTAAAGCTTTATATGATAATTTATATCCATCAAGAATAATAGTAGGCGAAAAATCAGAAAGAGCAATAGAATTTGCAAACTTATTAAAAGATGGAGCTATAAAAGAAAATATAGAAACAAAATATATGGATTCGACAGAAGCAGAAGCAGTTAAATTATTTGCAAACACATATTTAGCATTAAGAGTATCTTATTTTAATGAACTTGATACTTATGCGGAAATAAAAGGTTTAAATACAAAAGACATTATAGAAGGAGTTTGCTTAGACCCTAGAATAGGAACACATTACAACAACCCATCATTTGGATATGGAGGGTATTGTTTACCAAAAGATACAAAACAATTATTAGCGAATTTTGATAATGTACCTCAAAACCTAATTAGAGCAATTGTAAGATCAAACGAAACTAGAAAAAAACATATAGCTGATATGGTTATGGAAAAATCACCAAAAGTTGTAGGCATATATAGATTAACTATGAAAGCAGATTCAGACAACTTTAGATTTAGTGCCATTCAAGGAGTTATTACAAGACTAAAAGAAAAAGATGCCAAAATTATTATTTATGAGCCAACATTAAAAGACAAAGAATTTAATGGATGTCAAGTCATAAAAGAATTTGAAAAATTTGCAGAGAAATCAGATGTGATTATAGCCAACCGTTATGAGGAACAATTATTTAAAGTTAGAAAAAAAGTATATACACGAGATTTATATAGTAGAGATTAAAACATAAAAGTTAAGATAACAATAATTGATAGTTAATACGCAAAATAGAAAAGTTATAATTTAATACATTAATGAAAATAAAGTGTTTAAATAGGCAAAAGCAGTATTGAAGTTTAATCTTGATACTGCTTTTTATGTAAAAAATACTAAAATATTTAATTTAAAGACTAGAAAGTTAAAACTATTATAGAAATAAAAACTATACGAGCCAATAAAATGCTAATTTTTTAACAAAAATACCAGAAAAATCTTGCAAAAAAGAAAATGAAAAGGTATACTATAAAAGTATCATAAGCAAGAAAACAACAAGCAGAAAATCAAAAGAAAAAAGAGAAAAGAAAATAAGGGGGAAACATGGAAGAAATAGATTTAAAAGAACTATTAAAAATATTTTGGACTAAGAAATTACAAATAATATTAATAATACTAATATTTATGGGAATTGGAGTAATATATACAGTAGGATTTAAAGTACCACTATATAGTGCAGAAACAACACTAATATTAGCATCACAAAACAGCAATCAATCAAATTCAAATACAATAACAACATCAACAGCGACAGACATAACAGTAAATTCAAAATTAGTATCAACATACAGCGAACTAGTAAAAAGTAAAAATATAATAAGACAAGTAATAACAAATTTAAATTTAGGAACAACAATAAGCGAAGATGAATTAAAAAATAATGTAACTGTAAGTTCTGTAAAAGATACAGAAATAATTAAAATAACAGTAACAACAAAAGAACCAGTAAATTCTGCAAAAATAGCAAATGAAATAGCAGAAGTATTTACAGCAAAAGTAAAAGAAATATATAGCATAGAAAATGTACAAGTTGTAGATAAAGCCGAAATATCATATACTCCATCAAATATAAATCATAAAAAAGATATAATAATATTTGCATTTATAGGAGCAGTTGTATCAGTAATTTATGTATTATTATCAAATATGTTAGATACAACAGTAAAAACTGCAGAAGAGATAGAAAAGGAATTTAAATTACCAGTAATAGCTTCAATTCCAATATATAATGCAGAGCCACAAAGAAGAAATGGAGGTAAAAGATAATGAGAAAAGAAGTAATAACACACCAAGATCCAAAATCTCCTATTTCAGAAATATTTAAGACATTAAGAACTAATATACAATTCATGAGTACAAAGGGAAAATTAAAAACAATATTAGTGACATCAACTTTGCCAGGAGAAGGAAAAAGTTGGGTTTCATCAAACTTAGCAGTAACATTTGCACAAGCTGGAAAAAGAGTTGTATTAATAGATGCAGACATGAGAAAAGGAAGACAATATACAATTTTTGGAGTATCACCAAGACCTGGATTATCCAATTACTTATCAGGAATAATTGATAATGAAGAAGCAAGTGATGATTTAACAAATTATATTCAAGAAACAGAAATTGATAATTTATATTTAATTTCAGCAGGAAATATACCACCAAATCCATCTGAATTATTAATTGCACCACAAATGGTAAATTTATTAGAACAATTAAAAGATATGTGCGATGTAATAATAATAGACGGAACACCTAGTCAATTAGTAACAGATTCATTAATACTTACAAGATTAGTAGATTCTACAATAATAGTTACTGCAAATAAACAGACTAAAAAAGAAGATTTAAAAAAGGTAATAAATAATATTCAAAATGTTGGAGGAAAAATTTCTGGAATAGTATTAAATAAGATACCAATGTCAGCTAAAAAATATGAACAAAGTTATTATTATGGTTCAACATCAACTAGGCATACAAAAACTTCCAAAAGAACTCAAACCCAAAGAAATGAAAAACCAATATATAATAGAACATCAGATTTATTAAAAGAAAATTCTACAGTTAGTAAAAATAAAAGAGTAGAAAATGGACAGAAAGAAGAAGTTGATAATAGAACAAAACAAGAAACACTAAACAAAGAAATAATAGTAAATAGTAAAGAGGAAATATCAATAGAAAAAACAAACGAGATATTAAATGAAATAAACAAATATCTAGATGAGGAAAAAAAGAAACTAAATTAAGAAACAAAAGGAGAAAGCTATAAATGATAGACATACACACACATATACTACCAAACATAGATGATGGTTCAAAAAGTATAGAAGAAACATTTAATTTAATAAAAGAAGCAAAAAGTGTAGGATTTGATTCAATAGTATTAACATCACACTATATGGAAGGATATTATGAAACAAATTCACCAGAAAGAGAAGTATGGCTTGATGCTATACGTGAAAATTTAGAAGCAAAAAATATAGATATAAAACTATATTTAGGAAATGAAATATATATGTCAGAAAATATTATAAAATTATTAGAAGAAGGCAAAGCAACTACGATGAATAATACAAGTTATGTATTATTCGAAATGCCTTTAAATGCAGAACCACTTAATTTATATGATATTATTTATGAAATGCAACAATATAAAATAGTACCAATACTAGCGCATCCTGAAAGATACAGTTTTGTACAACAAGATCCAGAATTAATATATGACTTAATACAAAAAGGTGTTTTAATGCAAGCTAATTACGGAAGTATAATTGGGCAATATGGAGAAAAAGCACAAGTAATAGTAAAAAAATTCTTTGAAAACAATATGATTCATATGTTAGGTTCAGATGTGCATAGGCAAAATACAATATACCCTAAAATTCCAGAAATTTTAATGGAAATAAACGAATTAATAGGAGAAGAAAAGTTAAAGGAATTAACAACTATAAATCCAAGACTAGTATTGCAAAATAAAAGAATAGATATAGAAGAACCACATAAAATAGAATTAAGTTTTAAAGAAAAACTTGCAATGTTAAAAGGCGAGTCATTAAGAACAATGTTAATGAATTTAGTAAGAAAAGATTAAAATATTTTTAGGTTAGGAAGGAAGTAAAAAATATGAGAAAATATTTTGGAACTGATGGAATCAGAAGAATTGCAAATACAGAATTATCACCAGAGCTAGTATACAAAGTAGCAAAAGCAGGTGCATATGTATTATCAAAACATACAGATCATACACCTACAATTTTAATAGGAAGAGATACTCGTATATCTGGAACACTAATAGAAAGCGCTATGGTAGCTGGATTTCTAAGCTATGGAGCAAATGTTAAATTATTAGGAGTAATACCAACTCCAGCAGTAGCATATTTAACAAGAAAATTAAATGCAGATGCAAGTGTTGTAATTTCAGCATCACATAATACATATGAATTTAATGGAATAAAATATTTTAGTAATAAGGGAATGAAAATACCAGATTCCCTAGAAGAGGAAATAGAAGAAGTTATGGAATCTGGAAAACTAGAAGAATTGACAGCTGTTAATGATAAAATAGGAGTTTCAGAATATGCATTAGAAATGTTAGATGAATATGTATACTTCTTTAGGAAAAACTTTGATGATGATATTGCAAAATATAATAGAGAAGATTTTGTTGTTGGTCTTGATACAGCAAACGGAGCTACTTCAGTGGTTGCAGAAAAAGTATTTAAAGCATTAGGAATAAAATATAAAATTATTAATAATCATCCAGATGGAATAAATATTAATCATAATTGTGGTTCAACTCATTTAGAAGGACTAAAGAAATTTGTTGTTGAAAACAAATTAAGTTTAGGGGTTGCTTATGATGGTGATGGAGACAGATGTTTAGCTGTTGATGAAAAGGGAAATGAAATAGATGGAGATAAATTATTAGCTATTATTTCTCAAAGCTTAAGAAAAAAAGGAAAATTAAACAAAGATACAATAGTAGCAACTGTTATGAGTAATTTAGGACTTAATAAATATGCCAGAGATAATGGGTTAGAGTTATTGCAAACTCAAGTTGGAGATAGATATGTACTAGAAGAAATGTTAAAAGATGGATTTAATCTAGGAGGAGAACAATCAGGTCATGTTATCTTATTAGATTATAATCCAACAGGAGATGGAATATTAACATCTTTAATGTTAATAAAATCAATATTAGAAGAAGGAAAAAAAGCTTCAGAACTTGGAGAAACAGTAAAATTGTATCCACAAGTATTAATAAATAGTAAAGTAAATGCAAACAAAAAATATGATTATGATAAAGACAAAGATATTAAAAATGCAATTGAAAAGTTAGAAAAAGAATTTGCTGGTAATGGAAGAGTATTAATTAGACCTTCAGGAACAGAGCCATTAGTAAGAGTAATGATAGAAGGCGAAGACCAAGAATATATAACAAAAAAAGCGAAAGAAATAGCAAAATTGATTGAAGAAAAATTAAAATAAGCAGATTTTCATATTTTCTACATATAAATACGTAATAAAATTGTAATGAAAATGTAATATTAAAATGTTGATAAAAAGACAAATTAATGATATTATAAATTTATAAAAAAAGACAAAAGAAAAAATGGAGGGGAAAAATATGTTTATATTTGATATGTCTAATCCACTTACATTATTATTAATGTTAGCAGTAACTATATTATTAATATTTTTATCTCAAGAGGTAAAACAAAGTTTTATTGGAGCAATTATGTTATTTGCTTATTTAATAATATTAGTAGTGCATGTTGCACAAATAGCAACACTATCAGAAGAATATAGATATTTGTTGACAACATTATCGAGATGTATTGTAATTGATTTTATTTTTGTTTTAATGACGTTTTTCTCATACTTATGGGTAGATGATTTAGAAGCAAAAAGTAAAGGCAAAAAAAGTATAGATAACAGTTTAGATTGGTTTTGGAAAAAAATCTAGATAATGAAAAATAAAATAATAATCATAGCGTAATTCGAAATTTTATCAGTTTTTACTGAAAAAGTTTTTGAATTACGTTTTTTATATTATAGGAAAATTTTGCATATTTAAGTTTGTAACTGAATATATATACATATAAGAGACTTAAGATAAGGAGAAAAATATGTTTAATGTTACAGTATTAAAAATGCGAGATATTTTTAAAGTTATAATAGGAATTACTTTTTTAGTGGTTGTTGTACTAGGGATTAGTAAAATTTTTCATAAAGACACAAAAGAAAACTCAAAAGTTGTACAAAAAATAGAAAATGGAATAAAAGCTTTGTCACAATTTAGTATGATAAATTGTATGGATCAGACAATTCCAACTATGTCAAGTATAAATGAAGAATATAAAAATATAGCAAAAGAAGATGATCAAAAAGAAAATAAGAATATACTACAAGAAATGTTAAAAACACAAATTAGTTCAGTAAATGCAATTAAGGAAAGTGAAGAAATAACTAATAAAGAAAATAACGAAAATATACAAGAAAATGAAAAAAATCAAACAGAAGAAAAACAAGAGATACAATTAGCTCAAGAAGGGTTACAAACGCAAGTAATTACGCAAAATCCAATTAGTGAGAATAGTAATGTAACTTACAAAAATGTGAAAATAAAAAATCAGACGAGCTATACTTTAACAGAAGAAATGTTAAATCCAGATATAACAATAGAGAACAAAAATATTGTACTATTTCATACGCATAGCTGTGAGAGTTATACTTCAAGTGAAAAATATCCATATACACCAACAGGAACATTTAGAACTACAGATTTAAATTTTACAGTAGTAAGAGTTGGTACAGAACTAGAAAATCAGCTAAAGCAGTATCAATATAATGTAATACATAATACAGACTATCATGATTATCCATCATATAATGGTTCATATACACGTTCACTTGCAACTGTAGAGAATATATTAAAGACAAATCCATCAGATATAATAATAGATGTACATAGAGATGCAGTAGGAAGTAGAAGCGATTATGCACCAACAGTAAAAATAGGAGATACTGATGAAGCAGCACAGATAATGTTTGTAATTCGGAACAAATGAAGGAGGATTATGGCATCCAAATTGGAATCAGAATTTAAAATTTGCAATTAAAGTACAAGAAAAAGCAGAAGAAATGTACCCAGGGTTATTTAAACCAATAATGCTAACAAAGTCTAGATATAATCAGCATTCCGGAAAATATGCTAGTATTATAGAAGTAGGAGCAACTGGAAATACACTAGAACAATGCTTAAATAGTATGAAGTATTTAGCAAAAGTCATGAATGAAGTTGTAAAATAAATTTTATTCTTATATTGATTATTAAAAAATACTGAAACTAAATTTTTATTTTACTTGAAATAAAAAAATATCTTATATATAATATAGCTATAATTCAAAAAAGAGGAGGAATAATAATGGCAGAAATTAAGTTAGACTTTAAAAATAGTGGAGTAACACAAAAAAGTATAATGGAGTATAAGGCACAAGTAGAAATTATTCATAAAGATTTGCATAGAAGAGCAAATGATGAAAAAGACTTTGTAGGATGGTTAGATTTACCAACTAATTATGATAAAGATGAATTTGAAAGAATAAAAAAAGCAGCAAAAAAAATAAAAAAAGAATCTGATATTTTAGTAGTTATTGGAATTGGTGGCTCATATCTAGGTGCGAGAGCTGTAATAGAAGCATTAACTAGTTCTTTTAATAATATGTTATCAGCAAAACAAAGAAAATATCCTCAAATATTATATGTAGGAAATAATTTAAGTCCAAATTATATTAATGAATTAATTGAATATATTGGAGATAAAGATTTTTCTATTAATGTAATATCAAAATCTGGTACAACAACAGAACCTGCAATCAGTTTCAGGATTTTTAGAGAAATATTAGAAAACAAATATGGAATAGATGAAGCAAGAAGTAGAATTTATGCTACAACAGACAAAGCAAAAGGAGCGCTAAAAGTACTTGCGCAAAACGAAGGATATGAACAATTTGTAGTTCCAGACAATGTAGGCGGAAGATATTCAGTATTAACTGCTGTTGGACTGCTTCCAATTGCAACAGCTGGAATTGATATAGATAAACTTATGGAAGGAGCTAAAATAGCACAAGAAAGATATGATGATCCAAATCTAAAATATAATGAATGTTATCAATATGCTGTTATAAGAAATATACTATATAAATTATATAAAAATACAGAAATACTAGTCAATTATGAACCTAAAATGTATTACTTAACAGAATGGTGGAAACAATTATTTGGAGAAAGTGAAGGAAAAGAACAAAAAGGAATATTCCCAGCAGGAGTGAATAACACAACAGACCTACATTCAATGGGGCAATATATACAAGAAGGTAGAAGATGTTTATTTGAGACAGTTCTTGCAGTAGAAAATTCTAATTCAGATATAAAAATTAATTCAGATGATGATAATTTAGATGGATTAAATTATTTAGCAGGAAAGACCTTAGACTATGTTAATAAAAAGGCTATGGAAGGAACAATAAAAGCGCATGTATCTGGTGATGTGCCTAATATTAAAATAACTATGGACAAATTAGATGAAGTTAATATAGGAGAATTAATATATTTCTTTGAAAAAGCGTGTGCAATGTCAGGAAGTATTTTAGGAGTAAATCCATTTAACCAACCAGGTGTAGAAGAATATAAAAAGAATATGTTTAAATTATTGAAAAAGCCAGGATATTAAAATTTATAAATATTAAGAATAATTTTTATAGCATAAGTTATTTGTAAGAGCAAATAATTTGTGCTATAATTTATGCAAAATAATATAAAAGGAGAAAATAATGATATATACAGAGAAATTTAAGATTCCATTAAAAGATATAGGAAAAGATAATAAAATAAAAAATAGAGCAGTTTTAGAAATTTTAGAAAATATAGCATGTTATCATTCAGACTTAGTAGGCTATGGTGTAAATAATATAAAAGAAACAAAAGTAACTTGGATATTATTAGATTGGAAGTTAAAAGTAATTAATAGACCAACTTATGGGCAAGTATTAACAGTAAATACATGGGGAAAAGGAATGAATAAATTTTTTACTTATCGTGATTACGAAATATATGATAATAATAACAATTTATGTGCAATAGCTACTTCAAAATGGGCTTTAATTGATACAGAAAAAGGGAAAATGTCGAGATTAACAGAAAATATAATTAATGCATATAAACCAGAGAAAAAGAATGTATTTGAAGAAAAAAGTTTAGATAAAGTAAAAATACCAGAAGAATTTTCGAATACAATTAAATATGAAGTGATTAGAAAAGATATAGATATTAATAAGCATATGCATAATTTATACTATTTGGATTTGGCATATGAAGCTTTACCAGATGAAGTATATAATAAAAGACCATTTGATTATGTAAGAATAACTTATAAAAAAGAGATTAAACTTGGAGAAAAGGTGAATTGCAAGTATGTTGAACAAGATGGCAAATATGTAATTGTTATTAAAAGTGAGGATGAAACAGTAATACATGCAATTGTGGAATTACAATAAAAAAGTTGTAATGCAGTAAGATGTCCAAGCTTTGGCTCTCCCTATAATACTTAAATTTTATTTAATGTCTTTTCATTTCATTCAAAAAGAAAATCTAATACAA